>ENA-OVGE01000149-OVGE01000149.1-human-gut-metagenome-genome-assembly--contig:-NODE-149-length-69159-cov-27.652582_pt1 | contig 69159 bp, 71 predicted proteins | sample MGYA00237769_ERZ505417 | MGnify/ENA primary metagenome ERZ505417 (study PRJEB26158, sample SAMN06016403) | human gut metagenome | biome: human gut; feature: ankylosing spondylitis patient; material... | reverse complement strand
GATTCCCCCGAATAAAGCTTAGCGAAGGACGCCTGAACCGATTCGGGTCAGGCGTCCTCGAGCTGTCCGGGAAAAAGATTTCACATATCGAAAAGGATCATAAGCATGAAAGCAAAAACTACAAAGCGAGAGCTGGATATGCTCCACGGCCCCATCTGGAATAAGATTCCGCAGTTTGCCCTGCCGGTGGCCGCGACGGCGATTCTGGAGCAGCTTTTCAACGCCTCGGACATCGCGATCGTCGGCAACTTCACCGGCGCGCAGCGGACGGCGGCCGTAGCCGCCGTGGGCGCGAACAGCCCGATCATCAGCCTGCTGGTGAACCTCTTCGTCGGCATCGCGCTCGGCGCGAACGTCGTCATCGCGCACGCCATCGGGCAGGGCGATAAAAACACCGTGAAGAAGGCCGTCCACACGTCGATCCTCGTGTCGCTGCTGGGCGGCGTGCTCGTGGCCGCGCTCGGCGAGCTGGCGGCGGCGCCGCTGCTGCGCCTGCTGCAGGTGCCGGACGACGTGTTCCCGCTGGCGCTGCTGTATCTGCGGATCTATCTGCTGGGCATGCCCGTGATCCTGCTGTATAACTTCGAGGCAGCCATCTTCCGAAGCGTCGGCGAGACGAAGATCCCGCTGCTGGCGCTGGCCGTCTCGGGCGTTGTGAACGTGGCGCTGAACCTGTTCTTCGTCGCCGTGCTGGGCATGACGGTCAACGGCGTCGCCATCGCGACGGTCATCTCCAACGCGCTCAGCTCCGCCATTCTCTACTTCCGCCTGCGCACCACGGCGCGGGAGGTACACGTTGAGCCGCACCTGCTGCGCATCGATCTGGGGATCCTGAAGCGCATCCTGCGCATTGGCCTGCCCGCGGGCATCCAGAGCGGCGTGTTCTCGCTGGCGAACATCATCATCCAGTCGGCGATCAACAGCCTCGGTACGGTCGTCATGGCGGCCTCGAGCGCGGCGTTCAATATCGAGATCTTCACCTACGACATCGTGAACGCGTTCGGTCAGGCCTGCACCACCTTCGTCGGGCAGAACTTCGGCGCGGGCGAGCTCAAGCGCTGCAAAAGGACGCTGCTGCTGTGCCTTGCGGAGGGCGCGGTGATTCTGCTGGCCGCGATTGTGCTGATTATTTCGTTCGGAAAGCCGCTGCTCTCGATCTTCAACAGCGACCCGGAGGTCATCGACATCGGCTATATCCGCGTCATGCTCGTCGTCTCGGCGCACTTTTTCAGCATGCTCTATGAGGTGATGTCGGGCTATCTGCGCGGCTTCGGCATCTCGCTCGGGCCGGCCATTCTGACGATGATCGGCGTTTGCGTGGTGCGTCTGCTGTGGATCCAGTTTGTCTTCCCGCTGAGCCGGACGTTCCGCACGATCATGCTCGTCTACCCCGTGAGCCTGTCGCTCACGGCGCTGATGATCTTCGTTGCGCTGCTGTGTACGCACCCGTCCAGGCGCTTTGCCAAGAAGGCGGACGCTTGACATTCCGCCCATTGTAAAGTAAAATAGCTTTATCCAGATTTATCAAGTGCATGCCGGCCGCCGGGTCGGTATGACCGGCGTTTGCCTGTGCACCGTTAGGCCTTTGAAGGTGCGCAGACAGACGCCGGATTTTTTTGTCAGGAGGAACGAATATGGCATGGATTGAACTGGTGATTGCGGGCGGGCTGGAGGTCTTCTGGTCGACCTTCATGAAGCTGTCGGAGGGCTTTACGAAGCTGTGGCCAACGGTCTGGACGGTGCTGGGGATGCTGGCGAGCTTCTTCTTTCTCTCGCGTGCGGTGCACACGCTCCCGATGGGGACGGCCTACGCCGTCTGGACGGGGATCGGCGCGCTGGGCGCGGTGCTGGTGGGCATCCTGCTCTTCCGCGAGCCGGTCACGGCTCCGCGGCTGCTGTTCATGGCGCTGCTGCTGATCGGCATCATCGGCCTGAAAATCACCTCCGCGGAATAAAGAAAGATGTCTCAAAGGGGTTCGACCCTTTGAGACATCTTTTTTGCGCAGGAAATCGTATTTCCGGGGCGTTTTCTTACAGGTTTGCCATGGCTTCGTTGATGCTCGCCTCGCAGGAGCGCATGGCGAGGATCGTCTTTTCCATCAACTCCTCGAGCGTCCAGCCGAGACGCTCGGCACCGGTGCGGATCACGTCGCGCGAGCAGCCCGCGGCGAACTTCTTGTCCTTGAACTTCTTTTTCAGGCTGCTGACCTCCATGTCCATGACGCTCTTGCTCGGGCGCATCTTCGCGGCGGCGCCGATCAGACCCGTCAGCTCGTCGGCGGCGAAGAGCACCTTCTCCATCTCGTGCTCCGGCTCCACGTCGCAGCACAGCCCGTAGCCGTGGGAACAGACGGCGTGGATGAGGTCGTCGCCGCAGCCGGCCTTCTTCATCAGCTCCGGCGCCTTGACGCAGTGCTCCTCGGGCCACATCTCAAAGTCAATGTCGTGCAGCAGACCGGCGGTGGCCCAGAAGTCGGCCTCGTCGCCGTAGCCCAGCTCGTTCGCGTACCAACGCATGACGCCCTCTACGGTCAGAGCGTGCTGGATGTGAAACGGCTCCTTGTTATACTCCCGCAGGGTGGCCAGAGCGGCCTCGCGGCTGATGACATCGCGCATAAAAATGCCTCCTCTGTAAATCTTTGTGGACACATTGTAGCAGTTTGTGCGCGCTTATGCAAGACTTTGTTCCAGCAGCTGCAAAAGCCGGTCGGCGCGGCGCGTCTCATCGTCCGCGAGTGCGCGGAAAACGGCGGCGAGCGCTGATGGACGAGTACATCGTGGACACCACGGACGGCATCCTGGACGCAAGGACCACGGGCAAGATTGTCCGCTGCAAAGACTGCTCTGACTGCATCTCGTACTACGTCAAGGGTTACATCATCGGGCCCACGTGGCACTACGAGTGCGCACGACACCTCTGCGTCACGTGGCCGAACGGCTACTGCGCCTGGGGCGAGAGGAGGCACGATGGCTCGCGAGATTAGGGCACCAGAGCAGGTGACGGGCTTCCGGGACCGCGCGGCGTTCCTGCTCTACGCGTGTGCGGTGGCCGCCATCGTGGCGCGCAACACCCGCCACAGCGAGGGGCACGCGATGGAGTGCGTCATGCGCGTCGTGGGGCACCTGTGCGCGACGGGAGGCAACGATGCGTAGGTGCGAGAACTGCGTGCATGCGAGGTTCGTGCCCGGGCCCACGCCTTGCGTCCCCGGCGTGTGGGAGTGCTCCGCTCGCGGTGGAATGACCGTGCTCCACCCGGTGGCGCGCGCGTTCGCGTGCCGCGCATACGCGAATCGGTACAAGCTGCACATGGATAAAGGATACATATGGATCAGCCTCGACGGGCTGAAGAGGTTCGCGCGCTTCGTCGGGGGGGATGGTGCCGAGTGACGGGCTGGGTGGTGTTCTTCGTCTGCATCGCCGCCGCCGCGCTCGCCGTGGCCGCGCGGCTGGACGGCTACGCCGAGGGCATGGCCGACGGCACGCGGCTGCTCATAGAGTGGTGCAGGCGGCACATGGACACGGATTGGGGGCAGCGATGACGGCGGGCGTGGTGCAGGGCTTCCTCGCGATGGAGCCCCCGACGGTCACGCACAACGACCTGGTGGTGCGGCGCGGGCGCGGGGGCAGGAGCTTCGTGGGCAAGTCCGACCGGCTGCGCGAGGCCGAGGACGCCATCTGCGCGAGGCTGCGGCACATCGCGCCGGAGGAGCCCGTCCGGGGGCCCGTGCGCGTGAGCGTGCGGCTGTGCTTCCCCACGCGCGGCAGGCACGCGCAGGGGTCGCCGATGGACGACGTGCCGGACCTGGACAATACCTTCAAGACGCTGGGGGACTGCATGGTCAGGTGCGGGCTCGTCGAGGACGACCGCCTCATCGTCCAGCTGTCGCTCGCCAAGGCGTGGAGCGACCCGGCGGGCATATGGGTGCGGGTCGAGCCATTGTGAGCCATTCTGCGGCCACGCATGTGGCGTCGTGGGCATTCGCCCGCACCGGAGTCCAGCGTGGCCGCACGCGCGATTCTGTGGTCTCTCGTGGGCATCAATTGGGTGCCGTGATTGGGGTGGTGTGCTTGTACGAGTACCAGAGCGCGTCGGACCTCTTCGAGGCCGCCCGCGAGGCGGCGGTGGACGCGGAGCGGATAGGCCGGGACCTCGGGCGCGCGGCGGCCGCGTGCGGGCTCAGGGGCCACGCCACGACCGGGGCGCCCGGCGGGCGCGGGGGCGCGTCGGACCCGATGGCGCCGGTGGACCGCTTCCTCGACCAGGAGGCGAGGACCAGGCGGCGGCTGGACGAGGACTACGCGCTCATCGACCTCGCGTGCGGCGTGATCTACGGCACGGGCCAGGACGGGCGCGGCGGGGTGTGCGCGCTGCTCGGGCCGGCCACGGCGGACGCGCTCTGGTGGCGCTACTGCGGCGGCGTCTCGTGGGCGGCGGTGTCTCGCCACGTGGGCATGAGCGAGCGGTGGTGCATCGAGGCCACGGCGGCCGCGCTGGACGTCGTGGACGGCTACGGCTGGCGCAGGGTGGCGGACGGCATGGGGGACGCCGAGGGGTGACCGTGCAAGGCCGTGCAGGGTCCTGCGGGGTCGTGCATGGTGTTGCGGCCCCATGCGCGCGGTTTCGTGAGATAGTGGCATCGTTGGATTTCGCGCGGCGCCCGTGGGACCAGGTCCCGTGGGCGCCGCGTTCGTGTGGGGGCGTGGTGCCGTGCGCGTGGAGCCCGTCGAGCTCTCCTGGGTGGGCGACGCCTTCGGGCCGCCCCCGGCCATGCCGCCGGCCCCGGACTGGCGCCTGGCGGAGTGGGTGCGCGCCCAGGCGGGGCGGGCGGGGCGCAAGCGCCTCTACGACTCGGCGCGGTGGCTCGCGCTCAGGCGCAGGGTCATCGACGAGGCGCACGGGGCGAGCCTCTACGAGCTGTCGCTCTCCCCCGCGCGCTACGTCCCGGCCACGTGCGTGCACCACGTGATGCGCGTCTCGGAGCACCCGGAGTGGGCGCTCAGCGAGTGGGCCGTCGACGGGGGCGGGCGGGTGATCCGCAACCTCATCCCGCTCTCGCACCTCGGGCACGACGTGGCCCACGGCAGGTGCGGGGCGGGCACGGCACCCAGGCCACGGCCGCTCACGGACGAGCGGTGGTAGGTTTTCGACATTAACCGTCAAGTTTTCGACAGTAATCGCCGGGTTTTCGACAATACGGGGCATCCCCCCGGGGGACAAAACGCCGTTTTGTCGAAAACCCTTCCGACCGGCGCCCAAGCCTCGGATTCCGAGCGGCTGGGCGCTTTTTTCTTTTTCCCGCCGATTGGGGGCACGCCTTGGCCGACTTCTCGGTTCCCGCCCTCGACTTCGGGGGCGTGGAGGCAGACCTCGACTTCTCGCTATCGGACGTGGAGCGTGGCGGTGCCGACGACGGCCTCGAGACCACGCGCTACGACAGGCCGAGGGTCTACGACAACGTGCTCGGGGAGGTCTCCTACGAGCACGCGTGCGACTTCGTGGACGGCCTGGAGCTGCGCGACGGCTACCGCGCCTTCGCGTTCGTCTCGGGCAACTTCGTCTTCGGCGACGTCCTCGAGGCGATGATAGAGCGACGCAAGGCCGCACCGCGCTCAATGACGGTCCAGACGCTCTCCATGAGCGAGGAGAACGTCGACTCGCTGCGGAACGTGGTGGACATGATGGGCGGCCGCCTGGAGCGCCTGCGCATCGTGCTCTCCGTCTACTTCTGGGGGCACGAGCACAGGCCCGGTCAGCTCGTCCCGTACCTGTACGAGCGGCTCGACGTGCCGGGGCTCGACCTCGACGTGGCCTTCGCGTCGATACACACCAAGATCGTGACCATGGAGACGCTCTCCGGCCACCACCTCGTGATGGACGGCAGCGCGAACCTGCGCAGCTCGAGAAACGTCGAGCAGGTGCGCGTCGAGTGCGACGACGGCCTCTACGCCTTCGTGGAGGGCTTCGCGGACCGCGTCTTCGCGGCCTACTCGACGATCAACCGCGACCAGCCGTACCCGAGGCCGGTGCGCGGGGGCCGCCTGTGGGGAGCGATAGCGGACTAGCTTGGAGGTGCCGCATGGCTTCGGGAAGCGGGCACGGCGGAGGCGGCGGACGCAAGGGCCGCACCAAGGCCAAGGAGCGCTCCGAGAGGCGCAAGAAGAAGAGGAAGTCCAAGAAGAGGGACACGGGGACGCTCTATGACGACATCCCGTTCTAGGGCCGCCTGGTCCGAGGAGGACGCGGAGAACGTCAGGGGGCTGCTCACGAGCGGCAGCGGCGCGGACGAGGTGTGCGCCGTGACCGGGTGCGAGCCCGCAGACCTCGACCGGCTGTGCCGCAAGGCCTTCGGGAGGGGCTTCGAGGACACCGCGCGGCGCTTCCAGACGGTCGGCCACGCGATGTTCAACAAGGCGCTCTTCGAGGCCGCGTGCGGCGGGAACTCGAAGGCGATGGACATGTACGCCCGGACGCGCATGGGGTACGACCCGGTGGCGTCGCACGGCAGGGCGCGCAGGGACGACGACGCCGCCCAGGGCGGCGAGAGGCTGGAGCTGTGATGTGCGGACCCCCAGGTACTCGACGCACAAGCGGATAGCCGTACCCGAGATATCGGGGTGGCTGCGCGACGTGGAGGGAGGGCACGTGCCCGCGTGCGCGGACATGCGGGCGCTCTGCGCCCACGTGCGCGAGGCCTTCGCGACCGAGCGCCTGTGGGTGGACCGGGAGCGCCTCGCGCGCTACATGGGCTACCAGAGGTACTTCCCCTTCGAGCTCTCGAGCGACGAGCGATTCCTCGTGGCCCTGTGGCTCTGCACCTTCCGCGAGGGCTACTTCCCGCGCTGGCCGGACCTCCTGCTCTACGTGGGGCGCGGCTACGGCAAGACCGGCTTCGGGGCGTACCTCACCTTCTGCATGCTGTCACCCGCGAACGGCATACGCTTCTACGACGTGGACGTGTGCGCGACCACCGAGTCGCAGGCGCGCATAGGCTACGACGACCTCTACCGCATCCTCGACGGCGACCGCGCGCTCTTCTCGCAGGGCTTCACGTGGAACAAGCTGGAGCTGACGAACGACGAGACGCAGAGCCGATTCAAGTACTGGAGCGGAAACTCCGACTCGAAGGACGGCATGCGCTCCGGCTGCGTGTGGTTCGACGAGGTCCACGCCTACGAGGACGGCGCATCCATGGAGGTCTTCACGGGAGGCCTCGGCAAGAAGGACCACCCACGCCGCCTCATGACCACGACGGACGGCATGGTCCGCGACGGGCCGCTCGACGGCCTCAAGGACCGCGCCCACGCGATACTCTCGGGGGCCGAGCCCGACGGCGGGCTGCTCCCATTCATGTGCCACCTCGACTCGCTGGACGAGGCGGCCGACGAGGCGACGTGGCCCAAGGCGTGCCCGCGCCTGCTGCGCTCGCCCACGCTCATGGAGGAGTACCGCCGCGAGGTGCGTGAGTGGCGGCGCGACCCCCAGAGGCACACCTCGGTGCCCACGAAGCGCTTCAACCTCCCGCAGGGGAGGACCGACGTGCAGGTGACGAGCTGGGAGAACCTCCTGGCGGCGTCGCGGCCCGTCGACCCGGAGGCGCTGCGCGGCGCGACGTGCGTCGCGGGAATCGACTACGCCAAGACCACCGACATGGTGGGCGCGTGCCTGCTCTTCCACGTGGACGGCGAGTGGCAGGTCGTGGCGCACGCGTGGTGGTGCGCCAGGAGCGCCGACGCCGGCGAGGTCAAGGCCCCGCTCGGGGAGTGGGCGGCCATGGGGCAGCTCACCATCGTCGACTCCCCGGAGGTGTCGCCGCACGACGTGGTGCGGTGGATCTCGGGCACCGTCCACGGGCTCGGCGCGTACCTCAGGGGAGTCTCGATGGACTCCTACCGCTTCGCGCTCATGCGCCGCGCGGTCGTGGAGGACGCCTGCCTCGACCCGGACGCAAGGGGCGACGACCAGCAGGTGTGGCTGACGCGGCCGAGCGACGTGATGCGCGTGCAGCCGGTCATAGACTCCGCCTTCGCCAGACACGCCATAGCGTGGGGAGACTCGCCGCTCATGCGGTGGGCCACCAACAACGCGAAGCTGGAGCCTGCGCCGAACAACTGCTTCAAGTACGGAAAGATCGAGCCCCACGGGCGCAAGACCGACCCCTTCATGGCGATGGTCCACGCATTCGTGGTGGCCGACTGGATACCGGAGGACGCGGGCCCGCTCGTCTTCGCGAGCCCCATCACGTGGTAGGGGGACCGCATGACCCTACAGCAGATGGCCGACCTGGCCGCATGGCACGACACCACGGTGGCGTGGGCCTTCCGCCGCGCGCTCCTGGTGCGGGGCGTCGTGGTGCGACTGCCGCGCACGCGGCGCCACGCCCACGACCGCGACCGCGCCTGGGAGCTGACCGAGGCGGAGGTGGCGGAGCTCATGGCCAACCGCGAGAGCCCGATGGACTGGCCGCGATGAGCCAGAGCAGGCAGTCCTTCCTCGACTACGACGGCTTCGTCGAGAAGTTCAAGCCCAAGAGGACCACGGACGACTGCTACACGCCGCCCGAGGTCATGGAGGTCGTGGATGCCTACGTCGAGCGCCGTTGGGGGCTGGACCGCTCGCGGTTCGTGCGTCCGTTCTTCCCGGGCGGAGACTACGAGCACGCCGACTACCAGGAAGGGTGCGTGGTCGTGGACAACCCGCCGTTCTCGATTCTGAGCAAGATAAAGCGCTTCTACCTCGCGCATGGCGTGCCGTTCTTCCTGTTCTGCCCGTCGCTGACGGCGTTCAGCTCGTTCGACGAGCGCTGCGACGTGCTGCTGTGCGATGCCGACATCACATACGATAACGGCGCGCAGGTGCGCACTGCGTTCGTGACCTCGCTGCCGAGCGAGTTCGTTGCAGAGAGCGTGCCTGACCTCGGCGAAGAGGTAAACCGCGTCTGCGACGAGCTGCGCCACCGCGGCTCCGTCACGCTGCCGAAGTACGAGTACCCAGACGAGGTTCTCACTGCCGCGCGTCTGCAATGGATGGCCGCGCACCACACGGCGCTGCGCATACGCCGCGGCGAGTGCTGCCGCATCGGAGCGATGGACGCGCAGAGGGCCGTCGGCAAGACAGTCTTCGGCGGCGGGCTACTGCTGTCCGAGAGGGCCGCAGCCGAGAGGGCCGCAGCCGAGAGGGCCGCAGCCGAGAGGGCCGCAGCCCACAGGTGGACCATCAGCGACAGGGAGCGCCGGATGCAGGCGCTCATGGGAGGCACACATGGCACAGACGGGTGACGAGCCGCTGAGCCGCGCGATCATGCGCGCCATCGGCTGGTGCGACGGCGACGGCGGGCACGGCACTGGGACGCACATGGTGTCGACCGAGACGCTCAGCGAGTGGGCCGCCCGCGCGGTGCTCCTGGAGGAGTCTGCGCGGCAGCAGGCACCGGCCATCACCACGTACAGGCCGAATCAGCCATTCGCGACGACGTGCACCACAAGCATCGAGTGCAACGCGCGCTGAGCGACAAAACGCAATTGCAGGCACGGGGCCCCGAGAGGGGCCCCTTCCATGTGCATCGGAGGTAGCCGGTGGGAATCCGCCAGATGGTCATCGACTGGCTTGGCAACGTCATCGGGGACACGGGGGCCGCGGGCTCGGGCCCCACGGCGGACGCCGCCGAGGCGTGCGTCTGGATGGAGCAGGCCCGCCAGGTCATGGCGGGCTACGTCATCTCGGCGCTGCAGCTCTGCGACGTCCGCTTCTACGGCCAGGGAGGGGAGCCCGACGCGACGGCGGACGGCGCGTGGCTGTGGAACGTCTCGCCGAACCCCAACCAGTCGAGGTCGGAGATGATGGCCGACCTGCTGGGGCGGCTGCTCGTGGACGACGGCCGCGCGGTCGTGGTGCCCGTGCGGCGCGGCTCGCAGACGTCCATCTACGTGGCGGACGGTGGCGCGGAGCCAGAGGTGCGCCCAGGCATGCCCGCGCTGTACAGGAACCTCTCCGTGGAGGGGTCGAGCGAGGTCGTGGGGCGGCCTCTCGAGTCTGGTGACGTCTACGCCTTCGACATGAGGGGCGTCGGCGGCGGCTGGCGCGCCCTCCAGAGGAGGTCCGACGATGCCTACGACAGGCTCGCGGCGGCCGTCATCGGCTCCACGAGGGACCGGATGGGCCGCAAGTGGCTCATGCACCTCGACAGGCCGCCCACTGGCACCAAGGAGCAGCAGGAGGCCGTCGAGCAGCAGCTCAAGACCGCCACGAGGGAGTTCGTCCGCTCTGACGACGGCATCATGCCGCTCTACAAGGGCCAGTCCATGGAGCGCGCCTCGGCGGACGTCTCCAAGACCGCCGGCCAGGCGACGCAGGACGTGACCGGCATACGCCGGGACATGTACTCGGTCGTGGCCGCGTGCATGCACATGCCCGCGTCGCTGCTGGAGGGCAACGTCAACAACTTCGAGGCGACGATGGGTGCCTTCCTCACCTTCGGCGTTGACCCCATCGCGCGGATGCTCTCCGAGGAGATCACGCGCAAGACGTACACGCGCGCCGAGTGGGCGCGCGGCGCCCGTGCGACGGTAGACACGACGCACATCCGACACGTCGACATCTTCCAGGTGGCGGACGCCGCCGCGAAGCTCGTCGGCGCGACGGTCGACAACCCCAACGAGATACGCAGATTCACCGGCCAGGACCCCATCCCGGAGCCCTGGGCTGACGAATACCAGCGTACGAAGAACAACGAGTCTGCGGCGGGGGGTGAAACGAATGGAAATGACTAGAGATAAGGCCCCGCGCGTCATGCAGCTCACGACCGACGTGAGGTCAACCACGGCACAGATGACCATCTACGGAGACATTGCCCAGACCGATTGGCTCGCCATCTTCATGGGCGATGACGGGGATGGCACCACCACCAACGCGCTGGACGTGTCCAAGGCCATCGCGGCCATCCCGCCAGAGGTCACCGACATTGAGGTGCACATCAACTCCTACGGCGGGGACGTGGCTGAGGGCGTTGCCATCTACAATGCCCTGCGTCAGAGCGGCAAGCACGTGACCACCGTGTGCGATGGCTTCGCGTGCTCGATTGCGTCCGTGATTTTCATGGCAGGCGAGCGCCGCGTCATGAACTCCGCGTCGCTGCTGATGCTGCACGAGCCGAGTTTCCCCAACGCTGGCGGAAACGCAAAGGCGCTGCGCAAGCAGGCCGACGATTTGGACGTCATCTCCCAGCTGAGCAAAACCGCGTACCTCGCGCCCGGCGGCATCGAGCCGGAAGAGCTGGACGAGGTTATGTCCGCCGAGACGTGGGTTTCCCCAGAGCAGGCCGTCGAGTGGAAGCTTGCGACCGACATCGCCGACGATGCCGACAATGCCGAGCCTACGCAGAGCGCGCGCGAGTCTGTGGCCCTCGCGCTCATGTGCAAGGGCGAGCAGAGTCCGCAGCAGGCCGCGCCCGTCGTGGACGTGGACGCCATCGCGCAGCGCGTGGTGGAGCTGATGGACGAGCGCGCCGAGCAGGCGAGCGCCGCCCAGCCCGCGCAGAGCGCCGAGCAAGCGCCAGAGCCTACCACCGAAACCGCGCCCACACTGCCCGAGGGCGGCTATGCGCGCTATTCGGCAATCGCAAACGAAGAGCAAGGAGCTTAAATGCCTATCAACCTCAACGATTCCTCCAAGAAGGCCGTTCAGGCCCTGTCTGCCGCCTTCCGCGACGGCGATGACGCCAAGGTGGAGCAGGCCGTCGCAGGCCTTCGCGATTCCATTGCGGCGGATGTGACCGAGCAGTATCGCACGGCCGTCGCGTCCCACGACTCCGCGATCCTCGCGCAGCGCGGCTTCCGCCAGCTGACCTCAGCCGAGACCGCCTACTACAACGGCGTCATCGAGGCGCTGTCCTCCAACAACCCCAAGCAGGCGCTGGTCGACTTCTCCGCCATGCCCGACAAGGCCATGCCGACCACCGTGTTCGAGCAGGTCATGAAGGACATCCAGCTCACGCACCCGCTCCTCGCCGCCATCCCCGTAGTCACCACCGGATACATCACCGAGTGGGTTAAGAACAGGCACTCCGAGCAGCTGGCCGCGTGGGGCAACGTCGGCGACGCCATCACGAAGGAGATCACCTCCGCATTCGAGGTCATCGACATCAAGCAGTCCAAGCTCTCCTGCTTCGCCGTCGTGTCCCTTGACATGCTGAAGCTTGGCCCCGTGTGGATGGACGGATACGTCCGCGCCGTCCTCGGCGAGGCCATGGCCTGCGGTCTTGAGCACGGCATCATCGACGGCATGGGCGCCAAGGGCGAGCCCATCGGCCTCGACCGCGACATCCACAACGGCGTCTCCGTCTCCACCTCCACCGGCTACCCGAAGAAGAACGCAGTCAAGGTCACCGACTTCGAGCCAGCCACCTACGGAGCTCTCGTCGCGCAGCTCGCGAAGACCGAAGCGGGCAAGCAGAAGGCCATCGACTTCCGCGCCGACGGAAGTAACCTCATCCTCGTCTGCTCGCCGACCGACTACCTCACGAAGGTCATGCCCGCAACCACCGTCCAGAACGTGAACGGCGTGTACGTGAACGACCTCCTGCCGCTCCCGACAAACGTCATCACCTCCACCGCCGTCGCCGACGGCACCGCGATTCTCGCCCTCGCCAACGAGTACGGTCTGTTCGTCGCTGGCTCACGCGGCATCGAGTACTCCGACGAGTTCCAGTTCACCGCCGACACCCGCACCTTCAAGCAGGTCTCCTACGCCTTCGGTCGCGCCGAGGACAACACCTCCGCGATTCTGCTCGACATCAGCGGTCTTGAGCCCGCGTACGTCAACGTCAAGGTGAAGGGCACCGTGACCACCAAGGCTAGCGCCTAGCAGCGGGGGAGTGGTAGCGCATGGCCGATGAATCGTCGCTTGCGGCTGTGCGCCGCAAGCTCAACGTCACCTGGGAGGACGCCTCCACCGAGGACCGAATAGCGGACGTGGTGGCGTCCGTCTCGCCCGCCCTCGCGGCGCGCCTCGGGTACCCGGAGGGCCACGCCTTCTCCGCCTCCGACGGGCCGGCGTGGCCGCTCTTCCTCAACGCCTGCCTGTACGAGTGGAGCGACGCCCTGGACGACTTCTGGGCCAACTACTCGGCGGAGCTGTCGTGGGCGCGCGCCCTGGTGACCGCGCCCGCGGCGGCGCAGGACGGGGGCGGCGATGGCTCTCAAGGCTAAGGCACAGGTCTTCGCCGCCACCTCCGGCGTGCTCTCCGTGCTCAGGCGCGGTGACGCGTGGCGCGTGCGCGGCGCGGACTGGTCGAGCCCAGGCGCCTACGAGCTGGCGGCCACGGTGCCCTTCGCCACGTCCCAGCTCAGGCAGGCGGACGTGGCGGCCCTCGGCGACGCGGCCTCCGGCATCTCCCGCAAGGTCCGGGCGCAGCTGCCCGCAGGCGTGTCCACGACCGACTGCGTGGCCATCGGCGGCGTGGTCTACGATGTGACCAGGCTCGACCGCGAGGGCCGCCTCTCGTGGCTGTACCTCACGGAGCTCGCCTCGGACGGCACGCTCGACCTGCTCCCGGGCGGGGTGTCCTACGACACCCTCGGCCTCCCGGTGCGCTCCCCGACGGCGGTCACGGTCAGGTACCTGGCCGCCTCGTGGGGCCGCTCCACGGGGGACGCGCCCATGCCGTCCGCCTCGGTGCGCGTGCGCGCTCTCGACTGGGACGGCGAGAGGGAGCTTCGCGTGGGTGGGGAGACGTACGCGGTGACAGGCGCTGAGGGCGACGGCGAGTGGGTGACCCTCGCGTGCGCAAGGGGGGTGGCACAGCTTGGCAGGTAGCGTGACCGTCAGGATAGACGGATTCTCGGACACCCTCATGGCGCTCGCGGGGGACGTCGTGACGCAGGACGACGAGCAGCTCAGGAGGGACGTGCAGGCGGCGGCCCGCGCGACCACGGACGAGCTGCGCAACGGCGCGCTCACGCCCGCCGTCACCGGCGAGTACGCGGCGGGATGGGGGTACGAGACCGAGTTCGAGATAGGCCACGTCAGGGTGACCGTCCACAACAAAAAGAAGCCGGGGCTCACGCACCTCCTCGAGAAGGGCCACGAGAAGTTCGTGAATGGCGTGGACACCGGCGAGCGCGTCCCGGCGTACCCGCACATCGAGCCTGCCTACGAGGTGGGCGCGGACAGGCTGAGGGGGCTTCACGTATGACGCTCGCAGACCTCTGCGCGGTCCTCGGGGCCGCCGGCCTGCCGTATGCGCAGGTCCAGTGGGACCCGTCCGACGAGAAGGGGCCTCCCGCGCTCCCGTACGCGCTGCTCGTGCCCGGCACGAGCGCCGACGTGATGGCGGACGGGACCAACTTCCAGCGCGTCACGCCGTACACCGCCGAGGTGTACACGCGCGGGCGCGACATGGCCCTCGAGGGCCGCATCGAGGCCGCCCTGCAGGCGGTCCCGACCACCTTCGTGCGGCGCTCCGTCCCCCTCGGCGGCGGGGTGCTCGAGACCACTTACACAGTGACCGTGCTCGGCTCCTAGCCGGGCGGAAGGGAGGCAGCATGACTGCATCCTCCAAGGTGCGCTTCGGCCTGAAGCGCATGCTCTTCTCCGTCCCCACGGACGGCAAGTACGAGAAGCCATGGCGGAACGAGGGCGCGGAGAGCGTGGCCATCGCCAACGGCAGCTCGTCCTCCTCGTCCATCGCGGCTGACGACAACCCCAACTTCTTCACCTCGAGCGGCGCCGGCGGCAAGGAGCTCACCGTGCAGGCCGCCCGCTTCGCGCGCGACTTCTACGTCAAGGTCCTCGGCCAGACCAAGGACGAGACCACCGGCGCGCTCGTGGAGGGGCCGACTGATGTGGCGAAGAGCTTCGCCTTCGGCTTCGAGACGACCGGCGACCAGGGCGCGTACCGCGTGTGGGTGCTCAACAACACCGCCGACACCCCCACGCTCACGGCGGCCACGAACACGTCCTCGGGCATCAACGAGGACGCCGAGACCTCGAACTTCAAGGCGTCCCCGATCGAGTGCAGCGACGGCGTGGAGCGGACCATGGTCACCTTCGAGCCCGGCGACGCCGGCTATGAGAAGGCCTTCGACACCGTCCCCTTCATGACGATGGCGACCTCCGGCGCATAGGCGGGGAAGCTCCAGAAAGTCGAAATCAGGCACCACGGTGCCCCGATAGACGGGGCTGTCCGTGGTGCCTTTTTCCGAAAATTCGCGCCATTTCGCGTCACTTTGCGTCACAGCGCCACGGCGGGGGCGTCGCCGCGCCTCCCCTCTCCAAGGTGGGGCGGCTCCCCCGCCGTGGCACCGGACTAAGGAGAGAAGACCATGGCAGACACCGCATACGACAATCGCACGACCGCGACCGTGGGCGGGCACGAGTACGAGGTGGAGGCGAGCAACCTCGCGTGCCGCGTCTACGCCGACGAGTTCCGCGAGGCCGACTCCAAAGAGCTCACCGGTGACGCCGAGAGGGACGCGGGGAGGTACACCGGCAGGCTCATACACGACCTGCTGGCCGACCGCCAGCGCGTGCTCGCGGCCGGGGTCGACTGGCCGGAGTGGGATGAGGTCCCGCGCATCCTGGCCGCCATCTGGGCAATGGCCCGCGCGGCAGGATCCACCAAGGCGTCATGGAGGGCATTCCGCGCCTCCGTCGAGCACGCTCCGGCGAACCTCTACGAGGTCGCTACCACGGCAAACAAGGTATTCGAGCTGGGGAACACCACCTTTTTTCGGCTCCCAGACGGACTCGGTGACGCTGTCGAGCCCGACGAGGGCGAGGCCCAGGAGGGGTAGCGCCGGAAGCGACGCCGGGCCCACGGCCGAGCGCATCGCGTGGCCCGAGCACGCCGTGGTGGCGTCGCTGCTCTCCATGGGCGTCCCGTACACGGACGCATGGCACATGAGTCCCCTCGACTCCCATCGTCTGCTGGCGATAGCGCAGGCTGACGCGATACCTCCGGGCGAGCGCGATGGTGGGGAGGTGGCTGGCACTGCGGCAGACGCGAGGGAGGCCCTCGCGAGCTTCTAGCACGACAAAGACGCACACGGAGGACGGGGGTCCGAGAGTGGCATCCGAGTACAAGGGACTCTACGTCACCTTCGAGGGCGACTCCACCAAACTCACGGCGGCGCTGGCGGAGGTCAACTCCGAGGCGAAGAAGGCCCAGGGGCAGCTCAGGAGCGTGCAGGGCGCGCTCAAGTTCGACCCGACCTCCCCGAAGCTGCTCGGCGAGGCGGTCAAGGCCGCAGGCAGCAAGGTCGAGGCCACGAAGAAGCGCGTCGACACGCTCAGGCAGGCGCAGGATGACCTCGCGAAGAGCGGGGACACCACGAGCGCCGCGTACCAGCGCGTCTCGCGCGAGCTGGCGCAGGCAGAGGCCTACCTCAAGCGCGACCAGAAGGCGCTGGTAGATGCCACCTACGCCGCCTCGGGCTTCGCCAAGGCGGCGGACGGCCTGTCGGGCTTCGAGTCCGTGGCCAAGGGGGTGGGGGACGGCCTCTCGTCCGTGGGCGGCAAGCTCACAATGGGCGTGACCGTCCCGCTCGCGACCGTGGCTACCGCTTGCGTCAGCTCGGCGGTGACCATCGACAGCGCGCTCACCGACGTGCGCAAGACCACCAACCTCACCGAGGACCAGTACCAGAGCCTCAAGGAGAGCGCCGTCGAGCTGTCCAAGACGCAGCCCGTGGACGCCTCCACGATCCTCTCGCTCGAGGGCCTGGGGGCGCAGCTCGGGTGGAATGACGACAAGCTGCAGAGCTTCGCCCAGACAGTCTCCGGCCTCGACATCGCGACCGACATGGATGCCGACACAGCGGCCACGAACCTCGCACAGTTCGCCAACATCACCGGGATGGCGCAGGACAAGGCCGAGAACTATGCCTCGGCCATCGTCGGGCTGGGCAACAACATGGCCACGACCGAGAGCAAGATCTCGGACATGTCCATGGGCATGGCATCCGCAGGCACCCAGGCGGGCATGAGCCAGGCCGACATCCTTGGCATCGCGGCCGCCACGGCCTCGCTCGGCATGGAGGCGCAGGCTGGCGGCACCGCCTTCTCCAAGACGGTCAACGAGATCGGGACGCAGGTCTCGACAAACGGCGACAAGCTCAAGCAGTGGGCCGACCTCGCCCACATGTCCGTCGACGAGTTCAAGAGCGCCTGGCAGACCGACGCCACGGGCACCTTCGAGGCCGTGGTCAGGGGCATGTCGGACGCCAAGGCGTCCGGCGAGGACCTCAATGTCATCCTGGATGGCCTCGGCATCACCGAGACGCGCCAAAGCGACTTCCTGCGCCGCCTGGCCGGCAACACCGACCTGCTCTCGCGGGCCGTGTCGCTCTCGAACGACGAGTGGTCGAAGAACACCGCGCTGCAGGGCGAGGTGTCCAACCGCAACGAGTCCTTGGCCTCTAAGGCGGAGGTGCTCAAGAACCGCGTGACGGCCGTCGCCGAGGAGGTGGGCGGCCCGCTCGCGGACGCCGCGCTCGACGCGGTGGACGCGGCGAAGCCCGTGACAGACGTCGTGGAGGGCGCGGCAAAGGCCTTCTCCTCCATGTCCAAGGAGGAGCAGGGCGCGGTCATCCAGGCCGCTGCCATGGCGGCTGCCGCAGGGCCGCTCCTCTCCGTCGGCGGCAAGGCCGTGAGCGCGATTGGCTCCGTGGCTGGCGGCGTCGGCAAGGCCGTGAGCGCCTTCGGAAAGCTGAGGTCGGCGACCGAGGTCATGGGGAACCTCGGCGACGCGCTCGAGGTGACCGGCGTCAGCGGGAAGCTAGCGGCAGGCGGGGTGGGCCTCGCCGTGGCTGCCGTGGTGGCGCTCGGCCTCAAGGCGTACGACGCCTGGAAGACCGACCGCGACTTCGCCGACTCGCTCGGGGACATGGCCGACAGCTCCGATGACGCATCCTCGAAGCTCGCGGACGGCTCCCGCTCCGTCACCGACTGGGGCGGGGTGGCGCAGGACGCGGCCATGGACACCAAGGAGCTCACGAGCGCCATCAAGGAGCACAACGACGCGATGGCGGGCATCCGGGACGACGCCTACGACAGCATCTCGATGCTGGGGCAGTACCAGGACGTCATAGACCGGCTGGCGGGCAAGGGGAGCGCGTCCGCAGAGGACACGGCGCTCCTGGAGTGGGCGCTCAAGGGACTCAACGACGAGCTTGGCACCAGCTACACCGCCGCCGAGGTGCTCACCGGCGAGTACGAGGACCAGAGCGGCGCGATAGTCGACCTAAGGGACGAGATAGACGGCCTCATAAAGAAGAGGCAGGAGGAGGCCAGGGTCAACGCCACGCAGGAGCTGTACACCGAGGCGCTCAAGAACCAGATGGAGATGCAGAAGAACGCCACGGCGGCCCAGAGGGAGTACGACGACGCCTGGCAGGGGTACTACGAGGACGCCCTGAAGCTCCCGGGGGCGACCGAGGAGGCCGCCAGGGCGGCGGCCACCATATCGGCGCAGACCGACGGCTACAAGAGGAAGCTCGACGACGCCAACGCGTCGCTCGACGCGGCAAACGAGGAGACCGCCGAGTGGGCGGAGCAGATGGGCCTCGCGCAGGTCGCGTGCACGGACGCCGGGCAGGCCATGAGCGACTTCCTGACGAGCGCCGACGGGTGGGCGGACGCGCTCTCGGACACCGGCTTCTCGCTCGAGGAGCTGGCCGGGGCAGCGGCATCCGCCGGCATATCCACGGACACCCTCGCGGCCATGGGCTCTGACGCCTTCGCGCGGCTCGTGGAGAGCGCGGGCGGCGACATGGGCACGCTCACGCAGATCCTGGAGACCTTCAACTCCCTCGGGCTCGACCCGAAGACCTTCACCGTCGACGACGACGGGACCATCACCGACGAGACAGGCAAGGTGTGGGACCTCGACGCGATGACCATCAATGGCAAGAGCTTCACGGTCAACGACGACGGGACCATCAGCGTGGAGCAGGAGGGCGTCGACCACCTGAGCGCCACGGAGGTTGCCAGTAAGAGCTTCGATGTCACGTCGAACGGCACCACGCAGGCCGAGACGGGCAACGCCCGCGACCTCCGTTCGAAGCTCGGCATGGTGGAGAGTACGTACACGGCCACCGTCACGACGAGCGGCGTGGACGCGGCGTCGTCCGGCGTGCAGGGGCTGCTCAACAAGCTCGGGGCACTCGCAAATGGCGCATGGACCGCCGTCATCCACACCGTCACCGGCAATGCCGCCGGGGGCGTGAGGCTCAACGCTCGTGGCGGCGTGCGCGCGCACGCGGACGGCGCAATCTACACAGGCCCGACCATGGTCACGCCGTACGACCTCGTGGGCGAGGCGGGGGCGGAGTACTACGACGGCACCCACATCGTGCCGCTCACCAACCGCCGCTATAGCCAGCCCTTCGCCGACGTGATCGCTGAGGGCGTCGCCGGTCGCATCGGTGGTGGTGGCGGGCGCACGGTCATCCAGAACGTCACCAACAACATCTACGAGCGCGAGGACGCCTACGTTGCCGGTACCATCGTGGCGAGGTCGCTCATGAGCGCGGCACAGGGGGTGTGACTGTGGGATACCGTCCCTTCTCCGTCACCGTCGGTGGCGTGACCATAGACGGCCAGACACACGGGCGCACCCCAGACGGCCTCTACGTGGACTGGGACACCGGCGTCAAGGGTTGGTTCGAGACCCCCCAAGCGAAGGTGTCGCTCTCGGAGCGTGCCACTGGTGACGGGGCCTTCCCCGTCGACCCGTCCGCCGTGCTCTATTCTGCGAGGACCGTCACCATCGGCGTAATGGCGGCTGGCCCGGACTCGGACGCGGTGGCCGCACACAGAAGACGGCTGCTCGCGCTCGCGCACCGCATCGTGCCCATCGTCGTGCGCGACGGGGCCGAGGAGACTCAGGCAGAGGGGTACGTCGAGGTCGAGTGGGGCAAGGTGCGCCGTACGAGGGCGCAGACCGGCACCCTCACCATCGTCTGCCCCGACCCCAGGCGCTACGGCTCCGTGCCGCACCGCGCCTACATGGTCCCGGGCACCGGCGGGGGCGGGCTCGAGTGGTCTGATTCCAACGCGCACGGGCTCGAGTGGCCGCTGTCCTTCGCGGACACGGGCGGCGGGCGGAACGTCGTGACCATGTGGAACGCGGGGACCAGTGTCGCTTACCCGATCATCACGGCATCCGGCAGCATCGACTGGCTCACCATCACCGACGTGGCCACTGGCGGCCAGGTCTCGTACTCGGAGCACGTCGGCTGGACGCCGCTTGTACTTGACTGCCTCAGCAGGACGGCCGCCGTGGCCGGGGTCGACATGTCGCGCGCGCTCTCGCGCAGGGACTTCCCCTCCGTCCCGGCGGGAGGATCCACGACGCTCGCCCTCACGGGCACCGGCACGGGCACCGTGGCCGTCGAGTGGTGGGACACCTATATCTAGCAAGGAGGACCATACATGGCAGACGTGGCACTCGGCGTGCGCAACTCCGGGACGGACGGCACCACGCCACTCGGGATGCGGCTCTCGCTCGCGTCCCTCTTCGCCAACGAGGGCATCCTGGACGGCCTCGCCGTCACCGGTACGGGCTCGCTCTCCTACTCGGTCGCGAGCGGCACGGCGGTGTGCTCCAAGGGATCGGGCGACGGCCGCACCATCGCGCACTTCTCGGGTGGCTCCACCCCCATGGTCTCCGGCAACACCGCCGGGTACCCACGCATCGACACCGTGTGGGTCACGTCGCACGACATCGACCAGGGCGACTCGGACAACCACGTGATCGTCGGCGTCACGCAGGGGACCCCAGCCGCGACGCCCGCGCGCCCGCCCATCCCCACGTACGCCACGCCGCTCGCCTACATGCGGCTCCCCGCCGGCGCCACGAGCACGTCCGGCGCCACGCGTGACGGCAGGGCGCCCATGGCCATCCCGTACGCGAGCTCGCGCGGCATCATCTTCGACGACGTCAACAGGACCAACAGCTCTAGCGACCTCAACTTCTTCCGCTCGCGCGTGACGGCGGTCGGCGGCAGCGTCTACGTGCCCACGACCCGGCTCCTCACCTTCCGCATGTCCGTCGGCTGCATGTGCGCCGACGGAATCTGGAAGTTCGCAAACGGCCACACGATGGGCAGCGTCGTGGTGCACCTCGTCGTGGACGGCTCGGACGTGTACAACGCGGAGGTCATGGTGAACGACTACTGCGGCGTGGTGCAGGGGCTCTCGTACACCCAGGTGGTGGGAGCCGGCAGCCATGCGGTGCGCATGGACTACGAGCAGAAAAGCGACACCGCCGACCGCATCCTCATGAAGTACAGCACGGAGCAGTGGCCGGGGCAGCGCCTGCAGGTCGTGGACGAGGGGGCGGCCTAGCATGTCGTGGAGGTGCCTGGTGTGCGACACCATGACCGGCCAGGTCGTGGCTCCGATCGACATCCCGTCCCTGCGCTGGTCGCTCACGGTCTCGGACTGCTCGCTGTCGACCACGCGCAACAGGAGCGTTGGCGGGGGCGCGGCTACCGGCCTGCAGGTCCCGTGGTCGGCCGTCCCCGCCGCCGACAGGGACGGGCGCTCGAGGATGCTCGCGAGCTACAGGAGGGCCATCGCCCTCGCGTGGGAGCACCGTGACGGCACGCTCTCGCCCGTCGTCTTCGGCGCCATAGGGTCGCGCACCGACACCTGGGACGACACCAGCTTCGACCTCGTGAGCCCGCTCTCGCTGCTCGGATCGCGCGTGCTCGTGCGCGAGGGGGCCTTCGGCCACGGGGACCCGGCGGGGACCACGCAGGGCGGGATGTCGTACGCGGGGCTCTCCCGCAGGGCCATCGCGTGCGCCGTGGGCCAGGCATGCACGGACTACAAGCCGGGCGGGGCGCTCCCCATCGACTGGCAGTACCAGGGCGAGGCGGGCGGCCACTCCGCGTCGTACCCCGGGCACGACGTGGCGAACAACACGTGCAAGGGGATATGGACGGCCCTGGCGAACTCCGACGGAGGACCCGACATCCAGCTCAGGCCATACATGGCGGACGAGTCGCACGTGCGCCTGCTCATGTGCGCGGGGTCGGACGGCGCGCCGTACCTCGGGCAGGACTCGCCGGTGCGCACCATCGCCGCGTTCCGCGGCGGCGGCACGGCGCGGGACGTCAGGGTGGCCTTCGCCGCGCCCACCATGCGCGTGTACGCCACCGGCGCGGGGTCGGACGAGGCGCAGCTCTGCTCTCTGGCGGAGGACCTGTCGCTCTGCAACGACCCGTACGACCCGTGGCCGCTCGTCGAGCAGTCCTGCGCCCTCTCGGACGACGAGGACGTCGGGGCGCTCGCCGGCCACGCGCGGGCGCGGCTCGAGTCCGTTAGGGCCCCGATGGCGCAGGTCCAGTGCACCGTGCACCTCGGCGACCCCGCCGGCATATCCCCCGGGGACGTGTGGCCCGGCCAGATGCTCGACCTCGTGACGGAGGGGTTCCCCACCCTCCCGGACGGCGCGCACCGCATGCGCCTCATGCAGATGGAGGGAGACGAGTCGGAGGACTGCACCCTCACCTTCGACGTGGTGGCGGACCCGGCGTACGCATGACCCGCGGACGATTGGAGTGACGGCGGATGATACACACCAGGCTCGAGGGGCTCGTCGGCGACGCCGAGCGCATCGCGCGCGTAGCAGTGGCGGCGTACGACCTGGCGTCGCTCCCGAGCACGGCGCCGTCCGGGACGGCGTCGTACGACAACGGCGACGGAACGCGGACGGTCATCGGCCCGCAGGCGGGCGGAAGGACGATCGCGACGCACGTCGGCGACCTCACGCCGCCCGGCAGGCCGCTTGGCGTCGCGGGCGCGTCGAGCGCGGGCGTCGTGTACATAGCGTGGGGCGGCGAGCTCGACGGCGGGGTCCCCGACGACTTCGACCACGTCTCGCTCTACATGTCCGTCGAGGGCACCAGCGAGCTCGTCGGCACGCTCACCGAGGCGGGCATCGTCTCGACGGTCCCGATGGCCACGACCGCGACGGTCGAGGTCTGGGCGACGGCGGAGGACGACGCCTGCCTCGCGGACGGGACCCAGGGCCACAACGTCTCGGCGGAGAGCGACCGCGCGTCCGTCACCGTCGCCCAGGCGGCGGACCCCGCGGCCGTGACGGACCTCCTCGGGACGGTCACGACGCTCTCCAGGACCAGGATGCTCATGGCCACGTGCGACACCGAAGCCGCAACGGCCGCGAAGGCGGCGACCCTCGCGTCCGGCTCGCTCGAGCTCCGCGCCGGCGCCAGCGTCACCGTGGTCTTCTCCCACGCGAACACGGCGTCGGCGCCGACGCTCGACGTGGGCGGCACCGGCGCCAGGCCGCTGCGCACCAACGGGTCAGCGAGCGCCTACTGGGTGGACGGACAGGCCGTGGTGCTCACCTACGACGGCACCTACTGGCAGGTGTGCAGCACGCCCGTCTACGCGTCGACGGTGACCGTGGGCAACCCGGGCGGCTCGAACGTGTACGTCGACTCGAACTCCGTCGACATGCGCGACGGGACGGACGTCACGGCAAGCTTCCAGCGGGACGGCGTCACCTTCCTAGGGGGAAAGTACGCGGTCAAGACGTACGCGACCGCGCTCGCCGGGTCGAGCGACCCCGTTACCGGATTCCAGGTGTCGTCGCCAGGACCGGCGAAAGTCTCCGGGGCGACCTCCTCGCTAGTCGGCGACATCGGCGGCGTGCAGTCGGCCATCACGGCGGGCTGGGTGCAGGATATCGGCAGCGGCGCGGTGATGGAGGCGCGCGACAAGTCGTCCGGGGCGTACCACTTCGTGTCGGTCACGCCGTCGCGCGGCATCGATGTGGACGGGGACATGACGGTGTCGGGCACCATCGGTCTGGCCGACAAGGAGTCCGCCCTGGCCACGCGGAGGGGCCTGCGCATCTCGCAGGGCTCGAAGGTGTGCCACGGCCACGGCGCGCCGTGGGTGACGCTCTTCGAGTCATGGTCAGAGTTCCAGGCAGCCACCGGCTGCTACGACTCGGGCACGCCGACGCTGGTCACGATGAACGGGGACTGGGGCGCCTTCGACGGGACCCTGAGCGGCTGCGAGATATGCGGAGGCAAGGCGGTCTACGTAATGGCCGAGACCACAAGCGGCCTCCCGGACATCTCGAGCACTCAGAGCCTGCGCATCAACTGGATCTGCATATGGTAGGCGGCCTGATGAACTCAATCACATTCGAGCAGCTGGTGGCTCTCGGCGGGACCATCATCGGTGCCGTCGGGATGGCCATGACGTTCAGGCGCGATTCGTCGTCCGAGCGTCGCCGGCTTGACGCCATGACTGCCGCGCGCGCGGCAGAGCAGCAGGTGGTCACGGACAAGCTGGACAGCATCAGCGACATGAGCCGCGAGACGCGCGACACCGTGCGCGAGATGTCGAGGCAGCTCACGGAGCACTCGCGCGAGCTGGCGCGCATCGAGACGCGCATCGAGGACCACGACAGGAGGCTCGCCGCCATCGAGCAGCGCTGCGACGCGCGCTCGGCGGCCGGGACGGACTAGGAGAAAGGAAGAGACATGCAGGACACGATCATGGACTGGGCGAGGGCGGCAGCCGTCCGCGCCGTGAAGACCGCAGCACAGGCGGCAATCGCTGCCATCGGGGCCACCACCACCATGGGAGGCGTCGACTGGCGCGTGGTGGGCTCCACGTCGCTCCTCGCGGCAATCCTCTCGCTGCTCACGTCGACTGCGGGTATCCCGGAGATTGGCGGCGGCGCGAGCGTCGCTAAGCTCGGGGGCGGCAATGGCGAGGGATAGCGCCCCGCGCTGCCCGCTCTGCGGGGCGGAGATGCGCGAGGAGCTGGGCATGGAGCGCAGCCACGAGGGCATCACACAGCGCTGGTGGACGTGCCCGAGCTGCCTCCACCGCAGCGTGACCACCGAGGACCTACGGGAGGGGGAAGATGGGATACAGCATCCAGGGCATCCCGGCGAGTAGCCGGACGTACACCAGGGGCCGCCAGGGCTGCTCCATCGGCCACATCGTCGTGCACTACACGGGCGCGGCGGGAGGCGCGGTCGACAACGGCCACTACTTCGCGGGCGGCGCCCGCGGCGCGAGCGCGCACTACTTCGTGGACTCGTCGGCCATCGTCCAGAGCGTGGCCGACTCCGACACGGCGTGGGCGGTGGGCAACTGGCAGGCGAACCTCCGCACGCTCAGCGTAGAGGTGTGCAGCGCCGGCGAGGACTTCTCACAGGGCGAGCGCGAGCGCCTGCGCTGGCTCGTGCGCACGCTCATGGCGCGGCACGGCATCGACGCAGCCCACGTCATACGCCACTACGACTGCTACGACGCCTACCGCAACATCGGCGGCAGGTGGATTGACCCGCGCAAGTGCTGCCCCGCGCCCTACGCGCCGAACGGCGGAGACCCCAGCGGCGCGAAGTGGCGGGAGCTGCACGACTACATCACGAGCGGCGACGCCCCCCAGGCGGAGCCCGAGACACCGACCATGGAAGAGGTAGACGAGATGGCAGCACAGGGAATGGGCGTGATCGTCAACCCGCAGGACGCAATCTCGGCGGGGCACCCGGGCGGGCTGTACCGCCTCACGGCAGACAAGGTTTTCCACTACTCCAACGCCGACCAGCCGAGGGCGGACGACATCCTGTCCGAGGCCATGTGCGGAGAGCCGGTGCCGAGGCTCGACATGAGCGGCTACGGCAGCGACCTCTGGTTCGACCGCATGGTCCAGGCTCGCGGCGGCTGGGACAAGGTAATCGACTGCCCCGCGAGCTAGGTGGCATCCGTCGTAATCGTTGCCGTTTTCGGCAAATTTCTGCGAGAATCGGCACGATTTGCGCCGGTTTACTCCGTCCTGGCCCTTCATGCATCTCCGAGAAGGAGGCGAGATGGCACAGATATACAGGGGGACGACGCCGAGCGTCACGCTCTCGGTGGCGGGCGTCGACCTGTCGTCCCCGGCCACGTGGCCGGTCGTGGTGGTGACTTTGAAGAACGGCGGGACCGAGACCGACCTCGCGCGCGACGCCATGGGCATCGAGCGCACGGACGCCGGCTGCTCCGTCACGCTCGCGCTCACGCAGGCGCAGACGCTCGCGATGGACTGGCTGAGGCCGACGCTGGTGCAGCTCCGCGCCCGCGACGCCGCCGGCCATGCGATAGCGTCCGAGGTAGCCTCCGTCGAGGTCAGGGACGTGATCAAGGGGGGCGAGATATGAGCGAGGCGCTGGAGGTGCACGGCAGCGTCGTCATAGGCATGGACCTCTCGGCGCAGGTGCGCGTGCTCGACGGCGCGTCGCACCCGCCCTACGCCGGCCCGTACTCGGCGACGCCCACGGTCGCGGGGCTCACGCTCCCCACGGCGGGGCGCTCCATGGAGGAGGACGTGACCGTGGAGCCCATCCCGATAGGCTTCGTCAGCAATCAGTCCGGCGGCACGACCGCCACGATAGGCTAGGAGGCAGCAGTGGCAGAGCAGCACGTTAACAAAGTGGTATACGGGGGCAAGGTATTAATCGACCTGACCGCCGACACGGTGGACGCCACGACGCTCTCGCTCGGCTCGACCGCGCACGACAAGTCCGGCGCGGCCATCACCGGCACCGACACGCGGGACTCGGACACCAGCGCTGACACCGCCACGACGTCCGAGGTGCTCGCGGGCAGGACCGCGCACGCGCGCGGGGCGCAGCTCACGGGCACCATGCGCGACAATGCCGGGTCTGGGGTGACCGTCTCGACCGTGGCCGGCGCGGCAATCCCGCAGGGCTACCACGACGGCTCCGGCAAGGCGGCCATCGACGCGGCCTCCGCCGCCGCGCTCGTGGCGGGCAACCTCAAGCAGGGGGTCACGGTGCTCGGCGTCACCGGCACGTACGCCGGCGAGGCGGCCAAGCTCCAGGCCAAGGGCGTCACGCCGTCCACGAGCGCGCAGACCGTCACGGCGGACACCGGCTACGACGCGCTCTCCTCGGTGAGCGTAGCGGCCATCCCGTACGCGGAGGCCACCAACGCCGCCGGCGGCACGACCGTCACGATCGCGGGGGCGTAAGCCATGGCCGTGAGCAAAGTGGTATACGGGGGCAAGGTATTAATCGACCTGACCGCCGACACGGTGGACGCCACGACGCTCTCGCTCGGCTCGACCGCGCACGGCGCGGACGGGGAGCAGGTAGCCGGCGCGGCGCCGATCTATGGCGGGACCGTGGCTGTCACGGACCAGAACGGGACGGCGCAGTCATACGTGAGGGCGGCAGAGAGCGCCTACACCGACGCTGACCATGCGAGCAGCTCGGTCGTGGGGAGCTATGCCAGCTCGTCCGCCACGCACGACCAGCTTGTGATGACCGAGCTGACCTCCCACGTCACGGGGACCGGCGGCGTACTGTGCGTGCAACGGCCACGCCTGTCATGGACGACAGGCGCCGTGGCGGGCTCTAACGTCTCCCTTGGCAACTTCGTGCCCGGAACTACCGAGCATGTAATCATGGCCGACGATAACGGCAAAGTGGCCGGGCTTATCACGGCCAAGGTGCAGGACAACGGCTTTCGGATGGTCGGCGACGCTTCGGGCGGCTACAACGCGCGCGACCTCGGAGGGCCGGCATGCGACGGCGGTAGCGTGCGCTACGGGCTGCTCTATCGCGGCTCTGACGTCTCGAGCAAGGACGACTTCTGCTCGATGGCCGCGAAGACGCTCCATATCCGCGACGAGGTGGACATCCAAGGCGCGGAATCGACCGCCACGAAGTCGTGCTTCCCGGGCGCGACGTACCATCACTTCGCGCTCGACACGCCGTCAAGCTACGAGGACTTGTACAAGCTGGACGGCGCGCAATGGGGCACGGCGAAGAAGGCCGTCGAGCACGTCATGGAAAATGCGTGCGCAGGCATCGTGACCTACATCCATTGCTCGCTCGGTGCCGACCGCACCGGGGCCGTCTGCTTCTGGCTCCAGGGCATACTCGGAGTGAGCGGGAAGCACCTCGACATCTCATACGAGCTGACCGCGCTTGCAGGCACGATGTGGGACACAACCGACGTGACCACTCGCAAGCGCACCTATGCGCCGTATGTCGGCCTCAGGGACTACTTCAGCGGCCTCGGCGGCACGGCCACGATACGGGATGCATGCCTGTACTGGGCCTACAAGGCCGGCATAGACATCGGCCTCATCAACTCGTACCGCGCCGCGATGAGCACCGGAACGCCAGAGACGCTCTCGTACAAGAAGTGGGACGTCGCATACACCAACCAAATCGCGATATCGACCGACACGGACGGCAGCATCTTCAACGGCACGGGCTACAAGACCGGCTTCCACCTCACGTCGAGCGGCACGCTGGAGGAGTGGTCCGGAATCGAGGTGACCGGGTTCATCCCGTGCGTCAATGGCGACGTTGTGCGGCTCAGCGGCATCGCGATGAGCAAGAACGACAACGACGCCGGCTCGGTCGACCGCATCAGCTTCTACGATGGCTCCAAGGCGCACCTGCAGACCATCAACGTCATGCAGAACTCCGTGGGCTGGTGGGGCGCGAGCTACGACAGCGACGGCAACCTCACGCGGTTCACAAACACAAAGGCCACGACGAGCGCCTACATGCGCCTCAGCGCGCATGAGATAGACGCAGACTCGGTGATAACCGTCAACGAGGCACTCGAGTAACGCACGACAGCAGCGCCCTCGCCCATCTCGGGCGGGGGCGCTTTTTGCGTTAGAATGGGTCCAGTAAGCCCCGCGGCCTCTCCATGGATGCTCAACTGCGGGGCCTTTTCGTGCGCTTAATCCCTCGCGAGCGTGGCTGCCCACTCAACCACCATGTCGCGCATGGAGCAGCCGCGCCGCGTGGCCTCGGACTTGATGGCGCGGTAGGTGGCTGCGGGGACGGTGAGCGACAGCACGGCGGTCTCGCCCTCGTCCGGCGCGCCGAACTCCGCCTCGTACTCGTCCGCGCCTAGGTGCCTTTCTGCCCACTCGCGGGCCTCGTCGTAGGACAGCGGCATGATGCGCTCGCCGCCGGTCCACCCGCTCTGCCCGTATGGCTCGGCGTACCTGGTCTTGGGGCCTCCCTCGCCGTGGAGGAAGTACTCGCCCGTGCGCTTGCGGTAGAGCGCCTCCTCGCACCAGCCGAAGTCGCCCGGCCAGAATCCCGCCGGGCTCCATGGCTCTCCCACCTGCTTGGCCTTTTCGGTGTCGTACAGCTTGCCGTCGATGATCTTGCGCATGGTATCTCCTCTCTTCGCAGCCACAAATGGCGCCCCGCGATATGGCGCGCGGGGCCGCGCCTCTATGACTTCCCACTAGTGGGGGAGCCATGCCCAGTCGGCGAGATTGACCCAGTCGTAGTCGATGGCCTCGGCAATGGTCTTCGGCTGGGGGCCCTGCCAGTCCTTGGTGCTGTACTCCTCGCCGTCCTCGCAGACCAGAATCGAAATCGTGAGGTCCCCAACGATATTGATCTGGTAAAGCGTCTCTGTCTCGGTCTGGTCGAGAATCCTTGGTCCCATCTTTCGGCTCCTTTCGATGAGTTATGGGTGGGGCGGCGGTATGATGCCGCCCCAGGATTTTTGCTATCGAAGCTCGGCGGCGCCAAGAAGGCGCTTGCGGAGCTGCGCGCACAGCGCTTTGTCAGTGTCCGGGATGCGATACTGGAGAGTCCCCGCGACCTGCTTGTAGTCGGGGCCAAATGGCGTCCATATCTCCGTCCACATGCCCTCGCCCGTGCGGTTGGTGATGATCTCCGCCTCTTCGTCCCCGCGCCTGGCGGTGAAGTGCAGGTATCCTCCCATGCCGTCGCAGAGGTCGTCGAGCGCCGACAGGTCGTAGGTGATGCCGTCCTCGTCCTCGTAGGTGTACTCTCCGGTCTTCGTGTACTTCATGGCTCGCTCCTTTGGTAGGTGTCTTCCTTGCTTGCTACTATCATTATAGATAGAGCTACTAGCAAGTCAAGAACAAAACAGAGTTTATAGCAAAATGCCGCCAGCGGCCATAAATCGACCACCAGCGGCACCAGCGCCACAGTCACCTTGGCCACCCCATGCGCGGGTAATCAAAAAAAGAATCGGCGGCACCCCCTCGCGAAGGCGCCGCCGCAAGGCCGCAAGGGCCTTTTATGCCCCACATGCGTGGGGAGCGCTTGAATCCCGCCCATTTACTACGGATCATCCCCGCGACTGCGGGGAGCGCTTGCGCACATTGTACCACCGCGTGGCCGCGTGCCCGTGGGGCCTGTCTTTTGCGGCATCGAATCGCCCGTGGGCGGAAGCTGATAAAATGGTGCCCTACCGCCGCGTCGTTTCGGAGACAGGGACCGCGACCTTGGGCGGCGCGGAAGTCTTAGCCGACACGCTAAGTGCATCGGCGGGGCGGTAGGCGCGAGGGGGATGGCGCTCCCCTCTGCGCCCATTTTTTCCTGGCGTATCAAAGATTGGATAAGGCGCACTTGGTCATCCATTAGCCGATGTGTAGCCAATGGCTAAACGTTTCCACAGGTAGATTGATGTGCGCGCGGAGTTCGATTCTCCGCACCTCCACCAAAAGCGTAGGCGTCGAACCCCGTAAGGGGGTTCGGCGCTTTTTGTATAGTTGGGTGGTCGCGCACGGTGCGGCAACGTGACGGTTCGTATTCGGAGGCGGTCTATGGGCAGCAACGACAAGCCTGCCCTCGTCCTTGAGGGCGGCGGCTACAGGGGCATCTTCACGGCCGGCGTTCTCGACGTCCTTCTCGAGAGCGGCATTTACACCAGCTCCTTCAAGAGCGCGTGGGGCGTCTCGGCGGGTGCGCTCAACGCGGTGAGCTACCGGTCGCGCCAGATTGGCCGCACCATGCGCATCATGCTGACCTTCCGCGATGACCCGCGCATGATGTCGCTCCTCTCGCTGGTACGCACGGGCAACCTCGCCGGGACCGACTTCATGTACGACGAGGTCCAGAACCACATTGACCCCTGCGACCTGGAAGTCTTTGACAATGACCTCACGCCGATGTACTTCGTGGCATCCGACGTGCTGTTTGGCGCGCCGGCCTACCTGGCTGTGGAGGGCGAGAGGCTCGACGCCACCAAGGCCCGCGCGTCCGCGTCTTTGCCGGGCGTCTCGACGATGGTCGAGATAGACGGCCACCGCTACCTCGACGGCGGCACTACGGACTCCATCCCCTTTGCCGTTGCCATGGGGCTCGACGGTGCGCCCGAGGTATCCGGTGCAGAGCCCGCCGACCGCGCGCTCGTGGTTCTCACGCAGGACCGCACCTACATCAAGGATGGTGCCACCGAGCGCGCCATCCTGAGGACCCACCGCTACGACGCCTACCCCTACTACGAGCAGGCCCTTGCCACGCGCGCAGACCGCTACAACGCGCAGCGAGAAGAACTTGCCGGCCTCGAGGCGGAGGGCCGCGCGTTGGTGCTGAGGCCGCCCGAGCCGGTGAAGATCCACACCTCCGAGCACAACGGCGAGCCACTCCTGCGACTCTACCTGCAGGGACGCCAGGAGGCAGCAAGTCACCTTGACGAGATTCGCGCGTTTCTGTAGGGGCGTTCCCAAGCAGCAGCGGTGTCCACAGCGGTGCTTCTCGCTTGTCAAAATTGTGTGGAAAAAAAGCTCGCAAAACGGGGCGTCTGCGGCTGTATACTTTTAAGGCTTTTCCACCCAGAGCCCCGTAACCTCTGTTTCGAAAAAGCACGGCGGCCTGTCCAGAGGTAGCCATTCAAGATGTGTGTAGGAGGAGTCAAGTGAAGAAGTCGACTCAGTTCGCCAAGACGGGCGAAGTCGAGCGCAAGTGGGTGCTCATCGACGCCGACGGCATGACGCTCGGTCGCCTTGCGACCCAGGCTGCCATGATTCTCCGTGGCAAGAACAAGCCCCAGTACACCCCCAACGCCGACACCGGTGACTTCGTGATTGTCATCAACGCCGACAAGGTCGTTCTTACCGGCAACAAGGCAAACACCAAGTCCTACTGGCGTTACTCCGGCTACCTCGGCGGACTCAAGACCGAGTCCTTCAAGGAGGCCATGGCCAAGCACCCCGAGCGCGTGATCGAGCACGCCGTCAAGGGCATGCTCCCCAAGACCACCCTTGGTCGCAAGCAGGGCATGAAGCTCAAGGTCTACGCTGGCCCCGAGCACCCGCACGCCGCTCAGAACCCCGTCAAGATCGATGTGGAGGCTTAACCGATGGCTGACAACACCGTTGTTTATACCGGCACCGGCCGTCGTAAGGAGGCTGTCGCTCGCGTCCGCCTCGTTCCCGGCACCGGCAAGATCGTCGTCAACGGCCGCAACGCTGCACAGTACTTTGGCCGTCAGCAGCTTGTTGACAACGCCGCTGCGCCCCTCCGTCTGACTGAGACCGCCGAGTCCTTCGACGTCCTCGCTCGCTGCGATGGCGGCGGCATCAACGGCCAGTCCGGCGCCCTTCGTCTTGGTATCGCCCGCGCTCTTCTCCAGGCTGGCGAGTACCGCGAGGAGCTCAAGAAGGCTGGCTTCCTCACCCGTGACTCCCGTGCCGTCGAGCGCAAGAAGTACGGCCTCAAGAAGGCCCGCAAGCGCCCGCAGTTCTCGAAGCGCTAGGTTCTTCTCATCGCTTTGCCCCTTATCGGGATCCGCACTTGCTGCGGGTCCCGATTTTTTGTGCGTGGCCGTCCTTGCCCCCTTCCGCCCCCTCGTCCCTTGCCGTTCTTTAGTGGTATTTGAGAACCGTACCACTCGCCATCTGGGTAAACGTGGCGCCCGTCTCTCAGAAACCGCTAAAGAACGAGGAGGCCGGGAGGGGTACGGACGCGACGAGAGTTGAGAGAGCCACTCCCCACAGTGCGCCCACAGGCAACTGGTAGAATCATTCTCACTGCGCAAAACCGGTACCCCGAAACAAGGAGCGAGAAATGAAGTACTTCGGAACCGACGGCTTTAGGGGCAGGGCCAACGAGGGCCTTAATGTTGACCACGCCTATAAGATCGGGCGCTTTGTGGGCTGGTACTACGGTGCCCGTCGCGGCGCCAAAGCTCGCGTGCTTATCGGCAAGGACACCCGTCGCTCGAGCTACATGTTCGAGTCTGCGCTGGTAGCAGGCCTGGTTGCCAGCGGCGCCGATGCCTACATGCTCCACGTCATCCCCACGCCGGGCGTTTCGTATGAGGTCATCGACGGTGGCTTTGACTGTGGCGTCATGATCACCGCAAGCCACAACCCCTTCACGGACAACGGCATCAAGCTCGTTAACCGCGAGGGCTACAAGATGGACGAGGACGTGCTCGAGCAGGTCGAGGACTACATCGACGGAAAGCTCGAGGTTCCTCTCGCCACGGGTGATGCCATTGGCTGCACCGTTGACTACATGCAGGGCCGCAACCGCTACATCGCGCACCTCATTGCCTCCTGCGGCTTCTCAATGCAGGGCGTCAAGGTGGGCCTGGATTGCGCAAACGGCGCCGCTTCCAGCGTTGCGCGCCCGGTCTTTGACGCTATGGGCGCCGAGACCCACGTCATCAACAATGCACCCAACGGCTTCAACATCAACGTCGACTGCGGCTCGACCCACATCCAGCGCCTGCAGGACTTTGTCGTGCGCAACGGCCTCGACGTGGGCTTTGCCTACGACGGCGACGCCGATCGCTGCCTTGCCGTAGACGAGCGTGGCCGCCTGGTCGACGGCGACCTCATCCTGTACGTGTGCGGCACCTACATGGCCAAGCACGGGCGTCTCGCCAAGAACACCGTGGTGCCCACGGTCATGAGTAACTTTGGCTTCTTCAAGGCGCTTGACGCCGCCGGCATCTCCTACGAGAAGACCGCAGTTGGCGACAAGAACGTGTGGGCCTGCATGATGGAGAACGGCTACACCTTGGGTGGCGAGCAGTCCGGCCACATCATCTTTGGCGACCTTGAGAAGACCGGCGACGGCATCATGACGAGCCTTCGCATCATGGAGGTCCTGCGTGCCGAGCGCGAGAAGCTCTCCGAGCTCACGCGCCCCGTCACGCTCTATCCGCAGCAGCTTGTGAACGTGCGCGTTGCCGATAAGGACGCAACTATGGCGGCGCCCGAGGTCAAGGAGGCCGTGGCTGAGGCCGAGAAGTTCCTTGAGGGCAACGGCCGCGTGCTAGTGCGCGCCTCGGGAACCGAGCCCCTGGTCCGCGTGCTTGCCGAAGCTCCGGAGGATCACCTGTGCCAGGAGGCCAATGCCATCGTCCTCAAGGCTCTGGAGCCGTTCAAGGAGTAGGAAACATTGACGCCCACGCTGCCGTACATAGGTCCGGCGGCGTGGTTTCTCTTCGTCGATACCAGTTGGGCCGCGGAGCATTATCCGCGGCTGATAGACTCTAGGCGACGTGCGCCATACCGGCGCACGTGCGCAAACTAACCGTAATTTGTGTGCGAGGGGGCAAACATGTGCGGAATCGTGGGATACACTGGCAAGAAGCAGGCGGCCCAGTTCCTTCTGGACGGGCTGGCAACGCTTGAGTACCGCGGCTATGACTCGGCAGGCGTCGAGGTTCTGTCGCCCGACGGAGAGCTCCATGGCGTGAAGTGCGCCGGTCGCGTCTCTATCTTGGCCGACCGCTGCAAGACCGCCAACCTTACGGGCACCACGGGCATCGCGCACACGCGCTGGGCCACGCACGGCGCCCCAACCGACAAGAACGCCCACCCACATCTGGACTGCACCGGCCGTATTGCCATCGTCCACAACGGCATCATTGAGAACTACCGCGAGCTTCGTAGTTACCTGGCGCGCAATGGCCACACCTTTGCCTCCGACACAGACTCCGAGGTCGTGGCGCACCTCGTCGAGGACGCGTGGGACGGCCCCTGCAAGGGCGATCTGGTTGCTGCCGTGAGCAACGCCGTGAGCCGCCTTGAGGGCTCCTGGGCGCTCGCCGTTGTGTGTGCAGATGCCCCCGACCAGCTTGTCGTTGCACGCAATGGCTCGCCGCTCGTTGTGGCCTCCACGCCCGAAGGCGCCTACGCAGCCTCCGACGTCACGCCGCTTGCAAGCGTGACGGCTCACGTCATCCAGCTTGAGAACGGCCAGATTGCACGCCTCGAGAAGTCTGGCAAGGTCACCGTCTATGACGCCGAGGGCACCACGGTCGAGCACCCCAGCACCTTTGACATCGACTGGGACGCCTCCGCGGCAACGCTCGGCGGCTACGCCGACTTCATGGAGAAGGAGATTGCCGAGCAGCCCGAGGCCATCGAGCGCCTGCTCAAGAGTCGTCTGGGCGAGAAGGGCATCCTTCTCGACGAGCTTCGCATGAGCGAGGAGGACCTCGCGTCCGTGGACCGCATCTTCATCATCGCTTGTGGCACCTCCTACCACGTGGGCCTCATTGCCCGAACTCTCATCCAGACCTGGGCGCACGTCCCGGTTGTCTGCGAGTATGCCTCCGAGTTCAACTACGAGCAGGACGTCCTCATCACCGAGCACACGCTCTGCATGATCATCACGCAGTCCGGCGAGACTGCGGATACTCTTACGGCGGCGCGCCGCATGAAGGGGCTGGGCTGCAAGGTCTTCGCCGTGACCAACGTGCTGGGCTCCTCCGCTGCGCGCGAGTCCGACGGCGTCCTCTACGTGCAGGCAGGGCCGGAGGTCTGCGTGTGCTCCACCAAGGCCTATACCGCCCAGATGGTGGCTTGCGCGCTCTTTGCGCTGCGCCTTGCGCAGGCCAACGGCCACATGGACGCCACCGAGGTGAGCGGACACTACGCCGACCTTGCCACGCTGCCAGACCTCATCCGCACCGTGCTCTCCCGCGCCTGGCAGGACAAGCAAGCGGCTGCCGTCTTCCGTCGCGCGCACTCGGCGCTGTTCCTTGGCCGTGGCGTTAACTCCACCACCGCCTACGAGGGCGCACTCAAGCTCAAGGAGATTAGCTACCTGCACGCCGAGGCGTACCCCGCCGGCGAGATGAAGCACGGGCCCATCGCCCTGCTCGAGCCGGGATTCCCGGTGGTGGCCATCGTCCCCGAGGATCGCGTGCACGACAAGACCGTCTCGAACATCCAGGAGGTCATCGCCCGCGGTGCCACCTGTGTCGCCGTCGCTACCGACGGCGATGAGTCCGTGGCGTCGCTCTGCGAGCACGTGCTGTGGATCCCGCCCGTCGAAGACGAGCTTCTCGTCCCCATTGTGGCCGTTGTTCACCTGCAGGTGCTGGCGCGCTACGTTGCCCGTTCGCGCGGCTGCGACGTGGACAAGCCCAGGAACCTCGCCAAGTCCGTCACGGTGGAGTAGCGCATGGCACTGGCTGGCATTGGCGTCGACATGCTCGAGATTGCGCGCATGGAGCGCACCATGCGTCGCAGGCCGTCGTTTCTTCGACGTGTGTTTACCGAGGAGGAGCGCGCCTACTGCGACGCCTGCGCCCGCCCCGCCGAGCACTACGCCGCGCGCTTTGCGGCGCGAGAGGCCGTGGTCAAGGCGCTGGGCACGGGATTCTCGAACGGTGTGGGGTTCTCGGACGTCTCGGTGACTATGGACGCACAGGGAAGACCTCGCGCGCTGCTCAGCGGTCGTGCCGCCCAGATCGCCCGCGAGGGCGGCGTGCGTGAGGTGGCGCTCTCGCTCTCCTACACGCGTGACGTGGCGGTTGCTAACGCCGTTGCCGTGACCGACGAGGTACGTCCCCAGCCAGAGGACAGGCCCGACCCAGAGCGCGAGCTTGCCGCCTCGTTCCGGGAAGCGCGTTCTGTGTTGGACGAACTCGAGCGTGCGCAAGATGGGATAATGGCTGACGTGCCGGCAGAGAGTTCCGTTGTCGACACCCAGATGACACAAGAGGAAGGTGAAGCCGGGGGACCCGCGGACGCATCCGTGCCGGTAGAGCCAGCCAAGGAGTAGAACGATATGCAGCCCGTACTCAACGTCGAAGACGTCAAGCGCGTCGAGGTCGCGCTCACTCGCGTGGGCGTGAGCATCTCCGAGCTCATGCACCGTGCTGGATGTGCTGCTGCCCAGGAGGCACTTGCCCTAGGCGACGTGCAGAACGCCGTGATTCTTGCCGGCATGGGCAATAACGGGGGAGACGGCTGGGTTGCCGCCGAGGCCCTGCTCGCCCATGGCGTGAACGTCAAGGTGGTCACGCCCGTCGAGCCCGATCAGCTCTCCGGCGACCTTGCGCGCCAGGTTGCCCAGCGTGCCGTGCGCGCGGGCGTCTCCACGCTGGTGGGGCCGTCGCGTGACGAGCTCGAGGGGCTCCTCTCTGCTTCCGACGTGGCGCTCGACTGCATGCTGGGCACCGGCTTCCACGGTGACGTCCGCGCGCCCTTTGACATTTGGATCGACTGCGTGAACAGCTCCGGGGTGCGCGTGGTTGCGGTGGACGTGCCCAGCGGCCTCTCGGCGCAGACAGGGCATGCCCCTGGCGCCTGCGTGGTCGCAGACCTCACGGTTACCATGCTGTGCCTGAAGCCCGGTCTTCTCGCCGACGACGGTCGCGACGTGTGCGGATCTATTGTCGTGGCGCCACTTGCCGAGCAGACCGAGCAAATTGTGGTCGAGGCAGACCCCGTGGCCTGGCGCACCGACCTCGAGGATTACCTCGACGTGATGGTGCCTCCCACCACGGCGGTCGACAAGTTCTCGCGCGGTTCGGTGCTTGTCGTGGGTGGTTCCTCTCGCTTTGTGGGCGCGCCAATTCTGGCGGCGCGCGCTGCCGCCCGCGCTGGTGCGGGCTACGTTACGCTGGCCGTGCCCGCGTACATCGTGCCGCAGGTACAGGCCCACGTGCTGGAGATTCCCGTCGTGGGGCTGCCCTGCGACGAGGACGGCACCATCTCCAAGGAGGCCGTGCCCATAGTGACCAAGCTGGCCGAGAAGCGCTCGGCCGTCCTCGCTGGTCCCGGCATGCGCGTCTCCGGCGGCACCGTGGCCGTTGTCTCGGCACTTCTCGCATCTCCCGCCCCGCTTGTGCTCGACGCGGACGCGCTCAATTGCATCGCCCGGCTTACCTCGGGCAAGCTGCAGGACTTCCCAGAGATTCTGCGCAGGAACACGCCGCTTGTGCTTACCCCGCACCGTCGCGAGCTTGGCCGCTTGGTAGGCAAGGAGGAGAACCCGCCCGCCTCGCTGGTGGACCAGCTTGAGGACGCGCGCAAGATCGTGTGGTCCGATGGTGGCTCCGAGCTGGTCGTGGTTGCCAAGGGCACCGCAACCGGCTGCGTGGGCGTCGAGCAGGCCATCCTTCCCAAGCCTGGCCCGGCGGCGCTTGCCACGGCGGGCTCGGGAGACGTTTTGGGCGGCATCATTGCCTCCAAGCTCGCGCAGACCTACGGGCGCTTGGACAACCTGCCGCTGCTCTGTGCCCTCTCCTGCGAGCTTCACGGCTATGCCGCGACACTTGCCATGGAACGCATGGGCTCGAGGGGCGTCATGGCATCTGACATTATCGATGAGCTGGGCATTGCGGACGACGCTCTGGGGGAGCGCGTGACCTTTCCCGACGCCGACAACGGTGACGATAACAACTAGGGAGCGTAGGCATGGCAGTTCAGAGCCCTGCGAGCAGGTGGGCGTGGGTTGAGATTGACCTCTCGGCCCTCAAGCAGAACACGCGCAAGTTCAAGGCGCTCCTCGAACCCGGCGTCAAGATGATGTGCGTTGTGAAGTCGGACGCGTATGGGCACGGCGCCGAGCGTTGCGTGCGAGCCATGCACTCTGCCGGTGCCGACCAGTTTGCCGTTGCCACCGTAGACGAGGGCGTGAAGCTGCGCCAGGCGGGCATCGAGTGGCCCATCCTCGTGCTCTCCGAGCCACCCATGGACTGCGTGCAGACGCTCGTGGACTATGACATCATGCCCTCGGTCTACACGTCTGAGTTCGCCCTTGCGCTGGGCGAGTGCGCGGCTGCCTCGGGCAAGGTGGCCTGCTACCATCTAGCCGTAGACACCGGCATGACGCGCATTGGCGTGCGTCGCGAGGACGTGCTGGAGCTGCGCCGCACTATCGACTTCCACCGTGGGCTTGAGTGCGCGGGCATGTTCACGCACTTCGCCACCGCTGATGCCATCGACGATTGGGACTTTGCTCTGCAGCTCAACCGCTTCAACGAGGCTGTTGCTGCGGTGCGCGAGGCGGGTCTGGAGACCGGTCTTGTCCACTGCGACAACACACCGGGCACGGTCCTGCACCCCGAGTGCCACTACGACATGTGCCGCGTGGGCATTGGCCTCTATGGCTTGCAGCCGGCCGAGACCACGGCGCCACGCATCCAGCTCGATCCGGTGATGAGCGTGCGCGGTCGCGTCACCCGTGCCATCTACCCCAACGTGGGCGACGGCGTGGGCTATGGCCTCACCTGGCGCGTCCCCAAGCAGAACATGCAGGTGGCAACCGTGCCCATCGGCTATGCCGACGGCCTTGCTCGCACGCTCTCGAACAACATGGACGTCATTGTGAACGGCTCTCGCTGCCGCCAGGTTGGCCGCATCTGCATGGACCAGTTCATGTTTGCGGTAGACGTGAACAACGCCCGTGCGTACCGACCTGCCAAGCCGGTAGAGATGGGTGACGTGGTGACTGTCATTGGCCGCGACGGTGACGAGGAGATTACCGCCGACGAGATGGCCAAGCTCCGTGACACCATAAACTACGAGGTCGTATGTGATTTTGGCATGCGTCTCGAGAAGGTCTATGTCTAGGCGCCGGCGTGAGCGCGCCAGCCTCTTGGAGGGCGATGGAGAGATGTCGGTGATGCACATCCCCGGCCACGAGCACCAGGGTCCGCAGGAGGTCACGCTCGAGGAGATTCGCGCCGTGATGGGCAACTGTCAGCTCTGCCCCTTGGGGCAGACGCGCACCAACCTCGTGTTTGGTGTGGGCAACCCCAACGCGCGCGTGATGTTCGTGGGCGAGGGCCCTGGCCGCAACGAGGATCTGCAGGGCGAGCCCTTTGTGGGTGCCGCCGGGCACAAGCTCGACTCGCTTCTCTCGGTTGCTGGCCTTACGCGCGACCAGATCTACATTGCCAATGTGGTCAAGTGCCGCCCGCCCGGAAACCGCAACCCCAAGCCCGAGGAGATTGCTGCCTGCTCGCCCTTCCTTCGCGAGCAGATTCGTTCCGTGTGGCCGGATGTCCTTGTCTGCCTGGGGAACTTTGCCTCCCAGTTTGTGCTGCGCACCGAGGCGGGCGTCACGTCGCTGCGCGGCAAGCTGTACCAGACCGGGCACTTTGTGGTGTGTCCCACATTTCACCCGGCGGCCTGCATCTACCACTCGGACTGGCAACCGCTTCTCGAGAGCGACCTTGCAATGGTGGGCCAATGGCTGCGGGACAACCCGCCTGGCCCGGGGAAGGAGTAGCCGTGGCACGAGAGGCGTCGTTTAGGACCGCGTCGCAGGAAGAGACCATCGCGCTTGGCCGCGTGCTGGGTGGGCTTCTCCGCGAAGGTGACGTGCTGGTGCTCACGGGGGACCTGGGGGCAGGAAAGACCCAGCTTACCAAAGGCATTGCCGCGGGCATGGGCGTGATGGCAGACGTCACGAGCCCAACCTTCACCATCGAGATGGTCTACCACGGGCGCGAGATGGACCTCGACCACTTTGACCTCTACCGCCTTGACCGTGCGGAGCAGCTCGAGGACACCGGCCTCTTTGACGTGCTGGGTGCCGATGGCGTCTGCGTGATCGAGTGGGGCGAGCAGTTTGCCAACGAGATTGGCGATGCGCGCGTGGACGTGTTTGTCACGCGCCTGGATGCCGAGGCGGCTCCGGGCGAGGAGCCCCCGCGCGAGGTGCGCTTTGTTGCGCACGACGCCCGCGGCGAGGCGCTGGTGGATGCGCTGGCGGCCGCAACGGCGTAGGGGGCGGCTGCGGCTTCTCGCCGGCACCTTCTCCTTGTGGGGCTATGGGGCTATTTCCGGACACATAACTGTGTCATCAGATTAGATTTTGTCGAATATTGGCCCGACAGTCCCCCGGAGGGCCTTCTGGCAGCTCCCGGCGAGAATCGCGTGTGCTCTAGTGGCAGCGCAGCGCCCGCCGACGCCTGCCCCCACCGCCCGCGCTACACTATCCCTCGTGATAATGCCACGTCTCTGGAGTCAGATGAGAATGACGAGCGATACCAACACCAAGGGCCTTGCCCTTGCCATCGATACGTCCACCGACATGCTTGCGTGTGCGGTGGTGTCCTGGGAGCCCGGCTCGACCCCGCGCGTCCTCGCCGCGCGAGACCACATGTGCCGCCGTCAGGCTAACGTCGAGCTGGTCTCAACGGCCCTCGCGACGCTCGAGGACTGCGGTCACACCATGGCCGACCTCGGCCGCGTTCTGGTTGGTCGCGGCCCCGGCAGCTTCACGGGCGTGCGTATTGGCATCGCCACTGCCAAGGGTCTCTCGTGCGGTCTCTCCAAGCCGCTCCACGGTGTCTCGGTTCTCGACGCCACGGCATGGGGTGCCTGGAAGGCAGGCGTGCGCGGGCTTCTCGCCGTTGCCGACGACGCCATGCGCGGCGAAGTCTACCCTGGCGTCTACCAGCTGGATGACAACGGCGCGCACCGCACCTTTGCCACCGAGACCGTCTGCAAGGCAGATGAGTGCGTGACTGCGTGGTCCGCTCGAGCGGACGCGTCCCAGCTTGTCCTCACGGGCAACGGGCTCAAGAAGTACCGCGCGCGCTTCGAGGCGGCCGAGTTCACGAACGTCCTTGATGAAGCGCTGTGGTACCCCACGGGCGAGGGGCTGGCGCTTGCCGCTGCCTCGGCGCCCTTGGACTCCGGAGACCCCGCGCTGGTGCTGCCCATCTACACGCGCCTCTCGGACGCCGAGGAGAACGAGCGCAAGCGCCTGGGCCTCAAGGCGCCCGCAAGCGTCGAGGTCACGGGCGTGGATGACGCGCTGGCCGACAGGCACCTGCAGCTGCGCCCCATGTCGGTGAACGACCTGCCCGCCGTCGCGGAGCTGGAGGCTGCGGCTTTCTCGGGCTCCTCTCACACCCCCTGGACCGAGAAGCTCTTCTACGAGGAGCTCTCGCAGCCTGGTCGCAGCTGGTGGGTTGCCCACGATCTGGGGCGCATCATCGGCTTTGCCGGCGGCATGATGGCCGGCGACGACTTTGAGATCTGCGACGTTGCCGTGGAGGAGGGCCACCGTCGCCAGGGTGTGGCGTCTCGCCTGGTGGCGCGCCTGTGCTACGACGCGCACGTCCTCAATGCAAAGACTGCCTCGCTCGAGGTGGACGAGAAGAACGAAGCTGCGCGAGCCGCCTACGACCACCTGGGCTTTGCTGAGGTTGGCCGCCGTCCGGGCTACTACGCACCCGGCCACGACGCGCTCATCCTGCGCGCGGAGCTGCCGCTTGCGGGTGACGTCGAGGCCCTGAGCAAGCGTCCCGAGCCGCATGCCTCCATCCGCCCGTGGCCCATTCTCGCCGGGCCGAGAGACGCCGCGTGCAAGGAGGCCCTGGCTGCCGCAGGCGATCTGGTCCTCTCGATAGAGTCTTCCTGTGACGAGACCGCAATTGCCGTGGTGGACTCCCATGGCACCGTATGCTCGAGCGTGGTTGCCACCTCGATTGACTTCCATGCCCGCTTTGGCGGCGTGGTACCAGAGATAGCCAGCCGCAAGCATGTCGAGGCCATCGTGGGCGTCTACGAGGAGGCCATGGCGCAGGCGGGTTCGCACTTTGGCTGCGACACCCTTACTGCTGCGGACCTCTCCGCCGTTGGCGTCACCGCCGGTCCGGGCCTTGTGGGAGCTCTTGTGGTGGGCGTTGCGTTTGCCAAGGGTCTCTGCGCCTCAACGGGTCTGCCACTCATTGCGGTGCACCATCTTGAGGGGCACCTTCTCGCCAACCTCTTCGAGACGCCGGACCTCAAGCCGCCCTTTGTGGCGAGTCTGGTCTCTGGTGGTAACACCATGCTGGTCTACGTGCGCGGGTGGGGCGACTACCAGATTCTGGGCACCACCATCGATGACGCCGTGGGCGAGGCCTTCGACAAGGTTGCCAAGGCACTGGGTCTGGGGTATCCCGGTGGCCCGGTGATTAGCAGGCTTGCCGCAAAGGGCAACCCGCGCGCCATCCACTTCCCGCGTGCCATGATGCACAGCGGCGACTATCAGTTCTCGCTCTCCGGCCTCAAGACGGCCGTGATTACCTACATCGAGGGCGAGAACCGCGCCGGCCGGCCCATCGACCTGCCCGACCTTGCGGCCTCATTCGAGGCGGCGGTCATCGACGTGCAGGTGGCCAAGGCTGTGACGGCGGTCGAGCAGACGGGTGTCTCGGACTTTTGCGTGGGCGGCGGCGTTGCCGCAAACCCGCAGCTGCGCGAGGCGTACCGCAAGGCTTTTGACAAGCGCGGCGTGCGCGTGACCGTGCCGCCCATGCGGGCCTGCGGCGACAATGCCGCCATGATCAGCGTCGCGGCGCTGAGAAGCTATCGGGCGCGCAACTTCGCGCCGCTCACGCTTGACGCCGACCCCAACGCGCCTCTTGGTGCCTGGTCCACGACCGACGCCCCCGTCCCGCCCGCCTGGTGAGACAAGGGGACAGCCCCTTTGTCTCATTCGTGACGAGAGGAGCTGCCTCCCGCCGGGGACGGGCGTCTCGTTCGTTATATCAAATATCAAATTGAGTCCCACTGGATTGACGCCTTCCATTGTTACCTCACTGTGACTATCGGGGCACGTCGCGACCAGAGGAGTATCGTTGCCGTGTGCGCGTAACTTTCTCGCATCGGGTCGCATGTGCGCGTCTCGCTTGCAAGGGGGAGGGGAATGGGTCCCCTCCGGTTGCGTCGCGCGAAAGGGGAACAGCGGGGATCGTCCAGGGAGGACCACCATGAAGAAGCATCCCATCCAGCACGCGTCTGGCTCATTTTCTCGTTGAGACTTTCTCAGGGCCTCGGGTATCGCGGCACTTACCGTTGGAGGGATGACCGTCCTTACGGCATGTGGTCCAGCCGCTCAGTCGAGCGACGCATCCGCAAGCTCCGCCACAACCACCTCCGCCGGCAGCGATACCTCCTCGTCTGACTCCCTCAAGCTGGGCGACGGCAAGACCCTGCGCGTGGGCATGGAGGCCGCCTACGCCCCCTACAACTGGCAGGAGTCCTCGGCCAGCGACACCACCATCCCCATCGAGAACGTCGACGGCGCCTATGCCGATGGCTATGACGTGCAGGTGGCCAAGAAGATTGCCGACGCGCTGGGAATGGAGCCCGTCGCGGTGAAGATGGAGTTTGGCAGCTTGGTTGACTCGCTGGTCAACGGCCAGATCGACATCATCTGCGCTGGCATGTCCGTGACGGACGAGCGCGCGCAGTCCGCGGACTTCTCCGATTCCTACATCGACGACGAGGTCATTATGGTCGTCAAGCAGGACTCTCCCTACGCCAACGCCACCAAGCTCTCGGACTTCTCGGGCGCCTCGGTCCTGGGTCAGAAGGACACCTTCTACGACGACCTCATCGACCAGATCCCCAACGTCAACCACCTCACGCCGGTGGCAACCGTGCCGCTGGTGGTCGACGGTCTTATGAACGGTACCTGCGATGCCATTACCTTCTCGTCCCTCTCGCTTCCGCGCCTGCTGAAGGACTATCCCACCCTCAAGAAGGTTGACCTTGCCGACGGCGAGGACTTCACAGACGCCTCCAACCCCGACAATGCCGCCATCGCCAAGGGTCAGGACGCGGTTCTTGCCAAGATTAACGAGGTCATCGACGGCATCTCGGCGGACGAGCGTCAGAGCATGTGGGATGACTGCATGGACCGTCAGCCCGCCTAGCGCGCGCCACACAAACAGCAGGGAGAAGCAAGAACATGTCAGATGCACCATCCATTCCGGCGACGACCCGGCGCGCCCGCTTTGCGGCGTGGCTGCGCCGAGACCATCGCTACGTCCTTCTCGGCACCTCTGCCGTCGCGTTTGCAGGGATGTGGCTCTCAAGCCAGCCTCGCCCGGCCATGAGCTTCCTCGCCCATGCGTTTACGGTCGAGGTCGTGATGTACTACGTGCTGGCCGCGTGGCTCGCGCTCTCGGCGGTGGCGCTTGTCTTCAAGCTCACGCACTGGACTACGTATGGCCAGGTGGCGCCCTTTGTGAAGCCCGGCGCGCGCCGGGTGTTGCGCCTGGGGTCCTACGTCATCTGGGTGCTGGCCATCGTGCTCTTTGTCGACCGCGCGGTCATGGGCTTCGCGAGCGCGTGGACGGCTGCCGCGGCTTCCTCTGGGATGCCGCAGGATGACGTGCTCACGCAGATCCTCTACATGTTCCAGCAGGGCTATGCCACGTACCTGCAGGGCATCCTCACGACCATCGAGCTGGCCGTCTTTGGCACGGCCATCGCCTTTGTGCTGGCAATGCTTCTGGTCTTTGTGCGCATCCAGCACATCGACCGCCCCGACAACGACTTTGTCCGCTTCTGGAAGAAGGTGGGCGTGGGCTTTGCCAAGGTCTACAGTACCGTGGTGCGCGGCACGCCCATGCTGGTCCAGGGCGTTATCATCTACTACGCCGGGTTTGGCCTGTTCAGCGGCTCGGGCATGTCCGTGAGCGAGATCAACGCCGTGTGGTCGCGCTTCATCGCCGGTCTGGTGGTTATCTCGCTCAACTCCACCGCGTACATGATGGAGGTGCTGCGCGGTGGCATCGAGTCGGTCGACAAGGGCCAGATGGAGGCTGCGCGCTCGCTGGGCCTCTCGCAGTGGCAGGCCATGGTCAAGGTCGTCTTCCCGCAGGGCATTCGCTACGCCATCCCCGGCCTCTCCAACGAGTTGGTCATCAACATCAAGGACTCTTCGGTTCTCTCGGTGATTGGCGTGTTTGACCTGGCGTTTGCCGCCTCGACCATCGCGGGCATCTACTACAAGCAGCTGAACGCCTATCTCGTCATTGCGGTCTTCTACCTCATCATGACGGCAACGGCGTCGTGGCTTTTGGGCAAGCTGGCCAAGCGGCTCGACGCAAAGACCGAGCCCGTGCTGGGCGTGTCCAACCAGATGAAGGCAGGAGGCGAGAAGTAGCATGGCAGACGAGAAGAACGTGGGCGCCGCCGCTGCGGACGCCGCCAATCCCCAGGAGGCCGTGGTTCGCGTCGAGGGGCTGCAGAAGTCCTTTGGCAGCAACGTGGTCCTTCGCGGCATTGACCTCACCGTGATGCCCGGCCAGGTAGTGACCATTATCGGCGCGTCCGGTTCGGGCAAGTCGACGCTTCTGCGCTGCATTAACCTGCTCGAGACGCCGGACGCCGGCCACGTGTGGTTCCACGGCAAGGACCTTGCCGCCGAGCACGTGGACATCAACGCCCTGCGCGAGAAGATCGGCATGGTCTTCCAGAGCTTCAACCTGTTCAACAACATGAACGTGCTGGACAACTGCACGCTTGCGCCGGTGACGCTCAAGAAGATGACCAAGGGGCAGGCCGAGAAGGTCGCGCTGGCCAACCTCGACTCCGTGGGCCTTGCGGACTTTGCCGGAGCCGACGTCAACACGCTCTCTGGCGGGCAGAAGCAGCGCGTGGCCATTGCCCGTGCGCTTTGCATGAAGCCCGACCTCATGCTCTTCGACGAGCCCACCTCTGCCCTCGACCCCGAGATTTCCGGCGAGGTCCTGGAGGTCATGCGCCGCCTGGCATCGCAGGGCATGACCATGGTCGTGGTGACGCACGAGATGGCGTTCGCGCGCAGCGTCTCCGACGAGGTCGTGTTCATGGACAAGGGCGTGATTGCCGAGAAGGGCAGCCCCGAGAAGATTTTCACCAATCCCGAGAAGCCCCGCACGCGCGAGTTCCTCGCACGGTACCTGTAGGGTCTCATCCCTCGCTGCCCTTCTTTTTCTGTCCGCTTCCGAAATCTGCCCTCCGGCGTCAACTGGCGCCGGAGGGCACGTTTTTGCAGAGACAACGTACAAAGTGGCTGCTCAGGCGTCATTTTGGCGCCGGGGGGCACGTTATCGCAGCAATCACATACAAAAGGGGCTCTCGGGAGTCATATTCTCGCCGAAGGCGCGCTTTCCCCATCTCGACCTGCGAGAAGCGTCGTTCTGGCGTCGCTTGTTACCGTGCCATCCTTCCGTGCGATGCGCTACCCTTAGGTCTCATACGGGCGGGCTTCTTGTCCCAGACGGGAAGACCCTTGGCCCGCATCAGCCAAGTCCCCCGGAAGACCCTGGAGGGAAAGATGCAGGACGGATTCGTGAAGGTCGCGGCAAGGACCCCCGAGGTTCGCGTTGCCGACGTGGCGTACAACATGGACTCCTGCCTGCGGCAGATCGATGCCGCCATCGAGGAGGGCGCGCGCGTCATCGTGCTTCCGGAGCTCTGCGTGACGGCGTATACCTGCGAAGACCTCTTCTGGCAGGACGCGCTTCTCGACGCTGCCGAGAAGGCCGTTGCCGTCATTGCCCAGAGAACCTCCCACATCGATGCCCTCGTGCTTCTCGGCGCACCCGTCCGCGCAAACGCCAAGCTCTACAACTGCGCAATCGCTCTCGCGTACGGCAGGGTGCTGGGCATTGTCCCCAAGCGAGCCATCCCCACCTACAACGAGTTCTACGAGTCCCGCCACTTCTCGGTTGGCCCGGAGGACTGCGTGCCCGTGGACTTTGCGGGCTGCTCGGGCGTGCCCTTTGGCACCCGTCAGCTCTTTGCCTGCGACGAGTTGCCGCAGCTCGTGGTGGCCGCCGAGATTTGCGAGGACCTGTGGATTCCCAACCCGCCCTCGACCCAGCACGCGTTGGCAGGCGCCACGCTCATCTGCAACCTCTCGGCGTCCAACGCCATCGTCGGCAAGGCGGATTACCGTCGCAGCTTGGTTAGCGGTCAGTCGGCGCGTCTTATCTGCGGGTACGTGTACGCGTCCGCCGGCAACGGCGAGTCCACGCAGGACCTGGTCTTTGGCGGCCACGACATGATTGCCGAGAACGGCCGCATGCTCGCGGAGGCGGAGCCCTTTGGCACCGGCGCCGCAACAAGCGAGGTCGACGTAGCCTTTCTCTGCGAGGAGCGCCGCCGCATGTCCACCTTTGTCACCGCTCCGGCGCCCGAGGCGATGGGCTATACGGTCGCGCACTTCTCGCTCACGCCCAGTGCCACTACGCTCACGCGCTTTGTCGACCCGCACCCGTTTGTTCCCTCAGACGCGGAGCGCCGCGCCGAGAGGTGCGAGGACGTCCTGAGCATCCAGGCGCGCGGACTGGCCAAACGACTTGCACACACGCACTCGAGCCACGTGGTTATCGGTGTCTCCGGCGGGCTTGATTCCACGCTGGCGCTCCTGGTGTGCGCCCGCGCGTTTGACCTGCTTGACCTTGACCGCATTGGCATCATTGCTGTGACTATGCCCGGGTTTGGCACCACCGGGCGTACACACGGCAACGCTACGACGCTTGCCGACGCCCTCGGTTGCGACCTGCGCGAGGTCAACATCTCCGACGCCGTGCGCCAGCACTTCTCAGATATTGGCCATGACGAGTCCGTCCACGACGTCACGTACGAGAACAGCCAGGCGCGAGAGCGCACGCAGGTGCTCATGGATATTGCCAACCAGGAGGGCGGCCTGGTGGTTGGCACCGGCGACCTCTCCGAGCTGGCACTTGGCTGGGCCACCTACAACGGCGACCACATGTCGATGTACGCCGTCAACGCGAGCGTGCCCAAGACCCTCGTGCGTCACCTTGTGCGCTACGTGGCCGATACCTGCGGAAACGACGAGGAAGCTCAGGTCCTCTACGACGTCCTGGACACACCCGTCTCGCCGGAGCTTTTGCCCGCCGAGAAGGACGGCACCATTGCCCAGCGCACCGAGGACCTTGTTGGCCCCTACGAGCTGCACGACTTCTTCCTGTACGAGGTCCTGCGCCGCGGGACGCCGCCCCGCAAGGCGTACCGTCTGGCGCGCTACGCGCTTGGCGACACCTACGACGACGCGACGATCCTCAAGTGGGAGAAGACCTTCTACCGGCGCTACTTTGCCCAGCAGTTCAAGCGCAGCTGTCTGCCGGACGGGCCAAAGGTTGGCTCGGCGGCCGTCTCGCCCAGGGGAGACCTGCGCATGCCGTCGGATGCCTGTGCCACGCTCTGGCTGCGCGAACTGGAGGAGCTGTAAAAGAGAGGGGCCCGCAGCGTGCGGGCCCCTTGCTTGTGCGGTTGGGTTTGACGCATCACCTGATGCGGGCGGCTACTCGAACTCAATCTTGCCGGTCTTTGCGTCCATGGACTTCACGATGGCAAGAGACTGCACGTCAAAGCCCTTCTCGCGCAGGCGCTTGCCGCCGGGCTGGAAGCCCTTCTCGACAGCGATGCCAATGCCTTCGACAATGGCTCCGGCCTGCTCGCAGATCTCGATGAGGCCGTCGAGTGCGCACCCGTTGGCCAGGAAGTCGTCGATGATGAGGACATGCTCGCCCTTGTTGAGGAAGCGCTTGGCAACAATGACCGTGTTGTCGTTGCCGTGGGTGTAACTGTGCACGCGGGCAACGTACTGCTCGCCATCAAGGTTGATGGACTGCGACTTGCGCGCGAAGACCACGGGGGTGTTGTTGAAGCGCGTGGCTGCGACGCAGGCAATGCCAATGCCCGAGGCCTCGATGGTCAGAATCTTGTCGACAGGCCGGCCGGCAAAGCGCCGCGCCCACTCGTCACCCATGTCCGCGTACAGCGCGACATCGCACTGGTGATTGAGAAAGCTGTCCACCTTGAGCACATTGCCCTCGCGGACGATGCCCTCCTGCTTGATCCTCTCCTCGAGCTCCCGCATGCAATCCCCGTTTCCTCGGTGCCTGACGTGCATCCCATTGTACGCATTGCGAGCAAGCTTAATGCCGCGAGCTGCGGTGATTTGTCGTAGGCGTGAGACGGTGCGGATTGACGGGGGTTGAGCCTCCAGCAAGGGCGCGGCACCGGAGAGTGCGTTGCTGCAGGGGAAGTTCGCGGAAGGCCACCCGCGCACCAGCCGAGAAAGGCGCCAATATCAAGTCCCTAGTCCCTCACCAGTTAGAAAATCTAAGTCTCATTCGTAAGATTTTTCTCATCTCGACGGTATAACCCCAATCGGATGGGTACATAGTTGAGCGTTGGATTGGATGGCGCGGCCACGCGCCCGCCGTCACAGGTTCAAGCGCCGTACGGCGCCCTAAAAGGAGGTTTTTGGTTATGACTCTTAAGCCGCTGGGAGACCGCGTCCTCGTCAAGCCCGCACCCAAGGAGGAGAAGACCTCTTCTGGTCTCTACATCTCCTCGGGCGCCCAGGAGAAGCCGCAGCGCGGCAAGGTCGTCGCTGTGGGCGAGGGCAAGCGCGATCAGGACGGCAATCGTATCCCCGTTGACGTCAAGGCCGGCGACGAGGTGTTCTACGGCAAGTTCGGTGGCAACGAGGTCAAGGTCGACGGCGAGGACTTCCTGCTCCTCCGTGCGGACGACATCTACGCCATTATTGAGGAGTAGCTCGCGCGAGCTACTCGCTAGCTGGTAAACAACCCATCAAGGGTTTTCTGGAAGGGAAAGCACAACATGGCTAAGGACATTGTTTTTGGCACCGACGCCCGCGCCAAGCTGGCCAAGGGTGTGAACACCCTCGCTGACGCCGTCACCACCACGCTCGGCCCCAAGGGTCGCTACGTTGCTCTGCAGCGTTCCTATGGCGCCCCCACCATTACCAACGACGGCGTGTCCGTCGCCAAGGAGATCGAGCTCAAGGACCCCATCGAGAACATGGGCGCCCAGCTGGTGAAGGAGGTCGCCACCAAGACCAACGACACCGTGGGTGACGGCACCACCACCGCCACGCTGCTTGCGCAGGTCATCGTCAACGAGGGTCTCCGCAACGTCGCCGCTGGCGCCAACCCCATCGCCATCCGTCGCGGTATCGACAAGGCCGTCGACGCCGTTGTAGCCGAGATGAAGGACTCCGCCATGGAGATCTCGACCAAGCAGCAGATTGCCTCCGTGGGCACCATCTCTGCTGGCGACCCCGAGATTGGCGAGAAGATTTCTGACGCTATGGAGGTTGTGGGCAAGGACGGCGTCATCACCGTCGACGAGTCCCAGACCTTTGGCATCGACATCGACACCGTCGAGGGCATGCAGTTCGACAAGGGCTACATCTCCCCGTACTTCGCCACCAACAACGACACCATGACGGCGGAGCTGGACAACCCCTACATCCTGATGACTGATCAGAAGATCTCCAACATTCAGGACATCCTGCCCATCCTCGAGGCCGTCTCCAAGCAGGGCGCGCCGCTGCTCATCATTGCCGAGGACGTGGACGGCGAGGCTCTGGCCACGCTGATTCTCAACAAGCTGCGCGGCACGCTGAACATCGCCGCCGTGAAGGCCCCTGGCTACGGCGACCGTCGTAAGCGCATGCTCGAGGACATCGCCATCCTCACCGGTGGCCAGGTTGCCATGAAGGAGCTTGGCGTCCAGCTCACCGACGTTACCGCCGAGATGCTCGGCCGCGCCAAGTCCGTCAAGATCACCAAGGACAACACCACCATCGTTGGCGGCGCCGGCTCCAAGGACGCCATCGAGGAGCGCGTCTCCCAGATCAAGAACGAGATTGAGAACACCACCTCCGACTTCGACAAGGAGAAGCTCCAGGAGCGTCTGGCCAAGCTCTCCGGCGGTGTCGCGGTCATCAAGGTTGGCGCTGCTACCGAGGTAGAGCTCAAGGAGATCAAGCACCGCATCGAGGATGCCCTGCAGGCCACCCGTGCGGCCGTCGAGGAGGGCATTGTCGCCGGCGGCGGCGTGGCGTTCCTGGCTGCGGCTCCCGCGCTCGACTCCGTCGAGACCTCTGATCCTGACGAGAAGATTGGTGTCGACATCATCCGCAAGGCGCTCGAGGCCCCTGTGAAGACCATCGCGAGCAACGCTGGCTACGAGGGCTCCGTTGTGGTCGAGAAGATCAAGGGCCTGCCCAAGGGCCAGGGTCTCGACTCTGCGACCGGCAACTACGGTGACATGATCGAGATGGGCGTCCTCGACCCCGTCAAGGTCACCCGCACCACGCTCCAGAACGCCGCTTCCGTGGCGTCCCTCATCCTCATCACCGAGGCCACTGTCTCCGATGAGCCCAAGGACACCACCATCGAGGAGGCCATCTCCAAGGCAGCCGCTGCTGGCGGCCAGGGTGGCGGCATGTACTAAGGGCTAGACAGCCCCGGTACCGCTCCTCGGTCATGCGACTCGACCGAGCGAACCTCAGGACCCCGAGTGCCATGTGGCACCCGGGGCCTTTTTTCCGTTACAGGCTGTCTGCCTTGGCTGTGGGGCTGAAATTAGACGCTTTGGTGTCCTTGAACAGCCAAAACTGTCGATTATCTTTTCCACAGATCACGCAGCGCCCCTGCAGCTCCTGCAGGATTCCCGCCAAACGCAAGGAGAGACCCACAGGTCCCTTCCTTGTGCGCTTCTCGCCTGTGGGTGGGCTTCTCGCCGACGGACGGTACAATGTAACGGTTGCGTGTGCAGGCACACGCACCGCGGGGGAGCTGCGTGCGGTCACCCCGCCGAGAAGAGGGGAGAGGCGATGCCACAGAAGCGTGACATTCTCGATGACATCATCGACATCCAGGATAACTGGCAGGCAGTCCAAAACCCGTTTGCGGGCATCACGGACTCGCTTGCCCAGGACCCAAGCCAGCGCAAGGTATTCGACCCGGCGGATTACAAGGAGAAGCCCTGGTGCAACTCCAGCCGCTGCCTGCGCACTGCTGCGGAGCGGGATGACGTGTGCTCCGTCTGCCTGGACGTGTGCCCCACCAACTCGATCGACATCCACAACAAGTCTGTGACAATCACGGACTCCTGCCGCAAGTGCGGCCTCTGCCAGGCCGCGTGCCCCACCGAGGTCTTCAACACGCGTCGCCACATGGCAAAACAGCTCTACGACAACATCGCCCGCGCGGCTTCGGCGTACGAGCAGTGCTACGTCACGTGCACCCGTGCCCTGAAACGCCTCCCCAAGCCCAACGAGATCCTCCTCCCGTGCGTGGGCATGGTCTCGCGCGACCTGTGGTTCTCTATCCTCGTTGACTACACCAACGTGTCTGTCTATCTGCCGCTTGGCATCTGCGACCGCTGCCGCACCACCACGGGCGAGGACTTCTACACCGAGGCCATCGGAACGGCGGAGGAGTGGGCCAAGTCCGCGGTTGGCCTTGAGGTCGACAAGGACAACCTTACGCACGAGTTCACGCGCGAGTACCGCCGCAGCCAGTTTGTGAGCTCCGCCATCCATGCAACCGAGAACCTCGTGACGCGCTCGAGCCCCAAGCTCGCCGGCGCCCAGGCGGTTGCCAAGAAGATAACCGATCACGCCAACCGCTTGAACGAGCTGCAGCGTCAGCTGGAGAACGCGGTGGGGGCCAAGACCAACCAGAACCGCCAGCGCATCCTTACGCAGAACCGCAAGCTCATGATGGGCGGTCTCCAGCACGACCAGGAGCTGGCAGCGGACATCACCCTTGACGTGCCCGTTGTTGACCCGGACCTCTGCACGTCCTGCGGGGACTGCGCCAAGGCGTGCGTGACGCATGCCCTCGACCTCGACGATAGCGGCCACGTGCACACCTTGGCCGCGTACTGTGTGAACTGCGCCGCCTGCGTGAAGGCATGCCCCGAGGGCGCGCTCTCCATGCGGCCGCAGGACGCAAGCGAGCTGGCCGTTCCTGACAAGAACGCCGAGGAGATCGCGCGTCAGAAGGCAAAGGCCAAGGCGGAGGCTCAGCGACTCATGGAGCAGGGCAAGAAGCAGCTCTCCAAGGCGGCTGACACCCTTGAGAAGCTGGACGATAGCAAGAAGTAGCAAGAGGCCACTGGCAAGAGGCCAAGGCCAAGAAGGAGAGACACCGTGTCACTTTCCATCGGCATCGTGGGACTTCCCAATGTGGGCAAGTCGACCCTGTTCACCGCGCTTACCCGCAAGGGCGGGCTTGCGGCAAACTACCCCTTTGCCACCATCGATCCAAACGTGGGCGTGGTGGACGTCCCCGACGAGCGCCTCAACAAACTCGCCGAGATGGTGCACCCTGCAAAGATCGTGCCCGCCACGGTCGAGTTCGTTGACATCGCCGGCCTGGTGAAGGGCGCCAACGAGGGCGAGGGCCTTGGCAACCAGTTCCTGGCGAACATCCGCAACTGCGATGCCATCTGCGAGGTCGTGCGCTACTTCAAGGACCCCAACGTCATGCGCGAGACGGGCCGTACCGGCGCGTTTGTCGACCCGGCGGCAGACGTTGACACCATCCAGACCGAGCTTGTCCTTGCGGACCTGGGCTCGCTCGAGCGCTCCATCCCCAAGCTGGAGAAGGAGGCTAAGCGCGACAAGGAGATGGCGCCGCGCCTCGAGGTGGCCAAGCGCCTGCAGGCGTGGCTCAACGAGGGGCATCGCGCGGCAGAGATGGACATGACCGACGACGAGCGCGCCGCCGCCCATGACCTCTTCCTGCTCACCATGAAGCCCATTCTCTACGTGGCCAACTGCGACGAGGACCAGCTGGGCGAGAAGCTCCAGATCAACGGCCAGGATGCCATCCCCATCTGCGCCGAGGTAGAGGCAGAGCTTGCCGACCTCGACCCAGAAGAGGCGGCCGAGTACCTGGCGTCCATGGGGCTCGAGCACTCCGGCCTCGAGACGCTGGCTCGCGCGGCATACCACCTGCTGGGTCTCCAGAGCTTCTTCACCGCGGGCCCCAAGGAGGTCCGTGCCTGGACGGTGCGCATTGGCGCAAAGGCTCCCGAGGCGGCCGGCGTCATTCACTCCGACTTCGAGAAGGGCTTCATCAAGGCCGAGACGATCAGCTATGAGGACTACGTCAATCTGGGCGGTGAGTCCGGTGCGCGTGATGCCGGTCGCCTGCGCATGGAGGGCAAGGACTACGTGGTCCAGGACGGCGACGTGATGGTCTTCCGCTTCAACGTGTAGCCAAGAAACTATCGCGAGGCACTGGATGCAGCAAGAGAGGGGCTCCTGACAATGTCGGGAGCCCCTCTCCTATAACCTTGAGCGCGGATGTGGCTACTTCCCCTTGTAGTCGCTGCCGAGAATAACCACCACGTCGTAGTTGTCGGAGTAGGTTCCGGGATTCTCGGTGGGGGTCACGGAAAGCCCGAGCTTCTCGGCAACGCCCATGGCCTCGCCCAGAGCCGAGGAGGTCTTGCTCGTGTTGTAGACGATGGTCGTGGTCGTGTGGCTCGTTGAGTCCGCATTGCCTGCGATGGCGGAGTAGCCGGCCTGCGTGAGCACGTTGGTTGCGCTCGAGGCAAGACCCTGCGTGGTGGTGCCATTGAGTACCAGTACCGTTCCCGAGTAGACGGGGTCCGAGCTGGTGCTGGTGGTGTCTGAGGAACTCGAGCTGTCCGTACTCGTGCTCACGGAACCGGCAACGCCCGCGGTGAAGTCCTGCGAGGAGTCCGAGTAGGGCGTCTCGCCTGCGTCAGTGCGCTCCATCATGGTCTTCCAGGCGTCCTCGTCCACGACCTCGTACCAGAGGTTGTTGATGTACTGCGACGTGGTGGGCACCGAGCCAGAGTAGATGTCGTTCTCGGTGTCGAGGTCTTTGAACTGGTTGGCAAGGGAGAGGATTTCTGTTGCCGAGAGGTCCGTGGTTACGCTATCTGCCAGCTGGGAGATGAGATTGGGCCACGAGGTGGGGTCGCTCTCGAGGACCTTGCGGATGATTGCCGCGATGACCATGCGTTGGTTGGCGGAGCGGTAGAAGTCACCGCCGCCGTAGGCGTCATAGGCGTGGCGGCTGCGGCAGAGGCCGAGGGCCTGCTCGCCGTTGAGGGTCTGGGTTCCGGCAGGCAGGTCGATGCCGGAGTACTCCATGTCCGAGACGGCCACGGGAAGCGTGACCTCTACGCCACCGAGCGTGTCGACAATCGAGGTGAACTGCTCAAAGTTGAGTTCGGCGTAGTGCGAGATGTTCACGCCCGCGAGCTTGGAGACCTGTTCGACCATGTAGGAGGCGCCGCCAAACGAGTATGCAGCGTTAATCTTCTGCGTTCCGTGCTCACCCATATCGACCATGGTGTCTCGGGGAATCGAGATGAGCGTGACCTTCTTGTTGGGCGGGTCAACGCGCACGAGGATGATGGAGTCCGTGCGGAAGTTCGACTGGTCTGCGCCCCACTCCTCCGTGCGTTCCTCATCCTGATCAACGCCAAGGAGGAGCATGTAGAAGGGGTCGTCCGTCTTGGTGGGGGCAACAAGCTGGTTGAGGAGGCTCGAGTCGATGCCCTTGGAGAGCTTGCTGTTGATGTTGTTGATATACCAAGCAAAGGCTGCACCCGCCGCGGCAAGAACGGCGACAAGCGAAATCACCACGACCTTGAGCGCGCGATGGCTGCGCTTTGCCTGCCTGCGCTTGGAGACGTAGTAGCCAACGCCGTCCGCGCGGGATGCGGCATGGTCCATCTCGTCAAGCTCGCCACCACGCAGGTGGGCCGCATGGGCCTCGCCCTCTGTGCGACTGACATGTGCGTGAGGGCTCGCCTCTACGTGGCGACCCTGCACGAGTGGGGTGCTGTGGAGCTGGTGCGCGTCAGAGCCGGCTGCGTTCCGGCCGCCGCCCGTGCCGTAGCGCTCTACGGAGAGGCGGTCCTGCTCCTCAGATGACATGCGACGGTGGTGCCTTCTTCTCTCGGCCAAGGGGCCCCCTAACCGTGTCCTGGCGGACGTTGTGCGGTTCTTGCTCGATGCTGGCGCTACTCAGGGCACCGCCATAACTAACTCATAATACGTGACGAGCATGAACGCTCCATGAAGAGGGGAGAAAAGGCCGACGTACATACGGTGTCCTCAATCCTTGGGGGGCATTGAGGAGGCCAATCGGTAGTATGCTCTAGAACGTATACGTTTTTTGTCCGGTGGCAGCCGGGGATGGGAGACGCGCATGTCCGAGGCAAGGCCCAAGCAGTTCGTGGCGGTCTTCGACTTTGGGGCCCAGTACGGGCAACTCATTGCCCGCAGGGTCCGTGACCTGCACGTTTACTCAGAAATTGTCCCCTGTGACATCTCGGCCGACGAGCTTGCCGCAATGGCACCCTCTGCCATCATTCTCTCCGGCGGCCCTGCCTCGGTCTACGCCGAGGGTGCGCCCGACATGGACGCGCGTGTCTTCGAGTTGGGCATCCCCATCTTGGGCTTCTGCTATGGCGAGCAGATCATGGCCGTCAAGCTTGGTGGCGAGGTCGCACACACCGACAAGGGCGAGTATGGCCCGGCAACGCTCACGCGCCTTGGCTCGTCGGTCCTTCTCGACGGCACGCCCGAGGGTGGCCAGACGGTGTGGATGAGCCACCGCGACTCCGTGAGCCGCGCGCCCGAGGGCTTCATGGTCACCGGCCGTACGGACACCTGCCCCGTGGCCGTTATGGAGTGCCCGCGCCGTCGCCTCTTCGCCACGCAGTTCCACCCTGAAGTGCGCCACACCGAGTATGGCACGCGCATGCTCGAGAACTTCCTGTTCGGCGTGTGCCACCTCGAGAAGAACTGGACCATGGAGGGCATCATCGACCAGAAGGTCGAGGAGATCCGCCAGCAGGTTGGGTCGCGTAAGGTGATTCTCGCCCTCTCTGGCGGAGTTGACTCCTCCGTGGTGGCGGCCTTGGTGCACCGTGCCATCGGAGGCCAGCTCACTTGCGTGTTTGTGAACCACGGCATGCTTCGCAAGGGCGAGCCCGAGATGGTCGAGGAGGTTTTCCGCGAGCAGTTCCACATGCCGCTCGTGCACGTGCACGCCGAGGAGCGCTATGCCAAGATGCTCGCCGGCGTGACAGACCCCGAGAAGAAGCGCCGTCTCATTGGCACCGAGTTCTGGAAGGTATTCTTCGACGAGGCCCAGAAGATCGGCGACGTGGAGATGCTTGCACAGGGCACCATCTACCCGGACATCATCGAGTCCGGCGCACGCAAGACCGGCGGCAAGGCGGCAACCATCAAGAGCCACCACAACCTGATTCCGTTCCCCGAGGGCGTGCACTTTGACCTTATCGAGCCCCTCGACCACTTCTTCAAGGATGAGGTCCGCGAGCTGGGCATTGCGCTTGGCCTGCCTGCCAAGATGGTGTGGCGCCAGCCGTTCCCCGGCCCTGGCCTGGCCATCCGCATCATCGGCGAGGTCACGCCCGAGAGGCTTGCTATCCTCAAGGACGCCGACGCCATCGTGCGAGAGGAGCTTGACGCCTATAACCAGCGCCTCTTCGAGGAGACGGGCGACCGCAACTCCGAGCATGCCTGCTGGCAGTACTTTGCCGTGCTGCCCGACATCAGGAGTGTTGGCGTGATGGGTGACGAGCGCACGTACCGTCGCCCCATCATCGTCCGTGCGGTGGAGTCTACAGACGCCATGACCGCCGACTGGGCAAAGCTTCCCTACGACGTGATCGGGCGCATCTCCAGCCGCATCGTCGACGAGGTCGACGGCGTGAACCGCGTGGTGTACGACGTGACGCCCAAGCCGCCAGCAACGATCGAGTGGGAGTAGGCTGATAGGGTTCTGACCTGCATTTTTGAGTGCCGCACTGTGCCGCTGAGTTTCGTTTCGTACGAGAGTCATGGCAAAGCCGCCAGCGATGTTGGTGAGTAAATACGATAACCGAGCCTCCGTTCCCGCGTTGGGACGGAGGCTTTTTCTTTGTCGTTTTACTCCCTTTCACCTGCGATTTCGCAATTTACTCCCCCGTGTTTCAAGACGGCAAGGCACGGTGCGGCATTCGGAGGAACGGGAGTAAGGATTCATCCCAAGTGAGTAGACGCGCGATTTTTGTCTCCGAGAGCCAAACGGGGCCGTTTCGGGGCCTGTGAAACTCAAATCGAACTCAATAGGCTTTTCGGCGGTCTTCTCACAGCGTTTTCCCAGGTGGTTAATGGGGAGTAAAGAATCTCGCCGCCTCAATGAAAACGGGAGTAACCAGGGGAAATGCCGCGGCGTACTGCCGCGTGCCGCCGTGTAAGCCACCGCGTCATTTACTCCCCAGGTGCGCCGGAAATGCCTTGGCATGCAATGGGGAGTAAAAACTCAGCTTACGCAGGCCCGAGCGGCGCTCGCCGCCTGGTCCACCGTCCTGATTCGGTTGCGTTGATCGCGAAATGCGGAGAGCCGCTACAGCGAGGCTTTCCAGTCCTCGTATTCGTCGGCGTCGATCTTGCCGTTTTCGAGCTGCGCGCGCTTCTCTGCCCACAGTTCGATCGCCATCGCGGCTTTGGGCGCGTGCGGCGCCTTGGGGTTCAGGGAGAGGCCCGTGCCGTCGGCTGCGGGCACGATGCCGAAGGAGTCCTCGAGCCGCACGAGCAGCGACATGAGGTCGCCCGCAGTCTCGACGCCGTAATCCTTGAGGGCGTTGACGGACACGCCGAGCGCCGCGGAGATGGACTCGAGCAGCTCGGGCTTCACGGCGCGGATGCCGCTCTCGTAGTGGCGCACGGCCCCCTCGGTCAGGCCGACCGCCTCGGCGAGCTGCGCCTGCGTCATGCCGCGCGACTTGCGGTACCGCCTTATGTTCTCGCCTACGGACATGAGCCCTCCTCCTGGAATTACGTACCAGCACATCTTATCAGCGTACGCAAATGTACGCAATTCTATTGACAGTACAGATATGTACGTTTACTCTGAATCTGTGAACCGTACGTATCCGTACGCCATTGATTGGAGGAGCCATGGACGAGAAGGTGGCGAAGACGCCGAGGCCGCACATGCTGGACGCCGACGAGGTCGCGGAGCTGCTGAGGATCAAGAAAGGCAGCGCCTACGAGGTGATCAGGAAGATAAACGCCGAGCAGGAGGCGCGCGGGCGCGTGGTCATCCGCGGGCGCGTTCGAAGCGACGTCTTCGACGCCCTGTACTTCCCGGAGGTGGACTGACATGCCCGTGTACAAGGACGACGGCAACGGCACGTTCTACGTGCAGTGCTACTACCGCGACGCCCGCGGCTCGAAGCGCCACAAGACGAAGCGCGGCTTCTCCTCCGAGGTGGAGGCCGCAGTGTGGGAGAGCCAGTTCAAGAGCCTTAACGGCGGGGCCATGGACATGACGTTCTCCGAGTTCGTCGAGGTGTACGCCTCCGAGGTGAAGCCGCGCATACGCGAGCACACGTGGATCACCAAGGAGTACATCATCAACGACAAGCTCGTGCCGTTCTTCGGGGACATGCGCATGTGCGACGTGAGGCCGATCGACGTCATCAGGTGGCAAAACGAGCTCACCGAGCACCGGGACGCCGACGGGAAGCCCTGGGCACCGACGTACCTGCGCACAGTGAACAACCAGCTCAACGCCATCTTCAACCACGCCGAGCGCTACTACGGCCTCAGCGACAACCCGGTGCGCAGGGTCGACAAGATAGGCTCGAAGAAGGGCGGCGAGATGCAGTTCTGGACCAAGGACGAGTACCTGAGGTTCAGCGAGGCCGTCATGGACAAGCCTCTCTCATTCCACGCCTTCGAGCTGCTTTACTGGACGGGCATACGCTGCGGCGAGCTCCTGGCGCTCACGCCGTCCGACTTCATGCTGGAGAGCTCGCGGCTGCGCATCAACAAGTCGTACCAGAGCCTCAACGGCGTTGACACCGTGACCGACCCCAAGACGCCCAAGTCCGTGCGCACGATCGTCATGCCCGCCTTCCTGCGCGACGAGATGGCGGACTTCATCGAGATGCGCGACGACGTCGCCCCCGACGAGCGCCTGTTCGCCGTGACCAAGCACTTCCTGGCCCACGAGATGGAGCGCGGGTGCAAGGCGTCGGGCGTGAAGCGCATCCGCATACACGACATACGCCACAGCCATGTGAGCCTGCTGATAGAGATGGGCTTCTCCGCGCTGGCCATCGCCGAGCGCATGGGCCACGAGGCGGTGGACATCACCTACCGCTACGCGCACCTGTTCCCCACGAAGCAGGACGAGATGGCCGCCGCGCTCGACGGGGCGAGGGGGTAAGAAGGATGCCGTGCGAGAACAGCGCCCGCAAGCGCAGCAAGACGATGGCGTTCCGCTGCACGCCCGAGGAGCGCAAGCTCATATGCGAGATGGCAGCCTGGAGCGGCATGAACAGGCAGGACTACATCATCGCCAAGCTCACCGATACCCAGGTCGAGGTGAGGCCCTCCGTGAGCGTGCAGAAGGCACTGAGGGACTCGATGGCGGAATTGGCCAAGGAGGTGCGGCTGGCGGCCTCCTACGGCGAGCTGAGCGAGTCCCTGCAACAGAGAATTGAGCACGTGATGAGGTTCTTCCTAGCGCTCGGCGAGCCTCTTGACGCGCCGACGGAAGAGACATCGCCACGAACTACGTTTTTGGAAGAGCCGGTTCCATCCGTCATCGATGCGGGTTCCGACACCGCAAGCATCTTCGAGATGGGACGCAGGTAGGGCCTAGCGCCAGACCTCCAACGCCTTGTCCGCAAGCCATTCGGCGCGATCGGCGATATCGCCCTCGTTCCAAGACTCCTTCTCTAGGGCGCCGGCCATGGTCGCAAGGCCGGCGGCGCAGAGGGCAAGGCCGTCCTTGTATCCCTTTCCCTGCTTCTTGGTGGGCCAATCGGCATCGCGGATGGAGGCGTTGAGCGAATGCGTGATGATGGCGAGGTTGCCGAGCGTGAGGAGCTTCCGGTCCCTTCGCGTGGCAGCCTCATCGTCGAGGGCTCCCCATTTGTTGCGCCACTTCTTGGGCATCATGTGCTCGAGGGTGTACTGGTTGAACCCGAGCAGGGCCGTGCTGCTCATGCCCGGACGAATGGCGCTTTCCAGCAGATAGAGGACGCCCTTGGACTGGAGGTTGTACAGACACGATTCCTCGAATGCCGCTCGAACCTCGGCGTCGCCGGGCATGTACGTCGTCGCCTCGTCATTGGCTTCGAGAGCCTTCCTCAGCGCCTCCGCGTCCTTCACCTCGTTCAAGATCAGCGAGGTGAACAGCCTGTTGTAGTTCTTCGTGGTCGCCTGAACCAGCATTCGGCGGACGATGTAGCTCTCAAGCAGGGCGTAGATCTTAGATTCCTCGCTCGAAGACTCCGCGTTCTTTCGAACGTAGAGCACGTACGGGATGAGCGTCGAGTTCTTGAGGCCGAATATCAGCACGTTCAGGCGCTCGACGCCGGAAGCGGAGGGGATGTCCGCGTCGCAGTAGCCAGGGTCGAACGTGGACTCGAACGCCTCGGCATACGCCTTCATGTTGTCGAGAATCTCGACCTTGTCGCCGTTGCAGTACCTGCCGATGAAATCCTTGTAGGACTGGAAGAGGTTCGAAGTACGCGAATAGAAGAGCTTGTCCTCGGTCGTGACGCCACGCCTCTTGTCCTGGACCAGAATCTGGAGGAACGCGTCGAAGAAGAGGTCGACGAGCGTGCGCTTGATGCGCCCGGTAACGATCTCCTGCTCCCAATACTCCCTCTTCTCAGCCGTGGGCTCGAAGACGTCTTCCCAGCACTCCTTGAACGCCTGCTCGTTCTCGCGGTTGAAGAAGTAGTTCTTAAGGAGCTCCGCCGTCGTCAGGCGCACCCCGAGCGAGTTGATGGTGTCGAATATCTGCTGCTCGTCCTCGCCCTCGGTAAGATCGATGCAGACGAACTGGACGTTCGACTTGATCGTGTTCCTGTCGACCTTCTCCGGGTCGATATTCTTGAGGAAGTAGTTGTAGGCAAGGACGATGGCCGAGGAGCCCTCGAGGGGTTCGCAGCCCGTGGCGCTGACGACCTTTTCGAAATCCTGCCGGTCGTACTTGCCGTGCCGCAAGGCGACATCGCCGGTCTCCAGGACGAAATCTCGCTCAAACAAATTGTTGGTGCCGTTTTTTGCACAGAGTGCCTTGAAGAAGATGACCATGGTCGTGAGTCGCTGCTGGCCGTCGATGACGGTGCGAACCTCGGAGACCTCGGACCAGGTGTTGCCGGAGGAGGCCTGCTTCAGGATGATGGAGCCCAGGAAATAGGGCCGCTTCGAGGCCGTGACGAACTCCATGTCGCCGAGGAAACGCTCCCATTGCTCTTCTCCCCAGACGTACGCCCTTTGGTAAAAAGGTATTTCGAGCAGGCGCGATCCGTTGAACACGCCGCTTATCGTTGCTTTTCCTGCATCCATCCTTAAAGCCCTATCTATCCTTTGCGGTTATTGCTGGCGGGGTCAATTTTATCAATACGCTGCTTGACCCTTTAATGTTCCCGGTCCTTGCCGTCTTCTCCCCAGAAGGTGCTCGAAGATGATGCGCAGGTCCTCGTCATCAAGGCAGCCGCCCTCGAGGCAGCCACGGTCGATGGTATCGATCATCGTCTGCCCCTTCTTCTTCGAGCGGTCGTAGATCACTGTGTCGAGGGATAGCTCCCTGCCGTCGCGCGTGAACATCTCGTGCATGAATTCGGCACTGTTCGCTTGACTTCAATCGCGTACCGCGTGCTCGAGCGGGCCGCTTCCCCTCGATATGGCGACATCCCAATGCTCGCAGTTAAGCAGAAGAAGTCGGTTCATGAACTCGACGCCCGAAAAACCGAGTCTCGCAAACGGCGGAAATAGAGGGTCATCTGAAAAGACCGCAGCATACTCACTGCTCAACGGCATATACGCGAGATGAAAATCGTACGAGTCGTCCTCGGGCCCGATGATGAACATAGGCATCGACGTCGTAACGAACCCTGAGCCGACGGGTGCCCTAAGGATGGAGAAGCTCTTCTCAAAAAAAGCCTTTCGAATACGGTTAACTGGCACAATATCATCGTTGGAGAAGAGCATGGTTGCGGCGGCGGCAAGCTCGACCACCGCTTGGGAATCCCCGCGCCAATCCGACCAATCGAGCAAGCCGAGCTCATAGGGTGTCAGATGAACGTTTCTGAGCAGCTCTTCGGCAGTCTCGCGTGACCATTTCTTGTCGACGCGCATACTGATAGGGTGCCGGACGATGATATTTGCTGCCAGCTCGCAAACGGCGGCTTTCCCATCAGAATACCCTTCGTCTTCGCACTGGTCTTCTTTCTGGCGTTCCAAAAAGCGATCGTAAAGCGGCGCGATGCGGCTCTCGAGCTCAGATAGCTTAACCTCGATGAGGTTCTGCGCATAGAATCTGTCTGTCGCATCGCCTGTCGCATCGGCATGCTCGACCTCATAAAGATCGCGCATGCTGCAAAGGTTCTCGCAATTCGTGCGGAAGAAGGAGCCCTTCTGTCTGCTGTAGGCATGAAGCTGCCCGGAGGAATCCGCGAAATGGCGCAGGTAGAACCGCGGCACCCAGTGCTGCTTTCGCGTCATCTTTCCGGGCAGCTTCGACATCCTAAGCCTTCACCGCCTCGTATTGGTAGGTCGTGCGCACGTTGTAATGGAAGTCGTTTCCGAGGTCCAGCGCCTCGAAGTGCTTCTTGGCGCAGCCGATCTTGATCTTCTCCGCGTCGCGCAGGGCGGGCTCGCCGTTCTTGCCGCCCTTGGTCTCGGTCACGAAGTACACGCGGCGCTCGCCGTCGGCCTCCTCGACGTACGCCCAGTCGGGGTTGTAACTGCCGAGCGGCGTGTCGATCTTGAACGCCGAGGGCAATTTCGCGAACACGAGAACCTCCTCCTGCTTGTCTAGAGCCTCGGCAAAGGAGCGCTCGACCCCCGCCGAGTCGTAGACCACGTAGTTGTACAGGCTCTTGCTCGTCATGTCCGGCTTCCACGCGTTCTGCCCAAGGTAGGCCGTGTAGTCGTCAAGCTCGAGGTCGCGCATGGTGTACCACTCGTCCTCGGGAAGGCGCACGTACTTGATGCCCTGGGCGATGAGGTCGTTCTTCACGCGGTTGATCTTGTCGCCGACCTGCGCGAGGAAGGTCGCGGGGTCGATCTCGAACTCGTCGAGGCGGCTGCAGCCCTCGAGGATCGCCTTGATGGTGCCGCGGGTGAGCCCGACGGCGTCCTGCAGCTCTGCGATCGGGTCGGGAAGGTCGTATTTCACCTTTCCCGAAACGGACACCACGGAGGTGCCCGTGCCCTCGGCGCTCACGCCCGCGTCGTCGATGCCCAGCGAGGCACGCTCGCTCGTCACCTGGGGCGGGCGCACGGCGAGCATGCCGTCGACAGCTTCGATGGCATGTTCGATGAGCTTGCCGGAGTCGACCTCGACCTGGAAGCGCGTGCGCTGGCGGATGCGGTCCCACAGGGCCTGGAACGCAGGGTCGAGCGTGACGTCCTTCTGCAGCTCGACCGAGACCTCCTTGGCCTTGTCACGGATCTGGACCCTCTGGGACTTGTGGATGATGATCGCCTCGACCTGCTCCTTGGCAGGCTCGAGCTCGGCGGGGAGCTCGACCTTGCCCTCCTCGGCGGCCGCCTTCAGCTCGGGCGTCACCGCGCCCTTGTCGTCGACCATGCCGGTCGCGACGAGGTGGTCGTAGACCTGCTTGGACTTCTCGTAGCCCAGGCGCTCCTCGACGCCATCATCGCCCTTGACCGTGACCTTCGTGAAGCTCTCCGGAGTGATGACGCCGAACTTGAAGTCCTCAGCCTCAAGCTCCTTCTGCAGGCCGTTGGCGAAGTCGTCGTAGCTCTCGTTCGCGATGACGGTGAGCACGTTCGCCTCTGGGTCGTACAGGCGCTCGCCATCCTGGTTCACGCACAGGCGCAGACCGCGGCCGATCTTCTGGCGCTTGGTCAGGTTGTCCTTTGTCTCGACGAGCGTGCAGATCTGGAACACGTTGGGGTTGTCCCAGCCCTCCTTGAGCGCGGAGTGGCTGAAGACGAAAGAGACGTCCTTGTCCGCGTCCTTGCCGTCCGGGAAGGAGATGAGCGTCTCCTTCTTCTGCATGATGAGCTCGAAGGCCCCGGCGTCGTCGGCGGTGCCGGCGGCTCCCTTGGAGTCCTTGAACTTGCCCTTCTTGTCCTTGGCGAAGTATCCCTGGTGCACGGCGTGGGGGTCGCGCACCAGCGGGGCGCCGACGGCTTCGTAGCACTCGAGCCACGTGCCCTTGCCGATCCCCGCCGCCTTTGCGATGCGACGAGGCGCCTTCGAGTTCAGGGCACCTGCGTACTCCTCCTCAAACATCAGGGCGTACAGGCCGCCGTGGACTTCGGGCTCGTAGACGCGGTATCGGTCGACGCGGTCGATGAAGAAGAGCGAGAGCACCTTCACGCCGCGCGGCCACAGCTCGAACTGGCGGGCCAGGTGGTCCTCGATGGTGCGGCGGATCTGCGCGCGCTTGACGACCTCCTCGTTGACGTCGCCCAGCGCCTCGCCGAGCTCGAGCACCTCGCCGTTCTGGAACTCTATGAACTCGTCGCCCACTGCGGCGCCGATGTTGTTGACCACCCAGCCGCTCTCGTAGTCGCTGTTCTCGCCGCTCTTCTGGTAGAGGTCGTTGCCGGTCTTCACCGTGACGGCCTTGCGCTTCTGCGTGCCGTCGGCCTGGCGCACGTCGATGGACACCTTGGCGGAGAACGGGTCGGACTTGACGGACTCGAGCCTCACGTACGCGCCGTTGAGGTTCGCCTCGGCCTTGATCGAGTCCACGCAGATGCCCTTCACCAGGTGGCGCTCGAAGGCGTCGACCGGCGTGAGGCGGTAGATCATGTTGTAGGCCTGCTTGTGCGTGGCCGAGTAGCGCAGCACGAACAGCGGGTTCAGGCTCTTGATGGCGGCCTTGGCCTGCTTGGTGTTGTCGACGCTCTGGGGCTCGTCGATGATGACGACGGGCTTGCAGGCGCTCACGAGCTCGCGAGGGCTGAAGCCGCCGGTGAGCTTCTCGCTGGGACGGTGGAAGAGGTTGCCCTCCTTCGCGGTGCCATCCTTCTCGAGGCCCTTGTTGAACGCGTCGATGTTGATGACCATGACCTGGATGGAGCTCGACGTGGCGAAGTTACCCACCGGCCCCATGTCCTTCGAGTCGTACACGAAGTAGTCGAGCGGCGTGCGGTCGTAGAGCGTCTCGAAGTGCCTGCGGGTGGTCTGGAGGCTCTTGAGGACGCCCTCGCGGATGGCCACGCTCGGCACGACGATAACGAACTTGGTGATGCCGTAGCGGCGGTTTAGCTCGTAGATGGAGCGGATGTAGACGTAGGTCTTGCCGGTGCCGGTCTCCATCTCGACGGTGAAGTCTCGCAGGCGCCCATCGGTGAGGACGTCGGTTGCCGGGAGGCAGCCCTCCTCCTGCACGGCGTGCAGGTTGTCGAGGAGCTGGCCCGGCGCCACGCGAAGCTCGTTGCCGTGGCCGACCATGAGCTCGCCGATTGCCGTCTGGCCTTTGCGGCCGGAATCGGCGGAGAATACGCTGCCAATAAATTGTTGTCCGCGGAACAGGTCGCAGGTTGCTTCGATGGCCTCCAGCTGGTGCTGCTGGTCGGATGAGAACTTGAACTCGAGCGCCGCCATGCTAGACCGTCCTCAATTCGATCTCACAGCCCATGCGCTCGCCGGCGTGCTTGAAGATCTGCACGGCGTTGAGCTTGAGGGTGTCGTCGAGGACGGAATCGAGGATGAGAACGCGCCTGGGCTCCATGTCGGCGATGGCCTCGAGCGCCTCAATGGTGAGGCCTCGGGACATGCAGCAGACGAGCTCGTCGCAAGCGACGGACCAGATGGGATAGCCCGCGGCTTCAGACTTCTCGACGGGCAGCGTGAGCTCGAGGCCCCATTTGAGCATCATCTCGAAGACGATATCCATATCGGAGCGATCGGGCTTGACCACGTCGAAGAGGAGCTGACCGGGCTCGGGCTTCTCAATGCCGGACTCATCGAGCTCGAACACACGGAAGCCGATGTCGGGAAGCTGCTTGGGTCCCTCGCCAAGCTTGAGTTGACGGTTGGATTCCTCGAGCTCGGTTTTGATTTTGTCGCCTGCGCGGCGAATGCGTCCTTCGCCTATGTCGCAGAGAGTCTCATACCCGTCCTTGTAGGCGTCGCGTTTCGGGTCACAAGGCTCTGGAAGCTGGACAAGGATAAACTGATAGCGATCATCTTTTCCGAGCTCCTGCAGGAACATGGCATGGGCGGTCGATGCTGAGCCTGAGAAAAAATCAAGCACAATATCACCCGTGCTTAAATGCTCATGTACGGTAAAGAAGCAAGCAACCGAAAACAATAGATAGACCGCCAGCACTACACTATTCCGAACCAAAGACCAAAAGATAAGCATTTTGAGAAAATCTAAACTTTTGGATTTTCCTACAATGCCGACTACGGCGGAATCCCTCCCACTCCTTATATCTTTCTTTCCGTATACATTGAATTTGTATTTAGTAAATGCTATAATGTCCCTATTCAAATTATAAATGTGTTGAATTAGTTACATGTACATATTTTTTGTGCCGGAGGAAGTGAAATGAAACAAAAAATTTATCTCATTACAGGCTTAATGGCTTCTGGAAAATCTACAGTTTCCGATTTACTGGCAAAATCAATAGAAAAATGCGTCCATCTTCGTGGTGATGTGTTCCGAAAAATGATTATTTCAGGCAGAGAAAATATGTCAGCTACCCCATCAGCGGAAGCAGTCCGCCAGCTGTACCTTCGATACAAATTGACTGCTGATGCGGCAAGGTCATACTTTGACAACGGCTTTTCTGTAGTGATCCAAGATAACTACTACGGTGATGAATTAAACCGAATGATAAATTATCTGCATAAATACCCTGTTGAGGTTGTCGTTCTTTGTCCAGATGTGGAAACAATAAAAGAAAGGGAACGATACAGGGAGAAAACAGGCTATTCCGGCTTTACGGTTGAAACCTTATACGATACATTTATGCAGACAACACCACGGATCGGCTTTTGGCTGGACAATTCCAATCAAACACCACAGCAGACAGCAGAAACCATTCTGAACACCAGGAAGCCGGTATGATTGTTACATATAAGGGGAAGAAAAATTTCTTTTAGGTACTTGCTTTCCTAAAACTGATGTGATATAATAGCTTCATTCCAGAAAAGGAGTAAAAAATATGCGGCAAGGTATTCTTAAATAAAACTATAATCAAATAGTGGGAACAAAGGATTATGATAGTCCCTTTTGTAGGGGCTTAGTTTTTTGTACCCAATTTAAGAATACTTTTGCCTTATCAATTTTGACATATCCCCAAAAACAGCACTCACAAACAGGTGTATGCTGTATATGTGTATGTCCGCAAATTATCATCCCCAGTGGTAAAAGTATTTTACTGCTGGGGATTTTTATGCCCTTCGGGGCAGTAAAGGGAGGACAATCACATGAAAATAATCAATATTGGAATTCTTGCCCATGTAGACGCTGGAAAGACGACCTTGACGGAGAGCCTGCTATATG
>ENA-OVGE01000140-OVGE01000140.1-human-gut-metagenome-genome-assembly--contig:-NODE-140-length-70786-cov-6.727885_pt1 | contig 70786 bp, 51 predicted proteins | sample MGYA00237769_ERZ505417 | MGnify/ENA primary metagenome ERZ505417 (study PRJEB26158, sample SAMN06016403) | human gut metagenome | biome: human gut; feature: ankylosing spondylitis patient; material... | reverse complement strand
TTAAAATAGGTCAGACATATTTTGAATTACGTGCCTTGTATTTTTTCTTTGCTCCCGTGCTGGTTGGACGTGCCGGGAATCAGTTTCCGCTTCCACGGCGCGGGAAACGCTGTTTTTTACGCCCGGTTTCCGTCTCCCGCCCTGGACGCACGACCTTTTCCCTTGTACGGTGCCTTTTCTTTTTCAGCCACAAGTAATACCCGCTGACGGGCAGGATTCCGCCGATTAAAGAGGCCAGGAAGTAAAGCACCTTTGTTGCCATTCCGCCCCAGGTGCCGGTGTGGAAAGAGTAAAGCCACCCTTTCATCTTCTGCGCCCTGGGGGTGTCGTCGTGAGATGTTATGGAGGTGATTTCCCCGGTATGGGCGTCGAACAGTGCCGTGTCGCGGCTACGCATGTTCCCTGGCTTGTCGATAAGGGCTTTTCCTGTTGTCAGTGAAATGGAGGCATAGGAGGGATAGCGGGCCTTGAGTTCTGATAACACGTTGTCCCATACCGCATAATCGAATTCCGTATTTTCCCCCTGTTTATTCTTGTCACGTTGTTGCGAGGCGGGGCTGGAGGAACGGGCGGCCGATACCCCGAACATCCCGTAAACGGCCGTGCGGTACCACTGGAACGACCACGTAAGCCCCGTAAGGGCCATGACAAGCAGGAAAATGACGGCGTATATGCCCAGGGAGACGTGGCTGTCGTACCAGAAGCGCCGCCAACCTTTAGTGCACGATACGGCAAGGCGTGATTTTAATGCCTTGCCCGTGCGTGGAACCCATACCACTATACCGGTAATGAGGATTATGACCATTAACAGGGTAGTGACGCCAACGATAACTTTTCCCGCCGACTTCGCCCCTTTATAGGCCGGCGCGTCCATTAGCCACCGGTGGAGTTTGCGCATGGTCTGGAAAAACGTGAGGCTCTTGGCCCATCCGTTGACTTCCCCGGTATACGGGTTCACACTCAGCGAGCGTTTCCCGGTGCCTTTGAATGTGGCCATGCAGGCGGCGTCCCGTTCGGCCGGAAGTTGCAGGGACTGCAGCTCCAGCGAGTCTGTAACCTGACGGCGGATAGAGGCGGCTATGCTTGAAGGTGGCAGCGGGACATTACCTTCCGTGTATTCTACTTTATAGATTTCGGGATGGAGGCTTTCCGTTATTTCACGCTCGAAAACGAGGGCTGCCCCCGTGAGGCAGATAACTGTAATTATCAGCCCGGCGGGTAGGGACAGCCACAGGTGTATTTTACGGAACGCTCTGTTCATGGTGTGTATGGCGGAGAATTTTATTGTTGCTTTAACAGGCTCACGCCATGGATTGACTCAGTGTCGACTTCCGTGCCGCGTGTGGCTGTGCCGTCTTTGCTGATGGTGTAGAGGGCAGGCAGCCTGCTGTCGGTGGTCTCCACTTCAAATGTGATGGTGTTGCCGTCAGTGTCGGCTGCGTATGCGAGGGCGATGTCGTTTATTGTGTCCGCGTCGGGCAGGCCTGTGACGGGGGTGTATTGCTTGGTTTTTACGTCGAAGATTCCGAACGTCTTGTGCGACCCTTCTTCGAAACCTGCTTTTCCCGCTTGGGTATAGAGTTGCAGGCAGAACTTGTTGTCGCCTATGTAGAAGCATTTCCACATGTAATGGCCGGTTACGTCGGTAAGGTTCACGTAGTAGTTGTCGTCGATGGCCACCGGCTTGCCGCCCTCTATGTTGTTCCCGCTTATGCGCAGTACGGCCGACGGTACGTCGGGCGCTGTTTCCCCGGAGTTCTTTGTGCCTTGGCAGAACAGGTAAATCTCATCTCCCAACACCTCTATGCCCGTCTCTGTGCGCGAGCGCAGGTTGCCTTTTATCTGTCCGGCTTCCTCGCCCGCGTGGTCTGCACTCTTGCGTACAATCATGTGCTGGTATTTCAGGTATTCTTTGTCGCTATCATAGGGGTCGAATTCATATACGCCCAAATAGAGGTTGTTTGCCAAGTCAGTGCTGTAGGTTGCTTTGGCTTTGGCACCGGCAGTACCGTCTTGTACCAAATGTTTGGTATTGTAGGCCAGCAGAACATAGTTGCCGAACTCGGCTATGTCGCCCACGCCCCAGGTCTCGCCTTCCATTTTACTCTGCGGCTCCTTGGTCATGTCGTCGCAGTCGATTATTCCGTCTACAACAGCCGCGCTGAAGCTGTTCAATTCAATGAATTTCACCCGCTCGTAATGGTTATAGTCGGTAGCTTGGTCGGACATGCCTATCAGATAGTTCTTAAAGAAACCGCGGGCCTTCACGTCGCCGTCCAGGGCTACGCCGTTTCCGTGCTGGGTGAGTTTCCCATCTACCAGCTTCCATGCCTTCGTTATGTAGTCTGATGAGGAACCTCCCTGCGACGGATAGTTCATGCCTATCAGAATCTTATTATTGTAATTTACGAAGTCGGGGTTGTTCCCGCTGAAGAAGATACGTCCGTTCGGGTTTGCTGGGTCGAGCGTCCCGGTTGTCTGGTCGTCTGTCGTCTGCAAATAGGCGCCGTTGTTTTCTCCCGACCCGCTCATTACCACGTATTGTTTGTCGGAGCTGCCGTTGCTGCCTGTTCCGCCGGGCTCGTCTTCGCTGCACGCACCCAGGGCACATGCGCACAAAGCTAAACTGAAAAGCTTGAGATAGGTTTTCATTTGCGTTTTGCGTTTTAAGTTTTACGTTTTATGTTATTTGTTTGCTATTTAGTGAAGTTATATCCGAATTTGACGGCAAAGGCCCGTCCCGGTTTCTGCATTTTGTAGTTGTCGTACAGGCGGGCGTTGAAGATATTGGTACATTCCGCAGATACGGTGAACTCCGACTTTTTCCCGAAATTGTAGCTCACGAAAAGGTCGTGCGAGAATTGTGTAGGCACGTCAAGTTCGGGATTGTTGTAGGTGTTCCATTCGTAACTGAATTTCTGTATGTAGCTCATTATGTAATGAATGTCAAGCATGGAACCTTTCAAGAAGATATCGCGCAGCGTGATTCCGGCTTCTCCGTTGCCGTACATGTACGGAATGGCAGGAATGCGCTCCTTGTAGTTTTTGCTTTCGCGGTGTGTGCCCGTTACGTATTTGGTCATGCTCCGCATGTCGATATAGCTGAAATTGCCGCCTACAAAGAAGAGGTCGCCGAAAGTATAGCGGACGGCAAAGTCGCACCCGAGGTTGCGGACTTCGCCGTCGTTGTTTGAGGAGGCGCGTCCGTTGTCGTTGTTCGTGGTACGCCTGATGTAATCGTCAATTTGGCGGTATTGGAAAGCCGCGTCTATCGTCAGGCGGTGTTTGCCCGTGTGCAAGGGCCTGGCAGTAATGCCGACATTGATGTTGTTGCTGTTTTCCGGCTTCAGGCTTGAATTCCCGCGCTCTATGTCGTCTCCCGTGCCGAACAGTTCACGGCTGGTAGGCAGGCGGAGTGCATACTCGTATGATAGTTTCAGTTGCACGTGCCGTCCCAGGAAATAGGTGCTGGCCAGGCCGCCGCCCCAATATAAGGAGGTATTGCTGAAATCCTGGTAGTTGCTTCCGCCGTCCGGGTCGAGGTAGGCTTCCAGGTGGTTCAAGTAATTCTTCACGAATACTGAAGTGTTCCATCTGTCTTTGTAGTCGTATTTGTAACTCAGTCCGGTAACGGCTTTCATGCTTTGCCGTGGGTGTTCGTATTCGGGCTTGGGCTGGGTTTCGTCCCTGCCCGAACGTGAGAAAGTGGTGAAGGTGGTGCTCAGAGATACGGAATGGCCGCCGGCGGGGAAAAGTGCCATGCTGAAATTGGCCGCGCCGTTGTTGTCGCGGTAACGGTATTTTGTGTAGGCCAGCTCCCCGGGGGCGCTCTTTGGCTCGCTCTTTTCACCGAGCCAGTTGTAGTTGCACCGTGCCGTGTCGGCGGCATAGGACTCGCCGAAATTGAAGTTGCCGTTAAGCGATACGTGCAGTCCTTCCAATACGTTGAATTTCTTTTCGTAAATAAGTTGGGGCATAAGGGTATTGGCGGTTGTGTAGCGTGCCCCGTACACCCAGTTCATGTTTGAGGCGTTCTGCGTCTGTTTGTATTCGTATCCCCAGGTGAAGCCCAAAAGCAGGCGGTCGGCCCAAGGCTTGTCGACGATGCCGGCTTTGAGTATCGCGGCTTCGTTGTGGTATTTGGCATGGAACCGGCGTACTTCAAGGTCTTCGTACACCACGCTGTTGCCGGTCTCGCCAAATTTGGTATAATGGTCTATGTTGACTTTGTAGTCGTTGTCCGAGTAGTTTTGATAAGCGTTCAGCGAGACGTAAAAGCCGCTCTTCGTGGTATGCTCCGCATAGGCGTTGGTCTTATGGGTGTTGAACGAGCCGAACGAGTAGGAGGCGTTAACACGGGTACGCCGGCTGTTGTCAGTGATGATATTGATGGCCCCGCCGAGCGCGTCGCCGCCCAGTTCGACAGGCACCACGCCCTTGTACACCTCCACGCGCTTTGCCAGGGCGGCCGGGATATTGTTCAGGCCGAAAGCCGAACTCATGCCGTCCATCGGCACTCCGTCGATGAATACCTTTACGTGGCGGCCTGAAAAACCGTTCAGCGTTACATTGGCCTCGGAGCCTACGCCTCCGGTGGAACGGATTTTTACGCCGCTGATTTTGTCGATTACATTGGATAAGTCCATCGTCGTGTTTTTAAGCTTGCCGGTTTCTATCAGCGATACGTTGTAGGCCAGCCGCTGCACTTTCTCCGCCTGGCTCAGCCCTTTCACCACCACCCCGTCCAGCATACGGGAGTCTTCCTGCATTTCGAACCTGATGAGGTTTTCCCCGGCACCGGGGGCGAATGTCTTATGCGAGGGCTTGTATCCTAAAAAGCTGACGGAGACACGGACCTCGGGGTAATTCTTCTCAAGCCGGAATCCGAACTCGCCTTTTTCATCGGTAGAGCCGCCGGCTATGAAAGTATCGTCCCCGCAGGAATGTATTCTGACTGCCGCATAGCCCAGCGGCTCGTGGGTCGTGCTATCCGACACTGTTACCTTGACGACCTGCGCGTTTATGTTTGCACAAAATACAGGCAACAATACGGCCAGGATGGATTTCATTTTAGTTCCGCTCATCTTGTTCGGGGCATAAATTAAAACGACTGCAAAGTTATGTCTGCGGCCACATGCGGAACAATCGCTATTTCTGGGTATATAAGCGCCGGATATGGTTAAAAAGCGCACATTTTATGGCCGCCCGTCCCCGTGAGCGATAGAAGCAGCGTCCTGTGCCGTGCTTTTTGCTTCCGGCCGCAGGGTTCTTGCGGAGGCAAAAAAACATGTCTGACATATTTTGGATTATGTCAGACATGTTTCGAATTATGTGCCTTGTATTTTTTCCTTGCTCCCGTGCAGGGCGAGCGTGCCGGGAATAAGTTCCCGCTTTCCCGGCGCGGGAAACGTCGTTTCTCACGCCCGTTTTCCATGTCCCGTATGCCCGCGCCACGTTGTGCGCGCCGGTTCAGCGGTAGTATTCGTACATATGTTCGAAGTATACCCTCATCAGGTTGGCGGCCTTGTAGTCGTCCATCATCGGGCAGTAACCGGCGAGCACCAGGCGTTCCTGCCCCGAGGAAATGTCATAGAAGTCGCATTTCTCGACTATGACGTATGACTTGTTGCCTGTCTGGGCCTGCGCGCCGATAAGGCAGTAGGAATTAAAGGCATCGCCCCATTTCACCTTTACCAGGCCGAATGCGGCGATGTCGTTGCTCGACGTTGAGAAAAAGTATCTTAGTAACGGGAACTTGTTGCTGCTTGTCGTCTCTTCCACGCTGTATGCTTTGGTCGGTTGCCCCATGAATGCCACAATGGTATTGTCGTCTCCCTGTGAATCGTCGGGCAGGACGCAGAGCCAGTCCTCGGAGGAGTAACCGGAGCTCTTCGCCCCGTAAAATACGTTAAAGCGCACGACGGGGTAGTTCAAGAATTTTTCATAGTTATAGGCGAAATCTTTTTCGCCAAGCAGGCGCCCGGTTATTTTCACCATGCGGCAGTCCATGGCCTTGCTTATCTTTTCGAAAGGGAACTGGGATGCCTGTGCCTGCGCCAGGACGGCGGTTGCCAGCAGCAGGACGGTGCAGATTGATTTTTTCATGGCGGTATGGTTTTGCGGTTGTTTTTAATATCAATGTGTAAATATAATTAATTATCGGTAATCCCGCCGCCGTGTGCTGAAATTTATAATGCTATGCGGCGCAACGGCAGCGGTTTGCCGAACGTTCCGATACGGACAAAAAACTACGCCCGTGCAGGGGCAGAACGGCCTTCGGTTTCCGCGTGGTTTCCACCTGCGTTGCGGCGGCAAAAAAATATGTCTGACATATTTCGAATTATGTCAGACATATTTTGAATTATGTGCCTTGTGTTTTTTCGTTGCTCCGGGGGCGTTGCAACTGCCTGGGAACGAGTTTTCGCTCCTGCGGGTGGAAAATGCGCTTTCTTGCGGCCTGTTTCCGGGGAATCCGGTGGCGGCGGCCCCGCTACAGCTCGTTCTTGTAGATTTCGGCCAGCGCGCCCTGGTATTGGCGCTCGATGTTCATGTAAGCCTCAAGGTTGCGGTAAATGTTGTCGGCTTCGACGTAATAGTCGGTAATCGAGATTTCTCCTCCTTCAACGGCTTTGCGCAGTATGTCGAGCGTTTGGTTGAGGAGTGCGGTGTCGTAGGTGTCTTTTGCCTTTTTAAGTTTTTGTACTTCCTGTATGCGTGCCTTTACGCGGTTTTCCACCTCTATGCGGGCGTTGTCGAGGCGCAACTGTGCGCCCTCGTGCTGCGCCTTGGCCGTTTTCATCTTGTTGCGGCTTGAGAACAGCGGGAACGACGCGCCCACAAGGAAGCCGTTGCTGGCTTCGCTGCCTTCGGTGTTGCGGCGGTATCCTATTTCGAGCTTGGGTATCCAATTTTGCTTGTTTACCTTTATTTCCTGTTCCAATGCCTGCTCGGAAGCCTGCGCCGTAAGTATGTCGTAATCCGAAGCCATGGCCTTTGATAGCATTGTTTCGTAGCTGTCCGTGTGATTGCTCGTGCCGTAGTCGTCGGCATTGAACGTGAGCGGGGCGTTGCCGTTCAGTGCGGTGAGCGACTGCATGGCCGTCTGTTGCGACGCTTCCATTGTGGCCACTTCGGTTTGTATGTTCATCAGGTCCATTTTTATCTTGTTCACTTCAAGGGTAGTCGCTCCGCCGTTTTCGAGCTTCTTTGTGAACAGGGCGAGGAGTTCTTCGGTATTCTTGCGCCGGAGGTCGAGCAGCGCTTTCACTTTTTTCAGGTGTATGAGGTCGAAGCAAAGGTTCTTGGCGCTGAGCAGTATGTCTCGGCGTGCGGCCGAGTATTGCAGGTCGAGCGTTTCGCGTTGCAGTTTGCCCGACTTGCTTCGTGCGGCGTAAACTGTGGGGAAGTCGAATCCTTGCGATACAACAAGCTCCGAACTTGCCACTCCGCTTGCGCCCCTGCGAAAGAACGGGCTGTATTCAACCGAAGGGTCTTCAAGGTTGTTCTGCGACTTGATTTCGGCCGTGGCGGCTTCGTTGTCCTTGCGCAAGGCCTGCAGTTCCTTGTTGTTCTGCTCAATGCTTCTGAGTACGTCGCCTATGCCTTGCGCGCCCGCTCCGGCGGCGGGAAATGCGAGCAGCGCGAGCAGTATTATGATAGTTTGTTTCATTGCGGGTTGTTTGTTGTTGTGTCTTGTTTTATGATGTTTTTCCTGTTCATCAGCTCGTAGACTATGGGTATGATGAATGCGTTCAAGAATGTCGAGGTAAGCAGTCCGCCCAGTATAACCTTGGCCATGGGGCTTTGTATCTCGTTGCCGGGCAGCCCGCCGCGCAATGCGAGTGGAATGAGTGCCAGAGCAGAGCACAGCGCCGTCATGAGTATAGGGTTGAGGCGGTCGAGCGAGCCGTGAACAATGCTTTCGCGAAGCGGTACGCCTTCTTCGCGCAGCATGTTGTAGCGGTTGATTAGGAGCATTCCGTTGCGCGTGGCAATGCCGAAAAGCGAGATGAAGCCTATAATGGCGGGAATGCTTACCTCGCCCGTTGTAAACAGAAGCGTGAACACGCCGCCAATGAGTGCAAGCGGAAGGTTGAGCAGGATAACGCCGCTTTCGAGCGCGTTGCGGAACTGCATGTACAACAGCAGGAATATTATCACAATGCTTATAATCGAGGCGAGCAGGAGTATGCGGCTTGCGCTTTGTTCGCTTTCGAACTGGCCGCCGTATTCTATGTGGTAGCCTTCGGGCAGTTGTATCTGCGAGTCTACGCGTTCCTGTATGTCGTTTACAACGCCGCGCAGGTCGCGCCCGCTTGCGTTGGCCGAGATTACAATCTTGCGTTTTACGTTCTCGCGGTTAATTGTGTTCGGCCCGGTGGACGAAACGACGTCGGCCACGTTCGAGAGCGGGATTTTCTCGCCGTTAGGTCCGTCTATCATAAGGTCGCGAATCCGTTCCATTGTGCCGCGGCTCTCTTCGTCGGCTCGGACTATGAGGTTGAAGTTCTTTCTTTCTTCATATACTTGCGATACAACCTCGCCCGCCATGTTTACCCTCACGAATTCGTTGAAGTCGGAGAGAGGTATGCCGTATTTTGCGAGCATTTCGCGTTTTGGAACGATTGTAAGCTCGGGGCGTTCTATCTGTTGCTCCACGTTCAGGTCCGCAATGCCCTCAACGTCGCTAATTGCGTCCTTTATCCGGTTACCTATGGCGAACATCTTGTTCAGGTCGTCGCCGAAAAGCTTTATGGCAATGCTTGCCTGCGTTCCGCTGAGCATTGCGTCAATCCTGTGGCTGATAGGCTGGCCTATTTCGATATTAGCGCCCACTATTGTCGACAGCTTGTGCCGCACATCGTCGAGCAGTTCCGCGTGCGAGCGGTCTTTCAACTCGAAAGGCGCTTCTATCTCCGACACATTCACTCCCAATGCGTGCTCGTCCAGTTCGGCGCGTCCGGTCTTGCGGGCAACGGTCTTGATTTCGGGTATCGACAGAAGCAGTTCCTCGGCCTGGCGGCCTATCTTGTCGGATTCTTCGAGCGACACACCCGGGAGCGAACTGACGTTTATGGTAAAAGAACCCTCGTTGAACGAAGGAAGGAAGCTGTGTCCCAAAGTAAAAAACATTCCTATTGCTGCTGCAAAAAGAGCGAGCGTACATCCGAGCACACTTTTCTTGTGTTCCAGCGCCCAGAGCAGGCCGTTACGGTAATGTTTCTTGAGCCATGCGGCAACGAAAGCCTCTTTCGGGATGTTGCCGCCCTTTACTTTGTAGCCCAGCAGATAGCTGCAGAGAACGGGAGTAAGCGTCAAGGCTACTACGGTTGACGCAAACAATGCTACAATGAATGCAATACCCAGCGGGATGAGCATGCGCCCTTCCATGCCGCTCAGGTAGAACAGCGGCAGGAAACTTACGATTATGATGATTGTTGAGTTGAGTATCGGCATACGCACCTCGCGCGAAGCGTTGAACACCACCTCGAGTATGGGCCGCCGTTGCCCTTCGGGAAGTGCGCGGTTCTCGCGCAGGTGTTTCCACACGTTTTCAACGTCTACTATGGCATCGTCCACGAGCGAACCAATCGCTATTGCAAGTCCGCCCAGGCTCATCGTGTTTATGCTGAGCCCCATGTAATGCAGCACCATGAGCGAAACCAACAGCGACAAGGGCAGGGTGATGAGCGATATAACCGTGGTGCGTACGTTTGCAAGGAAAAGGAACAGCACGAGCACTACGAATATTGCTCCTTCGTAGAGCGAATCCTGCACGTTGTTGATAGAAGCGTCAATGAAGCGCGACTGCCGGAATATGTCGGTCGAAACCTTTACGTCGACCGGCATGTTTTTCTGCAGGTCTTTCAATGCGGCTTCCAGTCGCTCTGTCAGTTCTATCGTGCCGGTATTGGGTTGCTTGGTTACGGTTAGCAGCACGGCCGGTTTCCCCTCAATCGAGGCAAGTCCTAACTTGGGCTGTTGCCCTCCAACTTTCACGTCGGCTATGTCGGCGAGCATTACGGGGTTCCCGTTTTCGGTTTTTATTACGGCGCGTGCAATCTCTTTGATGTTGTCGGTCGAAACTACGCCGCGCACTATGTATTCGTTACCGTACTGGTATATCACTCCGCCGTTGGTGTTCTGGTTCATGCCTTTTGTTACGGCGAGCACTTCAGTCAAGGTAACGCCGTAGTGCTTCATTTTCTCGGGGTGCAGCAGTATTTGGTATTCTTTTATGTCGCCTCCCAGGACGGCCACCTGTGCCACTCCTCCGGTCGAGAGCAGTCGCGGGCGTATGGTCCAGTCGGCCAGCGTGCGCAGGTCGAGCATTGAAGTGCTGTCGGCCGTAAGTCCTACGATAAGCACCTCGCCGAGTATGGACGACTGCGGGCCGAGCGTGGGCCGCCCCACGTTATCGGGCAAGTCGTCGTCAACTGTGGCCAACTTTTCCGACACAATTTGCCGCGCGAGGTATATGTCGGTATCCCAGTCGAACTCAACCCACACCACCGAGAAGCCGGTGGTAGACGAAGAGCGCACGCGGCGCACGTGGGTCGCTCCGTTTACGGCAGTTTCTATGGGAAACGTTACGAGCTGTTCCACTTCTTCGGCCGCCATTCCGTTGGCTTCGGTCATAACTACCACTGTCGGGGCGTTTAGGTCGGGGAACACGTCCACCTCGGTGTGATAAGCCGTATACAACCCGCCGATTACAAGCAGTATTGAGGCTACAAGCACCAGCAGGCGGTTTTGCAGTGAAAAATGTATTATCTTGTTCAGCATGGCTGCGGATTATTAATGGTTATGCGTGTGTGCGGGGATGGCGTTGCTTGCCGAAGCCAGTTTGATGTGCACGGCACCGCGTGTCACTACGTTTTCGCCGGCTTTCAGTCCGCTGCAAATCTCCACCCGTTCGCCGTCAGATTCACCCAGCTTTACTTCGCGCTTCGTGTAACAGTCGGCGTCTTGTCTGATATAGACAAAGTTAAGTCCCTGTTCCTCTGTTATGGCGCTCACCGGCAGACTTATCACGCTTGTGCGTTTGTTTGTAAGCAGGTACACTTCGGCAAACGACCCGGGTATTATCCCGCCCACGTTGTTGAACTCGAACGTAACGGGTATGTAGGCCGATACGCCCGCCGATGTCTTGCCGAAAGCCATAAGCCGCCCGCCCATGGCGCTGATGTCGTACACCTTGTCGCTGTAAGCCGTCTTGAACTTTGCTGACTTCAGGTTGCTCAGCTCGCCGTAGTACCTTTCGGGCACATCAGCCTTGAGATACAGCCTGCGGTTCTGCGTTACGCTGGCCAAAGGCTGCCCTACGGCAACGTAGTCGCCTTCTTTCACGAGGCACGTCTTGATGTATCCCGATATGGGCGACTTTACGTCGGTCTCGCCCTTGTCGTTGCGCGATATGGCCTCGTAAGCCACGCGCGCGTTCTCGTATGCGGCTTTTGCGGCGTTGAAATCCTTTTCGGTAACAATCTTGTCTTTCACTAACTTTGCCGCGCGCTCATATTCCTTTTTTGTGGTTTCATAGGTTATGCGGGCGCGTTCCGACGGGTCGCCGTCCTGCAACTCCTTTCCCGAAATGGTGAACAGCGGCTTTCCTTTTGCTACGGCCATGCCTTCGGTTACGGGGCGCACGAACGAGACAATTCCCGGCACATTGGCCACAATTGTAGCCTCGTCGCCCGTGGCTTCCATTATCTTTCCGCCTACGGGCACAACGCCGCAGAAGTCGCCTGCCACGGCCTGTTCCACTGCCACTCCGGCGGCCTTTGCCTTTGCCGGACTCATGACAATCTCGCCCGAGTGGGCATGTTTTTCCTCCGCATGTGTCTCTCCGGCCTCATCGTGCGCGGCATGGCTGTCGGCCTTGTGCCCGCACGACACCGCGAACGCAAGGCTTAGAACTCCTAAAATAAGTTTATCCTTAAGCATAAGAATTTTGATTGTTGTATGTTTCAAATTATTATGCTGCAAAATTACGTATAAAACGCTGCAACTAAGGTGCGAAGGAGTGCAACCCGGTTGCAAATGTCGGCAGTGCAATGAATCTTCCGGAACATTTTTGTGTGAGCGCAATGATTCTGTATAAATATGGCCTGTACCGCTGTGTAAGCGCGCGGTTATGTGCGGAATTTGCCGCAATGGCATAAAACGGCAGTCGCAACGCATGAAAAACAACGGTGAATATTCATTTTCGGAAGCGGGAAAAACGTCCCGCAGTTTTCACACGTTTTTGTGTCTTTGTTGCGGGGTGTGCAAAGGGGCAGGTAGGAGCAAAGAAAAAATAGGTCTGAGAAAATTTAAAAAAGGTCCGAGGAATTTTAAAATATGTCCGACCTTTTTTTCGCCCCCTCCAAACCCGCATGGATAAAGCATTTCCGAAAACCCGCAGTGTGCAACAAAAATCCCCGCTTTCTTTGTCTGCATTTTCCTGTCCCGTTTCCCCGCCTCAAAACTCCGCGTCTGCATATTTATTCATCGCAACGAGGCTTGTGTGTTCTGTATGTGTGTGGGAATGTGAGTTGGTGGGGAATGAAAAATGTCGCCTGTCCTTATCGGACGGGCGGCATTGGTATGTCTTGCGGCGGCATTGGTGTGTCTTGCGCCGAAATAGGTATGTTTTATGGCGGCATTGATTTGTGTTGCGGGAGCATTTACTTGCCGCTGCATTCGGGGCATACGCCTTTGGCCATGTAGTTGATTGAGTTGACGGTGAATCCCCCGGGCAGGTCTATTCCCGGCACGTGTATCGTCTTGAAGCAGAATGTGCGGTGGCACACCTCGCAGTAGAAGTGTATGTGCATGTCGTCGAGCGTGCATTTGTCCCGGCCGCTGCAAATCTCGTATTTCATAACACCGCTTCCGTCTTCTATCTCGTGGGCCACATGGTGTTTTACGAATACGTTGAGCACGCGGAATATGCTCGACTTGTCCATCGTTTCCATGATGTCTTCGAGTTCGGGCAACGATACGGGGTGGTCGGCGGCGAGCATGGTGCGCAGTATTAGAATCCTGTTGGCGGTAGGGCGCACGCCTTTTCTTTCGAGTATAATGCTGTCGTTTTCGGTATTCATGCCGGTGTTTTGTTACATGTCGAGTATTGTATAGTCGCCGGCCTTTTCGGTAATGACTTGTTGCAGGTCTCCTGATGTCAGTTGGTGGTCGGATTCTATCGTGGCTACGGGTGGATTAAGGGTTACGGTGGCCTTTACTCCTTCGATACTGTTCAATGCTTTTTCTACATGCGTGCGGCAATGGTCGCACATCATGCCTTCGACTTTAAATTCGTATTTCATGAGGTTATTGTTTTTTACGTTTTCTTCTTTCGTAAAGTAGGGTGCGGCGCACTGTTCGACGGCTTGCGCTGATGTGCCTGTTTTCTTGCGCTTGAGCCGCAGGCTGTTCGACACCACGCTAACGCTGCTGAACGCCATGGCCGCGCCGCCAATCATGGGGTTGAGCAGAAAGCCGTTTATGGGGTAGAGTATGCCTGCTGCCACGGGCACGGCGATGATGTTGTATATGAATGCCCAGAATAGGTTTTGGCGTATGGTGCGTATTGTGAGCTGCGACAGGCGTATGGCTTCGGGTATTCTGGTAAGGTCGGACGAAAGTATGGTTACCATAGCGGTATCAATGGCTATGTCGCTGCCTTTTCCCATTGCAATGCCGAGGTCGGCTTGCGCCAGGGCGGCGCTGTCGTTTATTCCGTCGCCCACCATGGCTACCTTGTGTCCTTCGGCCTGGAGGCTTTTTACAAAACCGGCCTTGTCTTGCGGCAGTACTTTTGCCTTGTAGCTGGTAACGCCTGTTGCCTTGGCCACGGCGGCTGCCGACGCCTCGTTGTCGCCGGTGAGCATGTAGACTTCAATGCCCATTGCGCGCAGGTTGGATATGGCTTGCGGAGAAGTCTCTTTTATCTTGTCGGTTATGGCTATGGCGGCCAATGCCCGGGCGGAGTCGGCAAACCAGACCACAGTTTTTGCGTCTTTTGTCCAGGCGGCGCCCTTTTCCTGCAGGAGGGCGTCGGTTTTTATGCGGTTGGCGAGCAGGAGCTCCTCGTTTCCGGCAAAATATGTCTCACCTCCGACGTTTCCTTTCACTCCTTTGCCCGGGATATTCTCGAAGCTGTTTATGTTAATCGCTTGTGCGCCTTTCAGCGAAGCGGCGACGGCTTCGGCAAGCGGGTGGGAAGATGATTTCTCGAGGCTGTAAAGTATGTTGCGTGCGTTTTCGGTATTGCTGTTCCAGAGTTCGTCGGTGACAACAGGTTTGCCTTCGGTGATTGTTCCTGTCTTGTCGAGTACTACTGCGTTTATTTTTCGGGCCGTTTCAAGGCTTGTGGCATCTTTTATCAGGATACCGTTTTCAGCTCCTTTCCCGATTCCTACTATAAGGGCCGTGGGTGTGGCAAGTCCTAATGCGCAAGGGCATGCTATAATCAAAACGGTAATCATGGCCAGGATTCCGTGTACGAAGCCTGCTTCGGGCGCAAAAAACCACCATGCGGCAAACACCAATACCGACAGCGCGATTATCACAGGCACGAACACGGCGGCTATCTTGTCGACAAGTTGTTGCACCGGGGCTTTGCTGCCTTGCGCGTCCTGCACCATGCGTATTATCTGCGCCAGCATGGTGTCGCTGCCGGTTTTGGCGGCTACGAAGCGGAACGAACCGGTGCTGTTTACCGAGCCGGCAAAGATGCTGTCGCCTTGTTTTTTGAACGTGGGCAGAGGTTCGCCGGTCAGCATGCTTTCGTCCACGTATGACTCGCCTGCGGCAACCGTTCCGTCGGCGGCAATGCGTTCGCCCGGGCGCACTATTATTGTGCAGCCTGCGAGGGCCTGTTCCACGGGTATGTCTTTTTCGCCTGTGTCGGTAAGAACAGTTACGGTTTTAGGCTGCAAGCCCATCAGTTTCCTTATGGCGGTGGATGTTTTCTGCTTTGCGCGTGCTTCGAGCAGACGTCCGAGGAGTATGAAGGCAATTATCATGCTTGCCGACTCGAAATATACGTGCGGTTCAATACCATGCGAGAGCCAGAAGCCGGGGAAGAAAAGGTTGAATACGCTGAACAGGTAGGCTATGCCTGTGCTGTTGGAAACGAGCGTGTCCATGTTGGCCGAGCGGTGGCGCAGCTGTTTGAAAGCGTTGATGTGAAAGCGTCGCCCAAAGACGAAAACCACTATTGTAGACAAGAGCCATACGACGTATTTCACAGCGTGAACGTCCATGAGGAACATGCTCAGCAGCATTACCGGCACGGCCAGCGCAACGGAGGCAATGGTTTGCCTTTTCAGTTTGCGGTATTCCTTTGCGTGCTCGGATTCAACGGTTTCTTCGATTGCTTTGCCGCCGGTTTCGGTAATCAGGTCGTAGCCTGCGTTTTGCACGGCCGCTTTCAGGTCGGCGGGGGTGCATTCCCGAGGGTTGTAGGTTACAAGGGCCGTGGCCGAGGCGTAGTTTATGTTGGCTTCATAAACGCCTTGGCAACTGTTTAGCGCCTTGCTTACGCGGGCGGCGCATGAGGCGCAGCTCATACCGGTGACAGGGTATGTTTTTTTTGCCTTGTCCTTATTGTCCATTGTGCGTTCGTTTTTTTGTGTCGGCCGGCGTTTGTTATGGGCGGTGCGTCATTTCTTGTCGCCCGGTGCGTCGTGCGTGTAGTCGAGGATACGTATGTTTTCGGGCAGTCCTGCCGTGAGCAGGTCCTTCATCCTTTTGTGGAACGGGCAGGGGTAGCCAATGGGCGTTCCTTTCTGTATGCACGAGGCAAAGGCAATGGTGTCGGCGCCGCGCTCCACGAGCATTTTGGCCCGCAGTATGGCTTTCTTGCCGGGGCAGCCGCCACAGTTGGTGAAACCTATGATTGTAATTTCCCCGTCTGTGCCTTCAAACGAGTCTTTTTTGTTTCTTACGGCATTGAAGCAGCCGCTGCCGGGGCAGAAGTCCTCGGTTTGGAAACATCTTATTATTCCTAACTTCATGAGGTTTTGTTTTAGAGGTTAAAGATACTGATTTTTCCGGAATTGTGCGGTTCCCGAGGAGATGGTATCCTGTTGTCGTGGCATGGAATACGGTAAGTTCCACGACTGCAAAGATATATATAAATCCTCGCAACCGGGCTGCAAAATTATGCCGGTGTGCGAGAAGTGTTGCAAGGTACATTGAAAATGCCTTTATAATAGTGTTGTGGCAGACAGTCTGTTTTTGTCCATGTTTCTCGGGTGTTTTCGGAACGGGTTTTCAAGGGGCAAAAAATATGTCTGAGATATTTCAAAATAGGTCAGACATATTTTGAAATATGTGCCTTGTATTTTTTCTTTTCTCCTATGCGGGTATAAAACGATGAAAATCAGTTTTCAATTTTCATGTCCCGAAAATGCCGTTTTACGTGTCCCGGTTTCGGGTCTTTGTATGTCTGTTTCGGCTGTAGGGATGTGCGGCCGTTGTGTGCGGGTTCGGACGTGCGCGGCCGCATGTCCGTTTCGCCACGGAGCAAAAAAACAAGCCCGCGCAGGTGGTGTGTTGCTGTGCGGGCTTGCTGTGCCTGTTGTTTTCCTGTCTGTGCCAGCCGCGGGGCGGGGCAGCGCGCGGGATTCGTCAGATTATGAAGTCGAAATAGTACGACGGGTTTGTGGTTACATTGGCTCCTTCGGCTTTCTTGGATATGCCGTCCACTTTTATCGACTTGCCTTTCTTGCCCGTGGACAATATGTTGAACGTGCCGCCCATGATGGTAAGGTTGCCGGTTACGTTAATGCCGTGGCACTTCTTGGTGTCTGTTGGGTCGGCAGGGTCGATGTATTCTCCGCCGGTGCAGTGTATGTTTACGTTTACTGGTGCTACCGTTTCGTCAACGTATATGTCGGTGTCGGTGGTCATGCCTTTGCTGCCGTCGCCTGTTACTTCAAGTTTTATCGTGCCGCCGTTTATTGTCATGAGGCTGTCGCTACGCAGTGCTTTTACGTCGGGCGAGTTGACTTCGATGTCGATTGCGCCGTTCTGTATAATCATCTGGCCGTTCATCTCGTCGGTTTCGTCGTTGGTTATCTCTACCTGTATGCCGTCGTCGGCAACGTTTCTGACTATTATGTTGCCGCCTTCCATTTGCAGGTATTGTTTTATGTGCATTCCGTCGCCGCCGGCAGCCGATAGGATGTTGAATGTTCCGGCCGAGTGCTTGAGCCGGGTGTACTCGTCTGACGCGTAGGCGTGCTTGGTGTTGCCGGTTATGTTCACAGTGCCGCTGCCTTTGAATTCAGGGTGTCCGTTGACGAAGAAACATGCTTTTTGTTCTCCGCCGGCGCAGTCAACAAAGGTGTTGGTTGTTCCGTCGACAACCTCGATGTCGATTCTCTTTCCGTTCTGTATGTCGATTGCGGCTCCGCGTTGCGACGTAAGGCTTACGCCGTTGAGCACCACGGTGCATTTGTATTCGCCGTCCTGGAAGAAGTTGCCGTTTTGGCTCTCGCCGGTGAGTGTGTAGGTTACTTCGTCGCCGCCGAGCGATGAGGATATTGCGCTGACATACGCGCCGTCGATGTCAATGGTGATAGAGTCGGCCAGTTCGACGGGCAGTATTGCCGTGGCGGCGGTTTCGTCGTAGTTTACGCCGACGGTGAGCGGGTCGACGGTTTCAGTGCCGAATGTAATGCTGTCGATAGCTTGCGTGTTGAAATCCTTGCCTTGCACGGTAAACGCAGTTCCGTCGGCAGAGAACTGTATATCTCCCGCACGGCCTTCGTTTACTGCTATGCCCACGCCTTTTTGCCAGATGTACATCGTTTGTGCTTTTGCTGCTATTACGGATGACAAAAGCGCTATTGAGAGTATGAGTTTTTTCATCGTTTTTCTATCTTTATTGCTTTGTTCCCGATTTTAGCTACATATATGCCGCCTGCAAGGCCGGAGATGTCGACAGTTGTGCTGCCTGCCTTTATTTTTTCGGACATTACGAGTAATCCGTCGGTGGAATACACCTGCAGTGTCGCGTCCTTGGCGGCGGTTACGCTGAGTATGTCGCCTTTGCCCACTATTGCCGTCTCGCACTTTACGGCCTGGGTTATGGATGTGGCGAGTTCGGTGAAGCGCATTTTAGCGTTGGCAAGCTCGGAAAGGGGGACGATGTCTTCTTTCCCGTTGCCGTTGAACTTCATGTCGGCCGCCGTGAATGTTATCTTCAGGTTCTTGAGCTCATAGCTCTTTTCGGCACCGCTGGCGCGCGTTACCGTAAGGTAAAGGAAGTCGCCCGTGGCGGCGGGAAGCTGTGCGAATGTTGCCGCCGCTGCAAGAAATAGGAGGACAATCTTTTTCATCTTCGTATGTTGGTTTGCTTGTGTTGTTGAATACTTAGAATTTCAGTTTGTAACTTATCTCGAGTGCGTGTTGTGTTTCGCCTATGTCGGAATCTCTTTCGTCCTGGTAAACATAGCCCACGGAGATTTTGTTTTTCTTGTCGATTTTTATGTCTCCTCCGGCCCTTACGCGCGTCTTGCCGAGGATGAACGCTTCGTCAAGCTCGTTGAAGAACTCTATTGAGGCGTATGGTGTTATCTTGCACTTGCGTATGTCGTATTCTACCTTGAGCTGCGAGCGAAGTCGGTTGTTGTTGCGCGTTTCCTTGAGTTCCTTTGTGGTTTCCTTGAAGTAGACTTCGCCTGTTGCCCCGTTGAGGCGGTATTTGTCGCGAGAATAGTAAACGTGGTTCATGTGGGTGAACTGGTAACGCTCGCGCAAGGAAATATTGAACCGCCCGATGTTTACGTCTCCGGTTATGTCGAATTTAAAGCGGTTCTTGCTGCGCCAGTATGGCTTGTTGATGTTGTAGCCGTCGTATTCCCTTATTATTTCTGAGGGACGGTCTTCGTAGGCTTGTTCGTATTCGTCGTAGTGGTTGCGTTTTTCTTCAATGCGGTATTGGTAAATGTAATTGTATCCTACGGCGAATTTAAGGAATTTGAAAGGTTTATAGCTTATGCCGAACGAGGCGTCCCAGCGTTCGACGCTTTTCATGTTGTTTTGCGCCCTGAAGCCTGCGCCTAACTCGAATGAGAATTTTCCTACTTTCTTTTCTGCTTCTGCTCCCAGCCATGTTCCGAAGTCGGAGGCTGTGACGTTTATGCTTACCGTCATTAATACGGCCAGTGCGACTAATTTTTTCAGGTTTTTCATTTCCGGGTCATTTTGTGGGTTATGTTGTTTGTTGTAGTGCTTGGCAACAGCCTATTCGTAGTTCTTGGGGAGTTTTTGCAGCGTGTTTGCGTCGTTCATGGCGGCGTCTGCGTCTTCATAATATATCTTTATCAGTGCAGTGTCGCGCATAAAGTCGATAGAGCCTATTTCGACTTTTATTATGTTCAGCCCTGTGCGTTTTTTCAGGTCCTCCATCATGTCCTCACGCTTTTCGGGAGTGATGAGGTTTATGTTGTCGTACCTTACGTATTTGCAGGCCACGCGCTTTATCAGACGGCTGCTTTCGGTAAACTTGGCAACGAGTATGAATATCATGTTGGCGATTAGCAGTTCGGCTATGCTCAGTTTCGATGACATTCCGTTTACCACCGACAGCGCCACGATGAAGAAGAGGTACGTCATTTCGCGTATAGGCACGGCTTCGGTGCGGTAACGTATTATCCCGAAGACGGCAAACAGTCCGAGAGCCGCTCCTACTTTCATCTTTGCCCCGTCCATGAAGTATATCATCATGAATATACTTGCCGACAGCATTATGAAGGCAAAGAAGTAATCGCGTCTTTTGCTCCGGGGGTAATAGAAAAAGCGCACTATTATCAGTACGAACAGGAAATTGAACGCGAAGCGGACGAGCATTTCGGCCAACGCTTCCGGGTCTATTAGCTGTATGCCGGCAATGGCGATATGGCTGATACTTTCAAGGAGTGCAATCATGGTGAATCAATGTTTTTTAGTGAACAGGTTGGTTTTCAATCGAGGTTTTGCCGGGCAGTGCCGCGGCTGTTGTTTTATACGAGTTTTTTTATTGTGGGTATGCGGTCTTTGAACATGTTACCTTTTATGTTTTTGTTCGTGAGGTAGGTGCCTATGCAGTATTTGCTGAAGCCTTGCGGTTTGATTCTCAGCTTGAGCAGGCAGTTTAGCGCCGGCGAGGGCGACCGTCCTTCGCGTTTCAGCTCTATTATCACGAGGTTTCCCATGTTCATCGAAACATCCGTCTCGATGTTGTAGAACGACAGGTCGTAGTCTATCGTCAGCCGCTCGGTGCGGTTTTTGTTGACGAGCGTTATGCGTTTGAAGTTGTTTTTCAGGCACGGGTGTATGTCCTCTATGCCTACGGCGGCCTTGTTTATTAGGAATTCCTCGTTTTCCTCGGTGTCGATAGCTTCGGGCGAAGCCAGCGGGCGGCGTTTCTTGCGCGTTTTGTTGTGGTTGTCCTTGTTTTTTATTTCGAGAAACGACAGCGCCGAGTCAATATACGTCCTCACCCTTACTTTTATTCTCGGGCGAATCCCGTCGTGGTGCAGCAGGTAGAATCGGTGGTCGGGTGTGTCCCAATACGTGGTGTTGTATTCCGCAACGGGGCTTCCGTCTATCTTTTGCACGAAGTAATCGTTTTTTGCCAGTTCGAAAAACTTGAGCAGCAACGATTTGTTTGCAAGGAACTTTGTGTCGGTGCGGTTCATTAGGCGCACGCCCGACATTTCATCCAGGCTTATGCCGGGCATTTCCGACAATACCTTGCCGAGATTATCGTAAAATTCCATTGCAAGTCGTATATGGTAAATCAAAAGCAAATATAAACAAAATAAATAATTAATGTTTGTTTGTTTTTAAAAACAAACGGACTGTTGCGAAAATATTCCCGCGGCCGGCGGCTGCCTTTACTGCGCATATATAATAATGTGTGACGGGCGAGTTCCACTTTTCACTTTTTTCTTTGCCTGAAAGCCCGTTTTTGTTTTCAACTTTTTTACCCGTCCGGGAGGGGTGAAAAAATAGGTCGGACATATTTTGAAATAGGTCAGACATATTTTAAAATACAAGGCACATATTTTTTGCGAGGTGCGGAGACGGTTGAAACCCCTTTGCCGGCGGGCGTTTCACGCGGCTGCCTTATATGTCTGTTTTCATTGCAATTTTGCCTGGTGCGGCAACGGCATTTGTTTATAAAATCTTAACTTTGCGGAAACCATAATTATATGTTATTATGAAAGATTTTTTTGCGCGGGTGCTCAGCTCGGCGGCCGGATGTTTCCTTGCCGGGGCAATAGTAGTGATAATGCTTGTTTTCGTGTCCCTGATGTCAACGCTGTCAACGCCCGGCATGTCCGACAAGTCTGTGCTGCGCCTCGATTTGCAGGGCGTGGTAACTGAACGCAGCAGCGAAACGCCGCTCGATTTCCTGGGCATGGGCGACGTAACGCCTTCGCTCGAAACAATGCTCGGCGCAATAAAGGAAGCCAAGACAAACAGCAAGATAGCAGGCATATATATAAATGCCGGAGCGCTCGGGGCAAGCCCCGCCACCCTGCAGGAGCTTCGCAAGGCCATAGCCGATTTCCGCAAGAGCGGCAAGTTTGTAGTAAGTTACGGCGGGACGTACACGCAGGGTGCGTATTACGTTTGTTCGGCAGCCTCGCGTGTCATACTCAACCCGATAGGCGAGGTGGAGTGGCGAGGCATGGCGTCGGAAAACATTTTCTTCAAGGATTTGCTCAAGAAAATAGGCGTGGAAATGCAAGTTATAAAAGTGGGAAGCTACAAGAGCGCCACCGAGCCTTTCACCGCCTCCGAAATGTCGCCCGAAAACCGCGAACAGGTGACGCAATACGTTTCCGGAATATGGAACACTATAAAAAAGGATGTATCATCGAGCCGCAAAGTCAGCGTGCAGGTGCTCGACAGCCTTGCCGACGGCTACCTTGCGCTTAAAAGCCAGAAGGAAATGCTCGCCTCGAAGCTCGTAGACACACTCGCATACGAAGACGGAGCGCTCGAATATGTCGCAAGCCTGGTGGGCGCGGCAAAAGCAAAGGACATAGCTTTCGTTGACATGGACGCGGTTAACGCGCTGAGCCGGGAAGAAACCACAGGTAGCGAGATTGCCGTATATTATATGTATGGCGACATCGTGAGCAACGCGGAGCAGGGTGGAATGTACGACGACGTGATAAACGCAGAGAGCGTAACCGACGACCTTGCCGCACTTGCCGATGACGAGAACGTAAAGGCCGTAGTGCTGCGCGTAAATTCGGGCGGCGGCAGCGCATACGCCTCCGAACAGATATGGCATTCGGTGAAAAAACTCGCCGCGCGCAAGCCCGTAGTGGTATCGATGGGCGGCATGGCGGCTTCGGGTGCATATTACCTGAGCGCAGGAGCTAATTATGTCTTTGCCGAACCTACCACACTGACTGGAAGCATAGGAATATTCGGAATAATACCCGACGTGAGCGGACTGTTGAAGGATAAGCTCGGACTTCGTTTCGACGGTGTTAAGACAAACCGCCACGCCGACTTCTTTACCACCTCGCGTCCACTTGACGAGGCAGAGAAAAGCATGCTGCAATCGTATGTTGACCGCGGGTATGACCTTTTCGTCAAACGTGTGGCCGACGGCCGCAGACTTACCGAAGCTCGTGTGCGGGAGATAGCGCAAGGACGCGTATATACAGGAGAAGATGCCTTGAAAATACGTCTTGTCGACCGTCTCGGCACGCTCGACGACGCGGTGGCAGAGGCTGCAAAACGCGCAAAGGTTTCGGAATACGGCACAGTGCATTATCCCAAGCAGAAAACATGGTTCGAACAGCTTGTAGAGGAAAAAACCGGGGGATATATGGAAGCGCAGCTGCGCGAATACCTCGGCGAATATCATTCGGCGTTCATGCTTGTAAGGAACATAGGTAACGCCGACAGAATACAGGCGCGCATTCCCTATGAACCGGTGATAAAGTAACGGCGTTCAACACAATATGACAGGCATGGACGGCAAAGTTGCGCAGGCAGGCAAAGGTACAAGGAACATAAAATGTTTCATGTGCGTGCTGTTGCTGCCTTTTTCATGGCTTTACGAGTTGGCTACGCGGATAAGGAACCACATGTTCGATACCGGAATGCTCAAGTCGCAGAAATTTACCGTACCAACCATTTGCGTAGGAAACATAACGGTTGGCGGCACTGGCAAAACGCCGCACGTGGAATATTTGGCAGAGTTGCTGGGCCGTGTTTGCAGCACAGGCGTCGTAAGCCGGGGATACCGGCGGAAGACAAAAGGCCTTGTCGTTGCAGATTCGAATACAACGGCCGATGAAATAGGAGACGAACCGTTTCAGATAAAGAAGCATTTCCCTACGGTGCACATAGCAGTCTGTGCAAGGCGTGCAACAGCAATTGAAAGGCTCCTTGCGCCCGACATAAAGCCGCCGGTCGACGTGGTGTTGCTCGACGACGCTTTCCAGCACCGGTACGTGGCGGCGGGGTTGAACATCGTGCTCGTAGATTACAACCGTCCCGTTTATAGCGACCGGCTGCTGCCTGCGGGAAGGCTTCGCGAGGCGCGCAGCGGCCTTGCCAGGGCCGATATGCTCGTAGTAACCAAATGTCCCAAGGAACTTACGGAGAAAGAAGGCACGCTGTTTGTTTCCAAGTGCCTTATGCTGTGTGGCAAAAGCCTCGCGCGGCCGAAAGATGGCGTCTTTTTCTCCACACTGTCATACGCTCCGCCTTACAAAGTGTTCGGAGGTGGCGAGACAACGCTTGCGGCCATTGGCGAAAGCTACAAGCGCGTTGTCGTACTTGCCGCAATAGCGCGCCCGGCCCCGTTTGCAGATAAAGTAAGGCACTATTGCAACGTTGCGTGCGAGTTGCTTTTTGCCGACCACCATGCTTTTACGACGGACGACCTTTTGCGGCTGGAAAAAGCTGCCGGAAATGACGGCTCTACCGCTGTGATTACGACGGAAAAAGACGCGGCGCGCCTTATGTCGTGTGCCGGGAGGCTGAGTCACGTGCTGCGGGATAACATATACGCCCTACCAGTGAAAGTGGAGTTTTTATTTAACGGACAAACTGTGTTTAACGATAAAATTCTCGGTTATGTACAACAATATCAAGGAAACCGCTGATTTCCTTTCCAGCGAAATTGGCGCAGGAATTGAAACTGCCATAGTTCTTGGCAGCGGTTTGGGACGCCTGGCGGCGGAAATCAACGTAGAGCGCGAGTGGCAGTACAAGGATATTCCAAACTTTCCGGTTTCTACCGTCGAAGGCCATGCCGGCAAGCTGATTTTCGGCACGCTCGGACAGAAAAAAATCCTTGCAATGGACGGCCGGTTTCATTACTATGAAGGATATTCGATGAAGGAGGTTACTTTTCCAATCCGCGTGTTCGGAGCGATAGGCATAAGCACGCTTTTGGTGAGCAATGCCGCCGGCGGTACGAACGCTTCGTTCCGCCCCGGCGACCTTATGGTCATAACCGACCACATAAACTTTATGCCCGAGCACCCGCTGCGCGGAAAGAACCTGCCTTGCGGTCCGAGATTTCCCGACATGAGCGAGGCTTACGACCGAAGGCTGATTGCCAAGGCCGACTCCATAGCAGCGGCCGAAGAAATCGAATTGCAGCACGGTGTGTACCTTGCAAATTCCGGTCCTACGTATGAAACGCCTGCCGAGTATAACATGTACCGGCTCATGGGTGCGGATGCCGTGGGCATGAGTACCGTTCCCGAGGTTATCGTGGCGCGCCACCAGGGCATGCGCGTGTTCGGAATGAGCGTGATAACAAACGTTCCGGCTGCCGCAACGGGCGAGACCAGCCACGACGAAGTGCAGCAGGCTGCGGCATTGGCCGAACCGAAGATGACAACGATTTTCAGAAGACTTATTAACGATTAAGCAAACCGACAAACCTGACTTAATATATGGCGAGAACAGAAATTTCAACATTGGGCGAATTCGGCCTTATAAAGCGTTTGACTTCCGGCCTTGAAATGAGGAATCCGTCGACCGAAAAAGGCGTGGGCGATGACTGCGCCGTGCTGCATTACCCCGACGAACAGGTGCTCGTAACCACCGACATGCTGCTCGAGGGCGTGCACTTCGACCTAACCTACGTGCCTTTGAAATACCTTGGCTACAAGGCGGCGATAGAGAATATTTCCGACATAGTGGCCATGAACGGAAAGCCGCAGCAGATGACGGTGGCCTTAGGCATAGGCCGGCGCTTCTGTGTGGAGAATATCGAAGAGATTTACGAAGGCTTGCGCCACGCTTGCGGCAAGTACGGAGTGGATCTCGTGGGCGGGGATACCACATCGTCGCTCACAGGGCTGACCATAGCGATAACGTGTATAGGCTCGTCGCCGCGCGACCGTATTGTTTACCGAAGCGGAGCGCACGATACAGACCTTGTTTGCGTGAGCGGCGACTTGGGCGCGGCTTACATGGGGTTGCAGCTGCTCGAACGCGAAAAGACAGTGTTCGAAAACAAAAGCGAAGGCTTGAAAGGCGCAAACGCTGCGCTCGAAGCCATGCAGCCCGACTTTGCGGGGCATGAATACTTGTTGCAACGCCAGCTCAAGCCCGAGGCGCGCCGCGACATAACGGAACGTCTGGCCGAAGCCGGCATTTTGCCAACGTCGATGATTGACATTTCCGACGGCTTGTCGTCCGAACTGCTGCACATCTGCGAACAGAGCGGCACGGGGTGCCGAATTTACGAGGAAAGGATTCCGATAGACTACCAGACGGCGGCCTTGGCAGATGAGATGAAAATTGGCGCCATAACCGCTGCTTTGAACGGGGGTGAGGATTACGAGCTTCTGTTCACCGTGCCTCTTACTGATTACGAAAAGATTCTTAAAGTGGAGGACGTGCACGTGATAGGGCATATCACGTCGGCCGACGCAGGACGGACGTTCGTAACGAGCGACGGGGCAGAGGTTGAACTGCGCGCACAGGGCTGGAACCCGCTTGCGCAAAAGGATGATGACTGATTCCGAAGCCTTGTAAGGAGACCAATGTAAGCCCCGCCCGAAAGCGGGGTTTATTGTTATGAATATTTATAGATTATCGCTGTATAAATATCGGAAAAAAGCATACCCCTCTGCGGGACGTTTTACCCCCTCTCGGAGCAAAGAAAAAATACAAGGCAGGAATTTTAAAATAGGTCTGAGGAATTTTAAAATATCTCAGACCTATTTTCGGCGGCTACAAATGCCCGTAAATCAAGCGTTCCGAAAACGTGCTTTTCAAGCATGAATTTATATTCGTTTTCGGATTGTGATGTTGTCTTTTTCTGTCGCGGTTGCATGGCCGGGCGGCGCTAGGTGGAATTAAACATTAAGGGCGGCTCCTTTCGGGGCCGCCCTTGTGCCGTATGGCTATGTTGCAGTGTTATATCAGCGGGTTGGCAAACTGTATGCAGGCAGGTTGGCTGACTTGCATGGCTCTGGCGGTGCTGGTGAGCAGTCCGGTTTCGGCATTGCGCTCGTACACCTCTATCCTGTTGTCGTCGCGGCATGCCACAAGCAGGTATTTGCCGTTGGGCGTTATGGCAAAGTTACGCGGGTGTTTGCCAGTGTTCTGGTATCCGACTTTTTCGAGCGTGCCGTCGGGCTTGATTTTGAATATAGCTATGCCGTCGTTTTTCAGCCTTACGCTTGCGTACAGGAACTTGCCGTCGGGGCTTACGTGAATGTCGGCTCCGCCGCGTGCTCCTGCGTCGCTGGCTTTTACAACCTGTTTTTGCGTGAGCAGTCCGCGCACGGGTTCGTAGTCGAACACTATTATTTCGTCGCTAAGCTCGGTTATGACATACATGTGTTTGCTGTCGACCGAGAAGTCAATGTGCCTCGGGCCGCAGCCTTTTGGCAGGTCGGTGCGCTCGGGTGTGCCTTTCTTGAAGTCGGGGCGCAGCTCGAACTTGTAAATGCAGTCGCCGCCCAGGTCGGTTACGAACATGTAGTGCCCGTCGGGCGAGCGCATTACGGTGTGCAGGTGTGAAGCAGCCTGGCGCACGGTGTCGACGTTCGAGGGATTGGAGTATTCAATGACTTCGCCGCTGTCGAACAGCGTGCCGTCGCGCTCTATGTCGAACACGCTAATGCTTCCCGACGAGTAGTTGGCCGTAAAAGCCTTGCGTCCGTGGGTGGTTATGCTGCACGGGTCGTCGCCGTGGGCAAGCACCTTGTTCATTATTCGCATTTGCCCGTTCTTGGGGTTAATCATGAATGCGTTTACCGTGGCGTCGTCGCCCGTGTATTCGCTTACGCAGTATAGGAACGAGTCGTCGGGCGCAAGCACGAGGTAACTCGGATTTCCTATACGGGCGGAGTCTTCAAGGTCGAACTTGCCTGTTTCCTGGTCGAACATGAACGAGTATATGCCGCTCGAACCCTTGTCGGTGTATGTGCCTACAAACATGGGCACAGGGGCTTTCTGACCGCACGACCACATCATTGTAATTGCTGCAGCGGCGGCAATGATAGTTTTTAATCTCATATATGTGTCTGGTTTAAATTGGTTTTTGTATCAGAAACTCTTTGTGTCACAAAAATAGGCAAAAAACGGTTGGCATGCGCTTTTTGACGGATAAAAAAAGACACCTGCCCAATCGTATGTGCCGTTTCGATATGTGCAGGTGCCGTGTCCGGTTGTTTTGTGCAACGTTGCTGTGTTATGCTATAGTATTGAAATCCTTATCTCAGGCGTTGTGCGTTTTTTTCCGGCAGGTTCAGAAAGAAATGTCGGCTCCCGCCATGAAAGTAGCGCGCGGCATGGGGAAACCCGCGAACGTCTCGTATTTCTGTGCGAGCAGGTTCTCGCCCCTCGCATAAACGCTCAGGAAAGAAGCGGCTTTGAATGCCGCCCGCAGGTTCAGCAGTGTGTATTTTTCTGACTTGTCTTTTCCTGACTCGGCAATGTAAAGTCCGCCGATGTGCTGCAGGCCGCCGGCAAATGTCCAGCGCCCGAGAGTATAGTCGCCGCCAACGTAGAATTTGTTTCTCGGTGCTGCAAGAACAATTTTGTTAGTCAGCAGGTAGCTGTAGTTCGTGTTCAGCGAGAGATGCGTGTTCACGCGGAAGCTGGCGTTGGCCTCTATGCCGAAGTTGTGCAGTTTGCCCGTGTTGCGGTTTATCATCCCGCCGCCTTGACGGGGTACGGTTTCTATCAGGTTGTCGGCGTCGTAATAGAATATGTTCACACCGTAGCGCAGCCTGTTGTCCAAAAGCCTTTGCGTGTATGAAATTTCATAGTTCACCATGCTTTCCGCTTCGAGGTCCGGGTTTTTTGAGCCGAACATATACAGTTCCTTCAAAGTGGGAACGCGGAATCCTTTGCTTACCGAGGCTTTCAGCTCTGCGTCGTAAGGCAGGCTTACGCTAACCCCTCCTTGCGGAATCCATTCGGAGCCTGCGGTGGAGTGGTAGTCGTAGCGGACTCCTGCTTCGAGCGAAAGCAAGCCGAAAAGCTCCTGGCTGAAGTCTACATAGCCTGCAAATTCGTCAGCCTTCCTGTCGGCTAACATGGTGCGCGTTCCGTCGTTGAACTTGTTGTATGCTTTCCCGTAGATGTGCTCATAGTCGAAGCCGAAGGTTGTTTTGTTTCCCTTAAAGAAGTTGAACGTCTGGTAAAGGTTCACTCCCATGAGGTTGTCGCGCGAGAGGAAACGGTAGTCCGCCGGTTCTTCCGACGGCGCGTACCCGTCGTTGATGTTGTGGTTGCCCCAGTTGAAGAAATACGTAATTCCGCCGTTAGTCTTTTCGTATAAGTTATAAAGCGAAGCAGCCGCCGTTCCTCGCGTTATGTTCATGTCGTTGTCAATTACCGGAGAGGAAACCGGCCCCGGGTTGGCGGATTTGTAATGTGTGAGGTTTGCGTTTGCTTCTATGTTCCATTGTTCGCTTATGTCGTATCTTATTTTTCCGAACCCTGAAGTTTGGTTGAAGGACATGTTTTTTCTGTGCCCGTCCGTGCGGTTGTAAGAGCCTGCCCAAATGCCGCTCAGTTTTCCTTTCTTTGCCGCGCCGGCATATTCTCCGCTGAAAGTTCCGTAAGAACCGGCGCCAAGGCGTATCTTGTTTGAAATTCCGTCTTCGTATTGTTTGCGGGTTATTATGTTGATGACTCCTCCCATTGCGTTTGAGCCGTAAAGCATTGAGGCAGGTCCGCGCACAACTCCTACCTTTTGCGCAATTAAAGACTGGTACGTGTCGGCCAAAGTGTGGCCCATTAATCCGGCAAATTGCGGATGTCCGTCAATCAGAACCATCATTTGTGTGGTGGGAGAACCGCCTATCCCGCGTATTTTCATGCCTCCGGCCGAGTTGGTGGATATACCGTAGCCCATAATGCCTCGTTCAGTTATGAAAAGTCCCGGCACTTGCTCCGAAAGCAGCGGAAGGAGTGATTGTTCATAGCGGTTTTCTATTTCGGTGCGATTTATTTCGGTTAATGTGTAGGTCAGGAACCGTGCGTCTATCTTTGCGATGTTCCTTGTTCCTGTTACGGTAGCTTCGTTAAGGTGTGTAGAAGTGCTGTCGTTGTTTTGTGCAAACGAAATAAAAGGCACAAAAAGAATCAACACCAATGTTATTGGTATTTTTGCGTTCATTTATTGCTGGTGTTTTATTTTGCGTATCGTTTTATTCGTGGTCGAGGTCTATTAGCTGGTAGTTACGCGAACCTGCGCCCAAAAGTGCGGCATGATATAATATATGTGTGCCTCTGCGCGAAGTGATTCGCTCCACGAGGTCTTTGTTTCCGTCGTCCGGGCTGTTTAGCACGAGGTCTACGCATGCCTGGTCGAGTGCTACGGGGTCGAGCGAGGCGAGTATTCCCACATTCTTCATTTTAGGCGCGGCCGGAGTGCTTACGCAGTCGCAGTCGACAGAGAGGTTGTTCATTACGCTTATATATAATATTTTTTCTCCCTCATAATCTATTACCGATTTGGCCGCTTCGGCCATGCTTTCGGTGAATGCTTCCTGCGAGGTGTTGCCCCAGGGGGCTTTCCTGGTCTTTCCTGCCGAATGAATCCATGATTTCCCGGCCGACGAGGCTATGCCTATCGATATGTTCTTGAGTGCGCCGCCAAAGCCGGCCATGGGGTGTCCCTTGAAGTGCGTGAGGACAACTACGAAGTCGTAGTTTTCGAGGTTTTTCCCTACGTAATTTTCCTTCAGTCGTTTCCCGCCTTTAACGGGCAGTGCTATTTCGCCTTCGGCGTCCATTATGTCAACGTCGGCAATGGCCGAGAATCCGTGGTCGGCCGCTACTTTCCTGTGGCTGTCGGTTGTTGCACGTGCGCCGCCGTATGCCGTGTTGCATTCAACGATTGTGCCGTCTACCATCTTCACGAGCGGGGCTATCAGTTGCGGGTCGAGAAAATATTTGTTGCCCACTTCGCCGGTGGACAGCTTTATGGCCACTTTTCCTTTAGCTTCGCGTCCGAGGGCCTTGTACGCTTTTATCAGGTTGTCGGATGTGATGGATTCGAGAAAGTACACTTTCGACGGCTCCGACTGTGCCGCCGCCTGCAATGCCGGCAGTGCAATGAGTGCCGACAACAATAACGTCTTAAGGCTTTTCATCGTTTTGTATTTGTTCAGTTTGTTTCGTTTTTGATAGGAGATGTTCCGTACATTTGCTTGTATGCTTTCGAGAAGTGCGACAGGTTTTTGAAGCCTACGGCGAAACAAATGTCAGAAATCTTTTTGGTGCGGTGCTCAAGCAGCTTGCGCGCCTCTTCGAGCCGGCGTTGCATAATCCACCGTTCGGGGGTGAGGGGGCTGAGTTTCTTGAAGTCGCGTTTGAAGGTGGAGAGGCTGCGTCCCGTGTAGTTTGCAATTTGCTTTATCGAGAGATCGTATCGGAAATTGCGGTTCATGAACTCGAGGATGTCTATCTTCCAAGGCTCCTTGAAGTCGAACAGCGAGGCATAAAGGTCCTTGTCGGTGTTCAGCAGCACATACAGCCCTTCGGTCATTTTCAGTTTGAGCAGTTCGTCCGAGGGCGTGATGTTTGACTCGTAATAGGGTTTCAGCGAGTCGAACAGGCTTTTTATGTCGGGCCTGTTGTTGGGCAGTTTTATCACGCTGTTGTTGCTGCGTCGCGCGTTCGAGGGTAGTGTGGCCTTGTCAAGGCTGCGGAATGTCTCTTGCAGGAAGCTGCGCTTGAATGTGAGGAACGTGGCCGTGAAGGGCTTGCCGTCAACGCACCGTTTGTTCATCATCACGTTGCAGTCTTTCCGTATGAAAGCGCAGTCGCCGCTTGAGAGCCTCGTGGTGCTGTTGCCTTCGGTAAGTTCCACAATGCCTTCGTCCAGGTACATAAGTACGTGGTCTTCCATGCGGTGCGGGCAGAATGTGTCGAGCTCCAGCTTTACGCTCAGCACAATATCCTTGTATACTATGTTTCCCATCGTGTATTTGTTTAAGTTGCTAACCCAAAGTGTATGCTGGCGTTTCCGCCGGTAGGGGGGACTGCTTTTTATCGTGTGCAAAGATATTATGCGTACATAACAAACGATTTGCCGAAAAGTCCTATTTGCTTTGCCTTGAAGTCTAAATAATGTTTTTCCGTGCCCTGCGGCCTCGTCATGCCTTGCGTCTGGAAAGGAAAAAGCCGCGCATAAGCTCCGCGCACTCGTCGGCGAGGACGCCTTTGTCCACCCGCGTTTTGGGGTGCAGGGCTTTGGGGGCGTAGACGGTGTATCCGCGTTTCGGGTCGTCGGCGCCGTAGACGAGCTTTCCCACCTGTGCCCAGCCTATTGCGCCGGCGCACATGGTGCAAGGCTCAACGGTTACGTAGATTGTGCACTCGTTAAGGTATTTCCCGCCCAGATAGTCGGCTGCCGCCGTAATGGCCTGCATTTCGGCGTGGGCCGTTACGTCGCGGAGCGTTTCGGTAAGGTTGTGTGCGCGTGCTATAATGCGGTTGCGGCATACAACAACCGCTCCCACAGGCACTTCCTCGCGTGCCTCGGCGGCTTGCGCTTCGGCAATCGCGGCGCGCATGAATCTTTCGTCGTCGTTTGTTTCCATGCCGCAAAGTTATAACTTATAAGGTTATGATTGCGTAAGATGTGTTTAAAAATACATTTTTACAACCGCAACCGGTGCGCGGCACGGGAATGACGACTTTGAATGAATGGAAACCGAGGTGGAAAATGTCTGTTTCCGGATGAAAAAATTGAAAACTGATTTTCAGTGTTTAAACCCTACATGGGAGCAAAGAAAAAATATGTCCGACATAATTCAAAATATGTCTGACATATTTCAAAATATCTCAGACATATTTTCCCGCCCCTGAAAACTACATTGAAACATGCCCGAAAAATGCGGACAAATACAGCGCTTGCAACATGGTGCGGCGTTGTATAGGCGCGATTCATCGCGGCCGCGTCGCGCGGCACCGAACGAGGCTACGCCCAGCAACCACCCTTGTATAGGCGCGATTTATCGCGCCTCCAACATTAACATTGGATAACAGGCGTACAAAAAAATGTTCCCGCTTGAACGGCATGGCATGGCCGGCGTTTGAAGGTGCGGCGGTTGTTGTTTGCGCGCTGACGATTAACACGTCCGCCCAATGCAGTGCCGTGTATATTTAGTAATTTTGCACTCTCCGGACTGACTACCGTTGTTCGGAGAGCAGACTATGGATACCAGTTGCAGCAATTCCTTAAAGCCTTCCCGCCGGAAGATTGCGGAGCAGATAGCCCGCATTTCCCTGCCTGCCGTCGTGACAAACATATCGGTGCCGTTGCTATCGATAGTAGACACCGCCATTGTGGGCCACATGGGCGCGCAGAAGTATATTGGTGCCGTGGCCGTGGGAGGGGTTATATTCAATGTCCTTTACTGGGTGTTCGCCTTTCTGCGCATGGGCACGAGCGGACTGACATCGCAGGCGTTCGGCCGCGGCGACAGGCGCGACATAGCCTTGCAGCTGTCCCGCCCGTTGGCTTTGGCCGCCGTTTTCGGCTTGTTGCTCGTGACGCTCGGCGGTGTGGCAGCCGATGTGGCGTTCGCGTTTATCTCAGCTTCTGACGACGTGGAGCCGCTGGCGCGCGAGTATTTCCGCACGGGCATTTTCGGAGCGCCCGCAGTGCTGGGGTGGTATGCCTTTTCGGGATGGTTTCTCGGAATGCAGAACTCGCGCTATCCCATGGTGGTGGCAATAACGCAGAACCTTGTAAACATAGCCGCCAGCCTGTTCTTTGTGTATGTCCTGGGGTTCGGCATTAAGGGTGTTGCGCTCGGAATGGTAACGGCACAGTACACAGGCCTTGCCATGTGCGTGGCATTGTGGCGCATTAAGTATGCCAGCGGCTTGCCGCGTCCCGAGTGGGCCGAAGTGTTCGACGCGCGCGGCATGTCGCGCTTCTTTTCGGTAAACAAGGACATCTTCCTGCGCACGGTGTGCATAGTTTTTGTAATGTCGTACTTTACGTCGGCCGGCGCGGCCATGAACGACACCGTTTTGGCCGTCAACGCGCTGCTCATGCAGTTGTTCATCATTTTTTCGTACTTCATGGACGGCTTTGCCTACGCAGGCGAGGCGCTCGTGGGGCGCTATGTGGGCGAACGCAACAGGCCCGCGTTCTCTATGGTGGTAAGGCAGCTGCTGTATGTTGGTGCGGCGTTGGCGGTTGTCTTTACCTTGTTCTATTTTGCCGGGGGCAGGGGATTCCTGTCAATGCTTACCGACGACAATGCAACCGTGTCGGCGGCAATGGTCTACCTTCCCTGGGCCGCATGCGTGCCGGTGGTGTCGTTCGGGGCGTTCGTGCTCGACGGAGTGTGCATAGGCGCCACGGCTTCGAGGGTAATGCTCCTGTCGTCGTTCCTGGCGGCGGTGGTTTTCTTCAATATGTTCATCCTGCTGCGCGGCATGGCCGGAAACAACGCACTTTGGGCTGCATTCCTGGCCTACCTGGCCGTGCGCACGCTTGTCAATGCTGCTTTTTACGGGCGGTTGGTGCGGCATACGTTCGTTTTGCCTCAAAAAAGTGGCAATTAACGGTTTATTTTGATAATTTAGCAACGTAATTAAATACTTATACACATGGCAAAGTTTAAAAGAATACTCCTCAAATTGAGTGGAGAGAGCCTTATGGGCGAACAAGGATACGGCATAGACGTGAAACGCCTTAATGAATACGCCGAACAGATAAAGGCAGCGCAGCAGCGCGGCGTTGAAATAGGTATCGTGATAGGCGGCGGCAACATATTCCGCGGCCTGAGCGGTGCGGGAAAAGGCTTCGACCGCGTGAAAGGCGACCAAATGGGCATGTGCGCCACTGTAATCAACTCGCTCGCGCTCAGCAGCGCCCTCGGGGCTATAGGAGTGGATGCCCGCGTGCTTACGGCCATACGGATGGAACCGATAGGCGAGTTCTACAACAAATGGAAAGCCATAGAATATCTCAAGGCAGGAAAAGTCGTAATCATGTCGGCCGGAACGGGTAACCCTTACTTCACTACCGACACCGGCTCGGCGTTGCGCGGCATAGAGATTGAAGCGGATGTAATGCTCAAAGGCACGCGCGTTGACGGAGTGTACACCGCCGACCCGGAGCGCGACAAGACGGCTACGAAGTTCGACGAAATAACGTTCGACGAGGTTTATACGCGAAACCTGAAGGTAATGGACCTTACCGCCACGGCACTCTGCAAGGAAAACAACCTGCCTATTTACGTTTTCAACATGGACATCGTGGGCAACCTCGCAAAAGTGCTCGACGGCGAGCCAATCGGCACGCTGGTGCACAAGTAAAATAAAGCATTGCGGCTTGTGTCGCAGTTTTCTGCAGGACTTTGTGGTCGGCATTCTCGAATTGGGAAAACCGGGGGCAGGGAACGGCGGCTTTTTTTCCTTAGAAATTGAAGACCGGTTATCAATGCGTAAATCCTGCATGGGAGCAATGAAAAAATTAGTGGCTCGGATTTTAAAATCCGAGCCACTAATTTTAAAAAGCAAGCCACTAATTTTTTGCCCCTTAAAAAACTGTTTGAAAAACGTTAGAAAATTGCAGATATTAAAAGAAAGCATTCCACTGCATCGCGCATTACTTTATAATGTGCTGCATTCTTGTTTCCATTATTCCCGGCATGTTGTTCTTAGCCCAGTCGATAAGTTCTGTTATGATAGGTAACAGTGTTTGTGCGAGCGGTGTGAGGCAGTATTCCACGCGAGGCGGTATCTCGGCGTATGCCTTGCGGCTTACGAGGCCGTCGCTCTCGAGCGAGCGGAGCACGGAGGTGAGCATTTTCTGCGATATGTCGGGTATGTCGCGCTCGAGTTGCTTGAACCTCACCGGTGTGCCGTTGCTTTTGTTGAGCGTGAACAGTACGAGCAAGGCCCATTTGCCGCTTATTCGGGCAAGGACATTGCGTATCGGGCAGTTCGGGAAAAGCTCATCGCGAATGCTGTTTTGCGTGTTCGGTTTGTTCATTCCGGTATGCTTGTTTTCTTTTACGGTTAAGGAGTGTGGAGCTGCCACGGCTGGTGTGCGGCCTGCCGCGGCAGTTGTTCATTTACCATTTTACGGGCGCGTCCGAAATGTTTCCGTCGGTCATGATGTCATCGTCCTTGCCGAATGAACCGGCCTTGTATTGCACGCAAATCATTACCATGGGTTCGGTGCCGTTGTTGCGAAGGGCGCGCATTCCGTCGGGAGCTACGCGGATTACCGAGCCTTCGGAAATAGGGAATACCTCGCCGTCCACCTGGTATTCGCCTTTGCCTTTGACGATGATGTAGAGTTCCTCGTGTTGTTTGTGGGAGTGCAGGAATGCCGAGCCTTCGCCCGGGTTGAGGTGCTGGAACGATATTTCGGAGCCTGTTGTTTTCATCGCAGCGCCGATGAATACTTTGCCTTGCGACACTTTGCCTCCGCCCAGCGGCGTTGCGAATTCGTGCAGGCCGTTCATGTTTCCTACGCTTACGGCGGTGTAGTTCTTTCCTTCGGAGATTGTTTTGATTTCTTTCATCTTGTTCTTTGTTTTTAGAGTGTTTACCTTTGTTTTGTTGTAACACTGCAAAAGTAGGTCATAGCGTCGTAACCTGAAAGTAGGGAGAAAAACGTAAGGCAGTTACCTTTTCGTAACCAATACAGTATATCAAATGCTTATGTCGCGAATATTTAACCAAGATTAACCATGTGCTCCCCTCCGTGTGCGGGTTAGCGCGTTCAGAAATCGAACTCGTCGGTCTCGGCGCGTTGGTTTTTGGGCCAGTTTACGAGATAAAGCCGTCCGGTGGTGCGTGTGAACGCCGTGTAAAGCCATCGCAGGTAGTTGAGCGAGAGCATGTCGGCCGGAGTGTAGCCCTGGTCGAGGAACACGCGGCTCCATTGCCCGCCCTGTGCCTTGTGGCAGGTTATGGCGTAGGCATATTTTATTTGCAGGGCGTTGTAGTAGGGGTCTTGCCTGAGGCGTTTCATGCGCTCGCGCCTGTTGCGTATGTCCTGATAGTCGGCAACGACCGATTGGTAGAGTCGCAGCGATTCTTCGCGCTTCAGCGCGGGTGCTTCGCTGTCGAGTGTGTCGAGCAGTACGCGTGCTTCGAACTCGCAGTCGTCGTAGTCGGGAAAACGCAGCGTGGCGTCGGCAAAGCGGAAGCCGTGCATAGCGTGTACGTTGCGCACGTGGCGCACTTCGGCTATGTCGCCGTTTGCGATAAAGTCGGTTTGCGGCGTGTTGTCCACATTGCTCTCGGCAGCAGCCATTGCCGCCCAGAAATAATTGTTTTTCACAATCATTACGCGGTCGCCGGCCGAGAGTTCCCCCTCTCGCTCATAAATGCGTGCGCGTATTCCGTGGTTATATACTATGGCCCGTTTGTTTGAGCGGGTAACGACGATTGTCTGGTCGGAACCTGCGTCGTCGTAGCAGCTTTCTATTTCCTCTATCAGTTCTCCGCCCGACAGGAACCTTATGTCGTCGAAGTCTTTTATGCTTATTCTGGGAAATTCGTCAGGCTCGCCGCGACTGATAAGCGTGCGTATTTCCGTAGCGTTGGAGAGCACGCCCGAGTCGCGCCCTTGTCGCATAACCTGTTGCAGGTCGGCGCAGCCTACGTTAAGGCCGTATGACTCAAGAACGGAAGGCTCGAGCGCGGGGCTGAGCTCTTCGCCCACCGGCGGCAGCTGTGCCGTGTCGCCCACGAGCAGCAGTTTGCACCCGGCTCCCTGGAAAACAAAGCTCACGAGGTCGTCGAGCAGCCTGCCCGAACCGAACATCGAGCCGCCGCCTTCGTTTGAAATCATAGAAGACTCGTCAACGATGAACACGGCGTTTTTGCGCTTGTTGTATCCGAGGTCAAAGTCGGTGTCTTCGCCGTTAAAGGTCTTCTGGCGGTAAATGGCCTTGTGCACCGTATATGCCTGCACGCCCGAATAGAGCGAGAACACTTTTGCCGCGCGCCCGGTGGGGGCGAGAAGCACCGGCTCTGTGCCTATTTCCTTCAAACCGCGCACGAGCGCACTTACGAGCGACGTTTTGCCCGTTCCGGCATATCCGCGCAGGATGAAAGCCGAAAGCGGCTGCCGCGATTCCACGAACCGTGCCAGCCGGGCGAGGGCATGGTATTGTTCTTCGGTGGGAACGAACGGCAGGTTGTCCGACAGGGCGGTGAGAATATCTTTCATCCTTGTTTTGATTTTTGTTTTTGCCGTTTGTGTGTCGTGCACAAACGGAGTTCAAAAATATCCATTTATTTCCATACGACATCTTTAAAGTGCAAATATTGCGGCCGTCGGTTTTTGTCGGCGTTTCCGCGACGTTTTCGGAACGGGTTTTCAGGAGGCAAAAAATATGTCTGACATAATTCGAAATATGTCTGACATATTTTAAAATATCTCAGACATATTTTTTCTTTGCTCAAAGGTGGGGTTTACGCACTGAAAACCAGTTTTCAATTTCTGCCGGAAAAAACCGCCGTTTTAGCGTTCCGGTTTTGCGTGGCAGTTTGTCGGTTTTGGCGCGTGGCAGCGGGTGGCGCGCTGCCGCAGGCAGGCTTTACCGGGTTGCACGGCGCGTGTGCGGATACCGGTGTTGCGTAAAAGTCACTGAGAAAGCATGTATTTTACATTAAGTGTTTTGGGGATATTTGGCTGATAAAACGTAATTTTGCAATATGTAACGCACAAAATATGCGTTATGGCGCAGTAAAAAAGTCCGGCAATAGTTCTTCCCTTATTATAAAATTTGTAGCGATGAAGAAAATTATATTCAGTTCCGTATTAATATGGCTCAGTCTTTCTTTGTGGGCGGCTTATCAGCCCGAGTTCTCCACGGCGGGCTTCTTCCGGTTGGACGGCAGCGGGCGCGAGGTGTTTTCGATGAATCCGGCCTGGCGTTTCCATAAAGGCGCAGCCAACGGCGCGGAAGCAAAAGAGTTTGACGATAAAGAATGGACTGTGGTTTCTTTGCCCAACGGCATAGAGTACCTGCCCGCCGAAGCGAGTGGCTGTGTGAATTACCAGGGCGAGGTGTGGTATCGCAAGCATTTTACGCCCGCAGCCGCTTTGAAAGGGAAAAAACTCTTTCTGCATTTTGAGGCAATAATGGGCAAAAGCAAGGTGTTCGTGAACGGCAGGCTGCTGGCGGAACATTTTGGCGGCTACCTGCCTGTTGTGGTAGACGTGACTGACGCGCTGGACTGGAACGGCGACAATGTTATCGCCGTATGGGCGGACAACAGCAACGACCCTTCGTATCCTCCCGGCAAGGCGCAGGATGTGCTGGATTTTACTTATTTTGGCGGTATCTACCGTGACTGCTGGCTGATTGCGCATAACAACGTCTTTATCACCGACCCGAATTATGAGAACGAGGTGGCCGGCGGCGGCCTGTTCGTCGCTTTCGGAAAGGTGTCGGACGCATTGGCCGAAGTGCAGCTGAAAACACACGTGCGCAATGCTACAAAGAAATCTTTTTCCGGACGGGTGGAATACACGTTGCTGCAGCCCGACGGCAAGGAAGTGGCGCGGCTTAGTGACAAGATACGTGTAAAGGCGGGTAGCGCAACCGCCGTGTCCGACATAATGACGGTAAAAAGCCCGAGGCTTTGGACTCCTTCAACGCCGGTTTTGTACAATCTGCTTGTGCGGGTTGTAGATAATAAAGGAAATGTTATCGACGGTTACCGCCGCCGCGTAGGAATCCGCAGCATTGAGTTCAAAGGTAAAGACGGCTTCTACCTGAACGGCAAACCTTACGGCAAGCCGCTGATAGGCGGCAACCGCCACCAGGATTTTGCCGTCGTGGGAAACGCCGTGGCAAACAGCATTCATTGGCGCGACGCCAGGAAGCTGAAAGAAACCGGAATGGAGATAATACGTAACGCCCATTGCCCGCAAGACCCGGCTTTCATGGACGCCTGCGACGAGCTGGGCTTGTTCGTGATTGTCAACACGCCCGGCTGGCAGTTTTGGAACGAAGCGCCCGAATTTGCCCAGCGTGTGTATAGCGATATTCGCAATGTAGTGCGCCGCGACCGCAGTCATCCTTGTGTCTGGTTATGGGAACCGATACTTAACGAGACTTGGTATCCTGACGATTTTGCCAGGAACGTAAGCGGTATAGTGGAAGCCGAATATCCGTATCCTTATTGTTACAGCGCAGGCGACTCTGAAGCGCCCGGACATGAGTATTTCCCGGTTGTCTTTTCGCATCCCGCCAATATGCAGGACGCCGCGAAAGGCTTCGACCCGACGAAGACGTATTTCACCCGCGAGTGGGGAGACAATGTGGACGATTGGAGCGCGCACAATTCGCCGAGCCGCGTGGCGCGCAACTGGGGCGAAGAACCCATGCGCGTCCAGGCACGGCATTATGCGCGTCCCGGTTATCCGGTTACGAGCTTCGATGAACTTTACAAGCAGTCGCCGCAGCACGTGGGCGGTTGCCTATGGCATTCGTTCGACCACCAGCGCGGTTATCACCCCGACCCGTTCTACGGTGGCTTGATGGACGTTTTCCGCCAGCCTAAGTATTCGTATTATATGTTTATGGCGCAGCGTCCGGCCGTGAAGGATTCGCAAAACGTGGGGAGCGGGCCCATGGTGTACATTGCGCATGAGATGACTCCTTTTTCCGGTAAGGACGTGACCGTATATTCCAATTGCGACGAGGTTCGCCTCACGTTCAACAAGGGCGGAAAGACTTATACTTATAAAAAGGACAAGAATCGCACGGGAATGCCTTCGCCGGTTATCGTCTTTCCGGATGTTTATGATTTCATGGCCGACAAGGCGCTTTCGAGAGCGCAAAGGCAGGGCGACGTATATTTGCTGGCCGAGGGATTGATTAACGGCAAGGTTGTGGCTACGCATAAAGTCGTGCCCGCACGCCGCCCCGAAAAGATTATATTGCGGCTTGACAATGAAGGTACGGACCTGAGAGCCGACGGATCAGATTTCGTTACGGTAGTGGCGGCTGTTGCAGACAGGAACGGGACTATCAAGCGGCTGAACAACTATAACATCCGTTTCTCCGTTGAAGGCGAGGGACGTTTGCTGGGCGGTTCGGACGTTCTTGCAAATCCGGCTCCCGTAAAATGGGGAACAGCTCCCATACTGGTTCAGTCTACCTTGAAGCCCGGCAAGATACGGGTTACGGCGAGCGTCATGTTCGAGGGCTCGCAAATGCCGGTAAGCGGCGAGCTTGAGTTTGAGTCCAAACCGTCGGCTTTTCCGTTGGTTTACAATGCCGCCGAGGCAGCCCGCATTCCGCTCGGCAGTGTTTCGACCGGGCAGGGCAATGCTTCAAAAACGAACGCCGAAAAGGAAGTGGAGCGTCTGCGCAAGGAACTGAATACATTGAAACTTAAAGAGGTGGAGCGGCAGCAGTCGGAGTTTGGCGAAAAAGAGTAGCTGTAAAATGCAGTGGCACGAAGATGTCCGTTGCCGGATTGCTTTTAGAACGTTATAGCCGTTGCCGCAGATAGAAAACGCCCGGTGTGCGTATAATTAGCGTAACGGCAAGCAACTGAATGCGGAATGTTAAAACCGGTTACCGCATGGTGGCCGCGCTTAAAAACCTTGAAGCAAGCGCTTTTCGGCTGCCCGAAAATATGTCTGACATATTTCGAAATATGTGCCTTGTATTTTAAAATATGTCGGACCTAATTTTTATTTGCTCCGACCCCCGTTTAAAATATTCCCACCGCACCCGCGCTTTCCCGTTTACAATAGTTAAAAAAGCGTTCCTGCAGCTACATGCCTCCCGGCCTCAAACAACGGTAATCCAATCCGGCGGAATATAAAAGTAAAAAGGAGTCAAGTAAATACTTAACTCCTTTGTTTTTACCAGTCGGGGTGACTGGATTCGAACCAGCGACCTCGCGCCCCCCAGACGTGTACTCTAACCGGACTGAGCTACACCCCGCCTTGTGCAAACTTTTGTTTTGAAAGCGTGAAATGTTTCCGTGTTTCAGGTTTGCGGGTGCAAATGTATTGCGTTTTTCCGAAATATCAAAGAAGAATTGTATATTTTTGTGTCCTGATAGAAAGATTCTTCAAAATAATGGAATATAAAATAACGTCTCCCCGGCATATTTCGGCCGTGATAAACCTTCCGTCCTCTAAAAGCATTTCAAACCGCGTGCTTGTGATAAACGCCCTCTCGGGCAATGTTTGCGGCATAAGCAATGTGGCCGATTGCGACGACACGGCGGTAATGCTCAAGAGCCTTTCGGAGGGCGCGGAACGGGGACGGACCGTTACGACCGACGTTCACGGGGCCGGCACGTCTATGCGTTTTCTTACGGCATACTACAGCCTGGTTGAGGGGACGCGCATAATGACGGGTTCGCAGCGTATGTTGTCTCGCCCGATAAACGTGCTGGTCGATGCGTTGCGCCAGCTTGGCGCGAAAATAGATTATCTTGGCCGCGAAGGGTATCCGCCGCTTCGCATAACGGGCGGCGGCATGAAAGGCGGCAGCGTGGAGTTGCCGGCGGGCGTAAGTTCGCAGTATGTGTCGGCTTTGCTGATGATAGCTCCCAAGCTGCCGGGCGGTTTGAAACTCACGCTTACCGGGGAGATTGCGTCGCGCCCGTATATCGATATGACGTTGGCGCTAATGAACAGGTTCGGCGCTGCGGCTTCGTGGACCGCACCCGATGTTATAACCGTGGACGAAGGAGAATATAAACCGTGTGCGTTTACTGTGGAAAACGATTGGAGCGCGGCCTCATACTGGTACGAAATGGTAATGCTTTCGAATGACAACAATGCGAAAGTCATGCTGAAAGGGCTTTGCAAGGACAGTTTGCAAGGCGACAGGAAAGTGGCAGAGTATTTCGACATGTTGGGCGTTTCGACCGGTTATGCCGACAACGGGGTGGAGCTCCGGAAAAAACCGGGCCGTGTCCCCGAAGAAGTGGTTCTTGATTTGCACGGCGAACCGGATTTGGCGCAGACGCTTGTAGTGGCCTGCACAATGGCCGGAATACGTTTCAGGTTCAGCGGGCTGGCCAATTTGAAGATAAAGGAAACCGACCGCCTTGCGGCTCTGACCGACGAGCTTGCCAAGTTGGGCTATGTGCTGGAAAGCGACGGCAACGGAAGCATATCGTGGAGCGGCGAATGCTGCGGCGCGGAGCGGAATCCGGCGATATGCACCTATGATGACCACCGTATGGCCATGAGTTTCGCACCGGCATGTCTTTGCAGGGAAAGTGTGGTTATAAAAGACCCGGAAGTAGTGACAAAATCTTATCCCCGATATTGGGAAGACCTTGCTGCGGCGGGCTTCGGTATAGAAAAGCGGTAGAAAAACTGAAAGGCTATGTTTTATGCGATATTGGTAGCAGTGCTTGTGGCGACCATAGTGCTGTTTTCGCTGTATATACGGCGCAATCCCTATGATGAGCTTCCTGCCCGGAAAGGCGAGGATTGCAACGACGACTGCGCTGCGTGCATAGACGTATGCGCCAGTTCCAGGGTGCTCGAAGCGCAAATGGCCGCGCCTAAGCATTTCAACGACGAGGAACTCGACGGGTTTGCAGGCTTGAAAAGCGATGATTACAACGAGGAACAGGTTGAATTGTTCCGCAATATATTCGAGGAACTTCACCCCGACGAAATAATAGAATGGACCGAAAGCCTGCGAAGGCGCGGAATAGAAATACCTTCTTCGCTGAAAGACGAGGTGGTTATGATGATAAATGGCAACTGATATAGCAAAGGCGGAACAACCGCGTGCGGATTATCGCAAAAGCAAGCGGCGGCAGGAATATGAGAGCCGTCCGCGCTGAAGTAAGAGGCAGTAGCGCCGCGGAATGAACCTTGATTTTAAATATGACGGAATTATTTGATTATACCTTTTTCAGATATGCGCTCGTAGCGGCTTTGTTGGCAGGAGTGCTTTGCGCCTGCGTTGGTACATACGTCGTAACGCGCAGAATGTCTTTGGTAAGCGGCGGAATAGCTCATTCGTCCCTTGGCGGGGTGGGTGTGGGAGCCTGGTTGGGATTCTCGCCGGTTGCAGGAGCGGCAGTCTTTGCCCTTTTGTCGGGCTTCATAATCCGCTGGCTGTCGCGCCGCAGGGGAGTGCGCGAAGATTCGGCCATTGCAATGGTATGGACTTTCGGCATGAGCGTGGGAATAATAACGTCCTACCTTGCCCCTTCGTTTTTGCCTGAATTGCCCTCGTTCCTGTTCGGGAACATACTCACCATAACGTTTTCCGATATATTGGTGCTGCTTGTGCTCACCGTAATGACCGTGGCATTCTTTGCTTTGTTCCTGCCGCAGATAATAGCAGTGGCTTTCGACTACGATTTTGCTGTGTCGCAACACATACGGGCAGGGCTTATCGACGCCGTAATGACCGCCCTTGTGGCGCTTACAGTTGTGGCGTGCCTTAAAGTAGTTGGAATAATAATGGTGATAGCCATGCTGTCGGTACCTCAGGTTACGGCAAACATTTTCTCCTGCAGTTTCCGGGGCATGGTGCTGCTGTCTGCCCTGATAAGCATTTTTAATTGTATGCTCGGCTTCGTCATATCGTATTTGCTCGACGTGCCTTGCGGGGCTTCCATAATATTAGTGTCGGTTTTCATTTATGTGCTGTCGAAAGCAATAATGGGCACTGTTTTAGCGTTAAAGTAATGTTTTTGCTCCGACAGCAGTCGTGGCATACAGTATATACTCATTTGCGCAAGGGAAGTGAAGCGTTTTTTGCCTTATATAATCGTTCTGGCCTTTCTTTTTGTTGTCGCAGCGTGCTCAACCAAGAAAAACACGGCGGCTACACGCTTTTACCATTCCTTTACGGCACGTTATAACACGTACTTCAACGGCCACGAAGCGTATAAAACGGGAGTTTTGTCGCAGGAAACCGGCCACCTCGATAACTTTACGGAGACTTTGCCTGTATTTATTGTAAGCAACAAGGCTACCGCCAACATAGGTAAAAGCAATTTCGACGTAACCATAACCAAGTGCGAAAAGGCGATAAAGAACCACTCCATAAAGCGTAAGCCAAAGATGAGCAATACGCGCCGCCGAACGGCCAAGCAAAAAAGAATATTGGCAAAGAAAGAGTACAATCCTTTTCTCAAAAACGCTTGGATGCTTATGGGAAAGGCACAGTTCCGCAAAGGTGAGTTCATCGAAGCGGCTTCGACCTTTTCATACATCACACGCCTGTATGCGGCCGAACCCGACGTGCTTGCGGAAAGCCGCGCCTGGCTTGCTATATGTTATTCCGAACTTGATTGGTTTTACGACGCTGAAGATGTTTTTACAAATAAGATTAAGCGCGACAGTTTGCCGCATTCGGCGTTAAAGGACCTTGACATGGCTTACGCCGATTTTTACGTGCGGCAGGAAAAGTTCGAGGAAGCGCTGCCTTACCTGCAGCGAGTGGCAAAGCATGTCAAAGGCGCGCGCAACAAGGCCCGCATTTATTTTTTAATGGGTCAGATAAACAACCACCTCGGTAATAAAGAAGCAGCCTACAAGGCTTTGTCGAAAGTAATACGTCTTAGCCCGCCGTATGAGGTTACGGTAAACGCGCGAGTAATGCAAACCGAAGTGGTTTCAAAGTCAAAAACAAAGAAGATGTTGAAGCGCCTGCGTTCCATGGCCCGGCAGAGCAAAAACATAAAGTACCTCGACCAGATTTATTACGCTATGGGTAATATTTACCTGGCAGCCGAAGACACGCTCAAGGCAATTGAATCATACGAGAAGGGAGTTACCAAAGGAACACGCAACGGAGTGGAAAAAGGCGTGCTTTACCTGAAACTCGGCGACCTGTACTACAGTCGCAATGATTTCACTTCGTGCAAAAGGTGTTACTCCAAAGCGGTAAGCATGATTGACAAGGAACGCGAGGACTATGAGGACATCGAGAAGAAATCGAAGATAATAGAAGAACTCGAGCCGCACACTGCTGCCGTGCACCTTCAAGACAGCTTGCAACTGCTTGCCAATATGGACGAGGACCGCCGCAATGCCATAATCGACAAGATAATCGAGGTGGAAAAAGAAAACATCCGCAAGGAACGCCGCAAAGAAGCGATGAAGAACCGCACTGCGAATACCGGCTCGCGTGTAACGGCCGACGACAATGCTTCAGCCGGCGGCGCAACGCAGTCGAATACGGCCGACGGCAAGGAAAGCACATGGTACTTCTATAACCAGCAGATTGTAAACCAAGGAAAAGAAGCCTTCCGCAGGCAGTGGGGCGACAGGGAACTGGCCGATAACTGGCGGCGTTCGAACAAGGAAATTTCGGAAACAGACCTCGACAGCGGCGACACTGAAGAAGACGACGGCGAAGAAGATGAAAATAGCGAAGAAGCACCTTCCGACTCCACGCAGGTAACAGACAGCACAGCGAATAAAGTTGTGTCCGATTCAACAAAAGTGGAAGACGGCGGCGAGGAAGTAAACGAAAAACTCACACGCGAATATTACATAAATCAACTGCCCATAACCGAAGAACAGCTGGCCGCGAGCAACAAAACCATAATGGAAAACCTGCACGCCGCCGGAGTTATAGAAAAAGACAAACTCGAGAATTTCCCGCTTGCTGAAAATACATTGACACGCCTCTACACCGAGTACCCCACGTACGAAAAGATGAACGAGGTGCTTTACGAACTGTTCCTTTTATACTCGCGCATGGGTCGTGCCGACGAAGCCGAGCGGTACAAGGCCGCCCTTATGGCTTCGTATGCCGACGACGAGCACACCAAGGAGATTACCGACCCCAATTTCGAGTTCGACGCCAAGTTCGGCAAGCAAGTTGAAGACTCCCTTTACCGCGCCACATACAAGGCATACCGCGAAGGCGACGTGAATACAATCGTTGCAAATGCGGCCGTGTCGATGACACGTTACCCCGACGGCGAGAACCGTCCCAAGTTCATGTTCCTCGACGCGCTCGCGCAGCTACGCCTCGGAAGAAGGGATTCCATGGTGAGCGAGTTGAACAGCCTTATATCCGCCTATCCCAAAGACGACATCACACCCATTGCACAGTCTATTGTAAAAGGCCTGAAAGAAGGGCGCGTGCCCGGCACCGGCATGTACGACCTCGGAAGCCTGTGGGACCGCCGCACTGCCGGGGCGGCAGCCGCGCTCGACTCGCTCACGCGCCAGCAGGCCATGTCGGCAGAGCGCAATACGGATTTTACGGTTGTTATTGCCTATCCGGCCGATTCTATCGACGACAACCTCTTGCTTTACGATTTGGCGCATTACAACTTCACGAACTTCGCCGTGCGTAACTTCGAGATACAGCAGGCCGGAAGCAACGGGCTGGGAGAGTTCCGCGTAGGCGGATTCCTCAATTTCGACGAGGCCCACACATACGCGCAGCGGCTGTACAACCAGCCGAACATGCGTCCCTATTTCGAGCACGCGCGCCTCATTGTAATTTCGAACGTGAACCTCGAAAAGCTCGGCGTCGACTACAGTATTTCGGACTACGAGAAGTTCTATTCCGTGCAGTTCGCGCCACTCAAGGTAAAGCCCGGCTTGCAGCTCGACCAGCAGGATATTTACATCTCCGGCGACGAACTTCCCGGCGATGGCGACGAGCAGACGCAGGAGCAGCAGGACGGTGCGGACGACAATGCGGGCAACGACGGCGAATATTACGATTATCCCGAAGATGTTCCCGACGACGGCGTGGAATATTACGACGAGCAGAGCGAAGACACCGGAACCCCGGGCGAGGATACCGGCAATGACGACGAATATTATGATGTACCCGTACCGGCTCCGGACGAAAATACACCGTCGCCCAATGACAACCCCCTCGCGCCGGACGAGAATACTCCCGTTCCCGACGAGAACACGCCGGCGCCGGATAAGGAAACGCCCGCCCCCGACGATGGCGGTGACGACAACGGCGAAGACGACGGATGGTACGACATGTAAAGCCCGCCATACGGAACACCCGGCGCGCTAATGAAGAAAAGCAACGGCATTGTCCCTATAACATAAGGGGCAATGCCGCTTTTCTTGCCGGTTACGTATGCCCCAACGGTGAAAATTCGTTTTTGTCCGCGTTTTTCTGGCATGTTTCAATGTAGTTTTCAGGGGCGGGAAAATATGTCTGAGATATTTCAAAATATGTCTGACATATTTTGAATTATGTCAGACATAATTTTTCTTTGCTCCCATGTGGGATTTGTGTATTGAAAATCAGTTTTCAATTTCGGGCACGAAAAAAGGCCCTTTCCAGGGCCTTGGTTTTTTGTCTTATTTGTCGCTGTCGTACCGTTTGAGGCATTCCGTCATTTGGCGGGCGGCGTTGTCGGCCGCGCCGGGGTCGCCGAGTATTTCGGCCATGTGCCTGTATCCGTCGAGCATGGCGTTGCGCTTGTGTCCGTCTTCGATGATGTTGCCGAGCTCGCGGCGTATGTTTTCCACTGTCATGCCGTCGGCCACGAGTTCCTTTACCACCTCGCGCCCGGCTATTAGGTTTACGAGCGATATGTAGGGCACGTGCAGCAGGTGCTTGCGCAGGAATGAAACGAACCTGCCTGCCGCCGTGTAGTAGCATACCACTTGCGGCACGTAGAACAGTGCCGTTTCGAGCGTTGCCGTCCCAGAAGTGACGAGTGCGGCCGAGGCTTCGGCGAGCACGTCGTATGTCTTGCCGCTTACTATCGTCGCGCTGCCGTCTGCAAGCATCCTTTCGGGAATGTGGCGCGCGTATTCGCCGGCGTCGAGGCTTGGCGCGGCGGCCACAACGATTTTATATCCCTTGTGTGTGAACGGTTCGGCGGCAATGCACATTTTCTGCAGGTTGTCCTTTATTTCCTGCTTCCTGCTGCCTGCCAGCAGGGCTATTGTCTTTTCTGTTTGTTGGGGCTTGGCGGCTGTGGCGGTGCGGTGGCGTTTGAACTCGTCCACCTCATCCACCGTGGGATTGCCTACATAGTGCACCTTATAGCTGTGGCGGGCATAAAAATCTGTTTCGAAAGGTAGAATGCAGAACATCTCGTCGACGTTGCGGCGGATGTTTTTTATGCGGCTCTCACGCCAGGCCCATATTTTGGGAGATATGTAATAGAATACCGGTATGCGGGTATGCTTTTTTACGTATTCGGCTATCGAAAGATTGAAGCCCGGGTAATCAACGAGTATAACCACGTCGGGACTAATCTCCGAAATATGCCTTTTGCAGCGCGCCATTGCCCGCAGTATCACGCGGAAGTGCAGCATTACGGGCACGAACCCCATATATGCTATGTCGCGGTAATTGCATAGCAGTTCGGCGCCTGCTTCTCTCATCTTGTTGCCCCCGTAGGCATAGAATTTTCCCGCCGGGTCGCACTTGCGCAGCGCGGCAATCAGGTTGGCCGCGTGCAGGTCGCCGCTTGCCTCGCCTGCGATGAGGAAGTATGTATTTCCTTGCGTGGGCGGTTGTTTGCTGCCGCATGCGGCGGCTTGCGGGCGGGTTGTGCTGTTGGCGTTGTCGGTGCTCATGGGTGGGAAGCGGCTTGTGCGGTTAAAAGATGTCCCAGTTCTTCATGTCTTCGGCCAGGTGGTAGGCCGTAACGTCTATCTGTGTGGGCGTTATGGCCACATAGCCATGCTCGAGTGCCCAGCGGTCGGTGTCTTCCCGGTCCGGCTCCATGTTTGTGCAGTTGCCCGTAAGGAAGTAATAGCTGTTGCCCCGCCGTGGGTTGGTATATTTTTCGTATTCCTTAGACCACAGGCATTTGCACATGCGGCAAATTCTTACGCCCTCGAACTCGGGGGCAAGGGGAAAGTTTACGTTCAGGCACGTAAGCTCGGGCATGGGGCGCATGAGGGCTTCGCGCGTGATTCGCTCCACGTATGGGCGTAGCGGCGTGAAGTCGGCGTCGAGCCTGTGGTCGCACAGCGAGAAGGCAACCGACTTGAGGCGCAGCATTGCGGCTTCGAGCGCGGCTCCCATTGTTCCTGAGTAGTGCACGTTTATTGCCGCGTTGTCGCCGTGGTTTATACCGCTCACCACAAGGTCGGGGCGGCGCGGCATTATTTCGTCAACGGCCAGCTTCACGCAGTCAACCGGTGTGCCCGAGCAACTGTAGACGGTAAGGCCCGGGGCTTCGCTTATTTTGTTGCACGTAATAGGAATTTCGGAAGTTATCGAGCCTGCCGCTCCTGAGCGTGCGCGGTCGGGAGCCATTACAAACACGTCGGCAATGGGTGTGAGCCATTCCATAAGGCGGTTTATGCCCGGTGCGGAGTAGCCGTCGTCGTTTGCGAGCAAAATAAGTTTGCGTTGTTCTGTCATAAGCGGATTACTGTTTTACAGTGGGCAAAGATACTCATTTTCCGCGACGTTTAGCTGCCCGGGCGGCTGAAAGAGGCAGCAGGTCCGGAAATCTGCTTCCGTCCTGTCGGCCGAGGTTTCACTTGCTTCTGTTGAAAGGTTCTTCGTTTTTGTCAATACAAGCCACTGCCTGTATGCATGCTTTCGGGTTTTCCACCGTAAGGGGCGAGGATGATGTGTAGTTTCTCATTCTGCAGCCGAACATCGACACCGTAGTGCGTTCGTTTCCCCTGACGAGCATGAAGTCGAACGATTTTCCCACAGTCGAAAGCGCAGCGTTAGTTCCCGAAAAGGCTTCTACGTTGGCTATGGCCAGGTGTCCTTTGCCTTCGGCTATTATCGGATGTATGTTCTCGACGCTTTCGCCGGTGTTTGCTATGATAGAGCCTTGTGCCACCTGCCAGTTGCGGTTGAAATCGCTGTTTCCGAGTTTGTGTATGCCCACAGCCACGCAGTCGAAGTTAAAGTTTGTCATCTGCCCGTATGAATCGCCGCCGAGCAGTATTCCTCCATACGTCCCGAATGTGAATATGTCTATCAGTTGGGCGTTGTCGGTATGGTTAATCGAATATGCGAAGGTTTTCCTGCCCACCACCGCGTCGATAACCGCAGGAGTGAACGACCGCCCGAACTCGCGCATGTTCGAGGGGTTTACATGGCAGTGCAGAATGCGCGGAATGTCGTAGCAATAGTCTATGCTTATGAAGCGGCCGCTTAGAGGAAAGCCGTAGCAATGCTCGAACAGGATTTGCTCGTTGGCTTTTCCGCCCGTCGATTCGAAATCCATGGCCATGTATTCGCCGAAAAAGGTAAGGCATGAGAGCGTAACCCCTTGCACGGGCTCGTTCTTGTCCACCTGTATCGTGGGCGGGTATTCGATTATTTTATGCGGGTCGTTGTATGCCTGTTCGGGGTAATAGAACTGTATGCCGCGTATCTGTGTTGCCGACCTTACGGTGATGAAAGGCTTTTCCGTGTCGGTTATCACGAACAGCGAGCCTGTGGGTTCGGCTTTGCCGGGATTGCGCGTGCCGCGCCCCACAGGGCCGTGCGCGCCCGTAAGCGATACGTTCTTTTTCAGCACAATGCCCGAGGCTACGCGATAGCCGCCTTCAGCAGGCTCGACGTATAGCGCCGTGCCCGATTTTTCGGCTGTGTCGATAGCGCGCTGCAATGCCTCGCGGTTGGCCTGCGGCGAGTTGCCCGGCAGCACGCCGAATTTCTGTATGCTTACCGGTCCGCCGGCAGTAATGTTGGCTGCCGCAATGAACAGCATTACTGCCGATAATGCAGGGCGTAATAAAAATGTTTTCATGGTTGTAAAGGTTTTATGGTGAGGAATGCGGTGTTCCCGCGGCAAAGACACTTGCAGCCGTCGCACCGGTACTTGGCACAAAGATAGTGAAAGTCGGGGGTAATACAAAAAAAGCGGATTGCCGGCACTTGCACCTGTTGCGGTTCGGCCGCAGCCGACCGAACCGAATCCTGTATTCTATATAAAAATCCTTGTCTTTGTTTTGTCCGTATTGTAACCATGTTTTTCAAACGGGTTTTCAGAGGGCAGAAAATATGTCTGAGATATTTTGAAATATGTCTGACATATTTTAAAATACAAGGCACATATTTTTTATTTGCTCCCATGTGGGCTTTACGCACTGAAAATCAGTTTTCATTTTTTTTGCCGCGAAAACGGTTTTTCAAGGCTTTGTTTTAACGTGTCCCCGATGTCCGTATTGCGGCGGTATTGGCCGAAACCGCGCTCCCGTTCCGGCTGCCCGTATATGCTACATGCAACCGCGTAGCCTGCAGGGCAATGCGGAACTTAAAGTATTTTATCAATTTAAATTGGGTTGGAGTTTGGGAAAATGCTTAATTTTGCATACTATTCGTATTAGAAGCCGAAAACATTTTAACCTCAATGGGAAAAATCATAGCATTGGCAAACCAGAAGGGCGGAGTGGGCAAAACTACTTCGGCCATGAACCTGTCGGCCTCGCTGGCCACACTCGAGAAAAAGACACTCCTCATCGATGCCGACCCGCAGGCCAACGCCTCGTCGGGCTTGGGGGTGGACGTTCGCAAGGTGGATTGCTCCATATATGAATGTATCGTTACGGGAGCCGACATACGCGAAGCCATATACACCACCGACGTGGACAACCTCGATATAGTCCCCGCACATATCGACCTCGTGGGCGCGGAAATAGAAATGCTTAATTTCGACGAACGTGAAAAGGTAATGAAAAAACTCCTCGACCCCCTGCGCGCGGAATACGACTATATATTGATTGACTGCAGTCCTTCGCTGGGACTGATAACGGTAAACTCCCTCGTGGCGGCCGACAGCGTGATTATCCCCGTGCAGTGCGAATACTTCGCCCTCGAGGGAATAAGCAAACTGCTCAACACAATAAAGATAATAAAAAAGAAACTCAATCCGCACCTCGAAATAGAAGGCTTCCTCCTGACGATGTACGACTCGCGCCTGCGCCTGGCCAACCAGATATACGACGAAATGCGCCGGCATTTCCAGGAACTTGTGTTCAAAACCGTGATACAGCGCAATGTCAAGCTGAGCGAAGCGCCTTCGCACGGCGTGCCTGCAATATTGTACGACGCAACGTCGGCGGGCGCGAAAAGTTACCTTGCCCTGGCAAGGGAGATAATCGACAAAAATACCCCCGAGGCATAATGCCCTAAGCGTTCCGGCCGCTCCGGCGGCAAGACGCGAAAAATTGAAATATGGTAGTTAAAAAGAAATACGCAGCTTTGGGGCGCGGTTTGGACGCCCTCATTTCCAATGAAGAAGTACGCACTTCGGGCACTTCGTCAATAGGCGAAGTACCCATAGAACGCATACAGCCCAACCCCTCGCAGCCACGCCGTGAATTCGACGACGAAACCCTGCAGGAACTGGCCGACTCGATTCGCGAAATAGGCATAGTGCAGCCCATATCGCTGCGAAGCACAGGCGACGGCATGTACCAGATAATCGCAGGCGAGCGTCGCTGGAGAGCGGCCGCGCTGGCTGGCTTGTCGACAGTGCCGGCTTACATACGCACTGCCGACGACGAGAAAATGATGCAAATGGCCCTCGTTGAAAACATACAACGCGAGGACCTTAACGCAATAGAAATAGCGCTGGCTTACCAGAACCTTATAGAACAATACGGACTCAAACAGGAAGAACTGAGCCTGAAGGTTGGAAAAAAACGTGCCACGGTGGCCAATTACCTGAGGCTGCTGAAACTTCCGGCACAGGTGCAAATGGCTCTTAAAAACAAACAGATAGACCAGGGGCATGCCCGCGCGTTGCTCGCATTGCACAGCCCCGCCATGCAGGTCCGCCTTTTCGAGGAGATACAGCGCGAGGGCTATTCTGTGCGCAAGGTGGAGGAGATGGTAAACAGCCTGAACAACGGCGAGGACGTGAATACTCCCGCGAAACGCATTCGCGCTCAGCGCGACAAGAACGTTTCGGAAGAGTTCGAAAGCCTGCAAAAACACCTGTCGGACTACTTTGGCGCACGGGTGAAAATGACATGCACTCCAGCCGGGCGGGGAAAGATAACCATACCGTTCCGCAACCATGAGGAAATGGAACGGATAATCGCAATGCTCGACCACGCAAAATAATGAAGTCTGCGAGATTGGTTGCCTGTACGATTGCGTTTGTGGCATGCGTGTCGGCTTATGCCGGAAACGCCGGCCCATACGCCGTGTGCGATACCTTGCTGCCAAAGATAGAGACCGACAGCGCAGCAGTAAAGGCAGGCGACAACGTTGCTGCCGGCCAACAGGCCGCCGGCACCGATTCGTTAGTGGCGGGCAGTGACTCGCTTGCGGCAGATTCATCGAAAATCGCGCAGGCAGTCGATTCGGTTATGCGTGACGCAAAAAAACACAAGCCGCCACGCCCAAAATTCGTGCCCGATCCGCAGCGCGCATTATGGCTTGCGCTTATACTTCCCGGAGCCGGGCAGATATACAACAGGAAATATTGGAAACTTCCCATATTCTATGGCGGCTTCCTGGGATGTACCTATGCACTGATGTGGAACCAGCAGATGTACAAGGACTATTCGCAGGCCTATAGCGACATAATGGACGACGACCCCAATACGAACAGCTATCTTGACATGTTGCCGCCTAATTATGACATGACCGGAATGGAAGACAGGTTCAAGACCATCTTCAAGAACAAAAAGGACAGATACCGCCGCTGGCGCGACCTTAGCGTTTTCGCTTTCGTGGGCGTTTACATACTTTCGGTAATCGACGCATACGTGGACGCGCAGCTGTCGGAGTTTGATATTTCACGGGATTTGAGCCTTAATGTAGGCCCGGCAGTAATCCCGGTACAAGGTAAATCGAATTCGCACGCCGTTGGAGTAGGTTGTGGACTTAGTTTCTGAGGCGTAACATTGCAATACAGGAATGAAAATGAAGAAAATTATCTTATTGGCTTTTTCGGCATTTGCAACAGTGACTTTAAATGCCCAAAATGATATAACAGTGCATGACGACCGCACGGGCAAGGATGAGGTGATAGAAGTTCCGGAAGGAATGAAACTCGACATCGACACCTTGCTCATGCAATGGAATGCGTCGGAATATTTAAAGAACGATTCCGACTGCCAGTTCCAGGATGTGAACCCTGTCTTCGAAGACAGCATTTACATTGAGCGGCTCTCGCGCATTCCGGCCCAGATGGAACTGCCGTACAATGCGATAGTGCGCAAGTTTATCGACCAGTACAGCGGCAAGTTGCGCAAGTCGGTGGCTTACATGCTCGGTGCAATGAACTTTTACGTTCCGATTTTCGAGGAAGCACTCGCGCTCTACAATCTGCCGCTTGAACTGAAATACCTTCCCGTGATAGAAAGCGCGCTCGACCCGCGTGCGGTAAGCCGTGTGGGAGCGGTAGGTCTTTGGCAGTTCATGCTCACTACGGGCAAGCGTTACGGGCTTGAGGTAAACAGTCTTGTGGACGAGCGGCGCGACCCTATAAAATCCACTTACGCCGCCGCCCAGTATCTTCGTGATTTGTATGACATGTACGGAGATTGGAATCTTGTGATAGCTGCTTATAATTGCGGCCCGAACAACATAGCCAAAGCAATGTACCGCGCCGGCGGGCAGAAAGACTACTGGGCCATTTATCCATACCTGCCCAAGGAAACGAGAGGCTATGTACCCGCGTTCATAGCTGCAAATTACATAATGAATTACTACTGCGAGCACAATATATGCCCCATGAAGGCGCGCCTGCCTGAGGCGAGCGACACGCTGCTCGTGAGCAAGGACGTTCACTTTGACCAGATTTCGGCATTGTGCGAAGTAGACAAGGATTTGGTTCAGGCTCTGAATCCGCAGTATAAGACTTCGCTTGTGCCCGGTTCAGTGGAAGCAAGCATTTTGCGCCTGCCCGTACCGGCAGTTCTGAAATTCGTGGAACTGGGCGATTCGGTTTACAATTACCGCAGCGATGAGCTTACGGCCAAACGCCGCACGGTGGATGTGGACGAGTCGGCTTACGAAAGTAAATACACAAAGAAAAGCAGTACACGCTCCCGTAGGAGCAGTTCTTCGCGCTCGCGCCGTAAGACAATCACTATAAAGTCGGGACAAACCTTGTCGGAAATAGCTGAAAAGTATGGTACGACCGTATCAAAACTTCGCCGGCTGAATGGTATAAGAGGTTCCAGCATACGTGCCGGTAAAAAACTGCGCGTAAGGTAATGTCTGTCTTGCAAGGGGCGTTTTTCAATGTCCTTTCGGAGCAGGAAAAAAATATGTCTGACCTATTTCAAAATATGTCTGACATATTTTAAAATACAAGGCACATATTTTTCCGAAGGTCTGACATGCAAAAAACGAAAACCGAAAACGCAGAACAGACGGGTTTTCCCCGCACCCGTTTCACGCTAATGATAATCTAATGCTAAAAACAGAGTTTATGGCAGTGGAAGATTCGAAATATGACCAACAAAAGGACGAGCAACTAATAAACGATGCGTTTCGCCATTTGCTCGACACGTATCTCGCGTCCAACCACCGCAAAAAGGTGGATGTTATTACAAAGGCGTTCAACTTTGCAAAAAAAGCGCATAGCGGGGTGCGCCGCCTCTCGGGCGAGCCATACATCCTACATCCTATTGCCGTGGCGCAGATTGTGTGCGGCGAAATAGGCTTAGGCTCAACATCGATATGCGCGGCCTTGTTGCACGACGTGGAGGAGGATACCGATTATACGAACGAAGATATTGCAAACCTTTTCGGCCCGAAGGTTGCAAATATTGTTGAGGGTCTTACCAAAATATCCGGCGGAATATTCGGCGATCGTGCCTCGCTGCAGGCCGAAACTTTCAAGAAGTTGCTGCTTACAATGAGCGACGACATACGGGTAATCCTAATCAAGATTGCCGACCGCCTTCACAACATGCGCACGCTCAGCAGCATGTTGCCAAGCAAGCAGTATAAGGTTGCAGGCGAGACTCTTTATATATATGCGCCGCTTGCCGACCGCCTCGGCCTCAACGCTATAAAAAATGAACTTGAAGACCTTAGCTTCCATTACGAGCACCCGCAGGAATATGAGGAAATCGAAAAGAAACTTGCTTCAACGCAGGCCGAACGCGACAGTTTTTTCAATGAGTTTACCGAACCCATACGCAGTGAACTCGACAAGCAAGGCTTCAAATACCGTATAATAGCCCGCATTAAGACGCCGTATTCCATTTGGCGGAAAATGCAGAACAAGCATGTTACGTTCGAGGAAATTTACGACATACTCGCCGCGCGCATAATCTTCGAGCCGATAAAGCCTGAAGAAGAAGTAAACGAGTGCTTCAACATATATGTAGCCTTGTGCCATATATACAAGCCACAGCCCGACAGGCTGCGCGATTGGATAAGCCATCCGAAGGCCAACGGATACCAGGCGTTGCACGTCACCCTTATGAGTAAGCGCGGCCAGTGGGTTGAGGTGCAGATAAGGTCGCAGCGCATGGACGAAATCGACGAGCAGGGAGTTGCCGCCCATTGGAAATACAAAGGAGGCAATGCCGACTTTGCCGACGGGGAGCTGGGCAAATGGCTTCACACCATAAAGGAAATTCTCGACGACCCGCAACCCGATACACTAGACTTCCTCGACACAATAAAGCTGAATCTCTTTGCCAACGAGATACTCATATTCACTCCAAAAGGTGAAATCAAGACAATGCCCACCGGTGCAACGGCTCTCGATTTTGCTTTTTCAATTCACTCCTTCCTGGGCAGCCATTGCATTGGCGCAAAGGTGAATCACAAACTCGTGCCGCTGAGCTATAAACTGAAGAGTGGCGATCAGGTTGAGATTCTTACATCGAGCACGCAGCATGTGCAGCCCGAATGGCTCGGATACGCAAATACAGCCAAGGCGCAGAGCAAGATACGTGCGCTTTTGCGCCGCAACGAAAGGGAAACGCGGGCCAAAGGCGAGGACTTGTTGCGCAAGTTCCTGCAAGAGCACGATATTGAACTGAACAGCGCGGTTATAAACAAGCTGTGCCGCCTGCATGAAATCTCCACGCGCGACAGCCTTATGCTCGCTATAGGCGAGAAGAACATACAATTGTCTGAAAACGACGTGAACTACCTGCTCGACAAGCAGAAAAAAACATCTACATGGCGCAAGTTCATACCTTTCATGAGCGACAAGTCGAAGGGCAGCGAGCAGGACAAGTTGCGCAAGCTCTTTGTGCGCAATATCGACCGTAAGAAAACCTTCATCCTCAACGAGGATACAATGCGGAGCTGCAAGATAGCCGCGTGTTGCCACCCCATACCCGGCGATGACTCGCTTGGATACATCGACCCCAACGACGAGTTCACAATACACAAGCGCGAATGCCCCGTGGCCGAAAAACTCAAAAGCAATTACGGCAACCGCATTGTGGCTGTGGAATGGCAAATGCATCACATGATGCTTTTCCCCGTTACAATCTACGTTAAAGGCATTGACGTACAAGGAATGCTTCTCGCCATAAGCGAGGTAATCTATAAGCAGCTCAACTTAGATGTAAAGCAGCTGAATATAAGTACCAAGGACGGTATATTCGAAGGCAATATCGTTGTGAATGTACACGACACAACCGAGGTGCGCGAGATATGCAACGCCTTGCTGACCATAAAGGATATAGTCAAGGTGGTGCGCATAAACTGACGTTCTCCTTGCTTACCGCTAAGCCATATTATTGATGTGCCGCAAGAAAGTGCGTTTTTCTGTCCGTGAAAGTGAAAATCGTGTTAGTTTGTAGCACAGTTTTTTACAAGGCATTCGGAGCAAATAAAAAATATGTCTGACATAATTTGAAATATGTCAGACATATTTTGAATTATGTGCCTTGTATTTTTTAAGCACTCCAAAACGGTTCCAAAAATAACAGACATATAAGGCCGGGAAACCCCGAACGATGTACTCATTGCGCAAAGCCGGCCGGAGATTTAAGGGGACAAATGTACTTGTGCATGTTTTTTGTATTGTTATGGCGAATAAATTTGCAGAACAAAAATCTTTTTGTACATTTGAGCGTAGAAGTAAAAAATTATAAAAATAAGTGCTATGAAAACAAAACTGTTGATTGCAATGTTGCTGCTCCTGTTTGCGGCACCGCAAGGCATTGGAGCGCAGAGCATTTTTGTAAACCGTGGCGAAATGGGTTATGCGGGCGTGAAAGTTTTCGAATATCCCATGCAGGTTCTCGATTATAAAGGGAAAAAGATAGAAGCATTTGCAAATATCATTTATCATTACGATGGCGAGCTCGGGATTTACACGCAACTCGTGCTGCGTATGTGCTTCCTGCCGCTTGATGCCGAAGGTTTCCCCGCCGACTTGCAGGATTCAATAGCCAAGTATGCAAGGCATGGCACTGTGGTGAGTCATTCGGGAATAATGTGCAAAGGGTTACGGCAGACAATAAAAGGTAAGGCCGACATGTTTTCCAAGGCTTTCAGCGTGAAAAGCGACAACAAAGACGCGCAGGCCGAAGTGAGGTACTCCGCCGTGTTCGACCCGGAGAATCCGGACAAGTGCAAGATTGACTACCAGATAAGCCGGGCCAAGTGGAGCAAGCCCGACAAAAAGGTGCAGACGGACGCACAAGGCTTTTGGAATACAGACCGCTGGTCGCCTGCGCTTCATGACGTGGGGCGCATAGCCTCGTGGGACAGCACCTCGTGCAACCCATATTACTTTTACACGCTTTTGGAATGCCGGTCGCGCCGCCCGGAGGGTGATGCCGTGTTCGGCGAGAAAGACGTGAAGTGCGACAGCGTGTTTTTCTATGTCGCTCCCCAGTTGGAACAGTACAGGGTGGGCGACGGGCTTGCAAGTGCCGAGCTGTTCGATAGGGATTACAAACAGTATGCGCTTTCAAAACGCGGCTCCATGAATGTGTGCGTACAGGAAAGCCATAAGCTCTTCGACCAGGATTATCTCCCTTTCATGGACGGCAGCAAGGCCGTATGGATCGATTACCGCGCCAAAGCAAAATGCCGCTGTGTTATGAAACAGCTCAAAATGGAGCAAGTGTCGTTCTCCTGCCTATTCCATTATTAGAGGCTGTGAGACGTAAGCGATATACAATAATTAATAATATAAGGAACAACATGTAAAATACAAAATAACAAAATATCATGAGAGCTAAATTTTTACTGCTGCTGGCCGCATGTGCGGTGGCAGCAAATATCCGGGCACAAATGCCGGACAACGGACAACCAAATTACGATTATGCTTTCGGTGACAACGTTTACAATTTGCCCGAAGCGAGGATAGCCTATGCCGGTGACACCATAAAGGCAAACGCTTTCGTGGTGTACAGGTACGATGAGGCAAGCGACGAGTATTCCAAGCTCATGCTGAAGATACAGCTCTGGCCCGAGGGCTCCGGCTGCGCGTGCGTGAAAAAGCCTTTAAGGCCTGTGAGTGCCTACGGCAGGCATAACACGTTCATTTGCCACCAGCCGTTAGACAACAAAGGGCGCGTGCATACGTTCGAGGGTGCGGCCGACGTGTTTGCCACAGCCGCCGTTGCGGGCGACACGCCCGAATACGCCACGGCCGGGTTGAAATACAAGGTAACGTTCGACCCTTACGACCGCGCGGCCTGCAAGGCGGAATACACCATTGAGAAAGCCGCGTGGCAAAAAGCAAATTTTGCAATCGACGAGGCACGGAAAGGCTGGTCGTATAACAATCCCAAAGGTGGAGTAATAAGAAAATTTAAATACAGTCTCAACACATTTAATTCGGGCAATAACAAAACAGCTTTCGATAACAGTTACGACGTGGAGTTTATCGGCTTCGGGGTAAAAGAAACAGCTGAAACTCCCGTGCGTTACGACAGTATCTTGCTGAGTAGTAGTATAAGTCTTAACAATTATGCCGGAGTTAGCAGTTATATGTCTTCAACCCAAAGGGCGGATATTGGCGGCGACATCATAGTACATGAAAAAATACCCGTTTATCTCCGCGACTCGAACGCGCGGATTAGGCAAGGCTATCCGGATGTGCCAGAGCCTTCGGCCGACAAAGACCCGTATGTGGAAGTACGAATGCGCTGCAAGCCTATAATAGTGGGCGAGGACATAGTGAGCGAAGTTTCGTCCTTAACCAATATCCTGCACTACTGACACGCGTTGGCAAACAGGCCGACATAGTGAAGCAAATCCCGACATAATTCGTGTTATGTCGGGATTTGTTTGAATTTGTTCCGCCGATTTTTTCCTTATGTCCTTTACAATTCAGGGAAAATGCTGTGAAATGCGGCGTTTTTATCGGTGCAGTGCCTTTTTCAAAGCAAAAAAGTATAAAAAGTCCCCAAACATATTATATAATTAATGGGTTTTTGTAATTTTGGCAGAAATATGGCGCATTAATTCACTAAACAATAAAAATCATTATCACGAAAACAATCACAATGAAGAAAGAGACAAAAAAGCAAGAGCCGAAAAAATCGGAAAGCAAGAAATCGGAGAATTCCATAAGCCGCCGTGAGTTCCTCACGCGCTCGGCTGCGGGAATAGCAGGTTTTACGATTCTTCCCAGTTGGGTTATGGGCGGAGTGCGTATTGCTCCGAGCGACCGCGTAGTAATGGGGTTTATCGGACTGGGGCAGCAAGGTTGCAGCGACATGAGCAGCTTTACAGCGTGCCCGGGAGTGCAGATTGCAGCATGCTGCGATGTAGATTCAATCAAGCGCGAACGCTTCCGCCGCCGCGTTACGGCATGGCAGAAATCTATCAACATGGCCGAGCGTTGCGACGTGTATGAATTCTACGAGGATTTACTCGACCGCAAGGACATCGACGCGGTGGCCATAGCAACGCCCGACCATTGGCACGCACTTGTGGCTATACACGCCTGCCAGTCGGGCAAGGACGTGTTCTGCCAAAAACCGCTGGCCTATACGATAACCGAAGGCCTTGCCGTGCAGACGGCAGCACGCCTGCACAAACGCGTGTTCCAAATGGGAAGCCAGCAACGTTCGAGCGCGGAGTTCCAAAAAGCAATAGAACTGGTGCAGAGCGGTGCCATAGGACATATCGACAAGATTTACGCACGTGTGGGCGATCCTCCCAAACCCTTGGACTTGCCCGAAATGCCCATACCGGCCAATCTGAACTTCAACCAATGGCTCGGCCCGCTCAACGACCCCAAGATACACTATCACCCCGACTTGTGCCCGCCCATTTCGCTCGACCCTGAAAAGAACGAAACTCTCTGGGGCGCATGGCGCTGGTATCAGGAAACAGGAAACGGCTATCCTGCCGACTGGGGCGCACACATGTATGACATCGCGCAGGCTGCCATAGGAATGGACGGCAGCGGTCCGGTTGAGTTTATCCCGAAGGGCTACAACGGCGCGAAATATGCAGCAATGCGTTATGCCAACGGTATTGTCATGACCGAACAGCCTTACCGCGAGGACAATCCCAACGCACAGGGCTTGCAGTTCGTGGGCGACAAGGGCTGGCTCAAGGTGGCGCGTGGCTACATAGAATGTTCCGACCCCACGCTTCTGAAAACCGAAAAGAAGGAAGTTGGCAAGGGCGAATACGAGGTAAGCTCGCCGCACATGCAGAACTTTATCGACGCAGTGCGCAAGCGCACCGACCCCAACTCGCCGGTGGAATGCGGCTGCAGCACCAATACGCTGTGCTGTATATTCAACATCGCGCGCGAGCTCAATCGTCCTGTTCATTGGAATCCGGCAACGCTCAGCTTCGGCGACGACAAGGAGGCGTTTGCACACCGTTTGTATTACTACGACTACCGTCGTCCGTACAAACTTCCGTACCTCGATCGCAGAGGATAAGAAACACTTGTTTACATATTACGCAACGCGCCGGGCAGGTCATTCAGCCCGGCGCGTTTTCAGTGTTTCGGCCTATGGTCGTGACGTGTTTCCTTTTTCAGGTCTGTTTATGTCTGCATTATAAAAGGCAGTTTTTATACCGGTTTTCAGAGGGCAAAAAAAAGGTTTGAGATATTTTAAAATAGGTCAGACATATTTTGAAATATGTGCCTTGTATTTTTTCTTTGCTCAGAGAGGGGTGTAATACGCTGAAAAACAGTTTTCATTTTCCGGTGTCTGAAAATGTCGTTTTCTAATGTGTTTTACTTTACTTACGATATGCCGCCGCAGATGCCCGGCGGTGCTTTGAAAATTGCACTTCTCCGTTCCCGAATCCCGACCCGTACATGTCGGAAACGTTGTCCGGCGGCCCGTTCACCGTGCATTTTGTCAAAGTACTTCAGCGGTCTTGTCAAAAATACGTTTGCACGTTTCGAAATTCCCGCTTTTATAGTTATATTCGCAATCTAAAAATAAACTCTCAATGCAAAACGGCAAGCTCCTGTGGGTGGACGACGAAATAGACCTTCTCCGCGCCCACATAATCTTCCTTGAGAACAAAGGCTACAGTGTCGATACCGCTACAAACGGTACTGACGCGCTCGAGATGTGCCGCGAAAAGCAGTACGACCTCATCATGCTCGACGAGAACATGCCCGGACTGAGCGGCCTCGAGGTGCTCATGCAGATAAAGGAGTTCCTTCCGGCCACGCCCGTGGTTATGGTGACCAAAAGCGAGGAAGAGAACATCATGGACCAGGCCGTGGGGCAAAAGATTGCCGATTACCTCATAAAACCCGTCAACCCCAACCAGATACTACTTGCGCTGAAGAAAAACATACATAAGCACGAGATAGTAGAGGAGATAACGCAAAGCGGATACCGCCAGCAGTTCGGCAAGATAAGCATGCAGATAAACGACTCCATGTCGGCCGAAGACTGGAAAGACGTGTACAAACGCCTTGTGTTCTGGGAACTCGAACTGCAGGACACAGGCGGGGCCATGGATGAAATGCTGAGAATGCAGAAAGAGGAGGCAAACCAAGCTTTCGCCAAGTTCGTGCGGCGCAACTATATCGACTGGATTGCAAACCCGGACAAGCGCCCCATGATGAGCCACGATTTGTTCCGTAAACGTATCTTCCCGCTGCTCGACAACGGGCAGAAAGTGTTCCTGCTGCTGTTCGACAATTTCCGCTACGACCAGTGGCGCACGCTGAGCCGCGACCTTGCCGCTCAGTTCGTGATAGAGGAGGACTTGTACTTCAGCATACTGCCTACGGTTACACAGTATGCCCGCAATGCCATATTCTCGGGGCTTATGCCCCTGCAGATAGAAAAAATGTTCCCCGACCTGTGGATTGACGAAGACGAGGACGAGGGCAAGAACCTCAACGAACGCGAACTAATCGAAACGCAGCTGCAAAGGTTCAGGCGCAAACATACGTTTTCGTACAACAAGGCCAATGACTCACTTGCCGCCGACAAGATAGCCACGCAAATCGACCAGCTTTCAAAGAACGACCTGAACGTCCTTGTGGTGAACTTTATCGACATACTCTCGCACGCACGCACGGAGCAGAAAACCGTGCGCGAACTGGCGGGCGACGAGGCGGCATACCGCAGCATAACGCTTTCGTGGTTCCGCCACAGCGCAATGAGCGAACTGTTCCGCAAACTGGCCGAACGAGATTTCACAATAATCATAACCACCGACCACGGAAGCATTCGCGTGTCGCAGCCCACAAAGGTCGTAGGCGACAGAAACGTGAACACCAACCTGAGATACAAGTTTGGGAAAAACCTGAAGTACAACGCAAAGGAAGTTTACGACGTGCGCCGCCCGGCCGACGCGCAGCTGCCGTCGCCAAACCTGTCTACAACATATATATTCGCCACAGGCAACCGCTTCTTTGCCTATCCCAACGATTTCAACTACTACGCACGCTATTACAACAACACGTTCCAGCACGGCGGCATTTCGATGGAAGAAATGATTGTGCCCTTCGTAACACTGCGCGGTAAAAGGCATTGAACAACCGACATAAGAAAAAAATCATCACTGATATGGAAATAATAATGCACTCCCCGGACGATTTGGCCGCAGCTGCCGAAAAATTCACGGCAGCAATGGACGGGCACAAGATATTTGCCTTTTACGGTAGCATGGGCGCAGGGAAAACAACCTTTATCCGCGCCGTGTGCAAGGCACTGGGAGTAACCGAAGAAGTAACCTCGCCGTCGTTTGCAATAGTAAACGAATATCTTAGCGATACTACAGGCGAGCATTTCTACCATTTCGATTTCTACCGTATAAAAAAGATAAACGAAGTGTACGACCTCGGCTATGAGGATTATTTCTACGGCGGCGGTACATGCTTTATCGAATGGCCGGAGCTTGTTGAAGACCTTCTTCCCGCCGACGCCGTAAAAGTTAGAATAGACGCGCTGCCCGACGGAACGCGCAAAATAACGTTCTGACCCCTCGGCGCGCCGCCTGCATGGCACAAAACAACAAAAGCCTCAGACAAAAAGCATACAATAACAATAAAACAAACAACTACTATGTTCGACGTAAAGAAATGTCTCAACGACTGCGAAGAGAAGATGGAAATGGCAGTGTTGCACCTTGAGGAAACACTGGCACAAATCCGCGCCGGAAAGGCCAACGTGCACATACTCGACGAGATTCGCGTGGATTCCTACGGTTCCAAGGTTCCGCTAAACCAGGTATCGGCCATAACGACGCCCGACGCCCGCACCATAGCAATCAAACCGTGGGACAAAAGCATGTTCCGCCCCATAGAGAAGGCCATAATAGATTCCAACGTGGGCATAATGCCCGAAAACAACGGCGAGATAATACGCCTTGCCATTCCTCCCCTTACCGAGGAGCGCCGCCGCCAGCTTGCCAAGCAGTGCAGCAAGGAAGGCGAAACAGCGCGCATAAGTATCCGCAACGCGCGCCGCGAAGGTATCGACACACTAAAGAAAGCGATAAAGGACGGCCTCAGCGAGGACAACGAGAAGGACGCTGAAAAAGAGCTCCAGAACCGCCACGACAAGCAAATGAAGAAAATCGACACCCTGCTTGCGGCCAAGGAAAAAGAAATCATGACCGTTTAATGCGAGGCACCGTAATACGCACTGCGGGAAGCTCGTACACCGTGCGCACTAACGGCGGTGAGGAGGTGGAATGCTCCGTGCGCGGAAATTTCCGCCTGCGCGGCATACGCACCACCAACCCCGTGGCCATTGGCGACGACGTGGAGATAACGGCCGGCACAGGCGGCAAAGGCATGATAACCGCCGTGGGCGACAGGCGCAACTATATAATACGCCGCTCCACCAACTTGTCGAAGCAAAGCCAGATTCTTGCGGCCAACATTGACCTCGTGCTGCTGTTCGTAACGGTGGCACGCCCTGAGACGTATCCGGCGTTCATCGACCGCTTCCTTGCTTCGGCCGAGGCCTACAGGGTGCCGGTGGCATTGGTGTTCAACAAAATCGATTCGTATTCTCCCGAGGAGACAGGGCAAATGCTCGACATGTCGGGAGTGTATGAACGAATCGGTTATGAGGTGCACCGTATTTCGGCCCTGCAACCTGTAAGCGAAAGCATAAAAAGCCTGCTGTGCAACCGCATTACGCTGCTGGCAGGTAATTCTGGAGTGGGCAAATCGACTTTCGTCAATGCCCTCGTGCCGGACGCGAATGCCAAGACTGCCGGAATATCCGAGTCGCACCTTACGGGAATGCATACAACCACCGACAGCCGCATGTACCACCTGCCTGCCGGAGGCGACATAATCGACATTCCCGGCATTAAGGGCTTTGGTTCGTTCGATATGCAGCGCGAGGAGATAAGCCATTATTTCCGCGAGATATTCGCCCGTGGGCGCGAGTGCCGCTTTGCAAACTGTACGCATACTTCCGAACCGGGCTGTGCAGTGAAGCAGGCTGTGGAAAATGGTAACATCGCATTGTCGCGCTACACGTCTTATCTCGGAATGCTCGACGACGTGAACGAAAGCAAATACCGCCAGGCGTATTGACATGCTTCCAGTATCGACAGCTGCTTTCTCCCGCAAAAGCCATTCGGGTTAAAAGGCATACGTGCGGGGCGCAGAATTTTAACTATTGTTTATTTGCAGTGAAAAACAGATAGGAGCAAATAAAAAATTCAAGGCACATATTTCGAAATATGTGCCTTGAATTTTAAAATATGTCGGACATATTTTTCGCCTTATCCAACCTGTATGGTTTTCAGTCTGTTACAAGAGCGGCTTGTTACTACTTGAATTAACATTTTCTCTCTTTTTAGTTGACAAACCGTCAACTCCACACTGATTCCTGAAATACTTACGGCAAAGGCAGCCAGGTGCATATTTTTTTGCCCTCCCAGCCGTTCACCGAGGCATAGTCCACCATGTGTATGCTGCCGCTTTCGGTAGGCACGAGGTATTCCATCTTTGTTTCCGGCAGTGTGGGGCTTACGGGGCGTATGTCCACAGTTCCGTCCGGCCTTGTTTGTACTTTCACGGGCTCGGCGTAACGTGCGTCGATGTTTTCGTCGCGTGCCAGTACGATAGGGCCGCGCACGACGGCCCGGAAATTGTCGCCTGCAGGGTCGGTGCCGTGCGGTGCGTCAACAAGTCGGCATGCCATGTCGAATGTCAGCTCAACTGTGTCCCCCTTGCTCCATTTTCTCGTTATTGCGGCATACGTTCCGGCGGTTACCTCCATCCGTTTACCGTTCACTGCCAGCACGGTGCCTTTGCTCCAGGAGGGGATTCGAAGTTTTACGGTGAATTTTTCCTTTTGTTCGGGCGATATGCTTATTACAACTTTGCCCGACAACGGGAATTCGGTGTCCAAGGTAAGATGTAGCGGCTGTCCGCCGGGAGTACGGGTGTTTACGCTGCCGGCGTTGTATAGGTTTACCACCGGGCCGCTGCCGTCTTCCATTACTGCAACGTAAGGTATGTATGCAAGTCCCATCGGACCGTTCAGGTTGCAGCACGTTACGTAGAAGCCGTTGAATTTCCAGCCCCAGCCATAGTTCACCACTTTGTTCCCGTTCAGCAGGTTTACGTAGCTGAAGCCGTCGCCCGAAGGTTTCATGGCCCCGAGCAGGCCGTTGTACACGTACTTCTCTATCTCGTCCATGGCCGTGGGGTTTCCCGTAAGGCGTAGAACCTGCGAGCAGAATTTCATCCACGTCACGCCTACGCAAGTCTCCATCATTCGTGTTATGGCAGGGTTCGTCTGTTCGAAAGCAGTGTTTCCCCAGGCCTCTCCGGCCACGTAAGGGTGGAACGGACGGTCGGCGCCCCCGTTGCCGATTATTGTTATTTCCCTTGTGCGTATGTTGTTGTAAAGGTTGAGGAAGGCCTGCCTGCATTTCGCGTCGCCGGTAACGCGATAATACTCTACCAATCCTTCGAACAACGACATCATCTCGTATGCCTTGGGGTAGTGGCCGCTCATGAGGTAGGGCGGGGTGTTGGCGCAGGCAAGTTCTATCAGGTTGTAATGTTTTGTGCCGCCCGATTCAACGATGTAGGTTGCAAAATCCAGATAACGTTGCTCGCCGGTGAGGTTGTACAGGCGCATGAAAGGCTCGAGCAGCGTGCTCGATTCTATGTGGCACGGCTCTGCGCCTATGTTCGTGGCGCTCCACCCGAGGTCGGTTATCTCTTTCTTGGGCGCATGCCCCACTTGTGCAATTATGCAGTCGGCGTGGCGTTTCAGCGCGGCGAGCACGGCTGGGCTGCTGTCCACGCAGGCGTAATATTCTTCCAGCCCGAGCATTACGTATTTGCGTTCCCACAGGTCGCCGTTCTCGCTTCCCGGCTGCCTGTCCACAGGCGTGCAGCTGATACTGCCGTTGGCGTTCTGGGTGGTGAGCAGGTCGGCTACTGTCTTGTCGAGAATGGACTTCAGCTCCGCGTCGTGCGTGTAACGGTAGAACATGCAGCCCGAGCGCACCGCCTTGCCCCACATCTCGCCCAAGGCGAACTGCGGCGCAGCGTGTGTGCGGAAAAAGTTCACAAACTCGTGGTAGGGCAGTTTGCCCTTGTTCCAGTTGTTTATCGACTTCTGAATGTATTCTTCCAAATAGCCCGACATCTGTATCGCTCCGGCAGGAAGGGGACGTATTTCGTCGTTTATGCGCATGCGTTCAACGGCGGCCGATGTTGTTGCCGCGCACAACGCACAAAAAAGGAGCGCTGCTTTTAGTAACATGTCTGACAATTTTGTTTTCATAACGGTTTTGAGGTTAGCGGTTACGGTTGTTTTGCGTGCCTTGTGTGTCGCCGGCATTGCCGTTTCGGGACAATGCAAGCCGAAGCACCGCACAATTCTCGGCATAATGCACGTACATGCTGTAAAAATAGGACTTTTTCGATTTTAAATTGTTATATTTGCTCATTATTCAAATTTATACTCATGAAAACAAAATATTTTTATTCCACTTTGCTATGCTGTGCGGCTTTTGCAGCACCTGCGGCTGCCAATGCCGCAAACGGGACAACCGAAGACCGACTTGCCGCGTCGTTGCGCAAAAGCAAAACGCCATGCGTCGTGAGCATTAAGTTCGGCGGGCATGTAGGGCAGGACATAAACGATTGTTTTACCTGTCGTGTGCTCGGAGAGAATACCGAAGAACTGGTTGAACCGTTCCGGCATAAGAAAGAAAAAAACCAGTGGCAGACTGAGTTCTGGGGCAAATGGATGCTCGGAGCGGTAGATATGTACCGCTACACGCACAGCCGGGAACTGTACGACAAGATGAAGGCTTCGGTAGACGAAATAATAGCCACGCAACAGCCCGACGGCTACATAGGCAACTATGCACCGGAGCACCGGCTAAAGGAATGGGACGTATGGGGACGCAAGTACGTAGTGAGGGGGTTGCTTGCCTGGTATGAGGTGTCGGGCGACAAAGACGCGCTCAAGGCAGCCCGCAAGGAAACCGACTGCCTTATCGAAGAACTCAAGGAAAAGGGGCTGAAAATAGTAGAGACGGGAAACTACCGGGGTATGCCCAGCGCTTCGATACTTAATGCCGTAGTAGGGCTGTACAAGGCCACGGAAGATGAGAAATACCTCGACTTTGCAAAACAGATAGTGGCCGATATAGAGTCGCCGCAAGGGCCGCAGCTCATTAAAAAGGCACTCGCCGGCGAGCCTGTGGCAAAACGCTTCCCGTTTCCTAAATCGTGGTACTCACAAGAAAACGGGCATAAGGCCTATGAAATGATGTCGTGCTACGAAGGTTTGCTCGACCTTTATAAGATAACAGGCGATGAGAACCTGTTCAAGGCCGCTAAAATGGCGGTAGACAACATTGTCGACACCGAGATAAACATAGCCGGTTCGGGAAGTGCGCACGAGTGCTGGTATGGCGGCAAAGCGTTGCAAACACGCCCCACGTTCCACACCATGGAGACTTGCGTAACCACCACGTGGCTGCAAATTCTAAACCGTTTGCGGGCAATGACAGGCGAAAGCCGTTATTCCGACCTTATGGAGCAGACGATATATAACGCATTGGCGGCTTCGCTCAAAAGCGACGCTTCGCGCATAGCCAAATACATGCCGCTTGAAGGCGTGCACACTCCCGGAGAACAGCAGTGCGGCATGACAACCAACTGCTGCAATGCAAACGGGCCGCGCGGCTTTGCGCTCGTATCGCAAACGGCTTATACGGTTAAGCCCTCGGAGATAACGGCCAACTTTTATGTTCCGTCGACCGCTACCATAAACATAGGCAACAAAAAGTGCGTCACCCTCGAACAGACTGGCGACTATCCCAAGGACGACGTCGTGGAAATAAAGGTCACGTCCGAGAAAGCTGAGGACTTTGCGCTCAAGCTGCGCATTCCTTCGTGGAGCAACGCCACAGCCGTTTCTGTGAACGGTACGGCGGTAGACGGTGTAAGGCCCGGCACGTTCCTCGCAATAAACCGTACATGGAAAAGCGGTGACGTGGTAAGCATACGGTTCGACATGAACCCGCGCGTGGTGCAGCAGGACAACTGCGAAGCCCTGATGTGGGGACCCGTGGTGCTGGCCCGCGACAGCCGCTTCAACGACGGCTTCGTGGATGAGGCCGTAACAGTAAGCCGCAAGGACGGCCGCGTGGAACTCAAACCGGCAGAAGCTCCGGAATGGGCGTGGATATGCTTCAAAGCGCCCATGGTGGTCGGACTCGACGAGATAGACCACGGCAAACCGCGCGACGTACTTTTCTGCGATTTCGGTTCGGCCGGAAACACGTGGAATCCGAAGGAACGTTACCGCGTATGGCTGCCAAAAGCCCTCGATGTCCATAAAAAGCAGTAACAGGAAACGCACATTGCGGACAGCATGCGGTTCGGTGAATGACGGTCACGTTACTTGAACGCCGGTCCGCAACATAAAAACAGACATGTAGGACATGAAAAGAACAGTGCTTCAAATGTCTGTTTTCAGTCGCCGAAAATTCGTATTGATTATCAAGCGGTTATATACCCTCTCTGAGAAAAGAAAAAATACAAGGCACATATTTTAAAATATGTGCCTTGT
>ENA-OVGE01000133-OVGE01000133.1-human-gut-metagenome-genome-assembly--contig:-NODE-133-length-72236-cov-26.360219_pt1 | contig 72236 bp, 57 predicted proteins | sample MGYA00237769_ERZ505417 | MGnify/ENA primary metagenome ERZ505417 (study PRJEB26158, sample SAMN06016403) | human gut metagenome | biome: human gut; feature: ankylosing spondylitis patient; material... | reverse complement strand
TTGCCCCAGATGTTGCAGACGATGACCGTTGCCAGGGCCACAAAGGCCAGCAGCCAGTTGGACTGGCAGTTGGAAATGGCACTGGGGGCCAGGATCAGGCCGATGGCGATGATGATGGGGCCGGTGACCACCGGCGGGAAGAAGCGCATCATTTTACGGATGCCGAAGGCGGAGATCAGCGCGCTGAACAGCACGGAAATCAGGGCCAGCCACCAGTTGAATACGATGGAGCGTTCGAACACCGCCACGCACAGCCAACTGGCGAGTCCGTAGCCGATTGCGGTGCCGATGAGGCCGCCAATCAGGCCGTAGAGCGACGATTCGATGTAGAACTCGGTGCCGATGGCACGCGAGCTAGCACCGAGGGCCTTGCGCAGGCCAATCTCGTTGCGTCGCTGCGAGACGATCGAGCTGATTGTGGTGCCGACGCCGACGAGCGTCAGCACCAGCACCACCAGCGAGACGATCCAGAACAGCGTCTGCAGCATGGTGATGATGCGGGTGTCGGAGGCGGTGATCTTGGTGACCTGCTGTGCCTTGACGTGCATGGAGGTCATGTCGTTGATGCTGGACACCAGACCTGCGAGGTCGCTGGCGCCGGCCGAATACTCGATGACGTCCACGCCGCGCGTGATGCCGGTGAGCTTGTTGACGTCGGCGTTGGTGGCGTAGATGATCGAGTCTTCGCTGCCGCCGGTGTCCACGATGCCGGCCACGCGGAATTCGGTACCGGAGGTGTCCATGATGTCACTGGAGACACGGCCGTCTTTGGTTTGCTGGTCGATCGAGGATTTCGACGAAGTGCCGTTGGTGCTGGCGTTATCGGATGCACGGTAGCCGAGGGTGATGGCGGAGCCGATTCTCAGGCCGATGGCGTCGGCGATGTCGCGTCCGACCAGCACCTTGCCGTCGGTCGGCCACGAGCCGTCGACCACCCAGTGATGGTTGAGGTTCTTGACCTGCGCCGCATTCACGCCGGCCATCACGTACGGCGAGGCGTTGACGCGCACGTTCTCGTAGCGGTAGGTGGCGTATTTCGCGGAACCCTTGGCCCTGACCATTTCAGTGGTGTGCTGCACCATCGCCTTGTCGATGCCGGCCTTGCCGTCAGCATTGGTCGATTCGGTGGGCGTGACAATCAGGTTCGCGCCGTACGCACGCATCTCCTCGTTCATCTGCTGCGGCACGGCGAGGCAGATCATCGCCAGACAGAACAGTGTGGCTGCGCCGACCAGCGACGCCACCACAGCCATCACCGCGCGCGAACGCCGACGGAACACGGCGCTGAACAGCATTCTGAAGAACATACCGGTGTTGGTCATCGGTTCCCTCCTTCCACACCTACGTAGATAAACTCAGCGACCATGGAGCACCTCCGCGGGCTTGAGATTCAGAATCGAACGAATCGATGAGGCGGACGCCAGCAGCACGGTGACAGCCAGCAGCACGAACACCAGCACGAACACCATCGGCCGCATCGTAATGCCGGAACCGAACACCACCCGGCCTATCAGCTGGGCCACGCCGGAACCGAGCAGCGCGCCCACAATCGCGCCCAGCAGCGAGATTGCCGCCGTTTCGGCCAGCATCAGGCGGGATACCGCGGCATCGGTGGCACCGAGCGCCTTGAGCAACGCCAGCTCGCCCGACCGTTCGCCGATCGAGGCGACCATCAGGTTGGCCACGGCCACGGCTGCGGCGATCAGGCTCAGCACGGTCATCAGAATCATCACGGCCTGCGTCTTTTGCAGCACATTGCCCTGCAACGCGGCCACCTGACGCACCTGCTTGGCCACCGCGCCCGGAATCACCTCTTCGATCTGATAGGCGATCGAGCTCGGGTAGGCGGTGCAATACCAGGTCTCCCATTCCTCCTGGCTCAGCGCGGCCGGGTTCGCGGCGGCCTTACGGGCCAGGTCGTTCTCCGGCGTGGTCAGGGCCTTGACCTCGATTTTGTCGACCGAATCGGGCAGGTCGGCGAGCACCTGGGCCGTGGAGGAGGCGATGTAGAGCGAGCCGTTGTCCTCGTCGCCGGAATCGTAGACACCGGTGAGCTTGATTTTCTGCTCGTTCTTCTTGCCTGAGGCGGTGGTTTTGTTGAGGGTGATGGTGTCGCCGGTGGTCGCGCCGAGTTCGGAGGCCAGCGTCTTGCCGATCACGCCCTGGTCGGAATCGTCTTTGGGCCACTTGCCGTCCAGCTGCCACCACGAGCGCATGCCTTCCACGCCCACGACGGTAGTCTCGCCGGTGGAGATCTTGAGGTTCTTGTTGAACCACGTGCCGACGACCGGCACGTTGGTACCGTTCACCGTGGCGTGGATGTTGAGCTGCGGCGCGAAGCTGGTGATGTTGAACGACCAGAAGATCGTCTTGATCTTGGCCGCGTCCGACTCCTTCAGAAAGGCGGTCGGGTCGCTGGTGGACGTCGCGCCGCCCGACTCGGTGTTGTACAGGTCGGAAACGACCGCGTCCGCCTTGGGCTGCACGGTGATGTTCGAACCGTAGGTGGACAGCTCGGCGTTGAGCTTGTCGCCCACGTCGAACACGACGCCCAGCATCGATACGGACACGGTCGCCGACAGGCATACGGTCAGCGCGATAAGCAGGCGCCGGCGCAGCTGTCGGGTGAACGAGCGAGTAATCATGCGCAGAAAGAACATGATTCTTGTCTCCTGCCTGACTCACCGGAAGTGGGCGCTCAGCGCGTCCAGATCCGTAGTTTGAATGGTGATCTTGCCGTGGCCGGTCTTGTACGGGAATGGTATCGGGTTGCAGCCACCCTTGAAGCCGATGGTCGCCAGGTTGATGGCCACCTCGCACTTCTTGCAGATGATCTTGCCGTCCTTCTCGTAGTAGCCAGCGTCGCCGCAGTTCTCGCAGGCGTCCAGGCCGATGCCGTACGCGCCACCGTTCTTTCGGATGATGATGAAGCGCATGACGGTGCCGTCCTTGGCCTTGTATTCGAAGCGGTGCAGGTGGCCGTCCTCGACCTGGCTGAAGGGGATGGTGGCCACGCCGTCCTTGAGCGAGTAGGCTTCCGGCGGCGAAAGGGTGATGGTCTGATGGGTCGCGGCAACGCCCACGGTCAGGGTTGCTGTGACGCCGATGGCTGCGATAAGGCTCCACACGGCAGCGGCGATGGCGTGGCGGCGGAATACCTTATGCCGGCGCAACGTGGCCTCGTTGGCTCCCGGCACATCATGGGTTTTCATACGGAAACCGGCCACGATGGAGGCCACGGCGGGAATCAGGAACACCAGCGCCTGCGCCATAATCATCGTGGAGTTCTGGTTGATGGACCAAGCCAGCGCCACGAACATCGTATGGTTCATCGGGAAGCCTCGCGCCTGCAGAATCTGGGCAAGACCAGTGAAGTGTTGAATCAGCAGAATCACCATCATGGCCGCGACGGCCACGGTGAACGCCCAGCGCACGGCAGTGGTGCGCATCGTGCGGAAGATGGCGGCCACAATAATGGACATGGCCACGCCAAGCAGGAAACCAAGAGCGCGCAGCAGCATGGCCGAAGTGAATGCGGTCTCCCCTGGTTCCACCCAGATGGTGAGCTGCAGAATCACGTCCGGCAGCGCGTAGAACAGGGTGAGTGCGATGTCGATGGCGGCCACGGCGTTAGCGATGTGCATGAACACCTTGTGCTGCTGCCAATTGGTGGTGATGCGGCGTGCGAACACCACCACGACGATGGTCAGGATGTCGGCAATGATCGCGCACCACAACACCGGGTAGTTGACGAACGTGCGCTGATTGATCACGGCCGAGGCGCGCAGGCCGGCGAATACGATGGCGGCGATCAGACCGACGATCAGGCCGATGAGACGCCAATGCGAGCTTATCGGCTTATCTCGCCCCTCGCCGACCGTGAGCATCACGCTCAGGCTCATCACCAGCAATGCGGGGGCCAAAGTGCCCGGCATCACTGCCACGAATTGTTCAAGCATTCGCGTCCTTTCTCTGTTCACCTTAGGCTCCCCTCTCTGAGGGGAGCTGTCCGCGAAGCGGACTGAGGGGAGTTTTAGACCGTCCTAAGAATTATCTCCCTAAAGCGGCGTAAAGCCCCCTCTGACGAGGGGGCTTTCTGCTTAGTCAATCACCACTGGCGAGGAGTGTAATCCCAGTTGTCGAAGGTGACCTCGATCGGCTCGGTCCAGAAGTGGCCCTTGACGCCGGTCTCCGGGTCAACGTGCAGCATCCAACCCTTGGAGGCCGGGGATTCGATGGAGAGCTTCAGCTGGTAGGTGCCAGCCTTGTCGAGCTTGACGTTGGCGCCGTAGTGCGGGCCATCGGAAGCGTTCATCTGCATGAAGGTACCGGAGGTGGCGGTGCCGCCCTCGACTTCCTTGCCGGTGGACTTATCGATGATGGTGTAGTTCACGGTCAGATCCGGCACGAAGTCGCCCTTGCCGTAGCCGAGCTCGGTGCCCTTCTGGTTGGCATGGATGTCGGCCTCGAGGTGGAAGGAAGCGTCAGCAGCCTTCAGGCCCATGGAAGACGGCTCCATATCGATCGGCTGGAAGTACACAGCGCCCACGGTCAGCGGGCCGGCGTCCTGATCCTGCTCTTCAGCAGTACCGGACGGGCCAACCGGAACCTCTTCGAAACCGGCGCCGGAATCGGAGGAAGAATCGGAGGAAGAGGAGTCGGAAGACTGGGAGGAGGAGTCAGCCTTAGTGTCGGATGCGGAGTTGGTGGAACCGCAGGCAGCCATGGACACGGTCATGGAACCGGCGAGCAGCAGGCCGAGCAGAGCGGCCAGTTTCTTGTTCTTCATCATTGTTATTCCTTTTCTCTATCTCTGGTGAATTAGGATTCACGCTTAGATAATTGCAATTATTCAGTTATGAGATAAGTGCGGCGTGGGCTGGAGGAATTGGCATCGATCCGAGGCCGTGCCGCAAGTCTGTCAGTTGTCTGCAGTTATGGGAGGAAACGGACGAGCTAGACGGGCTACGCCTTCACGGCCGGGACCTCGGCAGTAGCCTGCGCCTTCAGCTTGCGCTGCTTGATGAAGCCGACCACGAACAGCGCGATAACCGCAACGGCTGCGATGGCCTGCGCCACTAGGCATTCGACGTACGGGTAGAGGCCAAGCCAATCGTTCGTCGGCACACCGTTCAGGTAGAAGGCGGGCAGCAAGTCGCCCTCGATCAGCGAGTGGACGCCGCCGCCGGCGAACACCACCACCAGCACAGACATCAGAATCGAAGTGACCAGGAAGAACGGACCAATCGGAATCTTCACGGAGGTGAAGCGGAAGAGCAGGAAGATGCCGACAAGCACCACCGCGGCGGTCAGACCACCGATCCACATACCGCGAGTATCGCGGCTCATCGTGTAGATGGACTCGTAGAAGATCACGGTTTCAGCGCCTTCACGGAACACGGCGAGGAAGCTCAGCATAGCCAGCGAGACCACGGTTTTCAACGTCACGTTGTCGGCACTTGCGGCGGCTTCGGCATCAGCCACAGCAGCCTCGGTCTTCTTGCGAATGTAACGGTTCCACGCTTCCACGCTGGACTTGTTCAGCATCCAGTTACTCGTCCACAGCAGCATGCCCATGGCGATCAGTGCGCAGGTGCCTTCCATGATCTCCTGAATCGGGCCGGAGCCGCCGAAGGCGAACACGAAGATCACAGCCACCAAGCCGGCGCCGAGCAGACCGACGAGCACACCCAAGTAAATCCACTTGACGAAGCGCTTGTTATCGGACTTGACCAAGTAGGCGACGATGGCTGCAACCACCAGCAGAGCTTCAAGACCCTCACGGATAAGCACGAGGAACGCCTGGCCGGAGGAGCTGGTGACCAGCTTGGTGAAACCGTCTTCCTTATCGGCGGCACCACCGTCAAGAATGCCGGCGTCCTTGATCAGCATGGCCTTGAGGTCGTCGATCAGCTTCTTGGTGTCTTTCAGGGATGCGCCGGCGTTCATGGACTTGCGGCACATCTTGAACTGGTATTCCACCTGCGAGACGCGGTTGCCGCTGATGGCGTTCATCACGTTCTTTTCGAAGCCGAGCTTCTCGTAATACTGGTAGTACGCGTTGTTCACGAGCGTGGCGCCCTTGGCACCATCACCCTTTTCGTAAGCTTTGTATGCATTGTCGAGAATCGGGGTCATTTCGTTGGCCACGTCGGTCCATGAACGATTGCCCTTGCCCGGGTTCTTCTTTTTCTTGGCGTCGAGCTCCTTGCGCTCTTTGGCCAGCTGCGCCTGCAGCGCTTCGGCGTACGCCTTCGGCTTGGCGAGATCGGCGTTGGCGTCGAGCTGCTGGGCCGTGGCGTCAAGATCGGCGGTCAACGCATCAATCTGCTGAGCCAGTTGATCGTCGTTGCTAGGCGTGTAGGAAAGATTCTGAACGCTTTGGAATGCCTGCTGTTGGGCGAGCTGCTTGTCCGCGCCAATGGTGTCGTGCACGACCGCGGTGAAGTTGGAGGCCACGTAAATCTTGTTGTACGCGCCCATGAAATCGGAGGTGGCGCCAGCGGTGTTGCCATCCTTGTACGTCTCAAGACCGCTGTTCAGCTGCTTGTCCATCGCCTTGGAGACTTCGGCCCAGGTGGCGTAGTCAACGCTGGACGAGCTGGTGCTGCTGTCGGCGAAGGCCATCGGAGCCGTGACTGCAGGAGCCACAGTGGCGATGACCATGGCGAACAGAAATACAATCGCAGCCAGGACTCGCAGCTGCCTCACGCTGGTGTGTTCAACGGACCGAAGAGCAGCCTGGGCGCGACGAACCATGCCTATCCCTCTCTCTGCGCGGCTAAGTAATCAAAAACCAACTACTCAATATAAAGAAAAACTTTTTTGAGGAACAGTCTTGATTTTTTAGGATTTAAGAGGTATTAGGCACTGTTTTTCGATCAATTATTACCGCAGATTGTCTCAATATTCGATATTATCCCGCTCACAGCTGGGAGACTTCCCGAATTATGAACTCCCCGCGACTGGCCACTCCCCATCCCTCATATTGCATGACCAACTGTTTCACCAAGGTTCATAGCCTAAAACCACTATGTTGCATCACGGCAAGAGGCTGGCAATAATTCACGCGATGGCATGCGCATGTTCATTCTGGTTTGCCTCGGGTTTGCTCTGACTTGCCTTGAGTCGCCTTGATTTGCACTGGTTCATCCCCCGGTGAGATCACCTGTTGCACACGCCGTACGAACGACCTGCACATCAGCGCAGGCACTCATTGGTGATCCTTGCCCACAAAGCGACACGCCGCAGCCGGCACTGAATGTGCATTTATCCGAAAGCTGTGGTAGCTTATTCGAGTTGCCTACGGAGCTTGCTTCTAGCAAGCGCTGCAGTGCATGGAGGATTCGCCTAGTGGTCTATGGCGCACGCTTGGAAAGCGTGTTGGTGTAACAGCCTCACGAGTTCGAATCTCGTATTCTCCGCCCGGATTGGAACCCCGGAAACCGTTGGAATCATTCGGTTTCTGGGGTTCCTTCTTTTCCACTCCGTTTTCCGGTTCCTTCCAGATTCCCTCCGAATGCTTCTTTCGTTGGCCTCGGTTTTTGAATCGTCCCGTATCGCAAGTCTCGCGTGTACGGGCCGGCATCCAGGAAAGTCTCTGATTGCCATGCTGCGGCTTATTGGTGCCAGTCTGTGGTCTCAATAATGGGATTGTTTGCCCTCATATGTCGATATTTGATTGCGATTCGGTGGGGGAGTTGCGTACATCGTCGTTTTACGCGCACTTTTGCGCTGCGCTACGTTACGCTCGAAATCGTGACGTTGAGAGAAAGAAGCACGACGATGGTTGACAAGACGGCTGCCGGCAGCCAGCAGACTGACCAACGCGATGCTGATACTCGTGACTCTCTGGCGGCGCTTGCCCGACGCCGTTCGAATTCATCGCCAATCGTATTGCAGAGTGATGTGCAGGCCGCTCCGCAGGAAAAGCAGGAAAAACAAGAAAAGCAGAGCGAAGCTGGGTCTGCCTTGCAAACGGGCGAGGATGCGAATGATGACGCGAATCGTGCGGAAGAATCGCAAACCGTGAAAGAAAAAGACGCTGCGGATGGTCCTGATAATACGCAGCAGCCGCAGATGGCATCCATAAGCGCCATCACAACGCAGGTTTTGCCACCAAGCTTTATTCCGACCGCAACCGGTCGTATTCGTCCTGTAACGGGCGCTTTTCCCGCAATTCAGTCCGCTTCGCAGACGGAACAGGCGCAGCGCAGGCGATCCATCCGCTCGTTGGCCGCGGGGTCGTTGCGTAGAACCAACATCGGCAATGCTGAAAAGGCCGGCGATGCGGGGAGCGCGGGTAGTACCGGACGGACGGCGGGGAATGGCGATACGCCGTCGCCGCGAATCGCCAGCAGTGCTCCCCATTATGCGAATTGACCAGTGGACTGATCGGAACGGCCAACGTAACAAATCAGTGGGAATACTGGACATACACGCGGTTCACGCACGGTACGCGCGCTTCGCGCTGCATTGTACGTCGCTGTACTACGTCATTCCAATTGAATCGCAACAATGCGTATAGCAGATGAAAAGCACATATGAAAAACGCGCATGAAAAAACGGTCCCGATATATTCGAGACCGTTTTTCATGAGTCGATGAAGCAAACGCTGTCCGGCAGCGAACCGGCTCAGTCTTCGCTGGTTTCGCGCTTATACTGCACGAACGTCTTCATGGCGTAGGCAAGGCCGGCAAGCAGCAGAATGGCTGCGCAGGCAAGGGAAATGCCGATGCCGGTCTGCGCAAGCTGCCCATATTCCGACTTGGTCAGCGCGCCGGTGGACGCGGCGGTTTGATCGCCGGACGCTGCGACGAATCCAGTTGCGGCACCATTCGTGCCAGTGTCGGCAGCCGTGCGCACAGTGCCAGTGGTGCCGTTGACTCCAGTAACGGTCGTACCGGCATTCGTTCCAGCCGTGATGCCATGCGTGCCGGTAGCAACGGATGAGCCGCCCTGCTGACCCGTCTTGGAGTTCGCGTCCTTCAACGCCGCGATGAACGACTGATGCCACTGGTGGCTGCTTGCCGCGAACGCATCATGCTTGGTTTTAAGCTCGTCGTGAGTCTCTTTCATGTCGGCATGCATCTGGTTCAGATGGGTCTGCGTATCCTGCATATCCTGATGCAGAGTGTCGTGGCGCTCCTGACCGCGCTTAACCGCGCCATCGATCGCATTCTTCACATCCTCACGGTCCTGCTGATAGTTCTGCCAAGCCTGCTCGTTGTACTGGCGGAGCGCATCGGCGTCCTCGTGCGCGTTCTGATGCAGCTGCTCGGCGTGCTGCTTGGCGGTATCGATGTCCGACTTGATCTGCTGGTTGGTTTTGCGCACATGCTGTACGGCATCGCACGTTTTGTCGGTGCACACGGCCATATCCTGGTCGATCTGCCCGCTGATGGCGGTGCTGCCGGCCAATCCGTCCGTAGACGGTGCGACTTCACTGGCCGAAGCCGCGGAAGGCAAGGCGGCCATGCCGATGGTTAATATTCCCGCCGCTGCAGCTGCTGCAATACGATTCCTCATGGTGGTTCCTCTCCTGCGCACGTTTGCATTCGATCTGTGATTGTGCGCTCGCGTTCGTTCCGTATGCCATAGTAGGAGGGGAATGTGCCTAAATAAACCGGTGGAAAAATGACATTTGTCTAGTTTCTGCGATGCTGCAGCACTCTTCATAGTTTAAGCGGGAAACTAGAATCCAAACCAGAAGCCGGAACAGCCTGCTCAAAACATGACCAAGCAGGCCAAGCAACGGCTCAGACCGCCCGTACTTATCCCGCCCGTATTGGTTTATCTAGCGGCGGCCCCCAACAAAGATCACTCAACAATAGTGATGAATGGGCTAGCCGGCAGATTAAAGTCGTTGTACAGCATGCTCGCGCACTTCGGATTGCCGCTGAACAGGTAACGTACCTGGCTCATGGCGTTGAGATCGTTCAGTATTGAGCCATCGGCTGCGGTGAGCAACACCTGATTGCCCCTGATAGTGGCATTGACCGCCTGCCATTGACCGGAATAATTGGCGACCTCAAACCCCTGCAATGCCGTAGTGGTGGGAGCGGCGATATTGCTGATACCGCTTAACGGGGTCGCTTTCGGAGCGCTCTTATAGTTTGGTGCGATTGCGCTCGCGGTTTTCGAATAGTTCGGCTGCATGGCTTTCAGCCTGCTTGCGGTGCCGTTTTGGAAAGACAAGGCGATTGCGCCGTTCGCAGTGTGCCGGGCATGTTCGATAAGCGGTCCGTTGGGTACGGTGGTGCCGTCTTCCATGGCGAGATATTGCGCGGCCATGCGCGCCCCGAGAATATCTTTGCCGAGCGGATGGATTAGCGCGGATGTGCCCTTGTCTGTGTCAAGGGAAACCGTCATCGCCACATTCGACGAATCGTGCAGGTTGGTGTTGCCGAGCGTAGTCCGTTGCGCTTCTCGCACGTTTTGCGTGTACTGGTAGTTTGGCCAGCGCGCGAGCTGTACGTACAGGAACGGCAGGTCCTTGCGTCCGAACACGTTACGGTACTGGTTGATGAGCGTGGTCATTTGCGATTCGTATTGCAAAGCAGTTCCGTAATTATTGGCGTCATCGCAACCTTGATACCACAGCACGCCCGCCACATGGAATCCCTTCAACGGCGCGATATGGTTCGCATAAATATCGCCGCCTTGTACATGCCGGCGAATAGGCGTGCCACCCCACGCGGTCTGGATGATGCCAATTGGCACATTGGGGTGCTTGGCGCGTAACTGCATGGCGAATTGCTGAGCCAGATAGCTGAGGTGCAGTGAATTCGTGGAATCTGCAGTCAGCCATGCATCGGCGCTCTGATTAACAGCGGACAGTGGAAAATCAGTGTCTTCAACATCATGATTTGCGATGACAAATTTCACGTTGTCATCTACGAGCGGTTTCGGCAAATCGCCTGTCGTGATTAGTCCATTGCCAAAATTGTAAGTAGCGTTTTCGTAATACTGCACATAGTTGAGTTCCATATTCGACTGGCCAGCGGCTACGAAGACGTCTCCCACATACACTTTGGCCAGTTTCAGCACGGTTTTGCCGGCGTACTGCACTTGCAGCGAATACGGATTGAGACTTGCCTTTTGCGCGCTCAGCGTGCAGGTGAAACTGCCGTTTTTCGCTACCTTTGCCTTGACGCTCTCGGAGGTTTTGCCTTGCGTAAGTGTCGCTGACAGTTTCGAAACGTCGATGGGGTTGCTTTCCGTGGAGCTGACGTTGCCTTTGACTACGATTGGCTGATCGCGCTGGAACACCATATTGTCCATGTAGTATGAGGGCAGCTGCACATCAACAGTGGCCGCAGTATGGGCGGTGGCGGTGGATTGCAATCCGGTTTTACCGGTTGCCGTTCCGTTGCCCCATTTGGGGCCGCACCCGACGATGATGGCAACGACTATTCCTACGGTTACGATAACGGCAAGTGCCGTTCTTGCCAATCGTTTCGTATTCAATTCTGATTTGCCTCGTTCTTTGTCAACGCCCGCTCGAAGGTTCTGGCCTGTTTGTCATATGCGGCTCGTTCGGTGTTGGCTTTGCTGGTGGTCCCGGACGGGTCGGCTTTGCAGTCAAGCGCCTTCGGCGATTTGACTTCTTCCTGATACAAGGTGCTGAGCTTTTCCAGATCATATGAGGAATCCATGCTGGAAAATGCTTCGACAATCTTTCCCTTGAGCTGGAAATCCTTGGAATATGAAGCGTTCATGGCGGCAACCGCGTCTCTGCAGTCGTTAATGGCATTTAGTTCGCGCATTTTCTGCGATGTTCTCACGCCCATGACGCCGAAGACCACAATGCATACCGCAACGACGATAACGGCTACGATGATGGAACGGCGAATCAAGTTCTTGACATGGTTGTGCACCCAAGTGTCGCCATCTTGCACGCCTTGCGATATGGCGATTTGGAACGGATCTTCGGGAGCCGTTCGGTAGGAAGTCCCCGGTGCTTTTGTTCTAAGCTTTTCGTCACGATTGGTGGCATTGACGGAATTGTTGGATTTGCTGGTCCCGACGGTCGCGGTACTGCTGAACGTTCGGGGCTTACGGACGCTATTTGTTTGACCGTCAGCTTTGTCCGGCTGCTTTTCGTGCCGTGCCATGCTTTCCTCCAGGAGTCCGCGATACCGTTTTGATGTTGTCTATTGGAGGTGGTCCGACAAGGTCCTCTGTTCCCAAATGACAATACATAAGGTATGTTACCCGTTCCACTTCCGAATGCCAGCACTTCATGTTGTGGCATATTCGGTAAATGTGAAATTTGGTCTGGAGTCCATCTGCTTTATTTTGAGTGGGGACATCTCAGAATACACTTAAGTTTACGTGTGCAATTGCGTCAACGAGTGAAAATGCGTTTTGTGAGAGAGGCTGACGATGATATCGCCGAAAAGCTTGATGAAGATTGCGACCACCGCTTCCGCGGTTGCAATGACGGTTTCCGTTGCCGTGGTGCCGGCTTACGCCATGCAGGATATTGCGATTGAGGATACGCCAAGTTCTTTTGCCGCAACTGTGGATGATGCGCAGAATTCGTCAAACAGCATGCCGGACAATCCGAACGCAACGCTGCCGGAAACGGTAAGCGAAAACATTTCGGACGATTCCACTGTGGTTTCGGAGAACCTTGCGGTTACGCCGGAAGGTGATGTACAGAACATTGAGACCGGCGAAACCGTGACGGACGCTCAGCTGGTCGGCACGCAATCGCAGCAACCTGATCCACTGGCCAAAACGGATGGCGAATCATTCATTCCGGTGAGTGCCTCGGATGTGAAAGATGCTGTGGAACAACCTGTGAAACAGTCTGCGGAACAGTCGTCCTTGAAGGGTGGCTCGACTGTCCGGCTCACTAAATTCGAGAGCAACGAATACGGAGCACACTGGGGAACCTACAACGGAACAAAGGCGTTTTTCGATTATAGGAACAACCTGTTCGCCCAGCAGGCCAAGGGCGTGATTGATGTCTCTTCATGGCAGGGAGACATCGATTGGGCTAAGGCGAAAGCCGACGGCGTGGAAGGTGCGATCATTCGTCTAGGATTTGGATGGGGCAATGACGCCGATACCAAAGCGCAACGCAACATTAACGAATGCAAGCGGTTGGGCATTCCGTTCGGCATCTACTGGTACTCGTATGCGGAGGATGCGAGCGGTTCCAGGCAGGAGGGCAACGATGTGGTGTCCAAGCTCCGCCAGTTTGGCGTGAGCCCGAACGACTTGAAATACCCCGTGTACTACGACCTTGAGAGTTGGACGTGGACCGGGCACACGCCGCCGACCAATCCGAACGTGTATAACGGCATAGTCAATGCTTGGTATGGCGCGTTGCAGTCAGGCGGTTACCAGAATCTCGGCGTGTACTCCTACACGAGCTACTTGCAGGGGCCGTTGAACAATGCGAACATCTATGCGAAGACACGCTGGGTGGCGCAATATGGTCCGCAGATGGAATTCACTGCATTCGGCACTAACGATCGTGGCTGGCAGTACACCAGCTCCGGCCAGATCAACGGCATCAGCGGCAATGTGGATATGAGCGCCTTTGGCAATAAGACTTTTGTTTCTGAGATGAATTTTTCGGACGTGGATGCAAAAACGCCGCATGCTGACGACATTAAATGGCTTGTCGATAATGGGATTGCTGAGGGTTGGTCTGATGGGACTTTCCGTGGGATGGATTCGGTGAAGCGTCAGGATATGGCGGCGTTTTTGCATAGATTCCATACAAAAGTATGAAGGCTGCGGATGACGAGCTTGCCGCTGGGGGGGGCAGAACCCGACGGGTGTAGATAATGACTTTGTTAATCTCTTTTTTGTTGACATCCTTGAGCCTTTTCATGTTGAGTGCTCGGGCCGGCAGTTCCGATTGGTCAAATTGCTTTGATGAGGGTGCATTTTGTCATCGTAGGAGTCTTAATATCAGTGTTTCTTTTTTTCTGCACGGATATGGAGTCACTATTCGTGCGGCGCTCCGTTCTTGGTCTTGGTAATTGTCATGCCGTCTTTTCCGATATTGTTTCATCTCCAGAAGAAAGTTTCGTTATTATGTCCTGCGGTATGCTAGGAATAGCATTGCAGACATTGCTTGAACTTGAACCTAGGACCCGATTGCGTGGGCCATGGGGTAGTGTCGTTAAATACGGCTCTATCGCCTCTTGAATATTCTTTGGAACTAATCTGAAGGTTCTTCGCTTTATTTCTAAGAAAATGGCGTGCTCCTGGAACCTAAGTTGATCCTCTTAAAATAAAAGGTATAGAAGTATACTGGTCGTTGGCTGTGTGAGCTAGTGTGGGTATGGTCACAGTGGGCTGGCGGACCGGCAAAGAAATGTAGAGACTTTATGTGAGGTGGTTCAGTATGTATAGAAAGATTGCAGTCGTTGGCTTAACTGGCATTTCGACTTTTTTTGCTTGGTTGGCCTTGACGATGGGTGAAGTGGCGGATTCTTCGATAAAAAGTGCTACGACTTCCGTGATGGATGCTGCTTTGCTTTCTATTTCGTCTAACGGTTCTTTTTCGTCTTCACTTCTTTTTCTCCTGTTGCTGATACCGGTATATGTTGGATGGGATTTCTTTTTCAAAGCATCTGCAAGGGTAAAAATTTGTACTTTGATTTCTTCGGCTGTCCTTGGTTTTTCTCTTGCTCTTTCTAGCAGGAATTTAAATCCAGAAGTACATCGTTTGGTTTTCGATTATCAATATATTTTTTTGAGATATGTTGGTTTTGTAATTTTACTGATTTGCTGCCTAGGCTTTTTTTTGTGTTGGTGTGAGAAGGTACTACAAGTTAAATCTTTGTCTAAATCCAAGTTTCGAATTGTGATTTTTAGTAAATTGGAGCCTTTTTATTTCTCTTTTAATGCTAAAAATGTTCTAATTATTTCAAGTGTTGTTTTCTTGTTTTGGCTTCCTTGGATTGTGATGTTATTTCCCGCCAATATCGGTCCTGATACCGTAGCGCAACTTGTGTGGATGAGAACAGGTAAAGTTTGGGATCCTTCTACGCGTCTGAATCTGCCTGGTTATGCTTTATCTGATCACCATCCTTGGTTTGATTCATTGATTTATGGGGCATTTGATAAGTTTGGCTTTTGGATAGGTAATGAAGAGGCGGGCTTATTTTTATTGGAGTTGTTCCATGCCGTTTTTCTTGCTGCTTCTTTTGGGGTTGTATTGACTTATCTACCTTCACGAGTCGGTGTGCCAGTTGAGCTTGCTGCAGGGCTAACACTGTTTGTTGCACTGGTTCCGGTTTATGGCCGTTTGTCCATGTCGGTTGTCAAAGATTTGACATTCATGCCATTCTATCTGTTATGGCTGGTTGTGTACATCGAATATGCTCGACGTACAATTGCGAGATGCAAGATACCTGTTGCTTTTTATTGCTTGTTTATCTCATTGTCGATACTTTGCATGTTAACTAGGAAAATTGCGTTTTATATTCTACTTTTCAGTTTAGCGGCACTACTTATTTTCATCAAAAGACGTGTGGTTACTTCTTTTCTGATGTTGGCGTTGGTCCTTTCACAAATGCTAATTCCTAAAATCGTTTTTCCTGTGTTGCATGTGGCTCCTTCCGGGGTGCAGGAAGTGATCGCTGTTCCTTTGCAGCAAAGTGCTGGAATGCTTATAGAGCATGGGGATGAAATAAATAATGCAGCAAGAAAACAAATGCTGGCCGTTTATTCCTGCTCGGTCGGGCAAATGAAATCCAATATTTCATTGGAAAGTGCTGATTCCATTAAAGATAATTGTTTTAATCGTAAATCAAGCAAGACTGATTTGATTAATTTCTTAAAGAGCTGGGCGCGGCAAGCTTTACGTTATCCAATGACCTGCTGGCGTTATACGTCTTGGCTGCTATATCCTTTCTATATGAATTCAAATAGAATTTACGATGAAGGTTTTTTTGTTCATTGGGGTTGGGAAGATCGTGGTGGTAATGGCATTCTGCGACAATACAAGTCGCATGAAAAATCATCTAATCAAAAGATTGGAGAGAAAGTTTATACGACTTTAGAACGGTTGCCGATTATTAATGTGCTCATGACAGAAACTACATATGTACTCTGGATTCCAGTTATTTCGCTTGGCCTCTGCATCGTGTTGAAAAGGTGGGCGAATTTACTGATATCCGTTCCATTCCTGCTGAGCATAGGAACATTGCTAGTTTCTCCGATGGCTCAGTTAAGGTATAGTTGGTCTCTTCTTTTTGGTGCTGTGATTTTGATATCTCTTCCTTTTATGAAGATTCACGAAGAATGATAATGTGTGGTGTGATGTTTTTAGAATTTGTTCCAAGCGGGACTATTCTCACAGTGGAAGCACGGTAAGAATCAACGGTGTCTGTATTTTTCGTTTATTGGCGTTGCTCTTAGTGAATGGGACTGTGCTAATAATTGACATATGATTCATTAGTTTTTGGTATGAGTCAGTTCTGATGATTTTAATGCGTGAAAGAGAATTTAGATGGTATGGATGCCAAATTAGGGATGATGAATGTGACCAAAAGTGTAAATCAGCCTAGAAAATCTGGTTTTGAGCTATTGCGTATTGTCGCTGTAGTGTTAATCGTTGCGCATCATCTAGTTTGTCATTCTGGGTATCCTCTTTTTGATGAGCCGCTTTCGGTACGCAGATTGTTCTATCAAATGTGCTTCATGCCATTTGGTAAAATTGGGATTGCTTTATTTCTGCTGATTTCATTATGGTTTCTTGTTGACAGAAAGCAGACGATTAAAGAATCATGCCGAAAGGTTTGGCTTCTTGAGCGAGAACTTCTCTTTTGGGGATTTGTTGGATTAGCTGTGCAATATCTTGACAATCCTGAGTCGGTTAATGAGGATGCCTGGCTTGATGCTTTTTTCCCGATTTCGAGAGACGTATGGTGGTATGCGACAAGTTATGCAATTTTGTTGCTGCTTCTGCCTTTCCTACTTGCTGGGTTGCGTGGAATGGGCAAGACGAATCATGGAAGATGTTGTATTGCTATGTTGGGATTATGGGGCATATTGAATTTCATCCCAGGGTCATATCTCGATATGAGCATTAATGTGACGGGTTTTATCTACGTTGCGGTATTACTGACATATTATAAGTGGTATTTGAAGCCGATTGGTACTAGATGTGCTGTGTGGCTGATGTTAATTGGCATGACAATTATCCTTGGTTGGAATTTACTGATTTCAGTGATATGGGAAGTATTCCATGCTGATTCCAGTCGGATAACAATTTATATTAATCCGATTCAAAAAGAATGGTCGTTGCCGATTCTTGCCGTTTCATTTGGAATGTTCATAGTATTTAGCCGGATGACCTTTTCAAGTCGATTCATTAATCGATGTGCGCGATCAGCATTTGCCGTATATCTCATTACCGAACAGCATTATTTCAGAGATGAAATGTTATGGCATTGGGTAGCGTTGAGTAATTTTTATCGCTCGAGATATTCGCTGCTTATTGCTTTGATATCAGTTGTTGTCGTTGTCATAATTGCAACAGTATTAGATTTTATGAGGCAATTCCTATTCTGGTGCACTGTTGATCGGCAGAAAGGACGACTTTTTGAATATATATGGTGTCGCGCGCGGAATATAATCAGATGTTTATTTAGATGAGACGTGTAAATATTGTGTGACGACATTTTATTGAACTTCCTGACCGATGAAGTCGCTATGACGAATGATAAGGAACATCACGGTAGGAGGTATTAAGTACGAGTGTCGCGGACGTGATGTGTAGAGCTCCAGCTAATCGCGGAAAGATCATTCTTAAGAACAGCCAGTGGAAAGCAATCGTTGACCTGTCGAGAGTCTGCTTAGCATTGGTATAACGGAGACATCGCGTGGCGTATGCCACTACTAGGCTTCAGGTGATGAATATAAAGCCAAGATGCATTAGTGTGTGAGGCGTCCCGAGAGCCGCCATACGTCCAGTATGGGTGCAAGTGCAGATAGTTGGATTTGCGACATGGTGGTGGATTTTAACAACGAAATAAGCCTGAGAAGTGTTGGTACTCCTGCTAGTTGTATTTTTATTTGTTGTCAAAAAGAAGAATCAACGCTAAAACTAAATAGGACAGCGTAAAAGATATAGTAGAAAGTATGTCTAAGAATTTGAATGGTTCCGTTGCTGTACTACTTCCCTGTTATAACGAGGAAATCACCATCGGTAAAGTGGTACATGATTTTAGAACAGCGTTACCGAATGCTGATATCTATGTATATGACAACAATTCCACTGACAATACTGCTGAAATCGCTGCGGCCGAAGGCGCAATCGTCAAGAGGGAACCACGTCAAGGCAAAGGTAACGTAATTCGTGCCATGTTCGAAGATATTGATGCTGATGTGTATGTTATGGCAGATGGGGACGACACCTACCCCGCTGATGCGGCACCAGCCATGGTGAATAAAGTGCTTGAAGGTTATGATATGGTAATTGGAGATCGTTTGAGCTCCACATATTTTCAAGAGAATAAACGCCCGTTTCACAACTTTGGCAATCGTTTGGTGCGTGGCTCCATCAATGGCTTGTTTCATGCAAATGTTACTGACATCATGACCGGTTATCGAGCATTTTCATTTACGTTTGTCAAAACCTATCCGGTGCTTTCTCAAGGTTTCGAAGTTGAGACTGAGATGACTATTCATTCGTTGAACAATAATCTACGTTTATTCGAAATGCCAATTCAGTATCGCGATCGCCCAGAAGGCTCTATTAGTAAGCTTGATACTGTAGGTGACGGTATTAAAGTGATGAGTACCATTTTTCGTATGATCCGAGAATACAAACCGCTGCCATTCTTCGGCAGTCTTGGTGCCATTCTTGGTATCGTTGGTATTCTGCTATGCGGTAACGTGATGGTGGATTTTTGGCATACTGGTATAGTGGCACGGTTCCCTACGTTTATTGGCGCGGTCATGCTGGTCGTCGCGGGAATATTGTTTTTTGTGACAGGTATCATCCTTGATGTTATAGCTAAAAATGATCGTAAGGCATTCATCATTGATGCTAATAGATTTGCTCTATTAAAGCGTAATACTAAGTAGTAAGTTTGTAATATAGTCAAGATGATGCAATACGCTTCAAAGATTATTGATGATGAGCGGAATGCGCTATCAATGTGATATTTGTAACGTTTTTTATGCAGGGCTACGTTGTTTTGAGATTTGGGTTTCGGAATTAAAGATGGGAAGCAAAAAATATCAGTTTCAATCACCGGATATATTTTTAGGCGGTAACGACAACATCAATGAGCGGGACTGGTTTGAGAAGCTGAATATCTGAAGCCAATGAGCTGCAAGAGTATGTATCTGGATAACGCCGCGTCTTGGCGAGGGCTTGACTATTTGAAGGATGAGCTCGGTTGCAGATGCAAATTTGATTCGCTCAAGGTTGAGTTAGGTATACGCCTCAGACATTTTAGGACACCAGATGGCACCAGAAGAAGCTTGATAAATTGTCTGCCTGAGGGAATGCCGAGGATATATTTGTATTACTGATTAGTAAGTCTAGGTAGGGGGCTGCGGACATTTTCTTGGAGATGATCATGCAGCCATTCCCTGGCTTTGACGGTATTGTACCGGACTCATCCAACCGAGTGATTGCTTGATGCGCTCGTGGTTGTACCAGCGGATGTAATCATCGATCAGGACGAGCACCTCGTCACGGGTACGCTCCTCCCAACGCTCGGGATAGACGGACTCCGTCTTCATACGCCCGAAGAACCCCTCCGCGGCGGCGTTGTCCGGCGAACAGCCTTTGGCGCTCATCGACCGCGTCAGCCCGTAATGGTTCATGAGCTCCAGCCATCCGGACCACCGGTAATGGCACCCGCGGTCGGAATGCACCAGGGGCCTCGCCCCCTCCGGCAGCGTCTCCGCGGCCTTGACGAGCATCCCGTTGGCGAGCTCCGCGTCGGGACTGAAACCGGCCGTGTACGCGACGATCCTGCCGTCGTGGCAGTCGATCATCGGCGAGAGGTACACCTTCCCGTCCCGGGCCTTGATCTCGGTGATGTCCGTGAGCCGCTTCTCGTTCGGCGCTTCGGCGGTGAAATCCCGTTTGACGAGGTTGCCGGGCGCGGGAGTCGTCTCGCCTTCGTATGAGCTGTATCTGCGTCGTTTGGGCACATGCGCGACGAGTCCGTCCTCGGCCATGATCCTGCGGATCATCTTCTCCGAGACGCCGGTCCTGAGCATGGCCTTGATTCTGCGGTACCCGTACCTGCCCTTGGACGCGGCGAACGCCTCGGCCACCTCCGTTCTGAATCCGGAGTATTTGTCAACCCCGAGTCTGGTGTGGTGATAGTGGTAGCTGCTCGGCGCGATGCCGAGCAAGCATATCATCGAGTTGAGTGAATACGCCGGCCTCAGACGGTCGATCAGCAGCGTCTTCTCCCTGTTCGACAGGCGCCGCAGGTTGGCGCCTGGGTCTTTTTTTACGACCTCCACCACCTCCCTCATCAACGCGTTCTCCAATTCCAACTCCTCGACCCTGCGGCGCAGCGTCTCCGTGTCGTCGTTGCCGTCCCCGGCATCCCGGCTTCGACACGGTGCGGACGCGGTCTTGCCGTTCTGCGCGGCGTTCCTGTTCCTGGCCTGCAACGCGGCCATGCCGCCCTCCCGGTACGCCTTGACCCAGTTGTGGACAGCTCCAATGCTCACGCCGAGCCGTCGGGCGGCCTGCTTCCGCGCATGCCGCCCAGCACCAGTTCGATCGCCTTCGTTCTTGTCTCCAAGGGGATGATGGGTTTCGCCATATGGCCAGCATACCTGGGATCCTTCGCCAGCCAGCGTTCCAGGCACTGTCTGGTCGGGTATCCCAGATACTCCACCACCTGGGCCGTGGTCATCGGCGTGGTGAAATACAAGTCCACCGCGCGCTGTCGTTCCTCGGGGCTGAACATATGATAATCCTTTCGTCCGGTCTCCAAGAAAATGTCCGCAGCCCCAAGCATATATCCTTGTCAACCATAACCAGCAAATGCACGTTTATAACCAAATTGCAAGCAAATTAGGTTTGCAGAAACATTTTGGCGAGGTGGCTCTTAAACCGAGTCAATTCATCAATCGATTTAGTGAGAAAACAACAAGTAATCGAGCTATTGCGGACAAGCCCCGAGGCAAAGCCGATGTAGTGCTTGTTGATGAAGCTCATCTGCTGTTGACGCAGGGTGACCAAGGATACTCGGGCAAGAACATGCTGCACGATTTATTGCGTCGTGCGAAAGTGGTTATTGCGGTATTCGACCCGAATCAGATTTTGCAAACTTCGCAGCGTTGGAGCGAAGAGGATCAGGACATGCTCTTTCCGCAGCAAGCAGAAAGCGACGTGCAAAAAACTGCTACTGGCTATAGCGGGCAGTTGGAGCGATTTGTGCCATTGAATATGTGGGGTGATCACTATTTGCTAAGTCGCATATGCTTGCATAGGCAATTTCGCATTGCTGCGGATGATGCGACGATTCGATGGATTGATGATTTCGCTGATGGTAAGAGAATAGGTCGTATTCCTCAAGACATTTGGGAGAAGGATAGAAAAACAGGCGAATATGTCCGCGAGCCATTTGAAATCAGAGTATTCGATTCGCCGGTTGAACTGTTTAAAGCCATAAAGGAGAGGGCATATCTAAAGGCTTCAGGCGTTGACGGATGCGGGCTTTCTCGTGTGGTTGCTACGTATGATTGGGAGTATAAGGGCGGCAAAATCAACGATTCCAGTCCCGATGGTCTTTGGAATGTTGAGATGCATCGCGATGCACAGGGAGTATGGCGCATGGGAGCGGCTCCGGGAATGCAGAGAGGATACGATGCGTTTAATCCTGATGGAAGAGCTGATTATTTCTGTCATCCATGGAATTACGAAATCAAGGTAGGGGATAAGGGTCTTTCCCTAGATGCTGTCTGGGCGGAAAGTCCGCATACGCTTAATGAAGTAGGATCAACGTTCTCTATTCAGGGGTTTGATCTTAATTATGTAGGTGTCATCATTGGACCGTCGGTTACCTATCGCGAAGGGAAAATCGTTTTTAACGAAAAGGCAAGTTGTAATAAACGTGCAGTGAGTAAGAGGAACGGCTCAATCAGCTACGCGCAATCCAATCTGCGTAATGAACTGAATGTTCTGCTCAAACGCGGTGTGCATGGATTGTATTTATTCGCCGTTGATCCTGAACTGCAGGCCGCTCTCAAAGAAGCTGCCAGTAAGTAATTGCTTGACTGTACTTGATGTTCGTCTATGTTCATCTTTGAGTTTATCCAGCCGATGCGTATGCAATGTTGAGCGATACATAACCGTCCGAAAAGAGGCCGCCATGAAATACGGAATGAGAAAACCCAGCTGGAAGAAGAGCCTGTCCGCGCGTACGAAAGGCCGTGCCACCCGCGCGGTCAAGAAAGCGTTGATTCCCGGCTACGGCAAGAAGGGTATGGGCTGGCTGCATCCCAAGCGCAAACTGTACAGCACGGTCTACAAGAAGACCACGTTCAGCCTGTTCGACCTGTTCAAGTAGTCGGTAATCGGGTAATCGCTAGAACAGATCATCATGCGACCCGGTCCGTGTGAGCACGAGTTGCAGCTCCTGCTTTTCCACGCGATAAATGACGAGCCAGTCACCCTCGATATGGATTTCGCGATATCCTTTCCAATTTCCAGTCAGCGGATGGTCGCGGTATTTTGTGCTGAGTAGTTGCTTGTTCTGAGCCATGAGTGCGTCAATGGCTTGTTTAAGCTTATCGGGACTATAGTGTTTTTTGAGCAGAACCTTGAAATCCTTCTTGAACTGTGTTGTACGAAAGACCGATTTAAGCATCCAGCAGATCCTTCATCAACGCATCCGTGCTGGTGAAGGATTCTCCGTCATGGGTTTCCGTCTGGCGGCGTGCCTCAATGCTGGACGGATTGTCCCTGGTGATCTTGAAAGGCATGCCGTTTTCACGGATTGACTGGCGCAGAAAGATGTTGATCGCCGTTGACAGATCCATGCCCATGTCGGCATACAGTTCCCTTGCCTCTCGTTTGATCGCTGGATCAGTGCGGAAACTAATCGTCGCAGTGTCGCTCATGGTTGCTCCTAATCATATGCAGGTAACAGCTACAAGCAATTGTAGTGTGAATGTCATGCTGTTGTCTATACACTAGATCATGCCATACGGGAGCACATTCCGTATAGCGGAATCTTCTACGTTCGTAATATCGCATTTATACTTCGGGAAAGGGTGATCAACGTTTTGGAATCCATGCTGGCAAGCGTTGCGGTCATTCCTGCAACGTGAATTGGAAGGGACCGTCCTCCACGGAACCGACGCGCATGCGGGCGCCGAACCGGCCCTCACGCACAGGAACATTACCTGAGCGCAACGCTTCATTGAAACGAATCCATATCAGATTCGCATGCTCATCATCGGCATCATGAGATACTAGCTGCGGCCTGCCGACCGCGGAACGCCGCAACGTGGTGAGCGGCTGTGGAATCGACAGAATCTCGCCGCGCATCTCCTGAACAGACAGCGACAGTCTGCCCTGCGGACAATCGAAACAGCGTAGCGTGAGCACACGATGCGCCATCCGTGCAAGCGTTCCCTCATCATCATCAGGTTCCACTTCAATGGTTAGCACCAATCCGGGCCCGATCTGCACCATGTCGAGTGTCGGATCCGGTGTGCCCAACTCGTTCAATACGATGGCGCTCGCCTCGGACACGCGTTGCAGGGAAACTTTCATAACGACCAAGTGTACGGCAGCGGATCGGACGACCGTCGCATGGAAAAAACGGCTGGACGCCGGTAGATTGGGGTGTTATCTACCGGCGTCCAGCCGTTTTTCCACGAGTCGGATGGCGTCAGCTCTTTGCGTCGAACTTCTGCGCTTCCGGCACGGAACCCAACGATTCCTCGTTGTTGTTCCACTCGGTGGACCAGCCGTCCACGAACGCGCTCTGCACCTTGTCCCACTTGCCGGTGCCCTGTGCGTATTCGACCAGCGCGGAGGCGATGTCGTCCTGCCACTGCTGATCCGGAATGGTGAAGCTACGCACTTCGGTCTTGCCGTCATTGCTGTAGGCTCGGGCAGCCTCGGTCAGAGGATTGTCCGGCTGGTAGTCATCGGTGAACGTGGTGAACGGTACGGAGAATCCCATGTCCTTGGACAGGATCTTCTTGGCCTCGTTGTCGGTGATCATCCACTTGATGAAGTCGAGCGTGGCCTTCTTGTCCTTTTCGGAGGCGTTCTTGTTCACCGCCCAGCTCGCGTCATACACTCCTACGGGGCCGCAATCCTCCTCGCCCTTGATGCCCATGTAGTAGGGGAGCATGCCCAGGTCCTCATCGGCCACGTCATTGCCCTTGATCTGCGAATACGCCCACACGCCGTTCGGGTAGAACGCCACCTGGCCGAGCGCGAATTCGGAGGTCACGTCATCGTAGGTCTTGGAGCTCACCATACTTGCCTCGGTCGGGCTGGTCTTGAGCTGCAGGTCGAACATGTCCTTGTAGTTCTTGAGATACGTGCCCTTGATGGTCTTCGAGAACGTGGTGTTCGCGTCCCGATACTCGTAGTAGAGCGGCAGACGCGTCATATGCGCAGCGAATCGGTACGTGTCGGAGGCATCCAAGCCCGGGGTGGCGAACGCGCCGTCGACGCCGAGGTCGTCCTTGTGCTGCTCGATGGATTCTGCCACCTGCTTCAAGGTCTTGTAGTCCTTGATGTCATCGGCGGACTTGATCACCGCATAACTTTTGGCGCAATAATCCTTGATGATCTTCTTGTTGTAGATGATGCCGTACCATTCGGCGGCGTACGGCAGGGTGTACGAATTGCCGTCGATGGTGTACGAGTAAGCCTTGCCGGTATCGTTGAGCAGTTTGAACACGTCGGTGTCCTGCAGCGGTTCGACGTACTTCTGGTACTTGGCGAACTGGTCGAAGCCGGCGACGTTGAACATGGTTGGTGCGTTGTCCTTGGCCAATTCGGATTTCATGGTGGCGTCATACGTGCCGGCGGCTCCGGTCTGGATGTCCACCTGCACGCCGGTCTTCTTGGTGTACATGCTGGCCAGTTCCTTGTACTGGTCCACGACCTCGGCCTTGTTGTTCATGAAATACACGTGGCCCTTGCTGGAATCGGCGCTGCTGCCGCCGCAGGCCGCCAGCGATGTTCCCATGGCGAGCGTCGCCGCGATGGCGACGATTCGTGTGATGTTGCGGTTCATGATGTGCTCCTTTGCTTGGTTGTTGAATGCGAATTGCGGTTGATGGGGTCCGGTCAGCCGAGCGCGATCCACGCGGTGGTGTCCTGCGGCAGACGGCCGTCGTCGGTGAGGGGTCCGGAGACGAGCAGGATATCGCCTGCCGGCAGTTCGGCCGGTTCCGCACCGAAGTTGGTGACGCTGGCCCAGCCGTTGGCCCTACGGAAGGCGATGGTGCCGCCGGTGTGCCCCTCGGCGCCGTCCGGCTTGCCGGAGGACCGGTCGCAGTCGAGCCAGGTCAGGGTCGTGTCGGCCGTCATCCATTCGTGACGCAGTCCGAGCGCCTTGCGGTATAGGTTGAGCATGGAGCCGGAGTCCGTGTCCTCCCTGTCTACGGCGTAGTCGGCGAACCATTGCGGTTGCGGAAGATGCGGCTTCTCGCACGGATCGCCCGCCTGGCTCGCGTCCACGCCGGCGCCTTCATGCTTGGTGGCGGGGGAGAAGCCGAAGGTCGGCGTCCCGGCCTTCCAAGGCAGCGGGACGCGGCAGCCGTCGCGGCCCTTTTCGATCTGGTCTCGGACGCGGTTGAACGCGGTCGGATCCTCCAACTCGTCCCACGGGATGTCGGCGACCTCTGGCAGGCCGAGCTCCTCACCCTGGTAGATATAAGCGGAACCTGGTAGCGCAAGCTCCATCATGATGGCCGCACGCGCACGCTTCGTGCCGAGCGCGCGATCCTCATGGTAAGAGGTACCGTTGCGCAGCAGCCAATCCTTGGCAAGTTGGTGGTGGGCTGCAGCCGGCACCTGCGGCAGCCCATAGCGGCTGACGTGGCGGGGGATGTCGTGGTTGCTCATTACCCATGTGGAGGTGGAGCCGGAGCGTTCCGCAGCGGCGATGCCTTCTTCGATGGCGAGGTGCATGTCGTTGCGAATCCAGTCTTTCTTGGCGAATTCGAAGTTGAACACTTGGCCGAGTTCTTCGGGCGAGGCATACCGGTATTGATGCTCCGGAGGTACCCAGGCTTCGGCGACGGCGAATGCCGGCGGATCATACTCGTTGAACACCTTGCGCCATTCGCGATAGATGTCGTGCACTTCGTTCCTGTCATACAGCGGATGCGTGCCGTCGGCGTAATGCATCTCGTCTCCGATGATTTTGAAATCATCGAGATCGTCACGGTCGAGATCCTTAGCCAGGCCGTGCGCCACATCCACGCGGAAGCCGTCCGCTCCATGGTCGAGCCAGAAGTGCAAGGTCTTGATGAAATCGGCGCGCACGTCCGGATTCTTCCAATTCCAATCGGGCTGTTCGACGGTAAACATGTGCAGATACCATTGTCCGTCGGGCACTCGAGTCCAAGCGGATCCACCGAAGCTGGCAATCCAGTTGGTGGGTGGCTCGTCGCCGTTCGGTCCTTTGCCGTCACGGAAAATATAACGGTCTCGCTCCGGTGAGCCGGGGCCTGCGGCAAGCGCGGCCTTGAACCATTCATGCTGGTTGGACGAGTGGTTCGGTACGATGTCGACGACTATTTTGATGCCTGCCGCATGTGCGGTTTTGGTGAGATGGTCGAAGTCGTCCATGGTGCCGAGTTTCGGGTCGACGTTGCGGTAGTCGTCCACATCGTATCCGCCGTCTGCCAGTTGAGACGGATAGAACGGGCTGAGCCAGATGGCGTCCACGCCGAGTCTTTTTAGATATGGGATTTGTTGTGCGACTCCTGCGATGTCTCCGAGGCCCGACCCGGTTGTGTCTTTGAACGAACGCGGGTAGACCTGATAGACAACCGCCTGCTTCCACCAGAGTGATGGATCGTCAGCGATGTGCCGCTCGTTGGCTTCGTTGCTCATTGGGTTGTCTTCCTTCATTGGATGCATTGTGATTTTGTTATGGCTTTTTATGGAAGCGTTTTCACTAGTTCATTTTGGTGAGAACGCTCTGTTTTGACGATTAGAATCACTTCGTTCTCGTCTTCGTATTGCTTAAAATGATAGCGCTTTCATTCTGTGAATGCAATAATTGTTTTGTTATGGCGTGTCTGCTTGTGAAATCAACGATTCTGCTAATATGAAAGCGCTGGATAAACAATGGGAAACTGGAGTGGATATGGCACGAGCCACCATCACCGAAGTAGCGGAACTGGCGGGAGTATCTCAGGCGACGGTTTCGCGGGCATTGCGAGGTGCTGGCAAGGTCGCTCCGAAAACGCGTGCCAAAGTTGAGGCAGCTGCGGACCGGTTGGGCTTTACCTTATCTAAAAGCGCATCGTCTTTGGCGTCCGGGAAAACCATGCGGGTTGTCCTGCTGTTTTCCGGCAAACTCAACGAATGGTTCAACGCCAACGTGTTGCAGGGCGTGTGCGAAGTGTTGGAACCGGAAGGCTACGACGTGTCGCCCACATTTGTCACAGGCAGACAGGAGACGGAGCGTTACTTCGCAAAATTGCCTAAAAATCGCAATGCTGACGCGATCATCATTTCGTCGTTCCAACTCGACGAATCCGCACGTGAGAAACTGCGTGTCACCGATATGCCGACGGTCGGTGTGAACATTCCAGCCGAATCGTTCTGCGACGCAGCCATCGGTGTTGACAACTACGATGGCATGTCCAAGGCGGTGCGTCTGCTCAAATCGCTTGGACACCAGCGCATCGCTTTCGTCGTTGATTACATTCCCGACGACATGGTCTACAGCACCAGCCAGCGTATGGAAGCGTTCTTGGAAGCGGCTGAACAAAACGGTTACGACGATGAGTATGCCTACGTCATAACCGCGGACGAGCATGATGCGCCATTGTCGAAAGCGGACCTTGCTGCGCAACTGGTGGCGAAATTACTGTCATTGCCACACATGCCAACCGCCATCTGTGCCGAAACCGATCAAGTGGCAATCGCAGTCATCAAGGAACTCGGCAAGCAACAATTGCATGTTCCTGAAGATATCTCCGTCATAGGGTTCGATGATGCCGACATCGCACAGGCGGCGAATCTGACCACCGTTCGACAGAATCCGCTGGAAATGGGACGCAACGCCGCCCGTAAGACGTTGTCCCTTCTGCGTGGACAGACGCCAGACGCATCCTATGAATCGCAGGAGGCCACGCTGATGTTGCGTGACACCACCAGACGCGTGGCGACCGACCGTTCGTGACGGTTCTTCCGTATTCTCCGAACGGAATGAACGCAATATGGAAGGATATGGGCCCATGTAGCCTATGTGCCCTATGATGCGTTGAAGGAAACCGGTCTTCGGAAAACCGAGACGGTGGTCGAACCATACGAAGACATCGAAAGACATTCGGCAGGGCATGGGCAAAATCAACGAAAACAGCGCAAAGTCAACGAAAACGAAGAATGTGACGCCCGCGGTCACGCCATGGGGCAAGAACCGTGTGAAGAACACCGAAACCGGCAAGCACGTGCTCATCATGCCGGGCATCGGCTACACCGTAGACCGACCGCTGCTGTACTGGTCGGCGCAGGCGCTTGCGGCCAACGGCTGGTTCGTGGACCGGCTCGACCTGAAACTGACGGAAAGCGTCGAGTTTCCGGAAATGATCGCCTGCATGGAACGCGTGGTCGACGAATGGCGCAAGGCGGCACTCGAACATGCTGCCGAATCGGGTGAGGAGCCGCATTTGCTGGTCGTCACCAAATCGCTCTCCACACTCTCATATCCGCATTCCGCAAAGCTAGGATTGCGCGTGGTGCTGCTCACCCCGGTACTCAATCCGCCGCCATTCGACAAGCACAAGTCGGTCATTCCCGCGCCGCTGCCGGGAACTGCCGGCAGCCCGATGCCGCTAATTTGCGCAGGTGACGCCGACCCGTATTTCGATGACGCCAAAGCGCATCTGCTCACCGACCATGTGCGCACGTATGCTGGTGCCAATCATTCCATCGAAGTGCCGGACGATTGGCAGACATCGCTCGACTATCTGAAACAGGTCACGCAGGTCATCGTCGACTACGCCGGCTGAAAAGAACGAGACGGAATATGCGCATCGTATTGCAGAAGGTCAGCGAAGGATCCGTCGACGTGGTCGACGAGACAAGCGGAGAAGTCGACACCACATTCGAACCACAGCATATAGGCATCGGCTATGTGCTGCTTGTCGGAGTGGAAGATACGGACGGAGCGAAACAAATCGACTGGCTCGCCCGTAAAATCGCCAACCTGCGCGTTTTCGAAGACGAGAACGGCAAAATGAACCGTTCCATCCACGACGTGGACGGCAGCGTGCTGTCGATATCCCAGTTCACGCTGTATGCGGACGTACGCAAAGGCAACCGGCCAAGCTTCGTGAAAGCAGGCGCGCCCGACCATGCCGAACAGGTATGGCATGCGTTCAACGACGCGTTGCGCGCGCAGGGACTCGACGTCAAAGAAGGCAGATTCGGCGCCCACATGCGCGTAAGCCTTACCAACGATGGTCCGGTCACCATCATTTTCGACACCGACGAGCTCGGCATCTGAACCGCGCCGCATATCTGATGGGTTGACATAGGGTTGGGCGCATGGGAATAGAGAATGACCGCAAACTGATCGTCAACTGCCTGCCGCTGACCGAGGCCGAACGCGCGCAGTTCACACGCGCCGCAAAAGGCATGCCGCAGGAATTCGTCGGCGACCCGGCACAACGAGGCTCCATGAACTGGACCGCCGAAATACCGGACGAACTCAAAGCGTATGCAACCGCGGTCATCGGCAACATCACGCCCGAAACATGCGCGCAATGCCCCAGACTCGAATGGCTGCAGACCTGGAGCGCCGGCGTCGACAAATACCAGCGGCCTGGCGTGCTCCACCCCGGCTCCATGCTCACCAACGCCACCGGCGCCTACGGACAAAGCGTGTCCGAACACATGTTCGCCATGATGTGGTCCATCATGAAAAACCTGTACATCTACGCCGTCGGCAACCCGAACGCCGCATGGCAGGACGCCGGCCGCGTCATCAGCCCCGACGGCAAAACCGCGCTCATCATCGGCACCGGCGACATCGGATCGCATTTCGCACGCCTATGCAAGAGCGTCGGCATGTCGACCATCGGCATCCGCCGCAACCCCACCGTCGAAGCGCCGGGCATCGACCACATGGTCGGATTCGAATCGCTCGACGACGTGCTGCAATACGCCGACGTGATCGCCATGTGCGTGCCATCCACGCCATCCACACACCACCTGCTCAACGCGGAACGCATCGCAAAACTCAAAACCGACGCCATCGTCATCAACGCGGGCCGCGGTGACGCCATAGACACGCAGGCGCTCGCCGACGCGCTCGCCAACGGCATGATCCGCGGCGCTGGCCTCGACGTGACCGAACCGGAGCCGCTGCCGGCGGCATCGCCATTATGGAGCGAGCCGAAATGCCTGATCACCCCGCATGTGGCGGGCGGCAACCACTTGGAGTCCACCGAACGGCGCATCATCGCCATCGCATTGGGCAACGTGCGCTGCTACGCCAACGGACAATCGCTCGACAACCGCATGCCTCTCAAGGGCTGACGTTCATTAAAAGTGGGTGTCCGCTCCTTCGGTCGTCGGCTGAATGGTCCGAATCGGACGGCCTCCGAGATGAACTCTGAAACGAACCACATGAGGAGGTCTATCTGGTCTGAAGGCATATGCACCGCGCCCGGAATACGTCACAAAAACGGGCAAACCCGTATGATGGCAGCCATGGGGAGAAAGGCGGGAGATATGACATTGGACAAATGGCAGCGGATGACCGAATGGTTCATGACCGCATTGGCGTTGGTGTTCCTGTTCGCGTATTCGTGGGAAGTGCTGGCGAGAACGCATATCGTATTGTGCGAAACGGTGATCAACATCATCTGGATGGCGTTCATCGTCGATTACGTCGTTTCGATTCTGCTGGCGAAGGACAAGAAAGCCTGGTTCAAAGAGAATCTGTTGATGCTGGTGTCCATCGCCTTGCCCATCTTCAGACCATTGAGGCTGTTGCGATTGGTGGCGGTGCTCAACGTGCTCAACCGTACCGGTGGCATGGCGGTGCGTGGACGCATCACACTGTACACATGCTGCAGCGTGACACTACTGATGTATATCGGCGCCCTTGCCGAATTGGATGTGGAACGTGGGGTTCCAGGCGCTTCCATCACCGATTTCGGCGAGGCGATATGGTGGTCGTTCGTGACCGTCACCACAGTCGGCTATGGCGATTTGTCTCCGGTGACATGGCAGGGAAGAAGCATCGCCATCGGGCTGATGATAACCGGCGTGGCCCTGATCGGCATCGTCACCGCGACACTGGCCTCATGGATAGTCGATCGTGTCCGTGACGAAACCGACAAGCGCGCGGACGAGGCGGAATCGGAAACGGAACAGTTGCGCCACAATGTGCGGGAACTGACGGACACCGTCAACCAGCTGCGTGACGACATCGCGCGGCTGCGCAGACCATAGCGGTTCTCATGACTGCACTGCGGAAAATGCGGAAAGAGGCTGAGGCATAGGAAAAGCGCCGGATGAATAACCCGGCGCTTTTCCTATGCCTCACCGTCATACGTCTTACAACCGGAAAGGCGGAGACGCTGCATTGGATTTATTCGCAGGCGACTCCGTCATGGTCGCGGTCCAGTTGTGAACGGTAGCCCGGCTGGCCCTGGTAGATAGGCGCGGCGCCAGCGGCTCGTGCCGCGGTGCAGTTCTGGTAGTAGACGTCCTGCTGTGGCGCTGGTTGGGGCGCGGGAGCCGGAGCCGGAGCCGGAGCGGGTTCGGGCGCAGGTGCCTGCGTCGTTTGTTGAGTCTGCTGGGCCTGCTCAGCTGACTGTTCGGTTTGCGTCTGTTCGGTCTGCTCGGACTCGGTGGTCTTCTCGGCTGTGGAATCCTTGACCCCCGTGTAGTCGGGCACGGTTTGCGTCGGGCAGGAGGACAGCACCTTGGCCATGGCTTCCTTTTCGGCCTGCGTGACCCACAGTGAGTATTTGTGCTTCACGCCGATCTGACGCGCCACGTATTCGCAACGGAACCCCTTGTTGGACGGCAGCCACGTGGCCGCATCGCCATCGGACTTCTTCTGGTTGGCACGCCCCTGCACGGCCAGCAGATTGTACGGATCGTTCGCCAATGCGGTGCGGCGCTCCTCGCTGAGCTTCTGCGCGCCCTTCTGCCACGCATCGCTCAACGCCACCACATGGTCGATCTGCACCGCGGTGGAAGTCTTCTTGCCCTTCTTGAACTTGATGTCCTTGCCAGTGTATGGATCATGCAGTTTTCCGGACTTCACCACGCAATTGTGCGTACGCCACTTGTGCCTCACGCCGGTCAGATCGCGGTTGAGGATATCATTGCGGGTGTCGCAGCCGTTGTGGTCCACGTCGGCCCACGCCTTGCCGAATTGAGTGCGCTTGTACCCGGTTTTCGGCGCGCGGCCCTTGACCTCCAACGAATCCAACACCTCCGTGGCGGACGTGCCGGCCCCGGTGCCATCCGTCGGCTCGTCCGCATACGCCGAACCGACCGGCAGTCCGATGGCCAGACTCGCAGCCAGCAATCCGGACAAAACAACCATCATCGAACCATGACGACGCATGATACGCTCCTCACCCTAAAACCCCTCAAGTAGTACAAGAATATCCCCGGAACGAATTCGAATCGCTTATTTACGGCAGATTTTTCGGCATGCCGAAACCAGTATTTCGCATCCGTCAAGACGTATGGCAAGAATCGGCCGTATGACCAACAGCATCACAGCAATCAAACCGGAACGTCTCGCACAATACGCCAAAGACTTCAACGCCGACCGGGCCAACCTTGTGGCCGCCAACGCCGCGGTGTCCTCGGGCGTGCTCGAAGCCGCCACTGACTACAAAGGCCAGCGCGCGCTGCCACGCGACTTCTCCATCGAACTGAAACAGGGGTCCATCACCAACCAGCGCCGATCCGGCCGCTGCTGGATGTTCGCATCCCTCAACACCCTGCGTTACGAGCTCATGCACCAGTGGGGACTCGACGATTTCGAATTCTCCGAAACCTACCTGTTCTTCTGGGATGCGATGGAAAAATCCAACACGTATCTCGAAAACGTGTTCGCCACGCTCGACGAGCCGACCGACAGCCGCCTGTTCCAGGAGATCAACTACGGGCCGGCCGATGACGGCGGTTGGTGGCAGATGTTCGCCGCCCTTGTAGACAAGTATGGTCTCGTGCCGAAGAGCGCCTACCCGGAATCCGCCAATTCCAAGGACTCCGACGCGTTCAAACAATACCTCAACAGCAGGCTGCGCCAGTTCGCCGCCGACCTGCGCGAACGTTACGCAGCCGGCGCCACGGTCGATGAACTGCGCGCGGTCAAGGACGACGACATGTCCACCGTGTACCGCATGTGCGCCATCTCGTTGGGCGAGCCGCCGGAGAAGTTCGACTTCCTGGCCCGCGTGAGCGACGATGACAAGAAGGACGATAAGAAAAGCGGCGAAGACGAGGCCGACAAGCCGAAAACCGGCAAGGACGAGCGCAGACAGATCCGCGAAACCGGCATCACGCCGATGGAATTCTACAAGAAGTACGTGCCGGTGGACGTCGACGATTTGGTGACGTTGTGCAACGTGCCGATGGCGTCCCGTCCGTTCAACAAGCGTTACCGCATCCGCTACACCGCCAATGTGGCCGAAGCGGGGGATATGGAATTCGTCAACGTGCCGCTCGACGTGTTCAAAAAGGCCGCGGTCGACCAGATTAGCGCCGGACACCCGATCTGGTTCGCCTGCGACTGCACCCAGTTCTCGCTGCGTGCGGCCGGCTATTTCGACTGCGACAGCGTGCGCGTGGACCAGCTGTTCGGCACCGATTTCGACTTCGACAAGGCGCACGGCCTCGAATACGGCGACAGTCCAAGCAACCATGCCATGACCCTCACCGGCGTGAACCTTGACGAGCAAGGCAAGCCGAACCGCTGGAAAGTGGAGAACAGCTGGGGCAAAGACAACGGCGAAGACGGCTACTACGTGGCCTCCGACAAGTGGTTCGACCGCTATGTGACCGAAATCATCATCCGCAAGGAATACCTCGACGACGCCACCCGAGCGCTGCTCGAAACCGAGCCGGTGGAACTCGACCCATGGCAGCCGCTGACCAAACGCTGCCGCTGACGCAACACGGGCGATAACATGCCGCGGTCCGGATCGGGCCGCGGCTTTTGCTGTTCCATCGCGCTGGTATGGTTGCATGAGAACAAACGTACGAACGATGGGGGTTCAGGTGGCGGACACTCTGGCATGGCTTTCCGACGAGCTGCGCAGCGAATGCAGCCAGCCGGTACTGCAGCGCGCCCGCGGCATCGCCAACCAATGGCGTTCCAAAATGGAGGACCTGCATTGCCTGAACGACACCGCATCCAACCGCATCACCCTGTATGCCACCATACGGGGCACCACCTCACCCTCCAGCCGTTACGAAGTGCAAGCCACGCTTGATTTCGCCGACGAGCTGTTTCTGGCACGCTACTGCTCCTGCCCGGCATTCAGCGGTTCGCAGCGCGGCTACGGTTCCTACCGGACCTTCGACTACCACAACAGTCCGAAATACCGCAGCTTCGACGATGACGACGACTACGATTACGTCGACGACTACGACGATTTCGGCTCCGGCAGCACGTACGGCCACGTCAACGATGATGACGACTCGGCTTCCTCCACCAGCCGCCGGTATACCGGCATGTGCAAGCACGTAGCCGCCATGCTGCTGCTGTTCCTGCAACAGCCGGAACGATTCCGGGGATTCCACGCCGCAGCCGCAACACCCCGGGCCCTCGCCGACTACATGCGCTCCCTCGATGCGAAAAGCAACAACGCCGGCGAGAACGCCCAACTCGACGTGCTGAAACGAATCATCAACGCGAAAAGCCGATTGATCGAGGAACAACGTGGCGCCTCCGGACAGGGAGCCGCCAAACCGAAACGCAAATCAAGCGCGCCGGTCGACGTCAAACCGGGAAGCGTGTACCTCGAGCCCACGCTGATCAACGGCCATGACGCCCTGCGCCTGTCCCTGCGCATCGGATGCGGCGACGCCGACTATGCGCTCAAAAACATCTCAAGATTCGTGGCCGACATGCGGACGGGAACATACGAGTCATATGGCAAAAAACTCGCGTTCACCCACACTCCGGACATGCTCGACCCCTTCTCGCTGAAGCTATACCGCTTCCTACAGCAGGTGATTGCATCCAGAACGGCGGCCCAACTGCAAAACGGATACTATTACGGCGAAGCGGTACGCATCGACCGTGAACTCGTCCTCACCGATTGGGAGGCATGCGACCTGCTCGACCTGTTCCACGCCGTGACACAGGACGAATACAAGGAACACGAGTCGAAGGCCCGCGGTTTCCTGCGCACGTCGGACGGTGACGGGCTGAGACGATTGCTTATCGAAGATTTCCAACGCACCAAGAAATCCGGGCCAAGCCGCATCCACATGGCCAACGAAGGAGGCGAACCGTTCGGCCTTGACATTGTCGAAGGCGACCCCACCTTCACGTTCAAGGCGTCCTACGTGCATGAGGGCACCGCGTCGGGCGTACGCATCACATCGGACCAAAGCATCTCCGATGTCATCAACGGACGCAACGGCTTCTACATTTTCAGCTGCGAACGTCCCGACGATTCCACGGAGACGGACGGGATAGGCATCGACGGGCTCTTCCGCTGCACCGATAAACTGCGCCCGGCATTACAGGTGCTGCCTGACCTGTGTTCCGACGATCCGGACGGCGTGTTCATCGCCGAAAACGACTGGCCCATGTTCGCCCGAACCATCGTGCCGAAACTCACCGAAGCGGGCATCGGATTCGACATTCCGCAGGAAGTGACCGAAGCGGTGGGAACCGAATGCCGGATCGAATTCTATCTGGACCGTGATTTGTACGGCATCACCTGCGAAGCGGTGGCGAAATACGGCGACTTCACCTTCCAACTGGTGCCCACCGCCAAAGAACTGCGCGGCGTGATCAACCCCGATTCACGTTCAAGAGCCTCGCAGGTCAAACGCGACCTGTCACGAGAATCGTTCGCCGTGCAGGTGGTACGCCAGCTGTGCCCTACATGGAGCTCCATCGACGTGGCACGCGTCAAAGAAGAGGACGAGCAGGCTATCCTGCTCATGCTCACCGACGGCGTGCAGATCCTCAAATCGGTGGGCCAGGTCTTCTCCACGGCGGCATTCGATGGCATGATGCAGTCCAACCCGCCATCGGTGAAGGTCGGCTTGTCCATCGACTCGAACCTCGTTGAAATCTCACCGATCGCCGACGAGGTGCCGATGAACGAAGTCGGCGCGCTGCTTGACTCCTACCGCAGAAAACGCCGCTACCATCGGCTCAAAAACGGCACGTTCGTGGATTTGAAGGAAACCGACCTGCATGAGCTCGACCAAGTGTCCACGGACCTCGACCTGAGTGAAAAACAGCTCGACTCCGGCATCATCAAAATCCCCGGATACCAAGCGTTCCTGCTGGACTCCCAAGTGGACGACGAAGGCAAAAGCGCCTCGTTCGTGGACTATGTCAACGATGTGAAGATCGTCGATCCGAAACGCTACGAAGTGCCCGAACGGCTCAAAACCGTGCTCCGCCCATACCAGGTGGAGGGCTTCCAATGGCTGTCCACCCTGTGGGACAAGGGCTTCGGCGGCATCCTCGCCGACGAGATGGGCCTCGGCAAATCCGTGCAGCTGCTCTCGCTCATCGAAGCGCGCAAGGGGAGCGGACCGGCGCTTATCGTCTGCCCGGCATCACTCGTCTACAACTGGGCCGCGGAATGCGAGAAATTCGCGGGCGATCTGACGGTGGAAGTCGTCGCCGGTACGAAAGCGCAGCGACGCAAGGCCATCGCGACGGTGGCCGCGCAATCGCAGGAGAACGACGGTGCTACGACGAATGGCGCCACGACGTACGACGGCACCGACGTGGTGATCACCTCCTACGATCTGCTGCGTCGCGACGTGGACGATTACGCAGCCTGCCATTTCGCGCTGATGGCGCTCGACGAGGCGCAATACATCAAAAACCATGCCACAAAGGTGGCCAAATCGGTCAAACAGGTCACGGCCGACCATCGCTTCGCTCTGACCGGCACGCCAATCGAAAACCGGTTGAGCGAACTGTGGAGCATTTTCGACTTCCTCATGCCCGGACTGCTCGGCACCTATACGAAATTCCGCGAAAAATACGAGCAGCCGATCATGGCTCCCGGTCCGGAACATTCCGTCATGGCCGACAAACTGCAGGCATTGGTGGGACTGTTCATCAAACGCCGTCTGAAAAAAGACGTGCTCACCGACCTGCCCGACAAATTCGAGAACGTGCTCACCGTCAAACTGGAAGGAGAGCAGCGCAAACTGTACGCCGCACACGAACAGCGGCTACGCGCCACGCTCACCAAGGCGTCGGACGCCGACTTCAACACCAAGAAGATCCGCATCCTCGCCGAATTCACCTTGCTGCGCGAAATCTGCTGCGATCCAAGACTCGTATACGCCGACGCGAAGAACGCCTCCGCCAAACTCGACGCCATCGCCGAACTCGTGGCCACATGCATGGACGAAGGCAAAAAGGTCCTCGTGTTCTCGCAATTCACCTCGTTCCTCGAACTCATCGGCGCCAGACTCGCCGAACAAGGCGTGGAATACTACACCATCACCGGCGAGACGCCGAAGAAACGCCGTGTGGAACTGGTCGACGAATTCAACGGCAATGACGTGCCCGTATTCCTCATCTCGCTCAAAGCCGGCAACACGGGCCTGAACCTCGTGGGCGCATCCGTGGTGGTGCACGCCGACCCATGGTGGAACGCCGCCGCGCAGAACCAGGCAACCGACCGCGCGCACCGTATCGGCCAAACCCAGGACGTGAACGTATACCAGATCGTGGCCAAAGACACCATCGAGGAACGCATCCTGAAACTGCAGGAAAAGAAAAACGAGCTGGCGCGCCAATTCACCGACGGCACCGCATCCGGCGGCGTCGGCACGCTCAGCAAGGACGATCTGCTCGACCTGCTGTCATAACATGCCCGCTGTCGCGGCGTGCGCAGACTGCGTTCCGAATCGCAAGACGAAAACGGAACGCAGGTTGCGCATATCGCATGGCGGGCGTATATATGGACAAGCAAGTTTCAGGGAAGGTGAAAATCCTTACTGGCGGTAACGGCACGACCGGCATTCATAACGGCCCCATACCGAAGCCCGCGACCCGCGAAAGCGGCTGATCCGGTGAGAATCCGGGGCCAACGGTTACAGTCCGGATGGAAGAAACGGAGCTCAACATGAGTGTATCCTCTCCTAGCAATACCTCCAATACCGCAGCTGATCAGGCCGCAGACAAACCGATGACCCGTCCGGACAACGCGCACTCCACAGGCGTCGCCGACTCCGGCCGCTGGTCCACCAAACGCATCGCCATGTACGCGCTGTTCGTGGCGCTGTCCATGGCCGTCAGCTTCATCGAATTCCCGATCATCCCAGGCGTGCAGTGGCTCAAATACGACCCATCCGGCATCGTCTGCCTCGTCGCGGGCTTCGCGTTCGGACCGGCCGCAGCCGTCATCGTCAGCGTGCTCGGCTTCGTGCCGCACCTGTTCACCAACCCATGGGGCACCCTGATGGCCGTGCTCGTGGCATTGGCCCTGTCCGTGCCGGCATCGCTCATCTACAAAAAGAACAAGACGCGCAAGGGCGCGCTGATCGGCATCATCGTCGGCGCTGTCGTGGCGCTCGCCGTCGCCATCGTCGGCAACATCATCGTCACGCCGTTCTACGCGCACATGACCACCGCGCAGGTCGTGGCGCTTATAGTGCCGGCGCTCCTGCCGTTCAACGCGTTGAAGTTCACCATCCACGGCGTGGTCACGTTCTTGATCTACAAGCCGATCTCCAACCTGCTGAACCGTTGAGCTTCGTTTGTTTCCCATTGAAATGAACATGGAGGGACCGTCCGCATCCGTCGGAGGGTTCCTCCGTCTTGTTTTCCCCGAGAATTCCATACAGTGCTGGTGAAGGAAGATTTTATGGTTACGACCAATGCGCCGATCATAACGCTACGCGATGTGCGATTCACCTATGATGGCGGCGCGACATGGGCGCTTGACGGTGTGAGCCTTGACATCCGCCGTGGCGAACGCATCTGTCTGGCCGGACCGAACGGTTCGGGCAAATCCACGCTGTCACGTGTCATCGCCGGACTGGTGGCTCCCGATGAGGGATATGTCGTATTGTCAGGCAATGTGGTGTTCGACGAGTCCGGCGCGCACGCCGACGAGTATCGAACCGCCCGTTGCGGCATAGGCGCGGTGTTCCAGCATCCCGAAGACCAAATCGTCACCACCGTCACCGAAGACGACGTGGCGTTCGGACCGGAGAATCTTGCGATTGAGCATGATGAGATCGGCCTGCGCATCTCCGGTTCGCTGGACGCCGTGGATATGAGCGACTATCGCGCTTCCGATCCGACGCGCATGAGCGGCGGCCAACAACAACGCATCGCCATCGCCGGCATGCTGGCGATGGATTCCGATGTGCTCGTGCTCGACGAGCCGACCGCCATGCTCGACCCGCAAGGGCGCGCCGACATCATGCGGGTGCTGGACGAACTCCAGGACCGCGGCACCACCATCATTCTCGTCACGCACCATGCGGACGAGTTGGAACATGCCGACCGTGTGATTCAGCTGGAAGCAGGCCACATCGTAGGCGATGGCCCCGCCGACGAGCGGCTTCGGATGCCGGTTCAATCGGTGGGCCTGCCGAAACGCATTGATGATGAGCCCGCCGAAACGCTCATCGAAGCACGCGACATATCGTATCGTTACGTGGACGCCGAACGTGACGTGTTCAACCACCTGTCGTTCAGCATCGGCAAAGGCGAGACAGTGGCGTTGATGGGACGCAATGGCGCCGGCAAAACCACATTGGCGCGCATGCTGTGCGCGTTGGAGAAACCCACGACAGGCTCGATCGTCATCGACGGCATCGCCGTGGCCACTGCGAAGGCGAACGGCGGAACGAAGCCCCTCAATCGCAAAAACCGTACGAGGCTGCGCCGTACGGTCGGCTACGTCATGCAGCATCCGGAACGGCAGCTGTTCGCCGACACCGTGGCCGAAGACGTCGCATACGGGCCTTCCAACCTGGGATTGGATACGTCCGAGGCGATGGAACGCGCCATGCAGGCCATGCGGCTGCTGCATATCGAACATCTGCGAGACCGTTCGCCGTTCGACCTGTCAGGTGGCCAGCAGCGACTGGTGGCGATCGCCGGCGTGATCGCATGCGAGCCGAAAGCGTTGATTCTGGACGAGCCGACCGCAGGTCTTGACGAGGAGGCCGCCGCACGCGTGCACGGGCTCATCCACGAGCTCAAATCACGCGGCGTGACCATACTGCTCATCTCGCATTCGCAGGATGAAGTGGACGAGCTTGCCGACCGTACCATCATATTGGGCGAGCCGGCGAAACGTGCGGACTCTAAGGAATCCACGGAATCCACAGTGAAAGCCACCTGCGAAGAGGAACCGGATGCGGAACCATCCGTGGACGCCGCCGGCTCGGACACCGCGACCGTGGGGGAGCGGCGGACCCTGTTGGAACGCCTCGATCCGCGCGTGGACATGCTGTCCGCATTGGCGCTCATGTTCTCCGCGTTCGCCATCGGCTCATTCTGGCAATTGCTGCTTGCCGTGGTGTTCACCGGCGTGATCGCCGCGGCCGGACGCATCAATGTAGGCCGATTGGCCGCTTCCGTGCGTGTGTTCCTGGCATTGTTCGTTTTCTGCGGCCTGCTGAACATCTTCTTCGTGCGCACCGGCACCACGGTGGCGAGCCTCGGGCCGATTCCCATCACCGATGACGGCATCCGCATCGCCATACTCTACGCATGTCGGTTCGCCGTGGTCATCGTCATCGGAGCGATGTTCCTTGCCTCCACCACACCGACCGCCATGACCGACGCGTTCGAATCATTGCTGTCACCGTTCGCCAGATTCGGCCTGCACACGCAGGAGACGGCATTGGTGATGAGCCTCGCCCTGCGTTTCCTGCCGACGCTTGGCATGGAAACGAAAGCGATCATCGACGCGCAGTCGGCGCGCGGTGGCAGCGTCGAAACAGGTTCGTTCGTAGTACGCATCAAAGCGATGGTGGCGGTCGTCGTGCCGGTCTTCGCCGCAGCCATCCGCCACGCCGACAACCTGAGCCTCGCCTTGGACGCGCGCTGCTATGAGGAAGGTGCGACGCGCACGCATTGGCGTGTCATGCGCGTCACCGGCATGGACGTGACCGTGGCGATCGTGGTGCTCGTCTATCTCGTCGCACTGGTCGTGCCGGGCGTGCTGTTATGACCGGTGCGTTGCGGGCGGATGGGCAAATACCGTCCTCACGCTAGGCTTGAGCGGGTATTTGTAGATAGGAATGGAACACATATGGCACTTACCAAAAAGCAGATCAAGCAGCTGCGCGGCCTGGCCACCAAACTCAATCCGCTCATCCAGGTCGGCAAGAACGATTTGAGCGAAAACGCCGTCAAACAGGCGGACGAGACCATCGAGAAGCGCGAGCTCATCAAATGCTCCGTGCTCGACGGTTCCGGTCTGACCGCCAAGGAGGCCGGCGAAGGTCTCGCCGAACAGCTTGGCGCGGAACTCGTGCAGGTCATCGGCAACCGTTTCGTGCTCTACCGTCGTTCCCAGCGTGACGACGTGGAGCACATTCGTTTCGTGCGCGAATAGCGATCCGAACGTTATATGAAGCGGCCCGCCCTCCGAAACCAATCGGAAGGTGGGCCGCTTCATATGGAAATAAACAATCGGAAGAGAGCGTGCCGGAGAATCAGCTCTCCTGATCCCATTCGGGCTTCCACGTGTACTGCATGTCGTACGCGCTGGACCAGAACATGTACTCGTTCTCAACGCCGGTCACAAAAATATCGACCAGCTCCTGCTTACGTTCCTCGCTCACCTCGGCGGCGAGTTTTTCGATATGCTCGATCAGCCAAGCCGAACCCTGCCAGAACTCGTCGGTCTTGTACATGTCCACCCAGCTCTTGTACTGGTTCACATCGAGCGTGTCTGCGAATTCATGGGCAAGACGATATCCGTAATCCGCATACACCCAGGCGCAGGGGAGCACGGCCACGAGAATGTCGAGGATGTCCTTGCCATAGGCGATGGAAAGGATGTTCGACGTGTACGCGCGGGCGAACGCCGACTGGCGCACGTTGTTCATCTGCTCGTCGGTGATGCCGTAGCTGGCCAGATACGTGCGGTGCACGGTCGACTCCACATTCAACGCGCCGTTCTGCACGTTGAGCATGAACGCCATGATCTCCGGATCGTCTGTTTTGGCCAGTCCCAAAGCATGCACTCTGGCGTAGTCGTTGAGATAACGGAAATCCTGCAGCAGATAGAATGCGAACTTCTCGCGCGGCAGAGTGCCTTCGCCCAGTTCGCGGATGAACGGCTGCCTGTAGCCTTCCTCCCATACGAGGTCGGCGGCTTTGCGCAGCCGCTGCGCGAATGGGGGAAGATTGGTTCGCGTGACGCCCTTCGAAGCGTCGAACGCGGAATCGGAATTGGTTACGGAAATCACATCAGCCATATGGCCATGCCTCCCTACGCTGGTGTCAACCATCAGGTTCAAAGGGTTCGGACGTCCACGCCCATCTCAATCCGTCATACGGATTCCCCTGCATACGCGGCTCATTATGGCAAACAAGTTCGTGCCGTGCAAGGTTCTGTCCATATTTGTCGCGGATTATGCCCGTGCTCGGCTCCATATCGAACATGGCCGATGTGTGGTTGAGGGCCGGTGCAAGAATGGAACGTATGACTGAAAAGCAAGTTGCGAAGAAGACCATCGAAAAGCTGGCTATCGTCGTGGTGACCTACAAGCGCCAGCAGCTGCTCGCCACCCTGTTCGAATCCATCGAGAAGCTTACCGTCGCCCCGTGGCGCATCATCGTCGTGGACAACGAGCACAGTGACAAGACCCATGGCATGGTCGAAGAATTCAGCGCCAAGCTCACCGCGCAGTGGGGCACCACCGTGGCCGACCTGTCCGGCAACGAGAACCGCGTGGTCTACGCGCCGCAGACCGACAACCTCGGAGGCGCGGGCGGTTTCTCCGCAGGCGTGAAGAAGGCGTACGAGCTGGGTGCCGAATGGTTCTGGGTCATGGACGACGACGTCGCCGTCATGCCGGAAGGCATCGAGCGCTTGGCCAAGTGGACCGATCGGCACGACGTGATTCAGGGAAGCCGCTACGACTATGATGGCGGTCCGTTCTACTGGCAGTACGATTTCATCGTCCCGCTCGGCATTCCGAACCCGATCGCACCGGCTGCGTTCGGCCTGGCTGGCTATCGCGTGATGGACACGTTGTGCTTCGAAGGCGGCCTGTTCCGCCGCAACATCGTCGAGAAGATCGGTCTGCCCGACCCGCGTTTCTTCATCTATTGGGACGACACGATGTACGGCTATCGTGCCAGCAAGGTCACCAATCCGATCGTCGTGCCCGACGTGGTGCTGCGCCGTACGCGCGAGATCGGCAATTGGGACATCGCCGGCGTGCGCCAGCTCAATTCCACTTCCGACATGAACCGCTACCACATCATGCGCAACCGCGGCTACATGGCCCGATACTTCATGACGTACGGCGATTACCGTCCGCTGTTGTTCGGCCTGGGTACGGTGCTGACCGCGGTCAAGGAAGTGATTCGACTGACGATGGTGGACCGCGAGCATTTCAAGACCGGCATCGTTCAGATCGCCAAGGGATGGTGGGATTCGCGCAAGCTGCTGCATGATCCGGAATGGCAGCCGATGCCGCCGCTGAAGTAACACCGTGGCCCACGCGTTTCCCAACGCGCGGCGATCACGCGATTGACGATTCGTCCCACGTCGGAGCCTCTACCGACGTGGGACGAATCGTTTGCAAAACAGGCGATGAAATATTTACTCGGTTAAGTATTACAATTTGTGCAATCGTTCTCACCATTTGTGCATGTCGCGCGCGATTTTGGGCATGTTGCGAGTTACCATAATACGTACCGGTTCGAATACACCCATAACATACCTTGATAGAGAGGTTGAAGATGATTGAGACTGCACAGGCATTCGGCGTTGACATTGGTGGCTCCGGCATTAAGGCCGCCCCGGTTAACCTCGAGAAGGGCGAGTTCGCCGAACCGCGTCTGAAGATCCTCACCCCGGAGGTGTCCACTCCGAAGGCCGTCGGCGAAATCGTTCGCCAGCAGCTCGAGCATTTCGAGGTTCCGGAGTCCGCTCCGGTCGGCATCGCCTTCCCGGCTCCGATTCATGTGGGCGAGAAGCTTGGCTACATGGCCAACCTGGACCAGTCCTGGGTCGGCGTGGACGTCACCGAAGTGTTCTCCGAAGCTTGCGGTCGTCCGGTCACCGTGGTGAACGACGCTGACGCCGCCGGTCTTGCCGAGCAGCAGTTCGGCGCCGCGAAGGGCCAGGATGGCCTCGTCATCGCCACCACGCTGGGCACCGGCATCGGCACCGCGCTGATTTTCAACGGCGAGCTCATTCCGAACACCGAGCTCGGCCATCTGGAACTGCTCAAGGGCAGGGGCGACGCGGAGAAGTACGCCGCATCCTCCATCCGCGAGAAGCTCGACATGGGCTACAAGAAGTGGGCGAAGCGCCTGACCAAGTACTACTCCCTCATGGAGTTCTACTTCGACCCGCAGCTGTTCGTCGTCGGCGGTGGCGTGTCCCGCGTCTCCGAGAAGTTCCTGCCGTACATCGACATCAAGACCCCGATTGTCGCAGCCAAGCTGCACAACGAGGCCGGCATCATCGGCGCCGCATACTACGCGAGCACCAAGCAGAAGTGATGTGTTGACCGATTAGGTTGTCACAAGGCCGTCCGATTCGTCGGACGGCCTTTTTCGTTGTTCCATGTGCCGCAGATGGAAGACGGCAGTCCATGGAGTAGGGTGGAGAGCATGCGTTTTTCCTCAAGAGTCGACATCAGTGAGCCCAATCCCATCGCCAAGGCGGAAGCCACCGCCAAAACAGCCGGCAGACCGCTCGGCAAGCTCAACGACTCCAATCCGACACGGCACGCGCTGGCTCCGGATCTTGTGCCGGACATCTACTCCGCCGACCCGCGCGGCCAACGCTACGCGCGTGAGGCGCTGGCCGCGTTCCTTGACATGCAGGAAATCGGCCATTGCTCGCCGGACGACCTGTACATCCTCAGTTCAACTTCCGAAGCCTACTCGTGGCTTATCAAACTGCTGTGTGATGCCGGTGACGCCGTGCTCGCACCGAAACCCGGCTATCCGCTCATCGAATCGATCGCACGCCTCGAATGCGTCGACATGATCGAATACCAGCAACGATTCGACGGCTCCTGGTACATCGACGTGGCCGAACTGAAAACCGCGCTGGAAGGCCCGGACGGCAATCGCATCCGCGCGCTGGTGCTCATCAACCCCAACAATCCGACCGGTTCGTACGTCAAACCGTCGGAACGCGAGGCGATCGTCCGCCTGTGCCGGGACCACGACGTGGCCATCATCGCCGACGAAGTGTTCTACGATTACGATTTGGAACCATTCGAAGGCAATGCACGACTCGCGGGGGAGCGTGGCGCGCTCACATTCGCGTTGGACGGTTTTTCGAAAATGCTCGCCGCACCGCATGCCAAAGTCGGCTGGATCCAGGTATCAGGTCCCGCCGAAGACGTGACGGAAGCCAAGCGTCGTCTCGACGTGATCGCCGACGACTATCTGCCCATGAGCGAGATCGTCGCAAAACAAATTCCCGCACTGCTTGAAGCGGCGCCATCGCAGACCGCGCGCGTGCAGGAACGTGTGCGCGGCAATCTCAAAGCACTGCATGCCATGCTCGACGCGGACGAGCAAGGTCTTGTCAGCGTATTGCGTGCCGAAGGCGGATGGAACGTACTGCTGCGCGTGCCCAGCGTGCTCGACGAGAACGAGCTGGTGCTGCACATGATCGAACGCCACGGCGTATCCGGACAGCCCGGCTACTTCTTCGACATGACCTCCAACGGCTATCTGGCCATCTCACTACTGCCCGAACCGGACGATTTCCGGCATAACGTGTACGTGGTGATCGACACCGTCAACGAACTGATCGGCTGAACGGACTGCCGAGTCCGAAATCTCTTCTACGCCCTGTCGCCCTTCGCCGCCTCATACTTCGAACGAACCAAATCCGTGTAAAAATCGACCGCCTCACGAGGCACGCCGTCGAACACCACACGATGGTCGTCGACAACGAGCACGCGGTCGATCGCATATTCCGGACGGACGATCAGATCCGTGTCATGCGTGGCGAACACCACTTGCTTGTCATAGCTGAACAGGGCCTTCGCCACGCGCGCCGACGCCACCTCGTCCAAGCCCTTGGTCGGCTCGTCGGCGACGATCGCAGCGGGGGAGAAGCTCAACGCGGCCGCGATCGCCAGCAGATGCCGCTTCTCGCTATCCAAAGCGGAGGCCGGCTCGCGGGCCACGGAAGCCAAGTCGAAATGCGCGAACAGATTGCCGATGATCGCCTGACGTTCGCTTTCCGGCACCTTGTGCTTCTTCAACGGCAGGTTGATCGCCTCACGAATCGAAGCCGCCTTGTAGTAGGCGTTCGGAATCTCTTCGCGCCGCACGCGGCCGACCAGATCCTCGACATGCTTCAGATCGCGTTTCACGGCGGGGTCGTATGCGGTACCGTCCGCTTCGATGCGGACCGTTCCGGACGTGGCGGCCAACGCGCCATCCAACAATTTGAGCAGCGTGGTCTTGCCGGCACCGTTCAAACCTATCACCGCCACACGCTTGCTGTCAGGTGTGATATCAAGCGTGGTGGCCTCCAAGCCGATATTGCCGTCCTCGTACATGTGGGCGGCCTGGTCGAGATGGAACGTGACGGACGAAGCCGGTGTGGAACGTTTACCGGCGAACAGCGAATCGAAGAAACCCATACCGCCGATTGTAACGAACCGCAGGCGCAACCGCGCGCAGGTTCACCGGCAGTTCATCCGAATCGTCCGTGCCCGCATGCGTGGCGGACGCCTTGTAATCGGCGAACAGGCTGCCGAAATCCAACAGTCGCGTCACACTGCTGGTTTCGGCATCGAGTTTGACGACCTGGTCCTGCACGGCGTTGTCGTCGCGGCCCAGTTCGGTGGTGAGCAGCACGATGTCGCCTTTGGCATCCAACGTGCGGCCCGAGGATGGTTGCGTGGCGGCGAAAGCGGTTTCATGGTTGGCGACCCCCGGAACATAACTCAAAGCAACAATGATGACAATCGTTATGATTGCCGATGAAACTCAGAGCAAACCGGAAAAACTGCTATATGAATCAGGAAAGAAACCTGAATTTTTACTGGATGTAGCTTATGTCGGACGTCAACCCAACATGAACCAGGACTGCACGTCGAGATAGAGGGCGGGATTGTTGCGCAACATCTCATCGTCACGCCCGGGCAGGAACAACGACATCAGCGCGACAACCAGCGTGAACAGCAGCAGCGCGAGGAATCCGGCACGACATACCCAACGCAGACGCGGCTTGCCGCAATCAAGTACGATCAGCAACGAAGGCAACGCGGCCAAGGCAAACAGCCATCCGAAATCGGCGATGTACCGCCATCCCAAACCAGCCATGCGGGAGTCAATCACCACAAGCAGCAATCCCAATGCCAGGCTGGATGTCAACAACAGCCATGTGTTCGTGCGCCCGGCCTTGCGCATACGCCGGTAGAGGAACGGGCAGGCCAGCGCGGCCAACGTCAACGGAGCTATCGTGAATAAGCCGCCAGGCATTGCCTCGGTAAATCCCCAAGTGGGAAGAGGCGCCGGATTGACGGCGAGGAACGGAAACGCATCCGTGAACCGCAACGGCAGGAACAGGTAATATGCGACGGTCAGCGCAAGATTCGACAATGGCTGCCGATAACTGGTCATATCCGTGACCGTCATCTGATATGAGGTGCCGAAGTCGAGCGGTGATCCGAACCGGACCACGTTGTACGCCAGCAGAGGAACGATCACAATCAACGCGGGAAGCAATGCGGCCAACGGCGCGCGCATCAGACGCCAGACCGACATATGGGGAAGGGAGGAATCATTGGAGGCGTGACGGAAAATCGACTGAATCTGCGGCCAGAATATTACGAAAGCCAGCAACGCCACGAGAATGAACTGCGGACGGCACCCCAGATTGGCCGCAATGCACATCGAGCCTGCAGCCAGATGGGGCAACGACAACGACTGCGTGCCATCAACCTCACGAATCCGATCGCCTGACACCGGCACCCGCTTGGCGGCGCCCAACCACAGCCACAATCCCAACACGCTCAGAAACAGGGAGGCGGCGATCGGCACCGAATAGAAATTCGTCCGATACCACAGATACAAACCATTGGAAGCCAACAGCATGAACACGCACAGCATACTGACCGCAGCCAACGGCGCATTCGGACGAATTCGGGATATCACACGAATCACCAGCAGACATCCGAATACCAGAAAACCAAGCATCAGCAGCGGCACGGCCGCACCGCAGGGCATCATCAGCCCGCCATCGACGAACAACGATGTGACCGCCCGATACGGCAGGAACAACAACAACGCGGGAACCACACCGAAATACGAATACCAGTGCCCCTGATAGAACGCGTAATCCCAATACACTGGGCTTACGCCATCGGCAAGCAACCGCTGCCGGGTGGCCACATCATACGGATCCGCCGCGTCACGCAACGCATCCGGCACATCCAAATCCAACCACGCGTGACCATCAAGCAGCGCCCTTGCCACGTAATCGTACTGGTCGAAATCATACGTGTACGTGCCTTTCGTATGGAAGCTCAACGGAGCCGCCTCCACCAGCTGCCACACCACAACGGCACAAGTGACCACAACAGGCACCGCCAGCAGCGCCCCCAGCCACGCACGCTGCCTCACACTCGTCGTATCCAACGGCATCCGCCACAACCGCGAACCAGGCCTCCACACCAGTACCATCGCCAACACGGCCACCATCACGCCGATACGCAACGGATTCAACGCGAACGGTACACGCACATTCGCACGCACCGCATCAAACGGAATCAGCGAACCCTTCGGTTCGACAATCCGCACGCACACCGAACCACCTGCAGCCGCCGCATGCACATACAGCGAACGCGGCGAAGACACCGACACCGAACTGACCGTACCGGCCCTGCGATTGACATCAGGACGGACACGAACCGTGCGCAACACCTGCTCCGATTGTCTGGCTGCCTTATCCAACGCCTTCGAAGACACCGGATCCATACGAACATATTCCGACGAGCCATCCGCATCGACCTGCATATATGCCTGCGTCGGATCGGTGACCTTCAACAACCCCTCGTCAGTACGTTCGAGCCCAGGGCCCAGCACGTTGTACGCGGCGGCGGAATCACCCGATGCGGCCAAGGAACGCCAAAACGGCATATTGCACAACACGCACTCGACCGCCACCATCACCGCGAAAGCGACTACAATGGCTGCGCACATACGACGACGTGCCTGAAAACGCTGCTTCGAAAAAGTCACGTCATTATTCTAATAGCTTCATGTCGCGTTGGATTGAAAGAATGGCACACATGTCTCACCGCACACCATCAGACCCGGCCAGCCAACCGGAACATAACCGGACCATGCTCGAACGCGTCAGGCAAAATGTGCGGCGACTCGTCAACCAGGCCACGCCGCGCCACATCCACGCCAACCCCTTCGGCAAGGCGCTTGACAAGCCCGACGACATCGTCGACGAACTGACCCGCAACGCCATCCGGCTTAATCCGCTCATCAAACGACACGTCATCGACGGATTCGAAGGCGTGCCCGGAGGATTCCGCCTCGGATGGGCCCAACTGCCGCAGACCCACGGCCATGCCTTCTCCATCGGATTGTTCACCGACAGCGACCACTTCGCCCAAATCGCGCTCGCGGACGGCAAAGCGCGTGTCTTCGCCGGCACCGATCCGGACATGGACACGCAGGAACTCGAACCGCGGTTCGTCTTCGTCAAAGAGGAAACCCTTACGTTGGCGGACGGTCCAAGACTCGGCCATGCGGCCAGCCGCAATCCGAAAACGGTGCGCGCCACGCAAGGCGGCGTCGTGGGACGCATGCCGGGCGGTCGCATGATGTGGCTCGCCTCATGGCTCAAAACCGGCAGCCGTTACACGCTTGAGCAAATGCGCGCCAACCTGCCAGCGAATATGCGGTTCGACCTCGAATACCGGGACGCCATCACCATCGCGTTCTTCGCCGCCTACATGCTGCCACAGATGAACGGCCTGCTCGTCGGCTTCGGTTCCGGCAACATTTTCCGCAGGCTCAACCGCGAAGCGCCCATAGGCGCCATCCGACGGTCCATCAGAGACACCATGAGCGCCCGGTCGCATGGCATGCGCGCCTCCGGCCTGGAAGACTACTTCGCCGATCTGATGCGCGAAGCCCACGCGCTCGATACCGATCAAGGGCTCGAAGCTGTGCACGGAGCGGAACCGCTGCGCCTGTACACATCCAGCTATTCCGGATGCTACTTCTTCGCATGGGATTCCTCCCTGCCGTTCTCGGCAGTGCTGTGCGCCCTCAACATCGAGGGCAACCTCAACCGCTTCGCCGCCGTCAGCTCATGGCTGGAACGTAACGCACGCATCGGCGCTCTCCCCACGGAGGACACGGTGACGCGTGCCGAAGCCGCGCAGATCGACTTCGCCCTGCTGGAGAATCCGGCGCTGATCGCGTTGAAACCGGACGACCGGTTCGGCGCGATCCTCGACCCGAACCGGGAAGACGGCATCCAGGCCGCCAGCCGACTGGCGGATATCGCGGCCGACTTCCGGCGTGAAGTCGCCGAATCAACCAAGGACAACGTGTTGGAAGGCGATTTCGGCGCCGACGGAGGTTCCGAATGGGTGTACCGGCAGACCATGTCCCGTCTGCTGCGCAGCCTGCGTCTGCCATACCGTTTCGACGTTGACTTCCGGTGCGACCTCAGCGACGGCGAAGTCGCAATCGGCTTCACTTCTGCTGGAGTGTCCATGATGCCGTTCACCCGATACGACGTATCGCGCCGCGCGTGGATCGACCTGACCGACGTCGAACGCACACGTATGAGCGTCGATTACAATCTGCGCGTCGGACTCATGATGGCCGCGCTGAGCTTCGGAGCCGATCCGAATGTCAAACGCGTGTCGATGCACATCGATTCGATTGGTCTGGAAGAGGCCGTAGCCGAACAGGATTCCGCCATCAGCGAGTTGATGAGCGAGGCGTTAAGCGCCTTCGAACGCATCCGTACCGGAGACATGAGGCCATCCGGATCCAAAGCCGCTCCAAAGGACGGCGACTACCATGGCGATCCGGCTCGGCCCGTCACTCCGAGAACCACCGATATCTCATCCGAATCAATCGATTCCGACGATTCGGCTGGCTCGGATAGCGTTGGCACTGGAGACGATACGGTGGACGGCCAGTTCGAAGACCTGATGAAAGACATCGACTTCGACGAAATGGCGTTCGCGGTACCGGACGGACGCGCCGATGATGACGACGCCTCCATGCGGGACGACGCCAGCGACAAAACGGAGTACGACACCTACCTCGATGATGATGACGACGATCCGATGGCGCAGCTGCGCAAAAACCCGACCGTACGCAATTTGGTGACCGTCACCTTCACCCGCGACGAGTTCCTGAAGCGGCTCGACACTGACGGATTGGCCCATCCAACCGCCACATACCGCATGTTCGACGCCGAAATGGACGTGGACGGCAAAGGCGCGCTCAAACCCATCGATGCGGCCTTCGACCTTCGTGACAGCCGATTCTCACCGGCGGGAAGCCAAGAAGAACCCGAACTGTCCGACATTCGTTTTGATGACGGCACGGCGCAGTTGTTCGGCTGTGAGAACATGATGGGCCTGTCCATCCAGCGTGTCGACCTGTTGCAGCGCGCCGTGGGGGAATTCCATCGTCTTGCGCAAAGCGACGGACTCGAATCGGTGGCCAAAGCCAAACAGGCCATGGACATCATCAATTCCATATCCGATCCGGAATTGACCGAATTGGCACCGCAGGTCACCAGCGCGCTGATCGACGGCGAAGACACGCCCGACTTCTCATTCGAACTGGCACAATCCCTCGATGACGAACGTCTGAAGGCACGAGACATGCTGTTCTCCGGAGACGTCGAGCGGGCCATCGAATCCGCCCAGTCCACACTCGAACGCATGGACCGGATCTTCGCTGAAAATCCGGGCGTGCCGCGGTACTTCAATTCATATGCGGAACGCGTCATCTACAACCGCATGTTCGCCACCGAAGGCGAAAGAACGGTGCTCATTCCCGACAACCTGTTCTACATGCATATGGAGCTTGCCGACCTGCTCGCCCAAGTCAAAGGCGTCGATGCCGCGCTGCCGCATCTGAACGCCATGGTGCGTTACGCCCCCGCATACCCGCTGTCGCACCTCAAGCTCGCCGTGCAGCTGGGGCGTGCCGAGGACTGGGATCCGGCACGTGCGGCATGCCTCAACGCGCTGAACGTCGCGCTTGACAGGGAAGACGCCTCATTCGCCTACTATCGCCTCGCCTATGCGGAATGGATGTGCGACCACTTCGACCTTGCCGCCGCCTCATACATCATGAGCGAGGAGATCGCCCCCGGACGTATCGCCATGCTCGAAAGCGAACTGCAGGAACTGATCGGAAGAGCGCAATCGCAGTGCATTCCGGTGCCGACCAACGTGCAGGAAGCCATCCACGTGCTCGCCGACGCCGGACTGCCGGTATGGCCGAACACGCCGGTCGCGCCCCTGATGCACCAAGCGGCCCGCGTCTGCGTGGACAAAGGCATGTTCGTGCCCGCACGCACCCTGTCGGTGGCCGCGATGCGCATGGATTACGAAGACCATGACGGTGCCGACGTGGTGCAGGTGCAGTTCCTGCGCTCTCTGAACAACTAACAAAATGGTCGAACATTTGTGCGATAATCGGTGCTGGCGTGGACATCCGCGCGGCATGGCGGAAATGATGGGAAAGCGGTGACAATGACGAATCGTGATGATTCCGAACAGTTGGCATGGGATTTCGACGCGCCGGAGAGCGACGGTAGTTCCGCGGCCGTCGTGGCCGATGAGGGGCTGGCTTCGCTGACTCCGGGCAGCGAACGTTGGATTGCCGCGTTGCAGCCGACCGATGCCGACGCCATGCGCCTCGACAAGGTTGATGTGGCTTCGATGAGCGCCGAAGCCGCGGCCAGGCTGTGGGCGCGCGTGGCCGCATGGGTGGAATCAGACCAGATCGCATACTATATCGACGATGCCCCCGTCTCATCCGACGCGGCATATGACGCAAGATTGCGCTGCCTGCAATCGCTTGAGGCGCAGTTCCCATCACTTGACTCACCGCAGTCACCGACCCATCGCGTGGGCGGCACGTTCTCCAACGACTTCGCTTCCGTACGTCATCCATCGCGCATGATGAGCCTCGATGACGTGTTCTCCATCGAGGAGCTGCGCGAATGGTACGACGGCGTGCTCAGGGGATTGGATTGGCCCGAATCGAAGCCACTGCCCATGACCTGCGAGGTGAAAATCGACGGTCTTGCGCTGAACCTCATCTACCGCAACGGCGTGCTTGAACAGGGTCTGACCAGAGGCGATGGCGTGACCGGCGAGGACATCACTCTCAACGTGCGCACCATCTCCACCATTCCGCAGAACCTTGCCGGACCGGAGGAAGACATTCCCGAATTCGTGGAGATCCGCGGCGAAGTGTTCATGCGATGGGACGATTTCAACAAGCTGAACGCCGAGAACGAGGACGCCGGTCGCGCGCCATTCGCCAATCCCCGCAACGCGGCCGCAGGTAGCCTGAGACAGAAGGATCCGCGTATCACCGCAACCCGTCGCCTGAGCTTCTACGCGCACGGCATCGGATCGCTGCGTTGGGGTGCGGGGCACGCCGGCAACGGCCATGATGTGGTCAACGACCAATCCGAAGCCTACGAATTGTATAAGAAATGGGGTGTGCCCGTCTCTCCGCACAACCGTGAGGTCACGTCGTTCAAGGAAATCCTCGACATGATCGACTATTACGGCGAACACCGAGGCGACATCGAACACGCGCTTGACGGCATCGTCGTGAAGGTCGACGATTTGGGATTGCAGCGTTCCCTTGGTGCCACATCGCGTGCGCCGCGCTGGGCCATCGCCTACAAATATCCACCGGAAGAAGTCAATACCGAGCTGCTTGACATCACTGTGCAGGTGGGGCGCACCGGACGTGTGACTCCGGTGGCGGTGTTGAAACCCGTGTACGTGGCCGGTTCCACAGTATCCCGTACCACGCTGCACAACCCCTTTGAAGTGGAACGCAAAGGCGTGCTCATCGGCGACACCGTGGTGGTGCGCAAGGCGGGAGACGTGATTCCCGAGCTCGTCGGTCCGGTGCTGGAGCGACGCAAGGGACGCGAGGGCGAGCTCCGCCGGTTCGTGATGCCCACGCGTTGCCCGAGCTGCGGCGCGGAACTCGCTCCCGCCAAAGAGGGAGACAAAGATATACGCTGCCCGAACGTGGAATCCTGCCCGGCGCAGCTGACCGAGCGGATCATCAATCTGGCGTCCCGCAAGGCGTTCGATATCGAACATCTGGGCGACCAATCAGCCATTGCGCTGACGAATCCCGAAGAGGACAGGCCCGATTCCATCGACACGTATGCGCCGAACATCACCGAAATCGTGGTGAAACCCGGTGAGGAGCCTGAACCGTACGAGCCGGTGGCGGGACTGGAACTGCCGCCCATGCAGACACCTGTGCTGTCCAGCGAGGCCGGGCTGTTCTCGTTGACGTCCGCAGACCTCAAGGATGTGCGCGTCTGGCGCGAGGCCCCAATCATCGAAATCCACGAGACCGTCGGGTCAAACGGCAAGATCAAGAAAGTGCGCAAACGTGTGGGCGGATCCGGATTATGGCATCAGGTGCCCGCATTCTGGACCGCGCCTACCGCTGCCCGCAAACGCAAGGAAGCCGACATCGACGAGACCGCGGAATATCCGCAATACGTGGTGCCGGATGACGCCGTGGTGATCCGCGAGGAAATCAAGGTATCCCGTGGAGGCGCGTCCAGCGTGCAGCCGGTGTACATTCGTCCGGCGGAAAACACCCGCAAGATGCTCGACGAAATGGACAAAGCCCGCCATGCCGACCTGTGGCGCGTTCTGGTGGCCCTGTCCATCCGCAGGCTCGGACCGCCCACCGCACGCACCATCGCCAGCGCGTTCGGTACGTTGGATGCCATCGAACATGCCAGCGTGGACGAATTGTCCCAAATCGACGGTATTGGTCCGGAAATTGCGGAATCCGTAGTCACATGGTTCACCGCGGCCCGTGAGCCGGGCAATTGGCGCGGTGCCGTGCTTGACGCATGGAAGGCCGCCGGCGTAGGAGTCGGACAAGCCCAAGCCAGCGGACTACCACAGACATTGGCAGGCAAAACGGTCGTGGTCACCGGCTCGTTGGAAGGATTCTCCCGCGATTCCGCCAAAGAGGCCATCGTTCTGCGCGGAGGCAAAGCCGCAGGATCCGTCAGCAAGAAAACCGATTGGGTCGTCGTAGGCGAGAATGCCGGCTCAAAAGCCGCAAAAGCCGAGGAACTGGGCATCCCCATGCTCAACGAAGACCAATTCAAACAGCTGCTCGACACAGGAACAGTTGAATAATCGCCACACCATCTGGCAAGCCGTGCCGCGAACCGCTACTGTGGTACGCGGCATAAGGAGGAAGCATGAGCGACGAGCGCACCATCGAAGCGCGCATCTACGAACGGCTAAGCAAAGTGATTGACCCCGAACTGGGCAGGTCCGTCACCGACTTGGGCATGATCGCAGCCATTGACGCCACGCCAGTGGCAGGCGAAACCAACACGTACGACGTACGGGTGCGGGTCGAACTGACCGTGGAAGGCTGTCCGCTGTCGCAGACCATCACCAACCAGATCAACGGCGCGGTCGCCTCCTATCCCGATGCCACGTTGATTCCCAGCATCGAAGTCGGCTCCATGAGCCAAGACAAACTCACCCAGCTGGTGGCCGGCCTCAAAGCGGAACGTAAACAGAACCCGTTCAACAAACCCGGCATCAAAACCCGCATCTTCGCCATCGCCTCCGGCAAAGGCGGCGTGGGCAAATCGTCTGTCACCGCCAATCTGGCAGCCACATTCGCGGCGCTCGGCTACGATACCGCCGCCATCGACGCCGACATCTACGGTTTCTCGCTGCCCAGGCTATTCGGCGTGCAATCACAGCCCACGAACCTCAACGGCATGCTCATGCCCGTCACCGCATGGGGTGTGAAACTGATCTCCATCGGCATGTTCGCCGGCGCGGACAGAGCCATCCTATGGCGTGGTCCAAGACTGCAACGCTCCTTGGAACAATTCCTATCCGACGTATGGTGGGGCGAGCCGGACGTATTGTTGCTCGACCTGGCGCCCGGCACCGGCGACATGGCGATTTCCGTGGCACAGGCACTGCCGAACGCCGAACTGGTGGTGGTCACCACACCGCAGCCATCCGCCTCCGACATCGCGGTACGATCCGGCCTGGTGGCATTGCAGGTGCCGATGAAAGTTCGCGGCGTCGTGGAGAACATGAGCTACTACGAGCACAAAGGCGAGAAGCTACGTATCTTCGGCGAAGGTGGCGGCGCACGCGTATCCGAACAGCTGACCCACAGCCTCGGCTATGAAGTGCCACTGCTCGCACAACTCCCATTGGAGCCTGAACTGCGCGAAACCGGCGAAGCAGGCCGGCCCGCAGTCCTAACCAAAGAGGGCGCGTTGCGGTCGGACGGTATCGGAGAAACATTCAAGAATCTTGCCGAATCGCTGATGAGACTGCCTCAATAAAATCACCATACGGTTGGAGCGTTCCTCCAAAACAACACATCGGAATGCGACTCAGCCACGGAATACGGAATCCGTTATGAGACAAAACCGACGTAAATCGTGGGTCCTGTGTAATATCAGGCGCAGACACGGGGGCCGAATGGCTGAGAGGAAGCAACCGCTTCAACCGTATGAACGTATACCGGGTAATGCCGGCGCACGGACGTCTCTCTATTTCCCGTGCCTTGACGAAAAGAGAAAGGCACATATCCCATGACTGAAGAAAACCAGTCTTCCGCAGTTCGCAAACACAACAACAAGTGGCGCGTGGTCGATATCGTCGTCGCAGCCATCATCGCCGTCGCATCCGGCGTGATCTTCTGGGGCTGGGACATCGTCTGCACCGCGCCGTTGGCCCTCTTCGAGGCGGTGACTCCAGGCTTCGAAGGCCTGCTTAACGCTTTCTGGCTGTTCGCAGGCCCTCTGGCCGCCATCATCGTGCGCAAGCCTGGAGCCGCACTGTTCGCGGAAACCCTCGCGGCCGCGCTCGAACTCACCATGGGCAACCAGTGGGGCGTCGGCGGCTCGCTGATCGTCGGCATCGTGCAGGGCCTCGGCGCCGAAATCGGTCTTGCCATCTTCGCCTATAAGAAGTGGGACCTGCTGTCCACCACGATCTCCGGCGCACTTGCAGGCGTCGGCTGCGGCCTGTACTACTGGCTTACCAATCCGGCTTGGAGCGCGCTACGCGTCAGCATCTACCTGATCGCCTCCGCCATTTCCGGCGCGGTGCTCGCCGGCGCGGTGATGTACCTCCTGCAGGTGGCCATCGCCAAGACCGGCGTGCTCGACCGCTTCGAATCCGGTCGTACGCAGGAACTGGTCTGATTGTCCGATGCAAGCAAATCCCGCATCACATCAAGGTGGTGCGGGATTTTCTTGTGATGGCGCATCGCATGACAACGGCATACGAAACAACAGCATGACAATCAGAAGAAAGAACGACGAATGACCACTGACGTTCAGAACACAACAGCGGCCGGCGTGACCGCACATGATTGGGGATGGAGACACGCCTCACGTAAGGATTTCGCGCTACGACACGTCGACTTCGACATCAAACCGGGGGAGCGGGTACTGTTGCTTGGCGCTTCCGGCGCAGGCAAATCAACCCTGATGTCCGGTTTGGCTGGCGTGCTCGGTGGAGATGACGAAGGCGAGCAGGAAGGCGAGCTGCTCATCGACGGCGTCGACGCCAGACAAGCGCGCGGACGTTGCGGGCTGGTGCTTCAGGACCCGGACTCGCAGACGATTCTCGAACGTGCCGGAGACGACACCGCATTCGGCTGCGAGAACCTGAACCTGCCGAAAGATGAAATCTGGAACCGGGCACGAGCCGCCCTTGACATCGTCGGGCTCGACTACATGGCGTTCGACCGCTCCACACGAGGACTTTCCGGCGGGCAACGTCAGCGCCTCGCCTTGGCGGGCGTGCTGGCCATGCACCCTGGCCTGCTGCTGCTTGACGAACCGACCGCCAACCTTGACCCGGACGGTGTCAAGGAAGTGCACGACGCTGTCCGCCACGTCCTCGAACAAACCCATGAGACGTTGGTTGTGGTGGAACATCATATCGACGTGTGGCTCGACCTGGTCGACCGCGTCATCGTGCTGGGCAAACCCGAAGCCGATTCGAACGTCGGCGGCGTAATCGCCGACGGCACTCCAGACGAAGTGTTCGGCCACATGGGTCAGGTGCTTGCCGACGGCGGTGCGTGGGTGCCGGGCCGCACCATCGAAAGCCACGTGCCCAAACCGGAACAAATCCGGCAACCGCAGGACGTCGTGCTTTACACGCGGGATCTGAGCTTCGGCTATGATTTCCCGCTCGGCGAGCATATCGACCTCGAATTCCATTCCGGTGAGGTGACCGCGTTGACCGGCAGAAACGGCGTGGGCAAATCCACACTCGGACTCACTCTCGCAGGACTGCTCAAACCGATAGCAGGACGTGTATGCATGGCGGACGATCTGGTACCTCCCCATCGCGAAAACAATGTGATCACATGGAAAAGCCGCGACTTGCTGGGACGCATCGGCATGGTGTTCCAAGAGCCGGAACACCAGTTCGCCGCATCCACCGTGCGAGACGAGGTGGCCATCGGCCCCAAATCCATGGGCAAAACCGACGAGGAGGCGTATTCCATCGCCGACAGGCTGTTGGAACGCCTGAATCTTTCCCGCTTCGCCAAAGCGAATCCATTCACCCTATCGGGCGGTGAGAAAAGAAGACTGTCCGTGGCGTCCATGCTGGCTGCCGCGCCAAAAGTGCTGGTCATGGACGAGCCGACATTCGGACAGGATTTCACCACGTGGACCAGCATGGTCCAATTGATCGCCGGTGCGCGCGACCAAGGTTGCGCGGTCATCATGATTACGCACGATGAGCCGCTCATCGAAGCGCTGGGCGCACGCCGTATTTTGGTCAGAGAGGGGGAGTGACATGCTCGAAACCAACAAAAACAGTGGGCGCGACGGCAATGAAAAGCTCGAAACCATTACCGTGGTGCCACACAAGGAACGTCGTAACGAAACGAAGCCGGCGTCACCGTCATGGTTCGTGGCGAAAATCAACCCGGTAAGCCGTTTCATCGGTGCGTTGATCCTGTGCATTCCGATGTTCTTCACCCTCGATGTCGTTTCGGCATCCGTGGCGTTTGGTTTGGAGATGCTATTGTTATGGATCGGCGGAGTGGCTCCTTGGACGGTCTTGCGCAAGACATGGCCGGTATGGATAGCGGCCACAGGCAGCTTCGTTTCCGTGGCGTTGTACGGCAAGACATCCGGCACGGTGCTGGCCAATCTGGGCGGCATCATCGTCATCTCCCAAGGATCGCTCTATCTGGCGTTGGCCACATTCCTACGTGTCGCCGCAATCGCCGTGCCGGGTGTGATTCTGGCTTTGGGACTCGACCCGACCGATCTGGCCGACGGACTCGTGCAGATTCTGCGCCTGCCGCAACGTTTCGTATACGGCGGCCTTGCCGGCATGCGCATGTTCACGCTGCTGCAGGACGATTGGCGTGCACTCGGCCAGTCACGCCGCTCGCGTGGCCTCGGCGACGGCAGCACCATCAAACGCGTCTTCTCGCAGGCATTCAGCCTGCTCGTCGTATCCATCCGACGTGGAACGAAACTCGCCACCGCCATGGAAGCGCGCGGATTCGGATCCGACGCGCCACGAAGCCAAGCGCGCGAATCGAAACTGCATGCGGTCGACTGGCTGTTCTACGCCATCTGCATCGCGGTGCCGGCAATCGCGTTGGCCACCGCATACTACACCGGCTACTGGCATTGGGCGTTCAGCAACGTGTCCAACTAATGGATGATGATTCCCCAATCGGCAGCTAAATGAAAAAGCTCTCTGTCATACGTTCCAATCGGAATCGTATGACAGAGAGCTTTATCCTATTTCGGCAAGCCTTACACGGCTTCTTACTTGGCGAGCTTATCCAGCAGCAACGCTTCGGTGATGACGTTGTTCTTCAACGCCGGCAGACTGATGGACTCGTTCGGGCTATGCGCGTTGGCCTTCGGATCCTCCGGACCGGTGACCAGCACCTGCGCCTTCGGGAAGATGCGCTGCAATTCCGGAATGAACGGGATGGAACCACCCTCGCCCTTGTTGACCGGAGCCACACCGAACGCTTCCTCCATGGCGTCCATGGCGTCCTTGGTGGCCTCAGCGTTCGGATCCATGGCCCAGCCCATGCCGTTGTCGAGCTTGTCGACCCACACTTCGGCACCGAACGGCGCATGCTCCACCATGAACTTGGCCAACGCCTCCTGGGCCTCTTCCGGGCGCTGGTTCGGCGCGGTGCGCAAGCTCAGACGGAACGTGGTTTCAGGAGAGATGACGTTGAAGGATCCTTCCACCGGATGCGCGTCGAACCCAATGACGGTGACGCTGGGCTTCGTCCACAGACGCGCGGCGAGCGAACCGGTGCCGGCAAGACGATACGATTCGACGATGCCCGCGTCGGCACGCACAGTCGCCTCGTCCATATCACGCTGCAGGCCGCCAACCGGTTCCTCGGACGCAACGCCCGGCACGGCCAAATCGCCATTGGCGTCGTACATGGAGGAAATCAACATCGCAGCCAGCGTGTTCGCGTCAAGAATCGGGCCGCCATACTGGCCGGAATGCACCGGATGTTCCAACGCCTTGACATGCACATCAATATCGGTGTTGCCACGCAGCGACGTGGTCAGCGACGGAATCTCAGCGGACCAGTTGCCCGAATCGGCCACAATGATCACATCGGAAGCGAACTCGTCCCGGTGCTCTTCGATGAACGGAATGAAGCTCGGAGAACCCATCTCCTCCTCACCTTCGATGAACACCTTGATGTTCACCTTCAAATCATCGCCCAACGCCTTCAGCGCGCCGGAATGGATGGCGATTCCGCCACCATCATCCGCGGCTCCGCGACCATACAGACGCGTGTCGATTTCAGTGCCGACGAACGGGTCGGTGTTCCACACGTTCGGATCCGGAACCGGCTGCACATCGTGATGCGCATACAGCAGCACCGTCGGCGCGTCCTCGCTGACATTCTTGGAACCGATGACCTCCCAAGCGCCCGGCGTGCCGTCGGGATTGTGCGACTGCACTACCTTCGTATCGACACCAACCTCGCGCAGCAGATCAGCCACGAATTGCGCGGAACGCTTCATATGGTCCGCGGTGATGCCCTTCGCGGAAATCGACTGCAAGGCGATCTTCTGGTTCAACACGTCGACGATGCGGCTGAAATCAGATTCGACGCGCGTGCGAATCTCTTCGGCTCCTAAAGCTGTCATAATCCTTGATGCTCCCTATATATGCGCGTGTATTACGCGGATTGAATATCGTGTGACGAATGTCCATTGTATCCGTTCTTCGCAGACCGTCCGACCGCAGCTTGAACCGCAACGCAAATGGCATCGCGGGCGGCATCGAGCGTCGATACGTCACCTTACGCTCTATAGACATGAGTTTGTTTACCAAGAAGGAAGAGCCGGCGCAGGAGAACGTCGAGAGCAAGGCTGCACAGCCGACCTCCGGCAAGGGCCGTCCGACCCCGAAGCGCAAGGACGCCCAGGCGCAGAACCTCCGTCCATTGGTCCCCAAGGATCGCGAGGCAAGCCGTAAAGCTGCCAAGGCTCGTATGCGTGAGCGTGAGAACGCCGAGTACGATGCCATGCAGAGAGGCGACATCAACCACATGCCGAAGTCGGAACGTCTGCCGTGGCGCATCTACATCCGTGACTACGTCGATGCCCGCTTCAATCTGGGCGAGTTCTTCATCCCGGTCGCGTTCATAATCCTGATCGGATCCATGGTCGTCACCTACAAGTGGCCTGCATTGGCGTTGCCGCTCATGCTGATCATGTATGTCTACTTGTTCGCCGTGATTATCGACGTGGCGGTCATGTGGCACAAGCTCAAGAAGAAGCTCATCGAGAAATTCGGTGAGCAGTCCGTGGCCAAGGGCATGCGTTCCGGTTCCTATGCGTGGAGCCGTGCCATCCAGATTCGCCGTTGGAGGCTTCCGAAGCCTCGTTACCCGAAGCGTGGACACTGGCCGGAGTGATCGGTATCGAGAACCGCCGGTGATTTTTCAAGCCGTCAGCGAACAACTGACGGCTTTTCCATTACCATGGAAAACGATTGCTCGCATCGAACAAAAGCTCACTTCACGTGCGTGCAAACGAATCAATGAGGAACGAATTGGGATTCAATATGGTTCAACAGCATTTCGACATCGCTATCATCGGAGCCGGCCCCGGCGGTTACTCTACGGCACTGCGTGCTGCGGAGCTCGGCAAATCGGTGGCGTTGATCGAACGTGACGGTACGCTCGGTGGCACATGCCTCAACCGCGGATGCATCCCATCGAAGGCATTGTTGACCGCCGTGCATAGCGTCGAAACCATCCATAACGCCGAACGCATGGGCATCAACGCCACGCTGCAGAGCATCGATTTCGGCAGATTGCGTGATTTCCGCGTCTCCACCGTGGAAACGATGACGAAAGGGCTGACGGGCCTGCTGGCGCATCGCGGCGTCACCGTATTCCGCGGTTGCGCGGCATTGCAGAACGCGCATACAGTACGTGTCACGCCGGCTGAGGGGGAGACGCAGGTATCGCGGTCCGTGGAAGCCGGCGTGTTCGAACCGGTTGAAACGGAACTTGCGATCGATGCCGACGACGTCGTGTTGGCAACCGGATCGCGTCCGCTTGCGTTGCCTGGAAATCCGTTCGCCGGCGCGCTGATCGATTCCACCCAGGCGTTGGAGCTGAATACCTTGCCCTCCAGCGCGGTGATTATCGGTGCGGGTGCGGTGGCATTGGAATTCGCGTCGCTGTGGAATGCCGCCGGTTGCGAAGTGACACTGCTGATTCGTAGGGACCGCGTGCTGTCCACATGGGAACGCCGTGCTTCGATGACGCTGACACGTGAGCTGAAACGCAGGGGAGTGAACGTGATCGCACGCACCGCGGTGGACCGTGTCGACACTGGCGCGAACCTAGGGGCCACTGTGCACTATCGGCAGGGCGATTCCGATGAGGACCGCACCGCTTACGGCGAAGTGGTGCTTGCCGCCATCGGACGTGTGCCCAATACCGACGCCGACTGGTTCCGCTCCAGCGGCCTGAAGCTCGACGAACGAGGATACGTGACCGTCGACGGATACGGACGGACGAACCTTGATGGCGTGTGGGCGCTGGGAGACATCACTCCAGGTCATGCGCTGGCCCACCGCGCTTTTGAACAAGGCATCACCATCGCTGAGAAAATCGCCGGAGCCGATCCAAAACCCGTGCTTGACGACACCGTGCCACAGGTGGTGTTCTCTTTCCCCGAAGCAGCAAGCGTCGGATTGACGCTCGACCAGGCAAAAGCGCGCGAAGACGTGGTCGAGCCGAAGGAGACGGCATACCCGATGCTGTCCAACGCGCGTATGCTGATGAGCGGTGAAGGCGGATCGATGACCGTCGTCAGCGGTGCGTTTGCGAACAATCCTGATATGCAGGTGGTGTTGGGCGTGCACATCGTCAGCCCAATCGCCAGTGATTTGATAGCGGAAGCCGAACAGTTGGTCGGCAACCGTGTCCCGCTTGCCGATGCGGCACGGCTCATCCACCCGCATCCCACGTTCAGCGAGACGCTCGGTGAGGCGTTGCTGAAAGCGGACGGACGCCCGCTGCATACGAGATAGGCGGAGTAGAATAGCGCAGTCGCACCATAAATGGCATGGTTCCTGATAGACTATCGTCCCAGTGTGTGTAACCGAACCGTCAAGCGAGGAAGTCGATGGCAGATAAAGCAGAGAAAAAGAAGCAGAAGAAGCAAGGCACCATCAGCCAGATCATCCAGATCTTCAAATACACCCAAGCTGAGGATAAGGCGCTTCCGTGGCTGTGCGGTGGCGTGTTCGTGGCACCGATTATCGTGTTCGTCGTACTGGGCGTCATATTCAAGTGGCATGTGTTCAGCTGGATCCTGTTCATGATTCTTGCCGTCATGCTGGGCGTGCTGTTCGCCACCATGATGCTCACCAAGCGTGCCGACAAGGTCGGCTACGCCAAGATCGAAGGTCGTCCCGGTGCCGCAGTAAGCGTGCTCGGCAACATCAGCAAGGCCGGCTTCAACTTCCCCCAGGAACCGGTGTGGATTGACCCGAAGACCAAGGACGCCATCTGGCGCGGTACCGGTTACAACGGCATCTATCTGCTGGGCGAAGGCGATTACAATCGCGTCAAGCGAGCCATGGATCGTCAGGAGCAGCGCATCAAGGGCGTGACCGCCGGCTCCGAAATCCCGGTCTACCGTATGTACGTCGGCACCGGCGCAAACCAGACCCGCCTCAAGGACGTGCGCAAGACGCTGCTCAAGTTCAAGAGCTACCAGCCGACCCATCACAAGAACAAGCTGATGGCCGCCATCCATCCGAGGACTCGTTTCGTGCTCACCAAGACCGAGCTCACGGTGCTCAACGAGCGTCTGCGCACTCTGCAGCTGAAGAACGGCATGAGCGTGCCGAAGGGCGTCGACCCGATGCATCCGCAGCGCGTCAGCCGTCGCGCCATGCGCGGCCGCTGACGGTCATAGCACCCGCATGATGTCACGGAAGGTTCCGATCGTATTCATACGATCGGAACCTTTTTCATGCTGCCTGTCCATTAAATGAACGCTTCTGAAGGGGCGGACGTGGCTGTTCGTAACAATCGAATCGTGATTTTCCGCGAAATCACACCTCGAATATGTCATTACGAAACATTCTCGTAACCCAAATGGCGAGTGAGCGAAACGCGCGACCATAGACTAAGAGCCTGTAAGTAACTTATTCGAAAGGAGCGGTCCCGTGACTGCACTTGAAACCAAGGCTGATGCTGAGGCCCTTATCAACAAGGAAGGCATTGAGTATGTCTCCGTTCGCTTCACCGATCTGATCGGTGTTCAGCAGCACTTCACCGTGCCGGCAAGCGAATTCCTGAAGGACGCCTTCACCGACGGCATGCCGTTCGATGGTTCTTCCGTGGAAGGCTTCCAGGCCATCAACGAGTCCGATATGAAGCTGGTGCCGGACGTTTCCACCGCATTCATCGATCCGTTCCGCAAGCACAAGACCCTCGACGTGGCATTCTCCATCGTCGACCCGCTGACCGACGAGCCGTACTCCCGCGACCCGCGTCAGGTTGCCGGCAAGGCTGAGGCTTACCTGAAGTCCACCGGCATCGCCGACACCGCTTCCTTCGCTCCGGAAGCCGAGTTCTTCATCTTCGACAAGGTACGTTTCGAGAACAGCATGCAGCGCTCCTTCTACGAGGTGGACTCCATCGAGGCTCCGTGGAACTCCGGCATTGACACCGAAGATGACGGCACCCCGAACATCGCCTTCAAGAACCGCGTCAAGAAGGGCTACTTCCCGGTTCCGCCGATTGACCACACCCAGGACCTGCGCGACGACATGGTCGCCAACCTGCAGAAGGTCGGCCTGATTCTCGAGCGTTCCCACCACGAGGTGGCAGGCGCTGGCCAGCAGGAGATCAACTACCGCTTCAACTCCCTGCAGCACGCAGGCGATGACCTGATGAAGTACAAGTACGTCGTCCACGAGACCGCTGCCCTCGCTGGCAAGGCCGCCACCTTCATGCCGAAGCCGATCGCAGGCGACAACGGTACCGGCATGCACTGCCACCAGTCCCTGTGGAAGGACGGCAAGCCGCTGTTCTACGATGAGAAGAACTACGGTGGTCTGTCCGACCTCGCCCGCTGGTACATCGGCGGCCTGATCAAGCACTCTTCCTCTGTGCTCGCCTTCACCAACCCGTCTCTGAACTCCTACCACCGTCTGGTCCCGGGCTTCGAGGCTCCGGTCAACCTGGTGTACTCCGCTCGTAACCGCTCCGCCGCCATTCGTATTCCGCTGGCCGGCACCTCCCCGGCTGCGAAGCGTATCGAGTTCCGCGCTCCGGATCCGTCCTGCAACCCGTTCCTCGCCTTCTCCGCACAGCTGATGGCAGGCCTGGACGGCATCCTGAACCACATCGAACCTCCGGCACCGGTCGACAAGGACCTGTACGAGCTGCCGCCGGAAGAGCACGCTGGCATCAAGCAGGTTCCGAGCTCCCTGGCTGAGGCTATGGACGCCCTTGAGGAAGATCACGACTTCCTCACCGCAGGCGACGTCTTCACCGACGACCTGATCGATACCTGGATCAGCATCAAGCGCGGCGAGATCGACCAGGCTCGTCTGGCCCCGACCCCGCTGGAGTACGAGCTGTACTTCCACATCTGACGGGCATAACCCCTGAGCCCTACTGGCGACTGGGTTTTTACCCTGTCAGTATAGCTCAGGTCTAGTTATGGTCTAGTTGTATTCCGAAAACACGACCCCCGCACGACTCGCAAGAGCCATGCGGGGGTCGTGTCTTTTCCGTTTACCGCGGCCGTTCGGACAGGCCGGCGATCCAGTCGTCCAGGTCGCGCCGCCGGATACGCTCGGTCGACGAATGCACCGGGCGATGAGGTTGTCGTGCTTGATGGCCGTACGCACTGCTTTCCCGGGTGATCCGGCGTTGTCATTTTCTTCCTTACGGATGACGCTTTTTCGCGCATGGTCAGGGACATGACCCCTGACAAAGTAGCGTCGTTCTTTCTTCGGCAACGGTCACATTGTGTCTGCTGATCCCGCAATGCGTCGTTTACGCTCCTATACTCGGCCGTATGTTGTTCCAAGCCGGATCTTTGCTACTCGTCATCATCAGCGTCTACCTGCTCAAACGCATCCATATTTTCTCCGACAAATCCTATAAAGTGGTTCAGGGACTGGTGTTCAATCTCACCCTGCCGTGCGCCATCATCATGAGCTTCGCCACGAACAAGCATCCGATGAACCTGCTGTGGCTTGTCGTATTCGGCTTATTTGCCTGCCTGATTCCGTTGTTCGTCGTGTATTTCGGATCGCGCGGCGACGAGCCACGCTACCGTGCTTATCAGATGCTCAACGCGTCGGGACTGAACATCGGCGCGTTTTGCCTGCCGGTGGTGCAGACCTTCATGGGGCCAAGCGCCGGCCTGCCGGTCATCATGCTTGATATCGGCAACGCCATCATCGCCATCGCCGCATCCCTGACCATCACCCGTTCGCTGCTGCACTTGGGAAGCCCCGCCAAGAATCTGCCGTTGAGCCTTAAGATCAAGAACATCGCGCACGATTTCTACTCGTCCATCTCGTTTGACTGCTACATGCTTATGCTGGTATTCATGTTTGCCGGGTGGAGCGTCCCACATTGGATAGTCACGCTCATCACGCCGTTCGCCAATGCCAACGCGTTCGCTGCAATGGCCATGATCGGCCTGATGATGGAGATTCCCGACAATCACAAGGACCGTTCGGAACTGGGCAAGGTCATCGCATGGCGTTTCCTGTTCAGCGTCCTCATCGCATTGGCCGCATGGTTCCTGTTGCCGTTGGACGAACGTGTCCGCGAAATCGTGGTCTTGGCCGCATTCGCCCCGGTGACGATTTTCTCTACGAAATTCACCGACTCGCTGACGGGCAATGCCAAACTCGCCGGCTTCTCATTGACCGTTACCGCGGTCATCGGATTGACGATTATGACGATTCTGCACGCCGTTCTGCCGGTCGCCTGACTTAGACTTGCGGGCGTGCATGCCGTCCGTTAGGCCTGATATGTGGCGATGATGTGTTCGATTTCGGTCAGATTCGACGCGAAATAGATGCCGTGCTGACGTTCGGACGTGGAGAAGCCCACGTTGATCATCCGCTGCAGGAACGCCTTCATATCATCGTAGAAACCGTTGAGGTTATAGAAGATGCACGGTTGGGACAGCTGATTCAGGCAGATCTTCGACACCACTTCGCTGACTTCCTCCAATGTGCCCGTGCCGCCGGGGAAGGCGATGAACACGTCGCCCAGTTCGATCATGCGGGTACGGCGTTCCGTGATGTCCGGCACGATGACCAGTTCGGTTAGTCCCTGATGCGCCACGCCTTGGTCGGCGAACATCTGCGCTTCGATGCCGGTCACCTCACCGCCATGTGACAGCACGGCATCCGCTATCACGGCCATCAATCCTTCATCGGAGCCGCCATATACCAGACGGTTGCCGTTGCCTGCGATCCACGCGCCCAATTCCTCGACGGCCTTTCTGTACGACGGATCGTTGCCTTCATGCGCGCCGAGATATACGGTGATGTTCATATTGCATTCTTCCTGCATCCATGTGCCGGAGCGTTTCGCGCCCCGTTGTTCGTCATCAGTCTACCGGACCACATGACGAACAACGGGGGAGCGCAAAATACGGATTGGCTGAAAACGTCAACGTTTCCGTCGTTTGATGGGGGCCAATTCGAACACTTCGTCGGACGTCTTGGCCACTTCCGGACTGTGCGTCACAATGATGACGCAACGGTGCTCGTCATGCGCCAACATACGGAAGATGCCCATGATGTCGTCCTGCGTGGCCGGATCGAGATTGCCGGTCGGCTCGTCCGCGACGATGATGGAAGGACCATAGCTTAACGCGCGGGCGATCGCCACACGCTGCTGTTCGCCGCCGGACAGGTGCAGAATCCGCTCGTTCGCGTATTCCTTCGGCAAATGCACCTGTTTGAGCAATTCTTCGACGATTGCTTTCTTCGGCTTGTCGAACGATTTGCCGGACGCGTCCATCGACAGGATGATGTTCTCCGCCACCGTAAGGTTCGGCAGCAGGTTGAAGCTTTGGAAGATCACGCCGATGTCATGGCTGCGAAAACGGTATCGGTCTCGTTCCGACAGGTCGGTGCCGTCGACCAGCACCATCCCTTCCGTGGGATTCGCCAGTCCCGAGATCAGTGATAGCAGCGTGGTTTTGCCTGCTCCGGACGGTCCGGTGATGGCATGCACTTTGCCGGCTTGGAAATCGTGGCTTGATGTTTTTTCAGCACGCGTTTGCCGCCTTTGGTGTAGGCATAACTGACGTTATCCAGCTGCAGCGTAGGCGGGTCGGTCTGCTGCGATTGTGCGCCGTTGGTCTCGACGGCTTCTTTTGCGATTGCCGTATTGGCGGTATTCGCGGAATTCGTTGTCATGGGAGGTCCTTTCCAGGAAAAACGTGCGATTGGATTGTCAGGAACGGTCGGCGAGCGATTTGGAGATGATGGCATCGCCATCACTGCTCGCGTCATAGCCGAACACCTTGCCCTTCACCATCGTGAAGCTGCCATTGGAGGCGTTGGCGACGGCCTCGTCGCTGGAGAAGCCGATTAGGGAGAAATCGCCGCTGACCATGCCCGCGCCGTCTTTGCTGCCCGCGACGTCGCCCATTTGTCCGTCGGGGCCACCGGACTGTTCATCCTGACGGGTGCCGTTATCCGTACCGGCGGTATCAGACGAATCCTTCATATTGGACGAGCCGGACGAGCTGGAGGAATCCGAACCGGACGAATCGGTGACCGGCTGGAAATCGTCAGTCGCCGCCAACCCCGTGGTCTCCATATAATAGTGGATTTCACCGCGGATGAAGCCTTCGCGTACTTCTGATAGTCGGCAAGCGAAAACTGCTTGTCGGCCAAAGCGGAACGCATGGCGTCGAAGTCAGGTTTGGCGGAAGCATCGGACGAATCGGAATCCGACTTGGACTGCTCGCGCGATTCGGAAATGAGTTTGCCGCGATCAAGGCTGATCTGCGCGGTGACGGTGGTGTTATCTAATCCGCTGCTTCTTGCGGTGGCGGCCGCCTGCCGGATGGATAGGCCGATTGTGGCGGCAGCGGCGATGATGGTCACGATGACGATGATGAGCATATTGCGTCCCTTGTTGCGGGTGACGCTTTTCCATGCGTTTTTGACGACGAACATGGCTGTTTCCTTATGTGTTTCGATAGATATGAGCGATTGATGGTTCCGCGCCGCTCGCGATCGGCGTTTATGCTGATGGTAAAAGTTGTATCTGGCATACAACAGAAAGACGCTTTGTTCGCGCTGGGATGTGGCTGGATGTTTTCTGGACGCCTCGAAACATGACATGGCCGCGTCGCCAACCGCTTCGAAGGTGTTAGGCTAACGCGTATGCCTATGAAATCCGAAGTCATTGCAAACCCAAGGGCCGAACGCGTCCGCAGGGTCTCCGAACTTGCCGACAGGAAAGGCCGCAAGCGGTCCGGCAGGTTCATGGTGGAAGGACCGCAGTCGGTACGTGAACTGCTCTCCTGGCATCCCGACATCGTCGAGGATCTGTATGTGGAGGTCGTCTCCGCCGAACCGGACGCGGCTTTCATCACGCCTACCGTGGCGCAGATGGCCGGCAAGGCCATGCAGGCCGGTGCTTACGTGCATAAGGTGACGCATGCCGTCATGCAGCACATGAGCTCCGACGCGCAGGGAGTGCTCGCCGTCGCCGACATGCGCGCTTTCCTCGATTCCGCCGTCATTGATGGCGATTCCGACGAACGCACGATGGTCGCCGCGTTCTGGCAGGTGCGCGATCCGGGCAACGCCGGCACCGTGATTCGTTCCGCGGATGCGGCCGGTTGCGCGGGCGTAGTGCTGGTGGACGACTGCGTGGACATCTTCAACCCGAAGGTGATTCGTTCCACTGCCGGCTCGCTGTTCCATCTGCCGGTCGTCTCCATGGGCACGGACGAGTATTTCGATTGGTGTGCGGAACGTGGACTCGCCGTGTACGCCGCCGACGTGTATGGTACCGACGCACGGCCGCCGGAACCGCTTACGGACGTGCTTGCCGTACCGCAATCACTTGCGCAAGCCAAGACGGTGCTGTTCGGCAACGAGGCGCGCGGGCTGACCCAGGATGTGTTGGAACGCGTCGACAGAATCGTGTCGATTCCCATCTACGGCAAGGCGGAATCGCTCAATCTCGGCACCAGCGCGGCGGTGATGCTGCTGAGCTTGGCTATGTCGAGTCATGTTGAAAGAATGTGAAGTCGTAAAAACGTTGGAATTGCGCGTTTTATGCGTAAAACAAACGGTTGATAAGAAAGGTATCTCGTGGCAGAGGGTGCGGTATTCGACGCCCAAGCGGTAACCGATGCGGTTGCCGAGGGCATCGCGAAAATCGAAAACGCCTCCACAATGGAGGAATTGAAAGCCATCAAGACGCAGTACGCCGGAGCGGAATCCGCGATGACGCAGGCCAGCAAGGCCATCGGCGCGTTGCCGAAGGACCAGAAGAAAGACGCCGGTAAGCTCATGGGCAAGCTTCGCGCCGACTTCGGTCGTGCGTTCGGCACCAAGGAAAAGCAGGTCAAGGCCGAAGAAGAGGCCCGCGAGCTTGCTGCCGAAACCGTGGATATGACCTTGCCGGTCAACCGCAAGCCGCTTGGCGCCCGCCATCCGCTGCCGAAGCTGATGGAGGATGTCGAGGACTTCTTTATCTCCATGGGCTGGCAGATTTCCGACGGTCCGGAAGTGGAAACCGAATGGTATGACTTCGACGCGCTGAACTTCGGTCCGGACCATCCGGCCCGCCAGATGCAGGACACCTTCTACGTCAAGGGCAATCAGG
>ENA-OVGE01000131-OVGE01000131.1-human-gut-metagenome-genome-assembly--contig:-NODE-131-length-74763-cov-8.252276_pt1 | contig 74763 bp, 95 predicted proteins | sample MGYA00237769_ERZ505417 | MGnify/ENA primary metagenome ERZ505417 (study PRJEB26158, sample SAMN06016403) | human gut metagenome | biome: human gut; feature: ankylosing spondylitis patient; material... | reverse complement strand
AAGATAAAAAACAATAGAACTATTGTAGGATTCAAATTTACAGTAATTAGAAAGGAAGAAGAATAAATGACAGAAGAAAAAATCCAAAAAGAAAAATTATTAGTAATTGATAAAGAACTCAAAAAAACAAATCCGGTGTATATTACCGTCGATAGGTATGTTTCTAAAATAAGACTAAGCATCTTGGCAGAAAAACTTATAAGAGCTATCGCATCAAATATAGCCGAAGGTAACTGTACTAACCTTGAAGACATTTCGTTATATACCAATATAGAGACTTCGGTTAATACAAAAACTTTTTGCGAGATCTTTAACTATAAAAACGATAATTGCTTTACAAAACTAGCCGATGCTCGTGAAGAATTACAATATACAGTCTTTAAGCTTCCAGGCAAATGTAGACCAACAGATTCACTAATTGCCAAAAGTTATGTAAAAAATGGAAACATGTATTTTCAGATTTCACCATTAGTTTTGCCTTACTATATAGGCAAAGGGATAGATTATGAACTAGCTAACATTACAAATTTTAAAAGTATAAATAGCTTTAGATTTTATGAATATGTATTAAATAAATTGCAAAATGAAGACGAAGTTACTTTTATCTTAACTTTTGAAGAAACAAAAGAACTCTTAAACCTTTCAGATAAATATTCTAAATATATAAATTTTAAAAGTAAAGTATTAAAGCCTATATTAAATGATATTAATGGAGAAGATATTCAACAAGAAAATTTTTGCAATATAAGGCTTGCTATAGAAACAGTAAAAAATGGAAGAAAAATGTCAGGCATAAAATTTACTATTACACGTAAAAATCCTAAAGTTGTACCTGTAATTTCTCTTAACATTATAAAAGAAAAGCTTACTGAACAAGGAAAACAGGCATATAATTTCTTTCAATTTACTTCTAACAATGGATTATTTGAAATTGATAGCTGCGTAAGGGAATATGGAGAAGAAAGATTAATTCAAGTTTATGAATACGTAAAATATCAATATGATAATAAAAAAATCAAGACTTCATTAAAAGCCTATGCTTCTAATGCTTTGAGAAAAGGCTGGTGTGATCCAGAACTCATCAATAGACTTACTAAGAAAAAATCACAGACACATCAACCTAATAACCAAGAAATGCTTGATGCCCACAAAGAACAAGAGCCTAAGTTACAAGAAACTTTTAATGAAAAAATTTACAATAAGATTGTTAGTATGACTCCAAAACAGCAGCAAGCTTTATTTGAAAAGACACTACAAAATTATCCTGATAAAAATGCATTTTCATATAAACTTTTGAGTTCAAAAACATATGAAGAAGTAATAAATCATCCGGGACTAAGTAATTTCTATATAAAAACTTTAAAAGAACAAAAATTTGTAGATATACTCATGGATCAATTCTAAGGAGAAAACGACAATGGCAAAAAGAAAACCTAAATTTTTAACAATCAACCAGCTTCTGGAGTTTCTTGGACCTAATACAATAAATCGCATGACCATATACAAACAGATCTGGGCAGGTAACATACCTGCAAAAAAAATAGGAAGAAAATTCCTTATACCGATGAAATGGATAGAAGAAGAATTTGGTGAGTATAATGAACAATAAAAGCAATGCAGGGAGTATATTCTACTTAGAGAAAAGAAAACGTTGGGTATGGGTAGGTACATATAATAATGAACAAGGCGAAAAAAAGAAAAAATGGATCTCTGCATTAACTCAAAAAAACTTAAGAGAAAAAATAGAAGATTTTACAGAAGAGCTAAAAAGTAAAACCATAGAACCTGGCATGAATTTAGAAGTCTGGGTAGAAAAATGGCTAAACGTAGTTGCACAGCCAATGGTATCCGAAAATACCTTCATATGGTATACTCATATCCTAAAATATATACACTTCACCTGTGACATACAAACAGATAAAGATCATATCGTACAATATGATTTTGGAAACGAAAAACTGAATCTCATAACACCAATCAAAGTACAGGAGCTGCTACGTAATTTAAGATACTTTGGAAATAAAAACCACAAAAAGTTAGCAGCAAGAACTGTCAACTCATTTCGAAGAGTCTTAGGTATGGTTCTTAAAAGTGCTATGGAAAATGATTTGATAAAAAGTAATCCTGTACTTAAAGTCAGACCATTTAAAGTTCCTAAAGACTCAATTGTTGTATTAGACTGTAAAGGTATTCATAACTTCCTTGAAATAATTAAACAAGGAAAGTACTTTGATCAATATTCAAATAAAAAATTCGACCGTGAACGAAGATACTATAAGCAAGAATTCTACGCTTTAGTAAGTCTTGGATTTGCTTCGGGAATGCGAATATCAGAAATATGCAGCTTAAAATGGAATGACATAAATTTTGATGAACATTATCTGCAAGTGAAATGGGTGCTGAAAACAGAAAACAGCTATCGGAAAATAACATTGGACTCAGAAACAATAAACAAACTTAAAGAGTTCAAAGAATTTCAGAATAGCTTTCAAGAAAACCACCAGGAATATTTTCATAAAGAAAATGATTCGGTATTTACATCCGGTACAGGTAAAAAATTAGAACCAAATAACTTCAGGGAATATTATTGGTATCGGATGATTAAAAAAGCATCCTTACCGGAAAATTTCAGGATCCACTGCATGAGACATACCCATGCAACCCTTTTGCTGGAAAATGGTGTAAACATAAAAGTAATCTCCAAAAGACTTGGCCATTCAACAGTAGAGTTTACTTTAAAAACCTACGCCCATGTAATAGAAAGCATGGAAGAATCAGCAGCGTCAAAATGGGAAGAAATAATGAAAGAATAATTTTTAAGAAAGGATAATAGAAACATGAAATCAAAAATCACCTTAAAAGAAGAAACAAGTCACATGATAAGCATTGATGTAATCATCGGATGCTATCAATTCGATTGCATTCTTGTATGCTACGCTGAAACTGAATTCGGAAGAACATGGCATATGGTAATACCCAATTGGGAAGTAAATTGTCGCATTGGCAAAAATATCTACTATAATAGAACCAAAATTAAAGAAGCTTTAGAACCAGAAATGAGATTCCCTGAAGAATATGCAGCAATAATTGCTAAAGCGATCACCAGCCGTTTGAATGAACATGATAAAGAGATCGATGAAGCAATCATAAAAAAATACTTTCAGGATGATAAAGACAACGAATAAGCAGCTATTAAAAAGCAACATATTATAAGCCTTGGCTAATATAAAGCTAGGGCTTTTTTCATGCAACGATATTCTAAAATCCCTTGTAATGAGCAAACGATTGTGTTAAAATAATATAAGAGAGTAACGAAATTTACGTTCTCTTCCTAGCGCGAAGCGTTAGGCGCACTTACGCGTTTCCAATACCAAGGCTACGCCTTGGTGGAAACGCAGTGCGAGGATGCTAAAATAATAAAATAAAACACAATCCTTAAGCAAGGAGGATGAGGACTAACAATCCCTCATCAATTACAGGCTTAGCCTGTTGAATTGCTTAAGGATTTTTTGTTTTTGAAAGAAGAAAGCAGACATGGCAACCTATCATTTAAGCCTTAAAAATGGAAGAGTGGGTACTGCAGAGCAGCACGCAGATTACATATTGCGTGAAGGACGCTACAGCGGGGGAAAACGTGCGGAAGAATTGGTCTATAAAGATGCCAATCTCCCGCGTTGGGCTATGTCTGCATCTGCCTTCTTTGCGTGTGCTGATAGATACGAACGTGCTAATGGCAGAGCTTATACAGAGTTCGAAATAGCTTTACCAAATGAACTAACGCATAAAGAAAACGAAAAGTTAGTAAATGATTTTATTACTACCCATATCGGGAATAATAAAGTGTGGGCATATGCTATCCATAGCAAGCCTGCTACATTCGACGAGTCACAAGAGCAAATACATGCACATATAATGATTTGCGAACGTATTGTAGACGATGAAATGGTAAAAGCCAAATCGCCCTCTAAATTTTTTAAAAGATACAATGCTAAAAATCCTAAAAATGCTGGCTATCAAAAAGATAGACGATTTTCTGGATATACAGAAAGCAAAGATAATCTAAAGTTGATTCGTCAATCCTGGGAAGACATGGTTAATGCCGAATATAAAACTCATGGAATAGATAAAGTTGTATCCTGCAAAACTTTAAAAGCGCAACGTGATATAGCAGCTGCTGCTGGTGATGAAGATATGGTTGAATTTTTAAACCGTACTCCCCAGGAACATCTCGGCCCGGCTCTCGCATATAAAACCAAAAAAATCATTGAAGAAAATGGCTATGATCAAGATAATATCGACAATACCTTGGACAAAATTTATCAAATTAGTGCCAAGGCTTTTGGCGTTATTATAGATAAAATTCAAAAAGCACGTAAAGCTGCTGAATTAAAATACAAAAAACAAATTGAGTTAGAACGTAAAGAAAAGGAATATAGTGAAAAACGATTAGCCGAACTTACTATGTCCGGCGAAATCATCAGAAAAGATTTTGTAAAATTACTTGGTTCAGTTAACAACCAAATAAAATATAACGAATCTGCAATTATAAGAATTGAAAAAACAATAACTCCGATTGATCAAATGCCAAGCAAGGTACTTAATATTATGACCAGCGGCAGATTCGAAAAATTGCAAAAAGAAGGTGAAGCAATAATCAGCCTTAAAACTAGACTTAAAGAAATCTTAAGCCTATACGGTCCCAAAGAATCTATGCCCAATAATATACGAGCAGAATATAACGAAAAAGGACGAGCTTACAGAATCCTAAAAACTGATTATGAAAAACAAGATGCGGAAATACGCAGCTTCATCAGCTCCGAAGCGGGTGATAAATGGTATAAAAAATTAATAAAAGAAATGCTTGAACAAAATAAAGATATGGAAAATCAAAAATTAAATCTGCTTAAGCTAAATAGCGAATACAAAGAATTACGAAAAGAAATCATCGAAGTTGGCAGAAAAATAAACCCACACCTGCATTACAGAATGAAATCTAAATATCGGGCTCCAGAACTTGGCAATGGAGCATCAGCTATATTTGACGCAAGGAATGATATAAATAATCTGTTACGCAATATCATTAATGCCGGCAGGGAAAATATAAAACAAAATAAGATGACTGTAAACCTTCAAGATAAAAAGAAAAATTTCTGGGAAGTATAAAACATATACCACCTATCCGCACACTGTCAAGGTAGTACAAGATCTCGTACCTCAATCTTGTCTCCACCTTGACAGTTTAGCTCAATGATAGGTGGTATATAAAAAGTATCAAAAATAAGGAGGAATAAAAATGCTCGTAAAAGATTATATTAAAAACTGCCTTAAGTTTGCAAAAGAAACAAAAAAATGGGGATCTCTAAATCCATATCACTATTATTTAACTAATGGCTTCTCTTGGAATGAAACTTGTGACGGAAACGGAGGAGGATTAGATGTAAGCTGGGCGTTTAATATGCCAGATAATGAAATCAAAAAACTTGCACCACAAAAATTTGTAGATTTAATTCACGAAGAAATCATAACAGCAATTGATAATGACCTGTCAGCTGATGAAATTGGTGAATTAGTAGACATGCTGTTAAAATAATAGGAGAAGAAAAAATGATTATGTCATTCCCAGATTTTGGTATCTACCCAGAGGAATTAAGAAAAGCCAACAGATTAATTATCAGTATTGCAAAAAACTATAATCTTACTGAAAACGATTTAGATGATGCTGATGATATTGCAAAAGACATTATCAATATCAGACTAAGAGAAGAAAAATATCCGTTAAATAAACTTACCAACACAATTAACTTATGCAGATTAAGAGAAATTATCCAAAAAGCTTCTGAAAAAAATAACATACCAATCACTGATTTCAATTTCGACGCTGATGGTTCTGATATCTGGGCTACATATAAAAATAAACCAATCGAAATTGAATAATAAACACTGTACCTTAGCAAAATTGCTAGGGTACTTTTTTATTATCCAAAAATTCTATGAAAAAGGTGATAAAACATGAATGATACAATCAAAGAGTATCCAGAAAAGGAAAAACAACATGCGTAGATATAAAGAACCAATATATACAAGCAAATATAAGAAATACAACTATCCAGGCACAAGAATAATCTATACTGGCTGCAGTTATAATACAGCTTGCTATGCTCTATCAAAAGATTTTATGTTTGACGAAGAAAAGATTAAAATTAAAAAACTCAATACTGATATATTTTTAATTGAAACTAAAACACACAAATTTATTATTGATGAATTTGCAGAATACGATAACAACCAGGGCATAGTTGTTATGTGTTAAAAACGATTCTAACACACCTTAAGCTTTAACTGTCAAGGGATTCCTGCGAGCACTCGGAATTTATTCCCTTGACAGCAAGCTAAGGTGTGTTATGTTTTGCGTATAAAAAGAAAGGAGAATAAAAATGGAACTTAGTGTCACAGTAAATAGAAATAGCTTTAACTGGGGAACTGAAGCAACCCAGGCTATACAAAAATTTTTCGAAGTCGAAAGACAAGCAAAAGAACTTTTTTCAGAAAACAAACTATATGAAATCATTAAATTCTACACAACAGATAAAATAAAAAAAGTATATGAAGTACTCTGCATTGTTGAGAAACATAATGAAGAAGTCGATCTAAAAGTAGCAATCTTCGCAGAAGGCGAAAAAGGCTGCCATAGATTAACATTCTATTTAAATGATTACGAAGCCCGAAAAAAAGGAAGAGCAGCCGAAAAAAAAGCGTTAACAGCAATAGAAGAATACATTGCTTATATGAGAACAGATACAAAAGCTAAAGCATGCTAAGGAGGAATATCAAATGATTTTATTAAGTTATACAATGGCAACTATTGTAGTATTAGCATACTTAATTGTATTTATCCTTGTGATTACTAAAAAAACAGATATTCTCAAATAACCAAAAGAAGGAAGGTAATAAACATGGCAGTATGGCCAAACGTAATCGAAGAAGAAAATGGAAGAAAGACAGCCTACGACATTCCATCAAGGCTATTGATGGACCGCATTGTTATGCTAACTGAGGAAATCAACAACGCAACAGCAAACTCGATTGTAGCACAATTGCTGTTCCTGGAAAAAGAAGACAGCAAAAAAACCATCACAATGTACATCAACAGTCCAGGAGGCAGTGTAACTGATGGATTCGCAATTTATGACGTAATCCATCAAATCAAATGTCCAGTAAATACTATCTGTATCGGAATGGCTGCTTCAATGGCAGCTTTTTTGTTAGCATCAGGAACCGGAAAAAGATGTGCTACTGAAAATAGCACAATTATGATTCATCAACCCATGGGAGGAACAAGAGGTCAAGCTACAGATATTACGATCTATACTAATTATATTCTGAATCTAAAGAAAAAACTTAACACTATTCTGGCCAAAAAAACAAAAAAAGAATACTCAACAATTCAGGAATATACTGAAAGAGACAAGTACTTTAATGCTGAAGAGGCCAAAAACTTTGGCTTAATTGATGAAGTATATAGGAGAAAAAATAATGTTTAAAGTATTTATAACGAACCTTGGAAAATATACTGAAGGTAAATTAATAGGAAAATGGTTAGATTTGCCATGTAATAACATAACTGAAGAATTAAAGTCAATTGATGTTAGACCTAATTCTAAGTATGAAGAAGCATTCATAACAGATTACGAAAACGATTGGAATTACAATGTTGGAGAATATGAAAATATATATAGTCTAAATGAATTATCAAAAAAATTAGAAAAAATTCAAAAAGAAGGAAGTAAAGAATGGCTATTGGCCTATTGCAGCGCATTAGGTGAAAATCTGCAGGATGCAATAGAGAACCAAGAGTATCAAAATAGCTGCTTCTACCAAAATGAAAAAACTATTGAAGTTACAAGAGAACTATTTAATGAATGGCTTAATACAATAAAAGATAAAGAACTAAAAAAAATAATCAAATGGCATTTTGATTACGAAGAATATGCTGAGGAACAATTAATGGATCGCTACTATGATACAGAATACGGTTGCATTTATATTTAATCTAAAAAGGAGAAGATACCCATGCTAACTTACGAAAATATAAAGAAAACTCTAAATGAACAAAAAGATGAAATCCTAGTAAAAATCCATAATAAATATTGTGAAGAAAAAGATAAAATGTACCTTTATATCTATAACAATACACCAGATAATGTTGAAATGCTTCTTCCGGAACAACGATACGAATGCTTATTAGAAGGTCAATATATTAGAGATACTTACATCCAATCTGACAAATGGGTACAAATGGATGAACAAGGACATATTATTTCAGAGAATGAAGCAAAAGGAACTTTACTGTTTTTATCCGATCTCGCCGTATGGTTACAAACTTTCAAGTTTAAAGACATAAAAGAATTAAAAAGCTACATTGAACGATACAAGGAGGAAAAATGAAAAAATTTACAGTAACATATGAATTTGCATCTTATATTTCGGAAGAAATAGAATCTTCAGATATGGATGAAGCTTGCGAAAAAGCATGCAATCAAAAATATAACGAAGTAAAAAATAAATACCTTCCTAAAATCAATCTAAAAAACATAGAGATCAGTGTAAAAGAAATTACTGACAACAAAACTAATGAAACCGCAGCATTCTATTAACTAGCAAAACAAAAAGCGAGGTATAAAAAATGAACTACACATACATCATTAAATGGCTTGGAACTAGAAATTGGGAAGAAATTGACGAAGCTGATAATAGAGCAGAAGCAAAAAGGCTTGTCCAGGAATACAATTTAGCGTTTCATGGAGGAAGCTTCAAAATCATTAAAAAAAGAAACAACAAACTGGGAAAATAAGAATCTATCAAAAAAGACCTGACAAATGCAAGGTAGTACAAGTCTCCACCTTGCATTTATAGGTCTTTTTGATTTACAAAAATCAATCTAAAATTTAAGGAGGTAAACATGTTTAACCACAACTTTGATTTCGAGAACTTCGAAGACGTTCAAGAAATTCTTACACCTAGAAAAATCAAGCAACATCTTGACGAAAACGTAATTGGCCAAGAAAAAGCCAAAGAGATTATGGCAGTAGCTGTGTATAATCACAAAAAAATCAGCTACATGAGAGAACCCATCGAAAAATCAAATATCATTATGGTAGGACCTAGTGGTAGCGGAAAAACGCATATCATTAGGAACCTAGCCAAAGTTCTAAACGTACCTTATTGCATTGCTGATGCTACTACATTAACAGAATCAGGATACGTCGGCAACGACGTAGAAATTGTACTGCAGCAGCTCGTAAACAAAGCTCTAGAACAGATCAGATTCTATGATTCACCTGAAGCTGCTTTAGAAGAAGCTGTTAGAAGAGCCGAGAAAGGCATTGTTTTCATCGACGAAATCGATAAGAAAGCAATTAAAGGAGAAAGCAGGTCAGTAACACGCGACGTTTCCGGTGAAGGAGTACAACAGGCCTTACTCAAACTAGCAGAAGGTACTGAAGTTAAAGTGCTCCTGACAGGCTCTAGAAAGCACCCACACATGGATGATAGGGACAGCGTAACCATTAACACGCAAAATATCCTTTTCATCGCAGGAGGGGCGTTTCAAGGCATCGAAAGACTGATTGCAAAAAGATTAGGATACAATAATAGTTCAAAAACAAGTATTAACTTAATTGAAGAAACTAAAAGCGAACAACCAAAAGAAAAATTAAGCTATAACCAGCTCATTAATGAAATCAGTGCAGAAGATCTGAAGAGATTTGGACTTATTCAAGAGTTTGTCGGAAGATTTCCGATTATCTGCCCATTGCAGCAGCTTACCGAAAAAGAAATGGTAAGAATTCTGACAGAGCCTAAGAATTCAATCATCAGACAATATCAGAAACTTCTAGCAGAAGATGAAGTTCAATTGGAATTCCAAGAGGACGCTTTAGCTATGATTGCCAAAAAAGCAATCGAAAATAAAACCGGTGCTAGAGGTTTAAGGGCACAACTTGAAGAGCTGCTAAGGACTATCATGTTTGAAGCACCAGATTATAAAAGAAAAACAAAAATTATCATTACAAAGGAAGATATCGAAAAAAACTTAAAACAAAATAAACTAGTAGCTTAAAACAAATTCTACTAAAAAACAAAGTGCAGACAAGGGGTAAATGCAAGCACGCTACGCGCCCCTTGTCAACACACTTTGTTTTTTAGTTATATTTAAAGTATCTTAAATTAAGAAAGGAAGATTGATTATGAACACAATTTATCTCGAAGGCAGGTTAGTAAAAGAGCCGGACATCATTTGGACTGAAAGTGGCATTTGTATTGCTAACTTCAAAATTGCTGAAAATGTATATGCAGGTAAGGATGAAGAGGGCAAACCCAAATATGAACCTATTTTCCACAAATGCGTAGCATTTGGTCCGGAAGCAGAAAAAATCGGCAACGACAGCAAAAAAGGTAGAATCTACAAAATCAAAGGTACGATTATCCCAAACAACTATATCAACAAAGAAGGTAAAAAAATTTACGACTTTAAATTCAAAGCAGAATTCATCGAATTCGGAGCTTTGCCAAAGCAAAAAACAGAAAAACAACCTGGTAAAAAAGAGCAAGCAGCATAACAAAACAACAAAAGCCCTTTCAACTAATGAGAGGGCTTGAATTTTATTTAAATAACGGAGAGTAAAAATGGAAGAAAAATTAGAATTGTATTTAGACACAAAAGAATTAATTAAAGCTTTAGAATTCACCACTAAGGTTCTGAAAGGTAAACCAACATCAGAAATCTATGCTTTCAACAAGTTTATTGCTAACAAAGATAAAGTTGATATTGAAGCAGTCGAAATGTACGAAGAATGCATCTACCTTTTTCTATGAGTAATGAGCAGCGCAAGAGGGGAAACCCCTGATTGCTCAAACCTATTGACTTACATCGTAATTATAACTATAATATTATTTAGTTGTTAAAATGAGGTGAGTGTATGGATTACATGACTGAACTTACCGCTATTGCAAAATCGCATGGCGGAATTATCAAAACAAAAATAGCAGCACAACATGGCATATCCAAAGCAATGCTTTATAAGTTGTGCAAAGAAGATAAAATACAACGCATTGTAAAAGGTCAGTACATTCTTCCCGATGATATGCAAGATGAGTTGCTGGCGATCAGAAATCGTTCTGAAAAAGTAATATTTTCTCATGAAACAGCCCTTTACCTACATGGGATTTCCGACAGAACCCCATTCGAGCATACGGTTACAGCACCGTCCGGTTGTATTCCATCTGCAGCAATCAAATCTGAATGCAAGGTATATTACATCAAACCCGAATTATTTGAGCTTGGCAAAACAACGATGAAGACATCTGCAGGAAATGATGTTACTGCATACGATCTTGAACGCACGGTCTGCGATATAATCCGCAGTCGCAACAAGTTGGGAACAGAAACTTTCCTTGCGGCATTAAAACTGTATGCAGCTAACCCAAAGAAAGATTTGAACAAACTAAACTCTTACGCAAAAAAAATGCGAGTGTCTAATATCCTGCGTCAGTATTTGGAGGTGCTTCTATGAGTAAAGCAATGAGTCTGAAAGCGAAAATTCGCAATATTGCCAAGCAGAAAAATATTCCCGCACAGGTAATTTTGCAGAACTACATGTTTGAGCGTTTGCTTGTCCGTTTGTCTGCTTCTGAATATAAAGAGAAGTTTGTATTAAAGGGTGGAATGTTGGTAGCAGCGATTGTTGGTCTCGACAACCGCGCAACGATGGATATGGATACCACGCTCAAAAACCTTCCTTTAACACCGGAAGCAATTCGTAGTGCGTTGGAAGACATCTGCAGCATCGCATTCGATGACGGCGTTGTGTATGAAATTGGCACAATCTCTCCAATCTGTAAAGATGACATTTACGGCGGATATCGTGTCATGCTAAATGCCAGGTTCGATATTATGCTAACACCGCTTAGCATTGATGTATCCACCGGAGACGTAATTACGCCTCATGCGGTGCAGTACAACTTCTCCGAGATTTTTGATGACGAGAAATCATACGAGCTTTGGGCATACAACATTGAAACAGTTATGGCGGAAAAGGTGGAAACCATTTTGCGACGCGGCATATTCAACACCCGTCCAAGAGATTTTTACGATGCCTACATACTGACTACAACGCAGAAATTTGATATTATGGTGTTTGAGGATGCATTGAAAGCAACGGCAAATCACCGCGGTACTACAGATCAAATCGCAGATGTTCCAAGTATTCTTCATAACATTGAAGAAAGTCCGGAACTCAAAACGATGTGGGATAAATACCGCAAGCAGTTTTCCTATGCAAGGGATATTACTTACGAGCAAATTATGAATTCCATAAAGACTTTGCTCAAATAAAAAGAGTTTATTGAATTTCAAATAGAAAACAATTGATTATTTAAGCAAAAAGGCAGATGCAATGCATCTGCCTTTTTTCTGATTTTTTATAATGATAACAATCAACATTTTCCAAGAATTTCTTCATATCTATGCACACGAGCATAAAACCCGGAAGAAGATAAATGCTCACGAAACATAAACTCTTTTGATGTAATCTTACGAGCACGCCATTGTCTATAATTCTCTTTCCAGATATCATCAAAATACCTTCTAGGACGACCATAAGGGCGACCTTCACGCAAACATAAATCAATGCCCTCACGCTGCCTTTCACGAATAAAATCGCGCTCTAATTCAGCAAAAGCAGCAAAGAGGGTAGTAACAAATCTGCCCTGCGGAGTGGAGGTATCTATAGACTCTTTTAAAGAAATAAGGCCAACACCTTTTTCTTTAAGTCTATTAGCTATATCTAAAAAATCAACAGTATTACGAGCCAGGCGGCTAATACTTTCTATATAGACAATATCGCCTTCACGAATGTAATCAAGCATGGCCAAAAGCTGAGGACGATCAGAAATATTTTTACCGCTGACATGCTCTTCGTAAGTTCGGTCCAACTTAATACCACGTTCTTCCATAACGGCAAATTGCCGGCCAGTATTTTGATCTTTCGAAGAAACTCTCACATAACCTATATTAGCCATAAGACACTTGCCCTCCATCAATAATCCCAATTATGTCAATATACTAACAAAATGTGCTAAAAATGTCAATTAGAAATAGGACATCCTAGAAAGTCAAAAAGGACTTTTTTAGGACATAAAAAACATAGCATCAGATATATCCTAAAAAAGTGTACTTTTATAGTAGCCTAAACTTTACTTCATTATAAATACATAGCGGGAAAGAAATTTAAGTTAAAAATTTTTGACACTAAATCTTGCGTATGCTAAACTTTAAATAAGAAAGCGCGTAACATTGTTAATTAATTGAGGTGTTTGCTTATGACTAATACATTAAATACTGCTTTTTTAAGCAATAATGGCGAATATACTTTTTTTAAATTTCGTGATAGGATAATAACTTTTTTTACCGGAAAACGATTGGAAAAATATACTAAAATATTAGAATGGAATAATGGCTATATAGTTGTACTCTGTAAAAATAAAAACGAAAATAAGCTGGAAGAAGATTATATAGATTTACTGCCAATTCTAAACAATCTATATATTGAACCTGTTGAGTTTCTTGCACCAATAAAGGAGGTCGAAATTAATTATGACTGAAGAAAAAAAGAACTATAGCAGATGCCGCTGAAATGATTGTGGGCGGATATGCATTTCTACGACAAGAAGAAAACATAACCATTGTTAACTTAAATTGAAAAACCTGCGAAGCTTTTTGCTTCGCAGGTTTTTTAGCATATTGATATATTCTTATTATATTCCCAAATTCAGTCCACGCTCCCTTGCGGGAACGATAGCATCAATCTTATATAACTAATAAATAGATAATAGAAAACGTAAAACCGAATTTCAACGCACACTTCCTAAACAAGAAGTGAAAATAAGCATTACGTGCTTCGCTTTAGATTACCTTCTTTCAACACATACTCCCACATAAGAAGCAATAGAACAATACGCAAAAACTTCGCATTAATAATGCGCTTTAACACATACTTTAATATATCACCTACTTTATAATTTCAACTCACACTCCCATACAGAAAGCGGCTAGTACAATAAACAAGAATCTAATACTGTACGTTGATTTCAACACACAATCCTACGTAAAGAAAATTACCCCTAACTAATGGAATTATACTTCTTTCAACACACGCTCCTACGTAGGGAGCGACTAAGCTATTACGCAATATCATTAGTGCAGACAAAGTTTCAGATTTAAATGTCTTGTCAGAATTTCAACTCACGCTCCCATGCAGGAAGCGATAGTATATTGCTGCAGTAAAGCATTTGAGCAAACTGGGTTTCAATTCACGCTCCCATACAGGGAGCAATTAATCTTCTTTGATTTGTGAGATTGGTTTTATCCGTTTCAACTCACGCTCCCACGTAGGAAGCAATTTAGCTTACTATCATAATAGCTAGATACATCACGATGTTTCAATTCACGCTCCCATGGAGGGAGCGAGATCCGTAAAAAGCACTGCAGCAAGTGCAAATCACGTTTCAATTCACGCTCCCATACAGGGAGCGATTTATCTAGGATTGCCGTAGTGGTTTACGACAACGGTTTCAACTCACGCTCCCACGTAGGGAGCGATTTTTCGCAGAACATTCTAAAGATACGTACTTCAAGTTTCAACTCACGCTCCCACGTAGGGAGCAATTCAGTGTCTGTTGCCTACTCAGTCCAACAAGGCAGTTTCAACACACGCTCCCACATAGGGAGCGATTCCTTCAGCGAAGGATGAAAAAATAGCAAATTGTTTCAATTCACGCTCCCATAAGGGCGCTATTTTTTTACACAGAATAAGTCTGTCCGTCCGCCAGTTTCAATTCATGTGCCCATAATATTGTATTGTCGGAAAATATTTAGGGTGTTTGTGCAGACTAGATGAACTGCTATAAAAAGAAATAAAAGCATAAATAAAGATTCGATAGGTTCTCTTGTGAAGTGATAAAGAATTCCTGCTCCGAATATCATAATAATTATCCATTGAAGTATTAATGAAATAATTATTATAGGCAGAGGAAATATCTTTGATTCCTTGAATATTACCGGTATTGCTAACATAATGATTGATGCAAGCATTGCAAAAATAATTGCTGGATCTGAACGCATCTTATAGGTTACAAGAAGAGCAGTTGATACTGCCATTAACCAAAAGATTAGAGTAAAAGTTTCATTCATTCGATGTTCCTTCTTTCTTAGTTATTTCATGCACCCATAAGGGTGCTACTTGTAGCGTTTTAGCACTTGATGAACATATCCGAGTTTCAACTCACGCTCCCACGTAGGGAGCAATCCAACGTACAGAAGTAGATTTTTGATCATTGAAGTTTCAACTCACGCTCCCACGTAGGAAGCGACTGCATGATAAGGACATCAATCCCGACGGCAAACCGTTTCAATTCACGCTCCCATGGAGGGAGCGATTTAAGGGAGTATTTCGCAACATAGCGAGCAGATTCGTTTCAATTCACGCTCCCATGGAGGGAGCGATAGGCTCAATATGAAGCACTATATATAATGTAGAAAGAACATAAAAATGCGAACCAGTAAATAGGTAAGCTGAAAACCGGTAAAAATAATTTTAAAGATATAATGTTTGATTCAGCTTCGCACTATTAGACAAGCTTATCCATAGTAATGCCTTCAGGAATAGCAGCTTCATCTACGCAAATATCAAAGTCATTAAACTGACGAGGATAATCAACTTTAGAATCAATATGAACCAGCTCTTTAAGCTTCCAGAAAGGAGCATTACCAAGCTCATGCTCATGCGTAAAACGGAAAATACCTCTTACGCTCATACCGTTTCTGCAAGAGCTTTCATCATTCTCAAACATATTGATAAGCGCAGTCTCATAAACCTTTAAATCATCGGCAGTAAAACCATTTTTAGCAGCCTGGACAGCAGAAATACTTACATAGAAAACATAAAGACCATAAGGAACAATCTGTTTCCTGCCCATCTCATTAGAAGCATTCTTCTCAAAACGATCATTACTCGTAAAAGCCTGACGGGTAAGGGAAATCTCCTGGACAGTAATCGGATGAACGCTTCTGGCGAAAGAAGTCTGCACAGCACCTGTTACACGGCCGGCATCAAAATTACCAGTACTTAAAACAGCACCAAAAGTTCTGATATCAAAATACTTCTTAAGCATGAATTTCTGAGCTGCAACAACATTTTCAAGTTTAGAACCTTTTTCTGCAGCCTTAGAATCAAGACCAAGCTCGTTATAAGCTTCAGCACTTTTATCATTCAAAGTACGGTCAGTCTGGATATAGATATCATAACCATCAACACCAGGCATACGAAGTAATACCTGATTTCTGATTTTACGATTAAGGCATTGGTTAGAAATAATACCATACTCGGTATCTGGATCCATGCGTGGAGCATTATCATTATCCGGATCACCATTAGGGTTAGAATGAACAGCTTCTACCAATACAACATAATTCATTTTTTTAATCTCATTACTCACAATCAACAACTCCTTCTTGATTAACTAATTTTTTCTCAGAACGGTAAAGTTCTGCATTTTGATGATGATAGCCAACTACAAAACGTGCCTGGTCGGATTCATTCAGATGCTCAGGAATATTATCACCCAAAGCATCCATAATCTCGTTAATAAAGTCATAATAGAACTTAGCACGAGGGGCTTTCTTGATGTGATAAGAAAACAACACATTAAGAGAAGCAAACTTTTTGCTCGGATTACGCATGAAAGCAGCAAACGACGTATCTTTAATAGAACGATTAAGCTTCTTGCCGTTATTTGCATTACGTTGTACTGCTTCATAACAAGCAAAAAGACGGCCGCAAAGATACGCAGGATTAGAGTTAGAATAATCAAGGCTCATAAGCAATTCATCCTTTCTTTTAGCTGACCTATGAATATCATTAAAACAAGCACGTACAATGCCGACACGAATGTTATTGGTAATATAACCAGCATTAAAATCGTGCTGTATCCTATTAAGTGCCCTACTTAAAATCTTTCGGGGCAGGGGAGAACCAATAGTGATTGATCTGAAAAAACCATATAAAGAATCTGCATCATTCCTTTTTACATTAGGATTATCAAGCACGCTGATGAGCTGCCAGATACCAACACGCCTAAAATCATCATCAAGACCAAAGCCTGATTGAAATCTAGCAATATTCAAGGCAATGGATCCTAAAGTACCTTCATAAAAGGCTTTAATGCAAATTCTGGCCGAATTAGGAGAAAGAACAGCAATGCAGAATTTCTCTTTATCTAATATAGTATCTGCAGATACATCAAGACCATTACAAAGCTGCTCCATAATTCTTTTCAAAAGCTTATCTGCAGATTCAGACATATCATTATCTGTACCGAAAAGAACAGCAGAACAAAGCTTTTCTAAAGAAGAATCGGGATTCTCGGCCCAAAAAAGAAAAACAAGACCAGTAGTTTTCTCAACAACACAATGCTCATCACTGCTCAGAAGATAGTTAAGCGCAGCACCATACTTATCTACAGCAAGCTGAGAAATATTAGAATTTACCGACTGCTCCTTGCAATATGAATTCTCGGAATCATTATTGTAAGAAACAAGCGTCATACCACTTGCAAGACCGCCAGGGAAACGCATAATCTTTTTATGCAGCCTTGCAACAGGCAGCACAGCCTTAAAAACAGGACAATACGCTTCTGCAGTGCCCTCAGGAGAAGAGTTAGCACAAATTTGGTTCCATGAATCCTTTACGCCAGCATCGTTCTGTAAAAGCGTCTCAGGATGGCCTGTAAGACAAAAAGAAAACTTCTCTATAGTAAAGTCCTTAAACTCAGAAAAAAGCTCCTGTAAACAAGCCTGATTTTGCGTCTTTTCTTCAGCATTCCAGTTCTGCATGAAATTGATAAAAGCAATCACGATGGGAGAAGGATCAACAACAGACTTAAAAAAAGGCAGGTTCTTATCCAAAAAAAGACGATGCTTCTTTTCACATTTCTGCGTTGTATAGACTCCATTTTTCAAGGTCATACCAAAGATATTCTCTGGTCTATGCTCAATAAGAAAAGAAAAGCTATTATTAGCATCCGGCTGAGCCGGATAAAGCAGCTGCACAGGACGCTGCACTTCTTTTTCCTTACCATTTTTAAGCTTTATGGTGACAATCTCTTTAAAATTGCTGATTTTAGAGACTGTACCATCCAAATTAAGCTCAATAAGAGCAGTAATACCTCTATAAGCGTAATTGTCAGGAGGAAGCATGCCTTTACTTTTTAAAACATCACTGTATTCACAAAGCTTTTCAATGAACATCAGAACTCAGGCCTCCATTTCGCTACATCAATAACGCCATCTACCATAACAGGATTATAATATACGGCCGTAGCTTCATTACTCCACACAGTATCAACCCAGGCTTCATAAGAATCAACAGCAGGTGCTTTTACAGCAAAATCAAGACCATAGAGCATACTGCCTGGAACGCGGGTACCACGCAAAGAAGCATCTACATCAGCAAGAGGAAACTCAGGGACAATCTCCCAATAATCAGCAAGACATTCTGAAAGGCCAAAATAAGGCTCACGGAAAACCCTGCCGCAATCAAAACGTCTCATAAGGATATCCGTATGCTTGGGAATTCCTTCACCTGGATGAAAAGCCATGCAACCAGACATTTCAAGATGAAATTCAATACCGTAAAGCACATCCTTCAAAAAAGTAGTAGTACGCTGCGCACGTTCCGTGTCCTTTTCCGTATAAACATGAAGATCAACATTTTTGCCAGATATAGCTTTATAAACTTTACTACAAGGAATCTTATTCTTCAGCTCATTACGTTTAACACACATTGTCCTTATTGGATTAAAGACAACGATTTTATCAATTACGTACTGGAAGGCAGGCTTCCAATAAATACATTTCAGAAAACCAGCTAAAGCAGAAGGGGTAGGGACTTCATAGCTTATACGTTCAACCTTGAACTCAGGCCGAGTAAAACAAGCTAAAGGACCACCGCACATTACTTTGAAAGAACGGCTTCTTCTTGGATACTCCATAATAATTTCCTTTCAAAACACACTAATTAATATTTTTTGACCTATATAAATTAGAATAAAAACCCAAAATAGAACTACCTGACATCTCAGCATTAATAAAAGAAGAGGCATCAGTCAGCTTAGCAACAAAAAATATAAGCCAAAGCAATTCATCATTACAACAAGATTCCTCATAGGAACGCTTTAAAAGGTCAATATGCTTCTCTCTAAGCTGTAATGACCAACGAATCTGCTTATCCGAGCCAACAAGAGAAGGTAGGCTTTTCATAAATTCCTGCTTCTCTAAAGACCTGATAAGACAATCTGGACATTCATTCTCACGATAGAACAGCAATTTCTTCTCATGCTTTAAAGTCTCACCATAAACATCGATGATGATTTCATGACCACAGGAGCAAGTGATTTTATATTTCATAAAACCTCACAAACCATAAAAGCAATCAATCCTTTCCTTTTCTAAAAATCCATGGCGGAGTAGGATGGACTTCCTGCCATAAACCACGATTGGAACGCTGCGCATCCAACATAAACCCCGCATACACAGGATTAGAATCAAAATGATAGTAATGCCAGGCGTAACCGCTGCGAATCATCTCGCCATTAATATCTTTACCATTAAGATAAATCTTACCAACATAACGACCATACTGATCACAGGATAATACCTTGATAGATACATCCTTATCAGCAATCAAGTGCTCGAGATAAATTTTAGACTGCACACCATATGCCTGCTGCTTTTCGGGAGCATCTATGCCGGCAAGACGAATCTTATATATATGCCAATCACTACGCAGTTTTACAGTGTCACCATCTAAAACATCTATAACCTGTCCATGCAAAACCTTCTCCGGAGAGACTGAAACTGAAGAAAGTGGAGAAGATTTGCAAGAGACAATCAATAAAGTAACAAGAAGCAAAACTAAAAATTTTACAAATCTAGACATGCTTCAAACCTTCATCAAAACTGAATTTCTTCATCAAAAGGCTCATTAAAAGGAACAGGCTCTTCCTTACCAAATGTAGAAAAAGAACCGGAAGAAGCATTAGAAGACTTAGACTCCATATATTCAAAACGTCTGCCGATTACCTCCGTTACCCAACGCTTGGAACCATCCTTTGCATCATAGCTGCGTACCTGAATACGGCCGTCAACAAGAATTTTACTGCCTTTCTTTAAGCTGTTGCCGATAATTTCCGCACTTTTGCCCCAGAAAACTACAGGAATAAAATCAGCCTCATTCTTATCATCCTTACGGATACGGTCAACAGCCAAAATAAATTGAGTAACAACTTTACCACTAGAAGTATAACGGACAACAGGATCTTTGGTCAGACGACCAGATAATTTTGTCTCATTCATGAAAATAAACCTCCTCAGATACAACATAAAAACTGTTTTTGTCTTTAATAAACCGTACAAAACCTTTCGATATCAAAAGATTTAAATCATCAATTGATGCTCCACAATCATCTATAATCGAAGCGGAATTATTAATAAAACCATCATAATCAGAATGCACCAACATTTCGATAAAAAGAACCCTACTAGACACTGGCATCAACTGAAATCTATTGGATTTTAGAATTTTTACAGGAATCAATTTTCTTATTATCATTTTTTATTTTTTATCCTTTTTACCAGGCTTACCGTTATCATCAGGGAAAGTAGCTTTACAATCCGGATAGGCGTTGCAGGCCCAAAAATCTCCGTTCTTGCCGGTACGCTTCATAAGATAGCCTTTTTTACATTCAGGACATTTCTTGATAAAGGGCTTACCTTTAACGTCAGGGAAAAAGACTTTACATTGATGAGTGCTGCAGCCCCAATAATATTCGTTTTCAACCTTTTTGCTCTTATAACGAATAAGATACCCATTATGACAGATGGGGCAATCATAAATGGCAGGCTTACCGTTATCATCAGAAAAAGTAGCATTACAGCCATTTTTCCATTCACCGCAATACCAAAAACGCCCATTTTTGCCATCCTTATAATAAAGCTTACCAACGTGACAAGCAGGACAATCAGGACGGTCCGGCTGATCCTTGGCAGACTTAGTGAAATTGCTTTGAAGAGTCATAAGCTGAGAAACATAATCAATCTCTTTTTTCATGAAATCATCAAAAGACATTTCGCCATGTTCTACCGCATCTAAATCCTGCTCCATAAGAGCCGTGGAATCTGGATAAGTAAGCTCATCGGGAAGATTATGAATAAGCTCTTTTACAGTATCTGAAACTGAAAGGATCTTAGAAGATTTTTTACCAGTCTCTAAAAGCATCTCAGCATCAAGCAGCTCTTTAATGATTTTAGAACGGGTAGCTTCAGTACCAATACCTTTAACATCTTTAAGCTTTGTCTTTAAAGATGCATCTTTAACGTATTGATGAGCATTACACATAGCACCAATTAAAGAAGTCTGCGTAAAAGGCTTAGGTGGAGCAGTATTCTTCTCGGTATAATCAGCAACGGAAAGAACTAGATTATCACTTTCATGCAGCTCAGGAAGCTGTTTAGATTCTTTAGCAGCATCCTTATCCTTAGAATCAGTTTCTTCATCTTCATCTTTTGCTGCAGCAGTCCAGCCAGCCTTTAAAATAACCTTACCTTTGGCTATAAAAGTTTCGCCGGCACAATCAATCTCACAGACAGTATCTTCAAATTCCTGCAGGGGATAGAACTGCAAAAGATAACGCTTGGCAACCATTTTGTAGATAAGCTGTTCATCAGCAGTCAAAGTCAAAAAGTCAACCTTTTCCATAGTAGGAATAATAGCATGATGGGCATCAACTTTTTTGGAATTGAAAGCTTTTCCTTTGATGCTGCTGTCTGCACCATCTGCAAGAAGCTTGATTTCATCTTCACCTGTTAATTTAAGATTAGCAATAATAGTAGCTGCATCAGCATGCTGACTATCAGGAATATACTGAGCATCAGAACGAGGGTAGGTAGTAAGCTTCTTCTCATATAAGCTTTGACATACGGCAAGAACTTTATCAGGAGATAAGGCTTTGCACGTCTGCTGCAATGTAGAAAGGCTGAAAGGCAATCTAGGTGCCTTTGTGCCTTTCTTCTTTTCAAGCTTCTTTACTATGCCAGGCTGACCTTCGACCTGCTGCAGAACCTTACGGACTGAAAGGATATCAATAACACGCCCTTCACTGTCCAAACCTTCAACATCATCTGCAGACTGCCATAAAGATTCGAATGGAGTAGAATCATCAGTCCTGAAAAAAGCACGTACAACATAGTATTTTATAGATTTAAAGTTTTCGATTTCCTCATTACGACGAGCAACCAAAGCAAGAGTAGGGACTTTGACACGGCCAACCTTAAGAGTCTTGCCGCTGTCTAAAGAATATTTTCGACTAGCATTCATACCGATGAGCCAATCTGTATAATCACGGCCTAAAGCAGCTTTATACTGGTTACGAAGTTTAGAAGAAGAATTATCTTCCATAGAATCGAAAGCACGCTTAACGCTCACATCATCATAAGCATTGATTAAAAGACGTTTTGTAGGTTTTTTGTTCTTGATAGCTTCCAAAACCTCATCGACAAGATACTGTCCTTCTCGATCCGGATCTCCTACATGGATAATTTCATCAGCATCTTTAGCAAGCTTTTTGATAACATTAAAAGCATTCTTAGAAGAACCACCTTTAACGTGCTTTTTAAAAGGAGAAGGCACAATAGGAAGAGTATCATAAGAAAAATTTTTTAAAGCAGGATCATAATCATCAGGCTCATCAAGGCCGAGAATATGACCATAAAGCCACGCTACACAATCGCCTGCAACACTATAATAGACATCCTCTTTTTTAGGTTTACCAAGGAAAGAGGCGACCGTGCCGGCTAACGAGGGCTTTTCACAAATAAATAAACGCATTTTACCAAATCCTTTCTTGAATAAAAAAAGAGGTATCAAGCCAGTCACAAGACTGACTTAATACCTCTGAATAATTCAGGTTTGAAATTGTATTTATACTATAATTATAAATCGTAATACCGAAAACGTCAATACAAAAAACAAAAAAATTAAACTTTAATCAAGCTAAAATGGAATAAAAAGACAACAGGATTGCTGCAAGAAAAAATTAATGTTAAAATAAATTAACCAAAATATTTATTTTAACATATCGCGCCAACAATACAGGCAAGGAAAAATGAATCGTTTTTGTCTCTCACTTCGTTCGAGATACAAACGTCCTTGCCTTATTGACCGCGATATGTTAATGGAAAAGATAAAAATAAGAAAGGAAAATGATTAATAATATGCTTAAGAAAATAAAAAAACCAGATGAATATAGAATCGGCTATGAATTCGTAGAATTAGCAGAAGATATTCAAAAATTACGTAAAGCTAAATTAATGCTACAACACAATATCTCACGAGAGAAAGTATGTAAATACACTACATTAGAACCAAAAGAAATTAATATATTAGATAATTCGTTAAATCAACGAGAAGAAATATTAAACCAAATACCCGATATTACAAAAAGGTACTTAGATTACGGCTATGTTTACGTAGAAAAAATTATAGTCAAAAAAATGATTGAAAATAATTGCACAAATCAAGAAATTCAAGAATTTGTCAATCTAACAGAAGATTATATCAACAAAAGAAGATTAAAAACCTTCCCGTTTTTTTCGTGGCATTTTGGCGGAACAGATAAAACAGTAGGCTTAGCTAGATGGGCAACAGTAGAAGAAGAAGCAAACTATAACCATGCCAACGTTTTTGACTTAGCAAAAGCAATTGAACAAACTCCGCTAGAAGATATTACATTTGAAGATGTCCAAAAAGTAATAACAGCATCCGACAATGACGGCTTTTTATATAATGATGAATTATATGTCATTACCAACGAACAAAAAGAAGCATTATTAAATTACAACACAAAAGAAATTCTTGAAAAAGAAAATAAACAAATAAACTATTATAAAGAATTAATCAAAAATATAGAAAAACATAAATTGTATCATGCACAAGATGTTGAAAAAATGAAAAAACAATACAATGATATACATAACGAAGGCGGAGAAGGATATATTCCTCACTTCTACACATTTGAAGAATACGAATATGCTAAAAAACAATTAGCAAAACTCATAAACAAAGAAGACAAAAATGAATAATATTCCTACATTTAAAATAATAAACACCTAAACCGTATCAAAAAAATAAGCATGATAGATCAATCTATCATGCTTATTTTTTTACTGCTGTACTATTTTGTCTTTAAAAAACTCAGAGAGAATTCGGCACTCGTCGTTTTCGTTAAAGCTGCGGTTTATAAAATTCGGACCTAAAAGACCTGGAATAAGTCCTCTATATACTGTTTCGACTACTTCACCTGTATTTATTCTACGCATCTCGCAGGATTTTGGTTTAAACAGCTTTTTATCATAATCCAAAGTACAATCTACAGTCTGAATACGGTTCTGCTTAGGATACCAGAAAGCCGCCTTCAGATTAACTTTATTCTTTTTGACCTTTACTGTCTTAGGATAATAGAAGACGCCAACACTTCCTGTAGATTTGATCCATGTCAGGCCTAAATCTTTAGGTGTAGTATAGGGCGAACCATCCTGATTAGGAATATCAAGGAAGTAAGCAAACTCACGCTGCAGAACACTGTTGATATGATACTTTCCATAACGATCAGACAAATCATTAGCATCTGCAAAAGAATAGCCACCTCTATTATAATCACCGATAAGTTTATCAGTACCACGCTCATAGTATCTCACACGCAATACATGGGCAGTACTCTGAGAAGCATCTTTAAACAGCTTAAGGCGTTCAAAGCGGTATTCATCATAATGATTATAAGGGGAAGGTGTAATAAAAATCAATACATCTACCGTATGAGCTGCCTTATCTACCTGAATACTGTCAGTATCGAACTTAGGTGTAATAAGATCATTAGTCACTGTATCTGCAGGTACAATAAGAGAAACAGGCCCCATGCTGATAAGATTAGTAGCGCTGCAACTATTAGCTAAAAACAAGAGACTGCCGGCTACCAATGATAAAATCTTCTTCTTTAACATACCATCACTCTCCAAAATAAAAAGTCAAGTATATTATAGCATAAATCACAAAAAGCAACAAAAAAAGCAGGCTTTTCGGCCTGCTTAGAATTAAGAAACACTATGAAAATAGCTAAACCTAAGACAAATTTGATAAGAATAATACAAGCATCTTTAAGATTTTTTAGAGAATTCAACCCAATAAGATGAATGAGAAAAACCATCATAACCTAATATATACTCATTAGTTGTTTTATTATATAAAGAAGCAGGACCATCTTTATAAAGTAAAAAAGTAACCTTCCCACTTAATTTCAATGAACGTGATACAATATCGGGACTACCATCGTTTTCCCCACCTGAAAGAACATGATAGAGAGTAACAATATACTCAGCACCATCTTCTCCAAAATCAACAGTAATCTCAGCTTTTGCAGGATTACCATCCTCCTCCATACAGGAAAGACCAAATGTATTCGGTGCAATATTACTACCATTTACACTGCCAGAGGAACTGTTACCACTGTCGCCAGTATCAGGAGTGGTTGTACTACTACCACCACTTGTACCACCACTTGTACCACCAGAAGAACTTCCAGAATTGCCACTGTCGCCAGTATTACCAGAATCGGGAGTAGTAGTACCACTGTTACCACTGTCACCTGTATTACCAGTGTCAGGAGTAGAAGGGGTAGAAGTAGAACTACTACCGCTAGAAGAAGGAACATCTGAAACAGGTTTTAATGGCAAATCCCTATCGCTATTTACACTGGTTTCTGTTTTTTTACCAGAAAGATTAGCAACAAGACGGAATTTATTATCCGAAAGCTTAGTATAAGTGAATTTAGACAAATCAATATCATGCAAACCCATGATAGCAAGCATATCCTTACTTAACGATTCAGGAAGCTTATAATCATGAGATGTATACCAATTTATGATTGCTTTATCTAACATAGCACCGTTACTGACAATCTGTTTATCCGCAATAGCAGTCTTAAGACCTGTAATACCTCCTGCAGCACCTAATCCACCCATAAACATGCAAGCTATAACCAAAGCTAAAATAATTCTGACAAGCATGATAACCCTCCTTTACCTGTTTTAATAGAATAACAGATTATATATATCCCAAAGAGATGGCTTATTAAAATAAAAATATAGGGGAAGCCATACAAGAATCACTGGAGCGTATGCCAATTCAATATCTTCGGCATGCTTTCTGCTTAACAACAGCATCAGAACGCCTAAAATGCCGCCTAGCATCATAGCAAAAGCAAAATAATGTAAAAAACTCATATCCAGAAAAAAACCTAACGCAGCGAGCAAAATAACGTCTCCCTGGCCAAAGGCCTCAAAGCCATAGACCTTATATACTACACTAAAGATTAATAAGCCGACTATGAGGCCCGTAGCAAGGCCGTAGAGAGAAGAAAAAAAGTCTCCATAGAAAATCTTATACAATGCAATAAAAACCATTGTAAGAACAATATCTCTGTCATAGATGGCATGTTCACGCCAATCTATGACGGAGATTCTGATAAACATAAGAAAAATAAAAAATAGAAAAAGATAAATTAACATATAAATACCTAAGCTTTTAATTTGGACCAATAAGCCCAATTTACCTGACCTGAAATTGAAACAGTAGCACCTTTAGGAACCGGAACACAGGCACTGATTGTACCAGTACCATATCCACGAGGGCATACATATCCTAACGTTTTACCATTCACTTGTACAGTAAGTGATTGAGGTTTACTACTGCCGCCGGCAGTAACAAAGCCTGCCTCCTTTGCAACAAAAGTTTGCTGGCCTGAGCCTAAATATTCAGGCTGACCTATATCCAAATCACCAGCTTCAACACTATATCGTTGAAGCTTTACAGTAGAACGAGGCAAAGATTCAGCATCACTATAAATATTGACAGTAACAGGACGTTGCTTTATAGAAGATGAAAAACTTGATTCTTCTCCTAAAATCACTTCTTTAGAAAAGACAGTGCCAGCTATCTTTGCTTTTGCTAAAGAAGATAAATTTGAATATGGCATAGAACGCATAAGTTCAGCTTCAGATGCAGCATACTGCTGAGCTTGCAGAGTAGTTTTATTAGAACCAGTGCTGTTGATAGCAGCCTGAGTTATTTTTGCTGTGCTGACGCTCATAACTGAACTAACAATAGCAAGAATCAATACTACTGCGAGAAGAGCACTACCTTGTTTTTTTGAGCTGTGAAAATATTTCATTTTAAAATCCTTTCTCAGCTCAGACAAAACAAAACTATACTTTCATAATATAGTAAAGAGCATAATAGGGAGGACGATTTTCATGAGGTTTTTGAGCTTCAGTAGCTACAGCAATAGAAGTTATCTGCTGTCCTTTAACTGGACCTGAAGGAGCACTCCAATAACCACCATGATTTGAACCATTCCAGAAAATCCAGCCACCACCAGCAGGAAGCTGAAATTCAATCTTTGAAGCTAAACCAAAAAAATCACCATTATTAGAACCAAAGTTATAAGAACCTACACCATGATAATGACTGCCAACCTGCGGAGCTTCTAAGGTAACTTCATTCTCACCACCAATATCTGTGAGCTTATAAGCATCTCCTGCACCAACAATAAAACGATTTCTTAAATCAGGAGTACCATTTTTACCATCACAGAGATAGAAACCATCCGGGATTTCATCTAACTTACCATACCAGGGAAGAATAGTACCTTGTGGAACACTAGTGCCATTGGAAACGGAATAACGAGTGAATTTTAAAGAAGCACGAGGAAGTGTTTCGGTATTACTATATACATTGATCGTAACATCCTTTTGCTTGATTTTATCGTTATCGGGATAATCTGTCTCATCACCAATAATAACTTCGTCATAGAAAGTATTAGAATTTGAAATTATAGATTTTGTCTGAGCTGTTAAATCACTATATTTTTCGGCTTTCACAAGTTCAGCTTTGCTTGCAGCATACTGCTGTGCCTGAAGGGCAACCTTAGAGCTGCCAATACTGTTTTGGGAAGCCTGGCTGATTTTAGCAACACTCACGGCCATAAAGCTAGAAATGACGCTTAAAACCAGAACTACTGCTAAAAGTGCACTGCCTTTATGACATGTGGACTTTTGTAAAGTGGGGGGGGTACAACGATAAATTTCGCATAATCATATCCTTTCCCTCACAGCTCAGATATTAAATTCTATAATTTCATTATATAGTAAAGTGCATAATATGGCGGTCGGTTTTCATGTGGTTTATTCCCGCCGGCAGAAGATGTTTTCATGTTAATATTAATTGAACCAGGATTATCAGAAAAACCAAAAATTGAAGTTCCGTTCCAACCCCGATCTCCATAACAATCATGTGTATGGCTAGGCATTTCCTCTATAGTCAGAACATGAGTGTTTTCACCACCAGTGCTACTTAATTTATAACTTTTGCCCGCACCGACTAAAAATCTATCCCGAAGGTCAGGAGTACCATTTTGCCCATCACAAAGCGCAAAACCATCTGGGATATTAGCTTTATCTCCATACCACGGAATGATAGAGCCTTGGGGTACGCTAGAAACTTCTGTAGAAACAGAATAACGCATAAGCTTAAGGCTGCTGCGTGGTAATGCTTCGCTATCTTTATAAACACGGATGATACATTCACGTTGGCTTATATTACTATTGCCGGGATATTCACTTTCTGCACTAACACTTACTTCATCATAAAAACCATCTGAATTTGAAATTACTGTCTTATTTTGAGCTGCGAGTTCATCATATTTTGTGGCTTTCACAATATCTGCTTTAGATGCAGCATATTGCTGAGCCTGTAAAGTAATCTTGTTTGTACTTGTACTGTTTATTGCTGCCTGAGTCAGCTTAGCTGTTCCAACGGAAAGCATACTGCTTATGACAGCAAGAATAAGTACAACTGCTAAAAGGGCAGAACCCTTCCTATATTTTTGTGTAATGGGGGGGCACAACGATAATTTTTAAAAACACATTTCATTTTGCTTGCTCCTTACAAGCTCAAAATAACAGTAATAACATGATCAGGACATTATTAGAAGAACGGTTGTATGTGTAATTGCAGTACCACTGGAAGCACTGGTAGAAATAGTAATTGTAGAACCAGCTGCAAGAGAAACCTTATAATCTCCGCTTGCCGATTGGCTTGTATCAAAGCTCCATCCATGCCCTTTACTACCAGTTTTATAAGTAACTGAATCCATAGACAAAGTTCCAATACCGCCAATGTTGACAGTATTGGTTCTTGTTCCTTCACCATGAGTATCAAAATCAGTAATAGCTAATACAGACAAATGGCTGACATTACCCGGAAGCTTATATGTCACAGAACCATCTTTAGGTATAGAAAACACCTTGGAAGATATAGTACTACTAGATGGAGCCTTGTATCTGGTAAACCTGGCCGTAGCTCGAGGTAATGATTCACTATTACTATATATATTGACAGTTACATCACGCTTTTTTATACCTCCAGATAAATCACTTTCATCTGAAAGTAATATCTCTTTTTGAAAACCTGAATCTGAAATAGACTGTTTATTTTGAGCCTTCAAATCTGAATAGTTCGTTGACCGTAATAATTCTGCCTCAGAAGCAACATATTGCTGCGCCTGCAGAGTAGCTTTGTTAGAACCAGTGCTGTTGATAGCAGCCTGGGTAATCTTTGCTGTGCCTATGCTCATAACTGAGCTTACAACAGCAAGAATTAAAACTACCGCAAGAAGGGCAGAACCGCGCCTATAATTTTGTACTATGGGGGGGTACAACGGTATTTAAATTTTACTACATTCATAATCTTGCTCCTTTTGATTCAACATCAAAATATGAAGCAGATAATAATTCAGGTTTGACAAAAAGGAAGATAAAACGTATAATAAACACAAAGAGACAACTGGTTGTGGAAAGCCGGTTCTCCTCAAAACTTTAGTAATTAGAAAGAAACCGTCTTACCGCTTAGGCGGTTTTTTTCATGCCGTAATTATCTACGATACGAAAGGATCAGCACGACCAGAGTTGCAAAAGCAATCATCAGAGATAACGCTTCGAAAACAGTCATAACATCACCCCCACTCATTAGGGAGTAGGAAAACCGACTACCAGCTGTCTCAACTGGTATTATAACATAATATTAAACTTTTGAAAATGCACCAGCAATGGTGTATTTTTATTTTAAGCAGCTTTGATAAAATAACGAACAGCTATATTTATGGGACGTAATTCATTAGCAACAGGAATTGCTCTAGAAAAATCCAAGACGTATTTGCGTCCCCAGTTATCACTATTACCAACTTTCATAGAAGTGTCATAAGTAGAACTATATGAAAAAGCACCGGTACATGAAAAAGCACTTTGCTGTTGCTCACTAGCAAAATCAGAACCAATACGACCTAAAGCAGCATGAAAAGAGCTTTTAGGTAACTGCATCATAGCATCACCTTGAATTTCACCTAGATTACCGCTGGAATGAAGTACATTACCAAAATGAGTAGTTTTTCTTGTGCCTAGCCCACGTAGAAAAACTCCACGATAATCAGGAACAGTGGTTTTACCTAATACAGCACTAAGCTCTGAATAAGCAGCGCAAGATTGGCCGTCACATTCAAGCCATGTACCATCACTAGGATTTTTGCTAGATGCCCAAGCTATGACTGTTCCGATAGGAACACCGCTGACCTTTTGCTCCACAGAATAGCGAGTTAATTTTATGGTAGAGCGGGGAAGTGATTCACTGCCTTTGTATATGTTTATCGTAGCTGTTTTTTGCTTAATTTGTTCAGAGTAATCACTTTCATCTGAAAGAATTACTTCTCTCTGAAAACCTGAATCTGAAATATCTGCTCTAGATTGAGCTGTCAAATCAGTATAACTAATAGATTTAATAAGGTCTGCCTCAGAAGAAGCAAACTGCTGCGCCTGGAGCGTAGCTTTGTTAGAACCAGTACTGTTGATAGCAGCCTGGGTAATCTTGGCCGTGCCTATGCTCATAACTGAGCTGACCACAGCAAGAATTAAAACTACCGCAAGAAGGGCAGAGCCGCGTCGATAATTTTGTATCGTGGGGGGGTACAACGGTATTTGAAATTTACTATATTCATAATAGCACACCTCAACAGAAAACAAAAAGCAGACGGCGGCTACGCCACCGCCTGCGCTGAAAAGGGAATTAGAAGCTACGAACAACAGCAGTCATAGCAGTACCGCTTGCATCTTTAGGAGTGCAGGTAACGGTACGATCAGCCTGGCTGTAGGTATAAGCAGCACCCCAAGGATCCAAGATGCTGTCAGCACTTACAGTGGTGCCTTTAGTCTGAGTCAGGAATTTATGAGCAGTACCATCAACAGCTTTATCTGCAGAAAGACCAGTAATCAAAGAAGCAATATCAGCCGGTGGAGTAGAATCAGTACTCATAGCTTCATAAGCTAAAGCAGCAGTGGTAATGGCTTCCATATCCTGACGCATCTGAGCCATCTTACGGGATTGCTGTGCCTGAGAGTAAAAGAAGAAAGCACCAGCAGACAGTGCAATGATAATTGCACAAGCTACCATGATCTCAATAAGGGTAAAACCTTTACGACGTTTACAATTCAGTTTGTTCTTCAATGTCTTTAAAGAATACATTTTAAAAACCTCCCCTAAAAATTTTTCAAAAAAAGTACTTATTAGTCAAAAATTTACCGCGATCAGAAGCCACCTATGCCGATATCGTCACCAGCAAAAGAGCCACTATAGCTGCCTGTTTCATCAGTTTTGTTTTTACCACATGACCACACGCCGAAACGCCTGTTAGCTTCATCAACAGAAAACTTATAAGCTGTTCCCCATGGATCAGTAATGGTATCACTATCAAGCCAAGGCCCATATGAACCAGATTTAGTAGTGAGAGCAGACAACGTAGCCGGATAAGAACCCATTTCAAATTTATACTGTTTGATAGCAGCACTGATACTGGAAACATCCGTCTGAGCTTTATTATGCCTGCCTTGGTCAAGAAGCGTACTGCCTATAAGAATCGCGCCGACAGCCAGGGCAACGATAATGGCACAGGCAACAAGAATCTCAACGAGCGTAAACCCTTTTCTGCTTCTTTCCCAAAATAAAAAACCACGGTTTTTTAACTTTACCGTGGACAACATTTTTTTCACCTCCTTATCCTCGGTATTTATTCCATAATATTGGAGGACTTCAAGCTAAAGCTTTTGTCTCCAATCCCTCGGAAAAGAAGGTTGAGCAATATTTAATTTTATATTCATCCTGTCTGTATAACAGACAGAAAAAGGCTATTTATTATAAAGAATCTCTTTACCATCAGAATACCTGATAATATTCTGACCAGAATATATACTGCAAATACCGATATCATCACCTTGAACACAATCAGGAATATTAACAGGATTGGAGTCAAGCTCTTTATTGCTTCCATAGCTTAAAACATAATATATGCCACTATTATAGTAAGTATAAAAATAATCCTGATTCCATGGATCCTTCAGCATATCAGTATCAAGCCATGGACCATATTCGCCATTTTTCTTAGTCAAGGTTTCAAGATTATCTACCGGATTTCCTGTATCAAAGAAATACTGGCGGACAGCAGTATCAATAGTAGCAATATCTGTCTTTGCCTTATTATATTTGCCGTTCTCCAAAAGATTATGCCCGATAAAAACAGCACCGGCAAAAAGAGCAATAACTACAGCACAGGCTACAATAATCTCAACAAGGGTAAAGCCGCGTTTTTTAGAAAAAGAAAAAACCACGGTTTTTTGCTTTACCGTGGATAGCATTTTCCGCACCTCCTTATCCTCGGCAAATTATTCCATAATATTGGAAGACTTCAAGCCAAAGCTTTCGTTTCCAATCCCTCGGAAAAGAAGGTTAATATTTGATTTTACTAATAAATTATCAGGTACCAGAAATACGACTCATATAATCGAACATAGGTACAAGAGTAAACATAAACATAAGAACAATCAATAAGCCCATCGGAAGCATTACAAGCAGTGTAATCTTCGTAGAGGTAGGTTCTATCATGTTGTTGAGTAAACGCTCATAATACTTACAGTCATGCTCTAAAGCAAGAGTAATATGATTAGATTTTTCGCCGGCGTTGATGCTTGCAAGCAGCATATTATCGAAAACAGGTATATCACCATGGTTATGATGCTGCATGCTGTCTGCAAGAGTATTACCTTTGATGATATCCTCACGGACTTTGCCAACAGCATTGGAAACAACGCTGTTATCTACAACCTTGCCAGCCTGCGAAAGGCTGTCAGTCAAAGTAAGACCACTGGAAAGCATTAAGCTCAATACAGATGCCAGCTGATGCTGCACAAAGAAGAAATGCAGCTTACTGTAAATAGGAAGGCGCAACTTCCAGCTATCAACAAGAGTAACATTATTAGAACTGAACCATTCCCAGGCTTTATAAAAACCATAAAGAACAGGAAGAGTAATGAACCAGTAATCAACAATACCGTTTACGCAACCAGTGACAAAGCCGACAATCCAGGGAAGAGGAATACCGGTCTCTTTATAAAGCTTAACATATTCAGGAATTGCAATCTTGATATAAGCAATAGTCATAATTGCCATGAGTACAGCGGCAATCTTAGGTATAAAAAGAGCATTTTTTACCTTGCTATAAAGATTATGCTGCAGCCACATCAATTCAGAAAGCCTGAGAAACGTATCTGAAAGACGACCTGCTCGATCACCGGATTCAATAGTAGGAGCAACCAGCCTGGGGAAAACGCCTTCTTTCTTGAAAGCTGCACCAGTAGCTACGCCAGCAGATAAATTACGGCTGATGTTTCTAAGTGCCTGACCTAATTTGACATTAGTCTGCACATGGGCAATCTCATTGATAGCTTGCTGCAAGGTACTGCCAGAATTCAAAAGCATGTAAAGCTGATCAAAACAAGCGTAAAAATCGGCTAATTTAGGCTTATCTGCACCAATAAAAGCATTGATTTTTTCCACGAAGCTCATTATTTACGCCTCCTTGAAAAATAACCTTCTTTAGCGTTATTGACTTGATTTTCGAAATCTGCTGCCTGACTGATAAGCTCTTCATCGGGTTCGATGCAGCTGAGAAGTTCTTCTAAAGATATATCACCTTTAATGACATGAGCAAAACCCTTATCCCAAAGGCTTTTAAAACCTATGTTTTTTCGAAGGAACAGCTCAATATCTACAAGACCATGCTTTTCAGCAAAATAATCGCGCAGACAGTTATTGAAGGGAATAATCTCGATGATTGGAATTCGGCCGGCAACACCTGTAGAATTACATTCACTACAGCCATCAGACACATAAGTAATATAGTCACCATTCATATCCCTGACCAAAGCTTTTTTATCTTCAGCACGTAATTTTTCAAGGATTTCCTGCGGCACCTTAACTGGGTGCTTACAATGAGGACAAAGTGTAGATAAAAGCCTTTGACTTGCAATACCTACAATCTGCTCAGCAAAACCACTGACATTTACGCCCATATCCTGCAGACGGCGGAACACTGAAACAGAATTACGTACATGCAGTGTTGTGAAAATCAAATGACCTGTCTGGGATGCCTGCACAGCAGTAAGGGCTGTTTCAGCATCACGAGTCTCACCGACAAGCATAATATCAGGATCCTGACGCAGAGAACTGCGCAAGCCACGTTGGAAAGAATAATTAGTACGCTCATCTTCAGCGTAGCGCACCTGGCTTTGAGCAATACCATCAATATAGCGTTCGATAGGATCCTCAAAAGTTACAATGACATATTTACCAGTCTGGTTCAGCTCGTTAAGAAGAGAGTAGAGAGTAGTAGTCTTACCTTCACCGGTCGGACCACAGATAAGAATAATACCGTTAGGCTTATAAATCAAAGAACGAAGAAGCTTTTCCTCATCAGAATCAAAACCTAAATCTGCAATCGTAGGAATAACATCAGAAGTAGAAAGGATACGGAGAACAACCTTATTACGTTCGCCATCACCACCATAAGGCATAGTGGAAAGACGAATGTTTTTACCTACAAAAGTGAAACGGCCATCCTGCGGAATAAGATTATTTACGTTAATATTGGCATTAGTCTTATAGATACGGGTAATCATAACCTCATCTTCAACAGATAATGTCATACCACTGTCAACTAAAACACCATCACGGCGATAGATTACGTTCGCACCATTACGCATCGGCGTGATATGGATATCACTGGCATTTAAAGCAATACCTTTCTGCAGGATTTCCTCACTTTTTCTGGTCTGCTCACTGGTAACAGATGAATTGCGCTTTTCCTCAACAGCCTGCAGAGCTGCAGGCTGAAACTGTTGCTTATAATGAGCATTAAAGCCGGCAGTAAAATTATTATAATCACAGGCCAAGAAGTCAATTCTCTCTACATCAGAGTAATTCTTGCGGACAAGAGCAAGAATAATACTCATATCCATAAAATTATCCTCAAAACGGCTAGTCACAACAGTAAGAACATGACTGTCCTTATCATAGGAAATAGGCATCATAAAACGCTTTTCCATGATATCCTTGTCAAGCATAGCTAATACATCAGGAGATATAGATTCATTGACCAGATTATCAGAATACTTATTGTTCATGTCTGCCACCTTCATCCATGCTGTCAATAACAGCACGCATCATAGCAGTAGATTTCTTAAGTTCGCGGCGTAGCTTATCATTCTCAGCATTTTTAGCTTTAAGCTCAGCTTCACGAGCTTTTAAGGTGTCTTCGCTTTCTTTAAGAGAAGCAACAAGCTTCTCTTTATCGACCTTAAGAGAATCATTTTCATTTTCAGCAATTTTTCTAGCTTTATCAGATGCAGCTACTTCGGCTTTAGCTTTATCAAGCTCAGCTTTTGCCTCAGCATCAGTCCTTAAATTAGGAAGATAACCTTCACGCTCTGCACGCAGTTCGTTCAACTTATCATGCAACCCTTTAGTAGAGGTCTGCGTCTCAACTTTCGGCCTGCCATTCTCGTCATAAACAATAGTAGGAGTAATAGCAATCACAATCTCAGTATCTTTTTTCTCAATACTACGGGATTTAAAAATTTCACCAAGAACAGGGATTTTGGAAAGGAAAGGAATCTGCTTTATAGATTTGATTTCCTCGTTCTTAAGCAGACCGCCCAGAAGAATAGTTTCACCATTCTTTACACGTACAGTAGTTTCGGCACTACGCTCGCTGATTTGAGGAGCTTTATTATTACCGCTTTCAACCCACTGAGAAATAGTAGAAACACTAGGCTTAATTACAAGAGTAATGGTTTCCTTATCCAGTTCATTGATTCTGGGCAAAACTTCAAGCTTTACACCGACTTCTTTGTATTCAACGGAAAGTGAAGTATCGCTATCCGTATCATTAGAATCGCTGGTAGAAGTAAATACAGGAACCTTATCACCCATAAGGATGGAAGCTTTTCTGCCATCAAAAACCGTCACATTAGGACGGGCAAGAACTTTACCTTTAGAAAGAGTTTCCTCATGATTAGCAGTTATACCGAATTTAAAGCCATTATACCCGCCAACAGACGTATCTTTAGTCCAAGGATCGCTAGAATAAGACAAACCCATTGAACGGTCCTTTCCTTTGGAAAGCTCGACAACAGTAGCTAAAATATTGACCTGCTGCTGAGCCTTATCAATATTACGCAGCTCGCTACGAACCCTGTCAATCGTTGATGTACTGCCGCTAACAGTAAGGGAATGAGTTTCATTGTTAACAACAACCTTTACATCATCAAGCACAGAAAGCTGTTTTGCAGCAGCATCAGGCTCAATATGTTTCAGTTTAATTGTCTCAATACCGGACATAGACTTATTAGGAGCGATAAGCACAGTATCCATATTATCAAGGTACTCATAACTGAAATTATTGGAAAGGGCAAGCGCACGCAATGCTGTATCAAAATTAGTATCATCCATATGCATGGAAACACTGCCTTTTAAATCACCATTAATTACAATATTACGGCCACTCTTATAACCAAGCGCACGCAATGCATCTACAAGAGGAGTACCGGGAGCAAAATCAATAGGAAAAGCAAATCCCGTATTAGAAAAAAGCATCATAGCTGCGAGAACAGCTGAAGTAAATTTAGCTGGTTTCATTTAATTATCCATCCTTCCGTCAACGTTGCGCTATGAAAGCGCCGTTGACATAAGCACCTTTCATAGTCACCGTACCAATAGTTCCAAATTCTGTATTCTGTCCAGTACGCGCGGTAATTGATTTACCTCCACGGCTGATTATTACAACATCAGGGGGAAGAACACCTAAAACAACCAATTCACCACCTGAACTACCAGGCAATCCGCCAGGCATAGAAGGAACATCAGGAGGAGTAGGAGCAGCAATTCCAGCCGGCATATTAACATTACCTGCTGGAAGAGCAGATGCATCAGCCAAAAATCCAAAAGGACTACTGGAAGAAGCATAAGCAACACTGCCGGTAGAAATACCAAGTGAAGCAAGATTGATTACAGGAATCTCATTCATCTGAATCTCTTGCGGAATAGAAACATAATTCCAGGCTGCAAATGTACCAAACCCCATAAGCATACTAACAGTATAAGCGGCCAACTGAGCGGTTATTGATATTTTTTTCATAGCACTTTTGACCTCCTTAGTTTAGTTATAATAGATATTATAATCAAGTTTAACTTTGATTAATCCCTGAGCACCTGTATTAGAAGCACCATTAGAATTATCTGTGCTGACAGAAGCATTGGTAACAACAACAAAATGCTTTTTCTCAAAATCACTTAAAGCAGCATTAAGGTCGTTCCAATCCCCAATAAGATCAACAGAAGTCTTACGAGCTTTCAAAGGACCTTTGTCGTTACCCTTGTCATTCTTCACACTGACAACAGTAAGCTTGTGATCCTTCAAGATATCAAGCTGCTCCTTCTGAACATTATCAACATCAGCGGCCTTACAAGGTTTTAAGATAAGCTTATAAAGATTTGTCGCATCTTTATAATCAAACTTCTGCAGCCATACATTCTGAGAAGCAAAATTGCTTGCCTGCTTATTATTTTCAGTCATTTTAGATACAAACATTGAAGACAACATTACACTACCTGCAAGAGCAGCTACAGATAAAAACCCAGCAAGAAAAATCTTTGTCTTGAAATTTGACTTATCTTCAGAAAAAGAACCCATTACTTGCCACTTCCTTTCGGTTGGGGAGAAGATTTAGCTGCGGCTTTCTGCTCATCAACATGCACAATGATAGTAAATTCATTCGTACCCTTATTATTGGAAATAGAAGCAACACCGGCCTTTTTCCCTTTACCAAAGTCCAGGGCAGATATATAGGCATTTACCGAATCCTGATTCGGTGTAAAGCCTTTAACAGTATATTGCTCAGGAGAAATGACAATATCAGTCAAAGTAACATCTGCAGGACGAGCATTTGCAAATTTATTTATGATCTCATAAGCATTTACGCCACGCGGACGGCCCTGCTTCATCAAAGCAGCACCCCTGCTAAGATTATTATTCAGCGATTGCGCCTTGCCATACAATTCCTGACTATACGCAGGTTTAGGTGTAGCCATATAAGCGTAAGCTAAAGCTAAACCGCTTGTAACAGCACCAGCAAGGCAGAAAACACAAACAGTATTTGCAATAAACTGGTAAACTGGCCGTTTGAACTCATAAGCTGCTTTTGCAGTCTTACTTTTTCTCAAAAAGTTTCCGTAATTTACCGATAACACTATTTTTACTGCCTCCTTTATCTGGATTGGATTTGACCGTTTCAACATTACCTACACTTGCAGCAAGCATCTTTGAATCAACAACGCAGCCGGCAGCAATAACGCTCATTTCACAGTTATATCTTGATAAACCATTAAAAGGTAAAAGCAGAAAAGGTTCAAGATCACTGCTGGAAACAGTCTGACTGTTCATTCTACTGTTATTGATAGGATAATAATGCTCAATCATATTGAAGATGATATCTCCGATTGAGTCACTGTAATCTCCGTTCATCATGAAAGCAAGACTACCGAACTGATTGACAACCACTGTAAGCCCATCAGCACGAACCATGACCTGTTGTTCAGAGCAGTTTATAAGCTTACATAAACTGCTTACAATATCACTGATACCCAATAAGGTTAAGCCAAGAGTTTCGCAGGCTTCCTTAATATTATTGATGTACAGAGCAGGGAGATATGCAGAAGTAACAGTATAGACTTCATCATCTTCATAACAGCTTACCACACTTGCCACGCAGTCCTTATATAGATCAGTAAAACCTTGCGGTACGTTTTCAATACATAAAGACAAAATGCGTTCTTCTTTATCAGCAAAAGTCTTGTCAGACACATCACTGAAAGAAGAAGCTGCTGCCTGCCAGGTCTTATAAGCAAGTCCGCTACCGGCAGTAAAGGCAAAATAGATTTTATGTTCAGCTGCAGCCTTCAAATCACCACCAAAACAAGAAGAAAGCAAAGATTTAACACCATCTGCAGAACTCAGGAAAGAAGACAGATCATCAACATGTCTGCTATCAGCTTCCAAAATATTGACTGTTTTATCTTTTACAGTAAGGCTGACACAAGATACTTTATTATTACCTAATATAATTACGATGCTCAAAAATAATCACTCCCTATGCAAGACTTGACGCATCTTCAGTTTTTGTTATGTTCGTCTTGAAGTGAAGCATCTGGATAATCAAAGGTGTTCTCTGAATAAGTTTTGCACTGCCAGATTTCAAGAGACGCCTTGCTTTGCCAACATCAGTCTTATTAATCTCCTTGCCGTCTGAACCACGGACAATAACATCCTTTATGAGTTTCATAATATCCCTCCGTTAAAAAATCACTGAAGTGAAATCTCCCACAACAGGCACTTTATAACGGAGGACTTAAGTTTCCGTTCCCTCGTGCAAAGGTTAGAACCAGATAAAATAAAAAAGGCACTGAAACAAGCGCACAAGCGCTTGTTCAATGCCTCCGATAACCGGGTATTCAGTTAAAATATTTATAGAGCTGCAGGATTACTTTCCAAGCTTATCATTATTCTCTGCAACAATATTCTTAAGGACTTGGCCAGCCTTAAAAACTGGCGTAACAGATGCAGGAATAATAATTTCTTCTTTAGTTGCTGGATTAATGCCCTTACGCTCACTACGGGCACGTACCTCAAATGTACCAAAACCAACAATACGAATTTTATTATCTACAGTCAGATTATCTGCAATCAGATCAGTAAAAGCTTCTAAGAATTTTTTAGCACTAGACTGAGTAGAACCAGTTTTTTTAGCAAGTTGGACAATTAAATCTTTTTTATCCATAAAAAACTATACCTCACTTATTTTTAGCCTTAATATACCACATACAACACAATTTGTACAGACTTTTTTTATACTTTTGCTACTAAAAAAACACAAATTTATGAACTTAGAAATAAAACAATATCCATTATCGTCTTTTTCAGATAACAAACATAACTTTCGTTATGTTGATTACTAAAATAATAAAAGTTACTAAAATAATTAACATAATGAAAGTAACGTCAGTTATTATAATTATGTTAGTTATGAATATACCTAAAGTTATATTCATAAGCTTAATAACCAACATAACTAACGTTATATAATGATGGTTAGCTTAATTACAACCATAACAGAAATTAAGAAAGTAATGTTCACAATAAGAATAACAATTATTATGAAAGTAATGCTCGTTACATTCGTTATGTCCATAACATCCATAACTAAAGTTATGGATGTTATGAATGTTAGCTTTGTTGATTACAAAGAAAATAACAATCTGCTACTGCTACAGCCATACCTCCATAATGCAATTATCATCACCGGGAGCACGATTAAACTTAACCATACCAAGATAATCAAGAACGGGATTAATTTTTTCTAACAGCTCCTCATACGTATCTCCGGTAACTACTACATTTGTGGTAATAGTCTTATTGCCAAGATAAAAAAGACGGGCAACAAATTTCTTAGGAAAATCAGCAGGACGTTCATAGCAGACTATTGAAGGCAACTTATTGATCCTATGAGCCTTTTGAGCAATAGCCTTATAATCAAAACAATTAACAATGACAGTAATATTTTTCATAAAACACCAGCTTTCCATCCCTAAATATTTGTAAAAAACCTGTATAGTGAATACATCATAGCGAAGCTGCAGCATATCTCAGAAAACGCAAAAAAGCAATAACAGACCTTATAAAGCCATTCATCAGCTATACAGGCATGATTCAAAGCATGAACAGCAAAACACCATAGCAAAGGAATAAACGCTATATAAAGCCCGATAATAGGGGCCTTGACTAATGAATCAAGCATATCCATTACTTCTTGTTCAAATGAAAATACTTCTGAGGTGCATCAGGCTCATCATGTACTATAGCAAGAGACGAATCGACGATATCAGTAAGTGTATTACGGATTTTATCATCACTGTAACCGGAATTCTTCAGAATCATAACGATAAAAGATACGGCCGTAGCATATACCTGAGCCGCATTGTTAAAAGAATCAGCTCCGGAAGCAGTTACATAAGTACCGTTTTCATTGCGTTTCACCATAATAAAAGGTGTTTTAAGCATCGTGAGAGCTTCTAATGTCTCTTCAAGCATAGCCGGCAGTTCCTTAGAATAATTCTTTTTTCTTATACTCCTCGCAAAATCATGATTGATAGAATCCAATAATCCCATTAGACAGACCTCCGACTCATAAAAATTAGATAAATCATATAATTAATATGGTAACAAAAAATGAAATATTATATCCTGAAAAAATTCCGAAAGAGCAAACAGACCTAATGAAAGCTGCATCAAGAAAAACCATAGCTTATGATATCTGTTCAGATGATTTACACTACAGATAATCTCCTTACCGCCCTCAGAGTGTTTAAGATAATAATAAAAGCCGAAAAGCAAAAGAAAAGAGAAGAACCACATAGTAACAACGATGAAGCCTGCATAACACTGAAACAACTTAAGGACAGGCATAACAACAAAATAAGTATAAGATAAAGAAAACGGCACTAACACAAAAGGAAAGGCAAGAAAAATAAATTTCATGAAATAAGGTAAGATGTGCTGCCCTCTCTTGTCAGCTTCACCTGATTCAATCAACAGCTTATCCAGATATATAACATCAAAAACATAGAAACAGAATACAGAAACAACAAAAGCAAGAGAATACAATATATCTCTCATATGAGCTGTATTTATTTTAGAGTTAAACCACCAAAGAAACGCATTATCCTGGCTAAGATAAATAAAACCACCAATAGCCAATAAACGAAGAAGTATTTTTAACATAACTTATTTTCTCCTGTATACATGCACAATACTTCCACTAGCAGTCATTTCAGTGATGTCAAAGGAATAACCGTAATTAGCCAGCATTATATCAAGCTCTTTAATCTTTTCGCCTGAGTAATCGGCTTCTGAAATACGTATAACAGCCTTACGTTTCTTTATGCGTTTGTAAATACTATTCTTGTGTGAATACTTCAAAAAAGCTATGCCGAAAGTAAGCAGCAAGATAGCTGCTGAAAGCAGCATAGCAAAGAAGGTTATAATCCCCATATCACCACTCTCCGGAAATCATGTTACCACAACCCCATAGGATCAACATATTGTCCATTATGCCACCATTCAAGATGCAGATGAGGACCAGTAGAAAAACCTGTAGAACCAACAGCAGCTATAACAGTACCTTTGCTGACATATTGGCCATAAGACGCATAAAGCGCACTGCAATGAGCATATAGCGTATGATCGCCACCTGCATGTTCAAGAATAATACAATTGCCATATCCGCCATAAGGAGCAGCATAAACAACTCTGCCATCCAGCATGGCAGGAATACCGGTACCATAATCATAACCAATATCAACACCACTATGGAACTTCCACTCACCGGTAATCGGATGTATGCGCCAACCAAAAGGAGAGGTGATTGGTGCAGCACTGACTACGGATGAAATCACCAACATAAATAAAACAAAGAACAATAAAAAAACTGATTTTCTCAAAACTTACATCTCGATTCTTAATCTAAAAAGGCTTTAAAACCTGCGTAGGATCATGCAGATTACCATTAGCATCTTTATATTCAAGATGCAGATGCGGACCTGTAGAGGCGCCTGTAGAGCCTGTCAGACCGATTATATCGCCACGCTTGACTTCCTGGCCTTTGCTTACGGCAATGCTGTTTAAATGACCATATAAGGTTTCATTACCATCTTTATCACGGACAACGATATAATAACCATAACCACCTTCATCATAGCCGGTCTCGGTAACTGTTCCATCCATAAAAGAGGGGAGAGCGGTATTTTCATCTATACCAAGATCAACACCATGATGATTCTTGACTTCACCTGTAATAGGATGAACACGTTCACCAAAAGGAGAAGTTATCTCATAACCGCTCCATGTGCCTTCTCCGTTCGCTCCACCACCGAACAAACTACCAAAAAAGCTTACAAAGATAGCCAAAAACAAAGCTATTACAATAAGCAGGATAGAAGCACATAAAAAAATAGCTTTCTTCATTTCTTGACACTGATATTATGCAGTTTATATTCCAAAAATCTGCGCTCACGACGAGCAATCATCTGATGAGCAAGACCATAAGTAAGCTTTTTGGCAGGATTTATTTTAAGGTTGTTTTTTTCAAAATAAGCAAGCTGTGCGTCAGTAGCAGGCAGCTCATTAATCATCTTGGATGCTCTAGCACTTGTTGTGCCTTTGGGAACATCTATACCATTCTCCATAAGCAGAATACGCTGCTTAGGAGAGGCAGGAAGCAGATTACGCAGACGGATAAAATCTTCTGCATCTCTGATAAACTCACTGGCCGTTTTTCTAGTCCAGTTCCATTTTTCTTTATAGTCAATACCTAATAGCTTTAACTCTCGGATTTGGCCTGATGTTACAGGCAGGCTATCAAAAAGTTTCTTTAATGCATTAATGGGAGTATTATCATCAAAAGGAACTCCTTTAGCAGAAAGCTCTTTTTTAATTGCAAACAATGTTTTGTTAGACATACAAAAAACCCCTTCCAGCTTAACCAGTTTATGCGCCTGGCAGAAAGCCAGACGCATTGAATTGGTTAGATAGATTAGATTAGTTACCTAGTCTTAGGTTATAAAGGTTATACGTTGTTAAATAGATAATCAGCGAAAATATTTTATTCGCCCAGGCCCTGACCTTTGGATTTAGATTGAGTTTTAGCTTTAGAAGCCGCAACTTCTTTTTCAATCTTAGCTTTCTTTTCAAGATTCTTCTGAGCAGTAAGCATGGCTTTTTCAACCTTGTTGACAACTTCGAGATTCTTGGCTACGCTGCCTTTGTAATCAGCAGCATCCTGCGGCAGAGTGCAGGCAATAACATGAGCAAGATATTGATTCTTAGTAGGCTCAATATTGTTGCCATTCTTGTCCTGCAGCAACAGCAGACCGGAAAGCTGATATTTTGTCGGTTCAACATTCAGAGACAGCAGTTGCTTAGCCATATCCTTGACAGCAGTGTCTTTGATAACACCTTTATCACGATCATAATGATCGTAGGCAGTAATACGCGCTACATCTGCAAGCATATGTTGTTCACGAGGAACAGCATCCTGGGAAAGGATAGCAGTAAGTCTACGAGCTTGTTTGTCAGTAACAACAAGATCATGGGTTTCCTTACGGATAGCATCACGCTCAGCAGCAGGCAGATCAAGACGATGCTGTTTAGCATCAAGGAAATTTTCGGGAAGACGGATATCAGGATGAGTAATCAGATATCTGGAATCAGATCTGCCGATAAGAGCAGAAGTGTACTTAGCATCCCAAATAGCTTCCTGAGCTTCGCCATAAGTTGCAGGCATAAGAGGACGAGAGCCATTATCATAACGAGAATCATTCGTAACATAACCAACCAGTTCAAGGTATTTCTGCTGTGCTTTAGTAATAGGAGAATGCTGATTTTCTTCAAAATGACGAATAGTGTTTTCAACAGCACGTTGAGCACTGAAAAGATTGTTATGCGCTTCATCCAGGGTAATAGCATAATAGCTCAGCTGAGCCTTCATGCCAGGAGTAGGCTCCATACGCATAGCATCTTTTTTCCATTCCGCATTGGTATATGCCTGACCTTCTTTGATGAGCTTGTTTTCAATAGCCACTTTACGGATAGCTTCGCTGACAGGCTGTTTAAGGCTATCCTTATAATCACGCTGCAGCTTATCCATAATTTGACGGGCTTCACCACAAGTAAGCTTTTCAGCACCTTCTACACGATTACGCAACATTTCAAACTGACGTTCAGTAATAGGACGGTTATTAAGCAGTTCCTTAGCCTGTTCAAAGGTAGTATTCTCATCATACTTAATGCCGGCAGCCTTCATGTTAGCAATCATTTTAAGATTTGGCTTGTTTTCAAAATCTTTTTGCTTGGAAAGAGTTTCCTGAACAGTAAGTTTTTCGAGATCTTCCGGAACCATATGATACTTCAAAAAGTTCAAGGCAGTAGAAGTAGCAATAGCCTCATTGACCATCTTGGAACTCAGTTTGTACTCATCACGGGCGCAGCCGTCAAGCATTTCCTTATCAATATGAGCCTTATGATAGGGATGCAGACGATCATAGATCTTGGAAAGAAATGCTCTTTGGTTGTCAGTAGCGTTATAATCGCCTTTTTCAAATTTAACTTCTTCTGCCATAATTTGTTCCTCCTCCTGAGCGCGTCTTGCGCTGTACATACGGGCGTTTTCAATACCCTGAATTTGTTTCTGCTTGGCATCTGCAATTCTGTCACCTTCGGCAGCATAAGCATCCTCGCGGGCCTTCTGAAGAAATTCTTCTTTGCTCATAGAAGTTCTCTTAGAGACAGCAAATTTACGTTGTTCAGCTTCTTTTTGCAGTCTTTTTGATAAATTCTTCAAAAACATTGCATTGGAAACTTTAGCTGCAAGCTCGTCAGCATCAAGAAACTTCTTGTTGGCAGCAGCTTCGGAATCTTGGGAACTGCCTGATGCAGCATTAGGGACCGCTGAAGCGGTATGTTCGTCAGCCATTTTAGAAACCTCCTTAAAAAATTTATATCAACAGCATAAAACAACAAGCTCTCCGGATAGCTTATATATTTTCACTGTCAATAATGTAATAACTGTTAATCAAATGGATTTGATTAATAAACGTTAAGTAATGAAAGTAACAGTAATCAATCACGCTCAGCATGCTTTGATTCTGTTTTTCCTTTAAAATTTTCCTTACCTTTAGATTTGCTTTCAGTTTTGATTTTAGCTTTGGTAAGTTCGTTATTAAGACCTTTTTGAGCATTGTTAACAAGCTCAATATTCTTTTCCATAGATTCTTTATAGTTAAGATTCTGTGGTAAAGTACGGGTGATAACATCAGCAATGATTTCAGTTCGGGAAATCGAACCAGAACTTTTGCCGAGACGTTTTGCAACATTTTCAGCCAGCTGCTTAATATGTCTGTCTTTATCAATTTCATTAAAGTTAGCACAGACAAGTACTTTTGCAATTTCTTTATCAGCCTCATCAAAGGTCTTTGCTGCTTCATAATGTTGCGCAGCAGCCTGCTTAGCAACATCAGAAAGTGAATAAGCAGGACGGTTTAAAGACTCATGAATCTCATAAGTACGTTTAAACTTTTCAAAATTGCTGCAGGCAACACCAAGCTCCTTGTTCAGCTCTTTACGCTCATCCTTGGAAAAATCTTTCCTCTCAGTCACCGAAGATAACAATCTGTTTGAACAGATTTCAGGATTTTTGGCCATATACTGAGCAATATTTTTATTTATAATTCCATCATCATAAAGAGAAGAAACAATATATTTCAAAGCTTCCTTCTGACTGGTATTGTTGTCAATGATAATACTTTTGGATTTCAGATATTCACGCTGCTTTTGGCTTGCAGGACTATTGGCAAGCTCATCACGGTATTGAACATAATCTCTTATCCTTTTACTGTACAAAGCACATGAATTCTCAGGAAATTTCTCAGAATATGATTTCGAAAAATCTTTGATATCTCCATCAAGCTTATGCCAATCCATAAAAGCACGCTGGGATTCAAACGGCGGTACTGTCTGACAATCCTTCTGCCACTGTGCCATTGTATAATCAGCGATATGCTCTTTAACATCATCCTTGAATTTAGCAACATGACGAGCAACAAAAGGGGAAACACTGCTAAAAACGCAGCTTTTTAACTTTTGTACTCCGGCATTAACAATTGCTAGAGCCTGATCACAAGTCAAAGATGCTTTGTCTTTGATATCAGCAAATGAAACAGCCATAGCAATAAGCTTATCTGTCGCTTTAGATGCTCCCATAGCAGCTTTAGCCTTGACAAAATCAAGCTTCTCTAAATCAGCTTCAGGGACATAGCGGGCAAGAAACCGCTGCTGCTGCAGCGTAGGCTTACCTTTAAATTCCAAAGCAAGAGCTTCGGCCTCCCGTGTATCCATAGTTTTCCAGCGATTATCGAACTTAGGCAGGTAATTCTTAAGCTTTTCACGGGCCACCATACCACGAATAGCATCACTGGCAACATTAAAGCTCAGATTCTTATCCTGTTCTTCCGTCAGATTGTTGAAATACTTTTTATAGGCAGGAGCAAGCTTATCAAAATTATTGACAATAAAATCTGTTTGCTTCTGTGAAACAAGCTCTTTAGATTTATCAGCCTTAGCCACTAAATCAAAAACATCTACATGCCGATCACCATAATCAATATTGACATTACTCAGACCAGGTTCACTAAAAATATCAGCAGGTTTTTGAGTAGAGGATATATTGTTTCTTGCAGACTCAATACTCTCTAAAAGGACTCCCCAATTACGCTGAGTACGTTCCGAAACGTCACGATCCATATCGAGCTGTAATTTAGCTCTGTCTTCAGCTACACTTAGCTTTGCAGATAAGGCCATGAAGGCCAGGAAGCCATTTGGATCAACATCTTTTACAGAAGCATCATCATAAAAACCAAAATTAAGGGCAGGATTATTTAAAAAATCTTTACCAAGACCTTTGCTGCAGGCATCCTGCAAATCCTCCAAGAATCCATAAAGATAACCACGAGTTAAATGTTCAGTATTGAAATCAAGAATCATATGAAAAGGATGATTATTATATATGCCTTCAATCTTTACTGAGCCAGGCAACGGTCTTCCCTCATAGTTATTAGACATCTCATCAGCAATACCTGAATCAAAATTATTACTGAAATCCATGAAGCTCATGCCGGATGAAACATTTTCCGAACCGTTAAAATAAGAAAATTTAAGACTGCCAGGTTCTAAATCAGTCATAGAATCGGTACTTAACCCATCTCCGACAACCATATCGGATGTCACACCAAAAACAGCTTTAGAATCAGAGATACTTAATTCAGCATCTTCATGAATTTTCGCCTGAATGCTTTTATTTTCTTTGAAATTATCAATCATTCGTTGATAGGCAGCAAGCTCCTCATCAAGAGAATCATCTGCCATACCAGTTTCTTCTTGATTGACATTGCTATCGTCAATTTTTATTTCTTCAGCCATTTATTACACCTCCAAAATGAGACTAAGAATATCATCGACAGGGAACTGGTGTAAAAACCAGCATTAGTAAAACATTTGATATCCATTACAACCTCAGAAATTAGTAAAGCGGGGGACAATAATCATAATCATCGTCCCTATTACGCTCAGATAGTTTTTTCTTTTCCCAAGCCTTTTGCTCGTCAATACTTTTCTTTAAAGTTTCACGATTAAGCTCAGCTTTACGCTTGTTTTCCAAATCCCTGTTAACACGCACACATTTTTCAACAGCATTGTAAAAACGAACTGCTTTACGGGGATCATTGACCTTTTCCATGAGCTTTTTTATAAGCATCTCACGGGAATAGCCTTCATAGTACAAGCTTATAGCAAGCTCCATAAGACGATAATCATCATAATCAGTGGGATTCATAGCAGACCTCTTTCAATAAAATTTGCCTGCGACTGAAATTAAAATACCATTAAAGGCTATCGTCCTCATCTGCAGATGGCGTATAATCACCAGATTTGATCAGATCCTCAAGACCGGTATGGAAATTCCATGTGTTGATAGCAGCCAGGACACCATCATCGTGAAAATACTCAAAATCAGTGATTTCTTCAGGAATAGAGTAGCCGCAACTTTCATTAGCACATTTCAGACGATAGCCGCTAGGCTCATAAATGTTGTCCACAACAACTTCCTGGTCCTTGCAGCCACATTTCGGGCACGGATTGATTTTAACTTCATTACCATCTTTATCAAGATAAGGATCAATCTCGACAGGCAGGTAAGCACCTAAAACATTGACGTAACCATCTTTTAACATAAAACTACCTCCAATTCTTTTTTGTAAGCTCTTCAACAGGTAAGGCCTGTTTAAGCTTGATTGCAACTAAATTGTTGCGCAATGCATTATCAACATTAACAACAACAGCAAAATGCTTCCGAATAAGAGAATAAGCCTTGTTTTTAGTAACAACACCAACCATGTCACCATTTTCTGCAAAACATTGTACTAACATCTTGTTCACCTCGCTGTACGCACGTAATTTGTAATGTGATCACCAACACGTACATCAAATTCCTTATAAACCTTGTTCATGACAATGATGTCACCACGCTTCTCATAGGGAACGATAACCATAGATCCATCTTCGCTTTTACCAAGGATTACAGGATTGATGCGTTGCAATATATTTTTCTCAAACGATAAGTATGTATTCCAGTGCTTATCGTCAAAGACGTTAAGAGGTGCCCATGCGGCACTGAGTTTGCCGTTATGGTCATAGTCAAAGTTAAGGTCTTTGACATTCTCTACATCCATAACGACATTTCTGTCTTTATATCCGGCATAAACATCATCAGGCACATCCCAACGGACAAATGGCTTTAAAAGCTCTGTTGTTTCAAGCTTTGCCTGAAAAGTATGTCTGTCAGTCGAGATGATAATATTAGTAGTCACGTCATGCTGATACGGCTGAACATATACATGCCAGCGTAAATCAGACTTATCATAATAAGTCTTGATATCAAAACGCTGCCTGTCACCGCATGTGATACGTTGAAGCTTATCGCCTGCCGGCAGAAGAATATCAGTTTTAAAGCCAGGCTTAACGAAAATGATATTTGAGGCACCGCTTTCATAGTCAAGATACTGACAATCCAAACTGCGCTGAGGATAATCAGATAAGGCAGAGTCACCAATAATAACAGGCTCCTGCGGCTTCGTAGCTTCCTCATAGCGCTTCAAAAACTTGCTGCCTAATGATTTACCCTTAGAATGATTTTCATCAATTCTGGAAGCATTTTCCTGAGCCTTAAAAAAATGATCCATTTGGCGTGAGGTATCAGAATAGCTGCGGCCAATAGAAGCATAATAACGCTCTAAGAAACGGCGTCCGAGAGAGACTTCAGAAGAATTATCATTATCAGCTGTTTCAACTGTACTGCTACGTTGAATACCAGCTGATCTTAAAGGCTTTTGAAGCAATCTGGAAAATGAATCTAAAGCAGGTTCAGATTCCTGCTCATTATTACTTATGGAAGAAATAGGGATAGTTTGAGATTTATCAGTTTCAATAGCAGGATAAACTGCTGATTTTTTAGTTTTCGGTTCAGTTTTATCTGCGGATTGAATGGTATCCCCATAATTAGCTTCTTTGAAGTTCTTTTTCCCTTGAAGCATATGTGCAAGCTGCTTACGCATAAGAGAAGATTCTTCTAAAATACTAAGTTCAGCATCATTTTCATCAAAGACACTAAGATCACCAGCTTCTTCAGCTAATGCTGCCGTACAGCTGGCACCGATTATCAAAGATGCCAATAACGCACCTAAAGCTTTTCTTTTGCCGGATATATGTAATTTCTTCAAAATAGCACCTCCGCTATTAAAATTGCTGATTTTATCATAAGCTCGCTGGCGCTATCAAGGTCGGTAAACCTCCCTTGACAGCGCGCTCGCTTATGGGATGGAGAGATATGATTTAATGGTATGTTTATATCTTTATTAAGTCATTTGACTTGCTTTAGCAGCAATATCCTGATTTTCTTTAGTTGTACGAATTTTTTCCTGCATACTGCCAGTACCAGGACTAGTAGGATGATACTGACCAAATTTCGCCTGAGCAGCACCTTGGCCTTTATCATAAGCATCCTGCATACCGCTAGTTGCAAGATTTAAGCCACCTTTAGCAAAACCAGCAGCACCTTGACCAAAAGATTTTGCAGCTACGCCTAAATTAGCAAAAGCGCCGGACTTATCTCCGCTCATAGCAGCTTTACCAGCTGCCATAAGCGAACCACCGGCAGCGGAGAAATTACCGCCACCACCTTCGCTTAAAGCACCGGCAGCTTTAGCAACAGCATTAGAACCGCTGCTTGCAGCACCCATAGCTTTGCTTGCAACAGCACCTGCAATGCCGCCGCTCATTGCACCAGCCATAGAAGCAGTTGCAGTGTTGCCGGAAAGAGAAGGAGAACCGCTCATTGCACCAGACGCAAGTTCTGGAACATGGACAGCAAGGAAAGCAAAAACCCAGGCAAGCACAACAGCTGAAAAAGCGGACTCCCAAGTAATAGTGCCATTACTTCCCACGTCTAAGCTTCTACCCAAAACTTCAGTCTGATTCATAGTTAGACTCAAAATTGCACCCATCATCATCAGCTTTACACCTGTACCAATGATGAAGCCTATAGCATTCTCAGAAAAACGAGAAGTTTTATCGTTTACAGCAAAAGGAATAAACAGAAGCATCAAAGCAGAAATAATATAAAACTCTATAAATGTTATAAAAGCATTAAGTGCAATATAGGCAAAAGCAGCAAAAACACCAACCATAGCTATAATAGCCATAATCCACAAAAAAGCAGATTTACCAAGAGTTCCAATAGCAAAAGGAGTACTATTAATTACTTCATAATATTGACGTGCATACTGAAAACCATAGTCAATAATTTCAGAAGGTCTCCCGACAATACCTGCATCTAAATTGCCAAAAGAAGCTCCGGCAGTACTCAGTGAACTCAATAAAGCATTTATCAACATATCCCAGTTGTTAACAACCCAAACCCAAAAGCCATATTTCATAAGCTTAGAAAAAACAGTAGGAATATAATTACTGTTAGCAAATCCAAAAACTTGCATAATAAAAACAACAACAAAATCTATAGTCATAAGTGGAATTAATAAATCTTGCGCATAGCCAAAAATAGCACCATTAGCACCACATAAAGATTGTAGATTTTTTAATACAGTCGATAATACAGCAGTATCCATATTCTAAAAGTTACCTCCAATCTGTTTGACGAAAAACAGATAATGTAGTATATTGAACCTAGTTAAAGTTATAAGAAAGGATGATTTTAATGAAAACAAAATTTATCGCAATTTCTATTTCTTTGATCGCAATTCTTTTAACAGGATGTGGTCAAGAAAAAACTGAACAAAAACCGTCAAGCCTGCCCCAAGCTGCCCCAGCACAACAGACCAAAACTCTTTTACCAGACAAAGTTATCAGTAAAGGTAAAATTGTTGGCACCACAGAACTTGCAAACGGACGTACTGTAGAAGTAGAAGAACGAGAAGTTGAAACCTACGATATTGGTGATAAACGAATCATAGAAAAACGTTATTATCAAGCAGGAACAGATAAAAGAATTTTTGGATATGCTGCACAACAAAAATATAAAAACAAAAAAATCAAAAATGAGGGCCAATCTTTACCACCGTTTAAAAGCCACTAACACAAACCCTAGCACCTGTTCATACAGGTGCTTTTTTTAATGGCTTCTGAAAACGGGAAGTGATTCTCCTTTATTGGTAATCTTAGTATTCTTGTTTTTAGCACTGTCTACAAAAGTTGAAGACATTTTAGATACCTGATTGCTTCTATCAATATCCTGCTGCTTATTCATAACATTAACCTTAAGCAGTTCACTAAGCATCTGAGCACTTTTATTGTTCTCGCTGATCATAATGCCTAAAAGCTGATTAGCGCACTGCAGGGCTGCCTTGTTGCCGTCAGCCTTATTAGAAGCATCAATGGTTTCCAATACACTTTGTACAGTCTTTTGAGTTTCCTTATCACTGGTAATGCCAGCCATCATAAGAGCCTGCTGCAAGGTCTTATCTACACGCTTATCGCTTTTTTGCTGAAATTCGAGGAATTTAGAAAGGGTGATTGTGCCCATAGAAAAATAATCAGGATTCATGTCACTCCATTCTTTAAGACTGGTTGACCAGTCTTCACCGATGGCCTGAGACTGAGTACGAATACTATTGACAGAATTATAGATGCCAAGCACTTGATTATAGGCTTTATCCATATCCTGCGGGTTCAAGCTTTGAATATCTTTTATCTGAGCCTGCAGCTGCTGCGCTGACTGATTTACCTGCTGAATCATCTGAATCTTGGTTTCCAGATTGGCTGCATAGTTAGTAGGATCATATACAGTCATAGCAAAGCAGGGAAGTGCAGTGCTCATTACAGCTGCAGCAATAAGAGAACAACATAATTTTTTCATGATAACCTCCAATTAAGGGATTAGACTATTAAAAAGAGTGCAAGTTGTCCGCATCTCTTGTTAATATAGTACACCTTGCCCCCCCCCCGTCAACGCTTTTCTATTCAAAAAAGACATTTTTCGAACAAACTATTTTCAAATAAAAATCACAACAAAAAAAGCCTTGCGCTGACGCACAAGGCTAAAAAAGGAGTTTGGGGCCTCCATGCGTGAGCAGTTAATAGCGGAGGACTTAAAGTTTCCGCTCCCTCTGCACAGAGGTTGATTTGATGAGTAATAAAAAGAAGATAATATGAATGAGAAACAGCATAGATAACAAAAAAAGCACCTAGCTGAACGTAAGCACGGACGTTCAGTTTAGATGCCTCTGGAAACCCAGGTATTTAGTTATCTAACGATACTATATAACATTACCGGAAATATGTCAATAAGAAGTTAAATATTTTCAATAAAAGCTAAATTGAAGAAAATTGCAAAAACATCCAATAACATTCATAATGATAATAACGATGATAATGAAAATAATAGTAATAACTTAGATAATCTCCATAATAAACATAACTGAAATAACTTTACTAACCTTAATAATATAACTAATCTTAGTAATATTGATTAGAATAGTTAGGAAAATTATTTTGATTATAACAAATCGCAGATTAGTAAAGTCAAGGGAAAAATAGAAAATCTTGCTTCGCTGCGATTTTCTATTTTTTTATACCCTTGACATTACACTGCGATTTGTTATGTTTTGACTAAATATAATAAATTAGTCAAAGGAGGAGAGATGAATAATTAAAATAACTATCTTTTCATTAAAAAATAATGTATTATATTAATAACACTGACAGAAAGGATGACATCAATGATAACAATTCAAATCTCTACAAATATTATAAAAGCTAGTACTTATACTGATCTTCTTAATACATTTTTGCAAAGCAATGATACTCAATTCATTAAAATGCAAAATGCAGCACAAGAGATACTTGAAAACAAATTTGAAAATCACTTAGAAGAAGATGAAGCAAAATATATCTGGAATCAAATCTTAGACTACTATCCAAAGGTAGAAATCAAAGGAATTCTGTACGATCCTTTGAAACAGTGGTACAAAGTAGAAATATACAATAAAGATACAAAAGAATTATATAATGCTAAATTCATAAAAGAAACTTGTAAAAATCAAGCAATTAATAACGCTATAACTGATGAAGAAGAAGAATTTATGTCATACGGAGATTATGGATGTTATGTTACAGATAGACTAACGTTAGAAGAAACAAAAAAATGTCAACATGAAGATGATATCGCAGCATTTGAAGCAGATGGATGTACAAGACAAGAAGCAGAAAAATTCTTAGAAAATGGCTCCTTTGTCATTCCTGCAGAAGAGTGGGACAGATGGGCAAAAGCAAATGAATGGTACGATAAAGATGAATTAATTACCCTTGAAAATATAAGAAAAAACCAGCAAGATATCAAGATTGTCAAAATTGACCATATTGAATATGTAATCGTATATGTATTATAAAAACTATAAGAAGGCATACCTGAAAAAATTTTAGGTATGTCTTTTTATTATGTCAAAAAAGGAGTAAAGCCATGAAAAACTTCGATGAAGCTGTAAACAATTTAATTAATATGTTCAAGAATGAAGATTTTCCTCAAAAACTTGCTCTAACAATTATCAAAAGAGTAGACGAAGGCATACCAAGTGATAAATGGAGTATAACAAATAAACTTATTATGCTTTTATTAGGTAATACCACCGATGCCAGAGGATATAAGCAATGGCAGGAAGCTGGCAGACATATCAAAAAAGGCGAAAAAGCCTTCTATATCCTTGCACCAAACACAAAGAAAATCAAAAACGAAAAAGATGAGGATGAATATATCATTACCGGATTTAGACCTATTCCAGTATTCAGATATGAAAGCACTGAAGGCAAGGAAACCCCGCACCATGATTATAAACCCCAGGAGCTCCCACCATTTTTAGATGTAGCTGAAAAAATGGGTATTAAAGTAAAATGGAAGCCCATACATAAAAATGCTTACGGCTACTATCGTCCTTGGGACAAATCCATAACACTATGCTCCCAAGACTATATAGTGTACTTTCACGAATTAGCTCATGCGGTACATGACACTATAGAGCCATTAAAGAATGTAGATACCAATAAAGCAGAAATTGTTGCTGAACTTAGTGCAGCAGTGCTGACAGAAATGCTTGGAATAAGTGGCTATGAACAGCAAGCATATGATTATATCAAAACATATACAAAAGGGAAAAAAGATAAAAACGTCATTATCTCTATCACAAACGTACTGAACACTGTACAAAAAGTAGTAGAAAAAATTACCAGCATTGCTGAGAAAGAGCAGAAAACAGCAGCATAATATAAATAATGGAAATAACTAAAATAACGATAATAACTAAAGTTAGATTAGTTACTTATATAACTCTCATAATAAAAGTAATGTTAGTTACTTTTATTATTAACATTATTTTTATAACTAACATAATCTTCGCTATGAAAGGATGAAAAATATGTCAAACATGGACTTTGATTATTGGAACTTAAACCCTTTAGTTTTAGATAAAGGAGAAGAAGTAAAACAAGAATTGCTAAAATACTATAAATTAGGTTATGATGAAGATAGCAAAACTGAAGAAACAGCTTATAACGAAGTAAAATATATTGTCAGAGACGGCTGCAATCTTGATGAACTGTTTGACTTGATTAATTACGAAAAACTAAAGGCTGCAGTATCACTTATCTGCACAAAGTATGAACTCGATGATTCGGATTTCGATATCTATGTCGATGGTATTGATATAAGCGTAGCTTATCAACATAACCAAATCGCTTAATCTATTATCTCCGTTACTAACATAATGAAGATAATGAAGATAACAACAATTATTAAAGTTATGAGTATAACGAAGCTAACATTAATAACATAAATAATAAAAGTTAGCTTCGTTACTAAAATAACAAAAGCTATCAACGTTAGAATAGCATAATCCACTTCAAAATGCTATAATATCATTAGTAAAGGAGGCACGCAATCATGTTAAATGAGCTTATCTTTTTTGAGGCACGTATCTTTAGAATGTTCTGCGAGAAATTGCAAGTTTCGCCTGTTGATGCTAATAAATTATTTGAGAAGTACGGTATATGGAAATATATTGAAGATACATATGATATGCTGCATTTGAATAGTGATGAATATGCTTTGGAAAATATTTTAGAAATATTAAGGGTAAATGGTGTAAACTATGAAGCTTAAAGATGGAATGATGTTGTATCATGGAAGCTACACTCCGGTACAAAATATTGATTTAACAAAGTGTGCAGTTGGTAAGGACTTTGGTAAGGGATTTTATGTTACGGCTGATGAACTTCAGGCTAAGAATTTCATAAGAACATCGTTGCTGAAGGCTAAAAGATCTAAGCATATAGACGATAACCAAAATTATGGATACGTAACCTGCTATAAATATCATGCTCCTACTGAATTTATGCCGATATATGAATTTAGCGATGCAGATAAAGAGTGGTTATGGTTTGTTTCTTTGAACAGAAGACAAAAACTTGCCGAAGAATTATCACCTAAGTTACCTAAAGAACTTTTTAAAAGTGAAATTATCATTGGAAAAATTGCTAATGATACTACTAATCCGGTTATTACCACATATCTGAATGGATTATATGGCTCGTTAGAAGACGAAAACGCCGCAAAAATGGCAATATCCCTGCTTTTACCAAACAGATTAAAGGATCAGTACTGTTTTCTGAGTCAACGAGCTATTAACTGTTTGGAAGTCATAGAGGTGAAAAAATATGGAAATTGAAAAGAAAAAATTCTGTGCAGATTTGATTTTAACAGATGCTATTATGGATATGGCTGAAGAAGACGGCATTACCTGGCAAGAAGCTAGAAGCAAAATTATTAATTCTAATGCTTACACAGCCCTATATGATCTTGAAACCGGATTATGGGGAAACGGACCAGATTACTTCAGAGATTTCTACAAGAAAACAGCATAAATAAGATAAATACTGACTAATGTTCATAACTAAAGTAATACTCATAACCTTACTAACTTTCATAACTAAAATAATAAAAATAACATTCATAACAGTAATTAGAAAAAGACGCTCTAACAGCCTTTCATTAGGCTATATGAGCGTCTTTTTTTCTGCAGACTATATATAATTACAAGGCCATATAAGCTTCTTTGGCATCCCGAAGGCCTTTATACTCAAGCCAATGCACCATAAAATCATCATCAGGATAAGATTTCTTGATACGCTCACATTCGGCCTGATCATCTTTGCTGGATGCAGCAAGAATACTTAAAGCATAAGGAGAAAGAGCAAGGTCAAATCTGCGCTTGCCTTCAGCAGAAACAACATAATAATCATGCTTCGGCCTGGAATCAGCAATTATCTGGCGTTCACGGTAATTAAGATTAAAGAAACCATAAACTTCTTCATTGCCTTGATTCAAAGCCTGGGCATTAGGCAAAAAGAAACGAGTCATGCAGCTTTCAATGATAGCACTTGAAATGCTGCATTTTTTTATGTCTTCAAGATTCTGCGTAGCAAAGATAATGCTTACGTTATTCTTACGCATGGTCTTAAGCCATTCACGGATTTTTTCAGCAAAGATAGGATTATCAAGAAAAGTCCAGCACTCATCAAGGATAATGAAAGTAGGAGAACCATCACAGTTTTTCTCAATTACATGGAAAAGATAAAGCAGGGTAGGCATAACAGCATTTTTCTTGCTCATAAGCTCACCCATCTCAAAAGACTGGTAGCCGCCAAGCTTTAAGCTGTCAATATCACTATCAAAAAGCTTGCCATAGGCACCAGCTGTATCAGCAATACCTTTTGTTTCAACAACAAAAGGCTCGAGTGCATCTCTAAGCTCCATATTCTGTACGAACACCTTAATGGCCGTTAAAGTACGTTCATCGGGAGGCGTAGCAGCAACAGAGGTAAGAGCGTCCCAAATAGCTTTACGCTTTTCAGGGTTCATCTCAACACCTTCCTGTACAAACAGCTCCTGCAGCCACTCGCTTGCCCATACTTTTTCGTTTTCATCATCAATATAACGAAGAGGTTGGAAAGCAAGATTATTGGCACTATCATCATTACCGAGGTCATAAAAATTACCATTTACTGCTGCAGCAAAAACTCGACTGGAAGCACCCTTATCAAAGACATAGATACGGGCTTTCGGAACACTACGGAACTGACTGGCAAGAAAATTAAGAAGAACTGACTTACCACTACCGGTAGGACCGACAACAATACTATGGCCAACATCACCTACATGAATATTAAGGAAAAAAGGAGTAGAGCCTTCAGTTTCAACCTGAGCAATCGCAGGAACAGGCTTACCAGAACACTCTGAAAGATGCTTACAATATTCATCACCTGACCAAACACTAGATAAAGGCAAAATATGGCATAGGTTAAGAGAGCTAATAGCTTTTCTGCGTGGATCAGCATAAGCATTACCTGGTAAAGAACCAAGCCAAGCACTTGCAGCATTCATGGTTTCAGGAGCAACGGTAAAGCCTTTATTAGAATAGATACGGCTGATTGCACGAACCTTATTCTTAAGAATATCCATACTGCTGTCAGAAATAATGATATTGCTTGTAAAATCGCCAATTGAAATGAAATTATTACCTAATTCGACAAGAACATCATCCGCATCAGCAAAACGCTGGAGAGAAGTACTGTCGACCATGACAGATTCCTCTTTATAAAAAAACTCACGCAGCATTGTCAGGATATTCTTATCGTTAGCCTTCCACTCACGCTTCAAGGTTTCAACATCACCCTGAGAATCGACTTTATCACGGCAAATAAAACGAGTCACCCAACGGTATTCCATATTAAGCCTGTTAAGTTCATCTAGCATACAGGGAAAACTTTCTGGGGGAAAGCTGCGTATGCAGACAGGAGTGATATGCTCATTTTCAAAATCGTCACCTAAAATTGGGTAACTACCACCAAAAAAGGGCATATCGCAAAGCATATCACCCAAACAAACAGGTTCTAAAGGTCGCTTAACTTTCTGCTTGCGCAAGCTTACACAGCTATGCAGATAGGTAAGCATTTCCTCATCATCAAGCAAGTGACAGGAATAAACTACAGAACTGAATCCGTCAAAAAATTTGTTTATGGAAGTCTGAAACGATTCAAGATTATCATAAAAAACCTTACGCATATCTGTATCGTTTTCTAACTCATTTCTGTAAAAAAGCTTGGCTATCTTAGCCTTTCTGGTACTTTTAGGCAAAAACTGCAAAGTAAAATAATACTCACCAATAAAGTACTGATCGTGGTTAAAAAAATTCTGACGTTCATAATCCATCATCTGACAAGCTTTGTCAGGGAAAGTCCTATCTTTATAAACATTAGCTTTTACACGTCTGGCTTCAATATAAAAGCACCAGCCTTCACCGAAAACTTTAAGATAATTGTTAACCCTGGCAATAAGAGCCATAAGTTCTTCACTTGTAGCACTTTCCTGATCAAGTCCATTATAGCGGATAGTCGCCATAAAACTGCCGTCCTCATTCAGAACAATTCCCGGGGCACATAAAGCAAACCACTGAACATGGCTGGATAATTTAGTGTATTTAAAATTATACTCTCGCAAATCAAATAAATGCAAAATCTACACCTCCAAAAATCTGATTACCAGAAGACTTTTTTGCTTTGGATGTGATTTATAACAACTTTAAAAAATATATCATCAGTTTTTGTTGCTTCACGCATAAACATATGAACTACAAATGCAACAGGCAAAAACCAATACATCTGCATCATCACACCAATCGCAACAGCAATACTCCAAAAACCGATACAAAAATTCCTGTCAACACCAAGCATCAAAATCGGATTAATAAGAGATTGATGAAAAGGGATATAATAGCCATCCGGTTTTCCTCTATCCATAATGACCTCCTAACAAAAATAATCAAAAACATAAAGATAACTTAAGTTGTTTTCATAATTTCCATAACGAAAATAACCAAACTAATTAATATAATGTTCGTTATCACTATTATGTTACTAACTAACGTTAGTAACATAATATAAGTTAGAATACTAATTTATACTATAAAGATAAGTAACATTATTAAACTTTTACACCTTCAAGAAGCTGAAAAATCTTTGAAGAATCATATTCTAACGTAAAAGCACCAGTATCCACATCATAATCTTTAACATAAGCCACTTCCTTAATGGTGCGTCCACGAACCATTTTGCCATCAATTAATTTGACACTGCGAGATATGAAAACAACAAGATTTACAGTAGAACCAATAAGACTATTGACAACACTAAGCGGCGGGGCAGAAGAACCATTACCACCACTCTCTAAAGAAAGGGCTGCAATACGCTTCAAGCATTCGAGCGCATCATTAGCATGAACAGTAGAGATGCCACCTGGATGGCCGGTATTCCATGCTTTGAGTAAATCATAGGCAGCTCCATCACGGACTTCACCAACAATAATCCTATCTGGCCTGCGACGCATTGTTGTACGTAAAAGCATATTCATATTGACAGTATCACTTGTACGAAAAGATTCATAATCTTCAGCAGTACAATTAAGCTCACGGGTATCTTCAAGGATAACAAGTCTGTCACGAGTTTTGCTAATCTCATCCAAAATAGCGTTACATAAAGTTGTCTTACCACTGCCTGTGCCGCCACCTATCAAAATGTTGAGTTTACGATGAACAGCAGAACAAATAATATTTTTCTGCTGTTCAGTCATAACTCCTTGCGAAACGTAATCATCAAGAGTAAAAACAACATCTGCAGGTTTACGAATGTTAAAAGAAGGCAAAATAGATATGTCTGGCAGGCTGCCTTCAAAACGATAACCATATTTAGGCAGTTCCGCACTTATCAAAGGCTGGTTCTTAGTAGCAATCGTTTTACTGAATGAAGCAACGGTTTCAATAATCTTACGTCTGTCTTCTGCTTTAAGCACAATATCAGTCTTTACGCGACCAACACCGACATATTCAATCCATACGTGCAAATCATTGCTATTACAGTAGACCTCAATAACATCATCACGAAGCAAAGATAATGCCAAAGGCCCTAAAGCATTATCAAGCAATATATGGGCACGATTCTTACCGGAACTTTGTTCCACACTAATCTCTCCAATCAAAGGTTAATTTTTTCGTCAAGTAAATCAGAGATAAATCTACCATCAACTAATAAAACTCCACGACGCCATCGTACAGGAACAAGCAGCTTCATCATCTGCGTTACAATGTAATTTCTGGAATAACAATCACGCATAATAAAAACAAATTCATCAAAAGGGTAATCCTTATGAATATCTACTGAAATATTAATATTACTCGACATCATTCTCCTCATTATTATCATTCAAATCAGCAACAGATGCCGTTTTAGCATACAGATCTTTACGATATTTATCTACAAAATCCATGATCTCACCTTGAACATCAGGCCTGTTCCGAATAAAATCGGCAACGGCAAGAAGAATTTTTTTATCATCATCAAAAAGAACGTCAAACGAACCTGAATTATTAAGCCTTCTAATATTAGCAGGATTCTTACAAGCAGATTGCAAAGACGTATACATTTCTACGCCAAGAGCAGAAAAAACTGTAGATGCTACGCTCATAGTAGCAGATACACGAGATGTATTAAATTTCTCCTTAACGCTACGGCTTTTTCTTTTCAGAGCTTCTTCTTTAAGCTTCAGCTCATTTCTTAATTTTTCCTTTTCTTCATTTACGGATAAAGCAGATAATGCTGCATCACCAAAAGAGCCGGGTTTTCTAGGCATAATATTCCTCCTTAACATAACGTATATAATAAAAATAAGGATAGTTATTAAAATAATAAAAATCATATCAATAACTAAAGTTAGTGAAATAACTTTAGTTATGAACATAATATTCATAACACTGTATAAGACAGTAACATTACACATGAAAATTAGGTTCATAACTAAAATAATCTTAATAACAAAAGTAATCAAAGTTAGTAAAGTTATCTTAATAATGGAAATAACTGTAGTAATATTCATAACTTTAGTTATTTCCATTATCTTGATAATTTTATTTTTTATTTTCTTCGGCTGCTTTTTCTGCATCCATAAGGGAATGATAATCGCTAATATTCCAGCAACGGTCGCTGGGAGCAACTATATCACTAAAGACCGGTGGTTTAATTTTAGTACGAGGCAAGAAAACAGGATCTTCAAAATACCTGATCTTATTACAATAAATTGGTGAAAGGCCTTTGCAGAAAACCAAAAGTTTTGACGGATCCATAGTAGAAACCTCATTAGGATACATCAACGGCCTCGACATAAGGCTATCATTATAACTTGTAGGCATAGGCAAGATATTACTGTTCCTTGAACTTGATGTGCTTTCAATAGTCTGATTACCAAGCTTATCAGATAAATACTTAGCGCTATTATTATCGCTAGGAGTATGGTAAACCTGGACTTGGCAGTTAGACACAACATAGTTATCCTTACCATAGATATTATTAATCTGGTTCAAATCCTGCGTAATAATACAAGCCTTCATGCCATAGCCGGCAATAAAGCCTTCAGATATAGCAAAACCATCCATCTTGCCAAGGACAGGGAACTCATCTAAAAGCAGCAGCAATCGATGCTTATGCTCTACAGCCTTACCATCAGAAAACTTCATTTCCTCAACGTTAAGACGCCATAACATATCGACGACAACACGAAGAAGAGGACGAACAACATCCATTTCGCCAGGACCAAAGACAAGATAAAGACTAATAGGCTTCTTACAATCCATCAAATCTTTCATAACAAAATCACTGTCCCTGATATTATCAACAATGATAGGGTTACGGTAAAGAATAAGAGCAGTATTCAACGTCGAAAGAATTGAACCAAACTCTTTATCAGGTTTATCTACCATAGATTGAAAAAGCTGGCGGACATGCGGATGCAGGCCATCACGATTAACCTTGTCAGGATAAAGCTTTACGAAAAAATTATCATTTTCCTTACCATCAGGTGCATGACGATAACCATGGTTATTACCGTCAAAATTAGTAATATAAGTCTGAAATTTTTTCTGTAAGCCACTTAATGTCTCAGATTCTTCGCTTAATGTTTTTTTATACTCTTCTTCATCGAGTTCAGTAACATTGTCAGGATCAACATTCGCCATTAACAGAACCTTGTTGACATCAACTTTAATTTCAGGCATTTCTTCAGCTAATGCTTTACGTTTTTCCTCATCTGCAGCAATTTGCTTCATCAAAGAGCCAGGCTGAATATTATCAGACGGAGATACAAATTCATCTTCACCATCATCAAAATCAAAAAAATCATCATTACAGAAAGAATTCAAAGAACCGGAATACTGCTTTAATGGACTGAACAACTTATAGACCTTAGCATTATCAGCAGAATCAGAAGCAGAATCAGAAGAATCACTATTACCGCTATTATCGTCATTTTTAAGATTATCAGCAACAGCCAAAGCCTGGTCTACAGAAGTAATACGACATTCTGTAGTTTTTTCATAATCCTCCATAAGCCTGGCATCTTCTTCAAACTTTTTCTTGATAGCTTTCGCTTTTTCAGCAGACTCTTTACCTTCGCTGCCTTGACCATCATAAAGAAAGTCAAGAACATCAGAAAGGTTTGCTGTACGGGGAGGTTCATTACCATTATGAAAGCGTTTGGCATAAAGCAGATGAAGAACAACACCTTGCAAAAGATCCCAAGCATTATTTACCCAATGCGCATTGTTTCCGTCACCACCTTTACCGGTAGGATCAACAAGAATCTTAGTAATAAGCTGCAAATCATTCATCTCATATGGAGTACCGATGCGAATCTCATCAAGCGGATTATAATGGCAACTCTCACGGCTAGTCGGCTTAAACATGAAAACATCATTACCAAGCTTATATTTTCTGAAACCTGCAGTAAGCTCCCAGTTTTCGCCTTTGATATCAGTAACGATGGTAGAACCTTCCCAAGCAAGCAGAGTAGGGACAATATGACCAACGCCTTTACCGGAACGGGTAGGAGCGCAGATAAGAATATGAGTCTTTGAATTATCACGTATATACTTACCATTATCAAGACGACCTAAGAAAACACCTTTGCCACAGAACAAATCATTATCATTCCTATGACGATTATCAGCAAAAGCCTGAGAAAAATTTCCTTGTTTTAGGAATTTAAGAACAGTCAGAAGCTTTTCCCAGCCTGTTCTTCCGTCCGGATCATAGCTATATTCAACAATCTCTTCTTCTGTAGCAAAATGAGCACTGCCATGAGAAACGGATTCAATTTTGCTGTTACGGGCTATAATCAGACATCCCAAAAGCATAGCTCCACCTAAAGCATACATTGCAGGATTAAAAGCATAAGTATCAAAAATCCATGCAGCTTCCTTTCCGTAAGAAAAGTACCAGCTTATCCATATAAAAGGAAAATAAAGATGAGGAAACCCAAACCAGGACAAACTTCCATAAAGAGCCGGCTGATAACTCAAAATATCAGCTATTTTTTGACTAGCATATATACCAGCTAATAACTGAGCTAGAAAGTTTAAACCTAATAAAAGTAATACTCTTTGCTTTTTATTCATGATTTATACGGTTCCAAGACAACATCCTGATCAAAAATGATATTAAACTTATAGCCAGGACGGATAATTACAGTAGGAGCTATATTCAAATTCTTATTGACAATACTTGATGTAGCAGAAGAAATATTGTTAGCAGCTTCAGAACCTGCCTCAGATTTAAACGTAGTATTGTTATCATTAGAATCCGTTGCAGCAGCTACACCACCTGTAATAGCACCACCTATAAGCGCGGTCCAAATTACTCGTGCATAATGGCTTCTAACTTTATCTTTAAAACCAACATAACCTTCGTTGTCGCTGCCATTAAAATTAGGTAATACCATGCTTTTTCCATTCGGTAGTATCATACGCTGCCAAATTACGGCTCCACGAGTCTGAGCAAAAGCAGTATTACTATCATAGATACCAATAAGCTTAGTGCCTTGCGGAATAAGCAGATATTTACCTTCAACAGTATCGTAAACATTCTGAGATACCTGTCCGATAACAGTACCGGGCAAATCACTGTTTAGACCAGTAACAAGAACTCCAGGAACAACAGTTCCGGCCATAACCTGATAAGGAGAAACACTGTCTAAAAGTACACCTGGAGACATTGTGTTAAGGTTAAGAGGCTGTTTAGAAAAAGCAAGATGGGCTGCCTTAAGGTTTTGATCATTTTGCTGTTGCTGCACGCTGGAGGCAGAAGAAGAAACCTGTTCATCAGCAAAACAAACACTACTCAAAAGACACGCTGCTAGAGTAAAATGTAATAACTTCAAAATCAAAACCTCCTTTAATTATCTTTGTTAAGCTCAAACCGAATAGGACTTTCATTAGCCTTTGCTTTGAGTTCTAGCTGTTTTTCCAGAGCCTTAGCATAAGCTTCTTCGGCTGGATCAACCTTACGCTCAATAGCTGTACCGGAAGGGCGGGGAGGAACATAAGGAGAAGGAGGGGCAGACCTTGTGACAGGCTCAGAATAAACTGCTCTATCCTGAGTTCCTGCAGAAGAATTCTGATTACGCTTAGCAGCATAAGAATCATTGGAATACGATTCGGAATTGCCAGACTGACTCTTATATAACTTTTCTTTTTCAGCCAAAGTCTTATAATCTTTAGGAACATTTTGAAGATGATTGCCTGTCACAGCCGTATCATTGGCACTTTCCTTAGTCAGTTCTGCTTTACTGGCTTTAACATTACTTTCATATTTTGATGTAGTAAACCAATCATTAATTAAAAAGAAACTAATCAGAACAACTGCAAAAATACCGATACCAATATAAGTTTTTCTTTTATCGATACCAACAAAAAAACTTTCCTGATCAGATTTTCCAACAAGATTAAATGACTGCTTATCTTCAGCTGTATCAGCTTTCTTCTTTGACCAAAAAGAACGAAATTTTCGCCAGCAAGTCATCAAAGCATTAGAAAAGTTGTTTTTTTTCTGCTCTGTCATATCAATAAAGCTATCGCCACCTGTCTTAGCATCATATGCTTTAACAGATTCTATTTGCGCAGCTTCATTCTTTTCAATGGCAGCACGTTCATCATCAGTAGCCTTTTCAAGCTTCTCTTTACGTCTTGCTTCATTTTCCATAATAACTAATCCTCATAACGATATTTTACTTTGACTTTCTTTCCACCTAAAACAAAGACTGCTTGATCAACAACTCGGTCAACAATGAAATATCCATCAATAAAACGATAAGATACCAGAAGGAGTTTGTTATCATCGTCAACAACAAATACAGCCGGCAGCTCAGTATCCTTAATATCCGATTTCATTTTAAAATATGTCTTATACTCACTACGAAAAACATTCACAGGAGACCATTTATAATGTGTATCAGATATCTTGTAACCAAATTTAATCTGTGACGGATCAATAGAACTATAAGATTTAGTCTGCTGCTCATCATAAATCTGGGTATCACTCTTTGGATATATCCAGCTGACCATAGGGTTATAAGCAGAACCTGCTTCAACAATAAGCTGATAAGAACGTCTATCGGTATTAATAACAATATTAGTGCTGATACCATTCTGGAGAGGCTTTAAAAAGATATGCTCTACGGCATTACCAAAACTGCCAGTCTTGGCATTATCAATACGCCAACGGGCAGTATCGCCACCACCAACATACTTTAAGGTTTCACCAGGCTCTAAACAGATATCCGTAATAAAACCAAGCTGAGTATAAATTTTAAAAACCTGCTGCGGAAAATAGGGGAATGTAACTTCTACGCCTTTGCTTGCAGCATCATAAGCATCCTGTACAAATCCTTCAGAACCATAAGAATCTGAAACGATTGGATTAGCAGGACTTTCGGCAGCAAATCCACAAACGGGTATACAACCAGCAATCAATGCTGCCAAAATTAAAGATTTCATATACATTACTATGCCTCCTTGCTTACTTCTGTCCCTGGCTAATAGTAAAGTCTTTAACTTTCACACCCAAAGGATTAGAATAAACAGTTTTTTCATCTAAAGCCGTCTGCTCAACACTGAAAAATGCTTCTAATTCATATTCACCAATGACTTTGCCGGAATTATCGTAAGAAACTTCATTCCAACGCACATTAAAAGTATTTTCCTGTCCTGCAAGTGGTGTAATGCTCTTTAACTTAAGCATAGTAGTAATACCATCTTTCAGCTTCTGCTGATGATTTTCGCGCATAGCCATATCGTTCATCTTCTGAGATGTTTCAGTTGTCAAAAATGTATACGCTTCATTCCAATTAGATTCATAAAGTACCATATCTTTAGGTAAAGTACGGGTTTTACGGATAAGCTGCCAGATAAAATACTCATATTGTTTATTATCAGCCACAGATTTAGCAAGAACCTTGCTTGAAGAGATAACTGCACCTGTAGAATTATCTACTTCTACAATATAAGGAACAATGGTACTGCGAACACCAAGATAGCTTACCATGCCAACCGCAAAAACGTTAACACATAACATACTGATGGCAAAAAAACGCCAATTAGCTGCACTATGCAAAGATAAGCCCATTTGACTTAAAAATCCATTGACACCTTTTTGATAGTAACTGTCTGGCATAGAATCATCAGGAACCCTACTTTGAAATTTTGATTCAAAAGCCATAATATATCTCCTAGTATAATTATTTGCCAAACATTGCCGTAATAAACTTATTACCTAAAATAGCTAAAGACAAACCCATAACCAGCTTGATAGCTGTACGGCCGAACTGACCACCTTCACCCATAGCCATCATGACACCACAAGCTACAATAGTAATACTTGCTGCCAAACTAGCAACAGGACCAGTTAAAGACTCCTGCAGCATAGTAAGGGGTGTTTCCCAAGGCAGTGCTGCAAAACAGTTCTGAGGTACAATAACGTACAATGCAAGCAAAGCAAACGCATAAAACATAGTAACAGGATCAGTAAAAGGTTTTACCATTAATTTAATCAATTCTTTTTTTTCCATCTTTATCACTCCTTATTAAAAATTATGCGTCAAAGGTGAAGCTGGAAAATAAAAAAACCTCTGCACGCAGGACATTTAATAACGGAGGACTTAAGTTTCCGTTCCCTCGTGCCAGAGGTTAAAAAATTTACGAATCAAACAGAAAAAAGAAAAAGACATCCAATCGAACGTAAAATTGTTCGACTAAATGCCTCTGGGAACCCAGGTATTCTAATTTTCTAATGCTACTATATACCACAGACAAAAATATGTCAATAGAATGAAAAAATATAGTTAAAAAATGATTGATTATAGCATATAGGGCAGTGGCAAAGTAAAGGGGAAAGCGGCCAACCCCACCTAACCCCGCTTTCCTTATCCTTGACTTTGCCGCCCTATATGCTATATCAAGAGTATAAATTTAATAATATATAAAGGAGAATGATGAAAATGATTATTAGTATTACAGGACACAGACCGAATGGATTACCCAAAGAATATGGCTATAACCTCAATAACGAAGCTTGGACTAAATTAAAAGAATATATTGAGGTTACTATTGAAGAATGTTACAAATACGCTACCCCGAATGAAGAATTAACATTAGTAACCGGCATGGCACTAGGTGTCGATACAGTATTCTGGAAAGTAGCAGCTAAATTACGTAAAAGTAATAAAAACATCAAAATTGAAGCAGCCGTACCATTTGTAGGACAGGAAAAGAAATGGACACACGAATCACAAAAACAATACAAACAAATGTTATCTGAAAGTGACAAAGTAACAACCGTATCCGAAGGAGGATTTGCGACTTATAAAATGATGGCACGAAACAGATATATGGTTAACAAAAGTGACATTGTTATTGCAGTAATTTGCAAAGAAACAGGAGGAACAGCGCAATGTGTAAAATACGCGAAAGAACATAACAAAGTAGTTATTGAGATTAATCCCCAAAATATCCTTTAATCACTGATAATCTGCTAATGGTAAAAAATAAAACTGTTAGCAGATTACTCTAGTTTTTCATTACTAAAATAATGAAAATAATCAATATAACAATCATAACTTTAGTTATGAAAATTATTAAAGTTATTAACGTAATAATTATTAGAAACATAACTAAAGTAAGGAAAATAACTTTCATTATGACCATTATTATGGTATAATATTACTAAGGAGGAAGTAATCATGCAAACAATCTCTGTAATTAACACAAAAGGCGGCACCGGAAAAAGCACAATAGCAACAAACCTTGCCACAGCACTGGCGCAAGAAGGAAAAAAAGTAATGCTCATTGACACAGACGGAAGACAACAATCGGCAATGAGCTTTGCGCAAATCAGAGCAGATGTAAATGAATTAGCAAGCGTAAGTGCTGTAAGTTTACCTTACAAAACGCTGTTTAAAGACATTCAAAGCTATAATAATTTCGATTACATCGTTATTGACGCCGGTGCAGGAGACGGTGAAGTAGTAAGATCCGCAATTTTTTGTGGAACATACGGAATGGTTCTGATTCCAGTACAGCCCTCGGGATACGACCTATGGGCGACGCAAGACACATTGGAACTACTTAACGCATGTAGACAAATTGTTGACATCGATAAAGCATATATTATGCTGAATCGTATGCCATCAAACAAACAAGTGAAAATGGTATCAGACGTAAAAGAATCTGTCAGCGAATTAGCAGAACAATATAATATAAAGATACTGTCAACTGAATTTGTCGACAGAGTAGCTTTTAAAGAAGCTATCTGTATTGGAAGAAACGTCAACGAATATAAAGAAATCGAAAAAGAAAAATCAATCAAAGCATCATTAGAATTATCTGATCTCGTAAAAGAAATCAAAGACATACTTCAAAAACAGGAGGAATAAAAATGGCACTACCAAAAAAACCAATAACCGCTGCTCAAATGGCAGCAGCTGAAGAATTTATATCAGGCAGGAATCAGGAACCTGACATAACGCAACCACATACAACCTTACCAAAACCTAAAACTGAAGAAAAAGGTAAGTTTGTAACTTATAACGCCACAATGCCATTTGAAATTCACGCAAAAGCTAAGATTCAAGCAATAAAAAAGGGAATAAGCTTAAAACAATATATAATCGAAGCAATAGAAGAAAAAAATAATAAAGAAGAATAAAAAACCATAGCATATCCAAAAAAATGTCAAGGAATTCCTGCGAGCACTCGGAATTTTATCCTTGACATTTTTTATCAGCAAGTCTAAATAAATTAACTAATTATATCTTGCACTATTGTACAGTATATTGTACAATATATTGTACAAAGATAAAGGAGGTTCATAAATATGTTAGCTGTAAATTACTCTACACTCAGAAACAAATTAAAAGATTATTGCGATGAAGCAAGTGATAACAATCAAACTGTTATTATTACTCGTAAAAACGAAAAAAACATCGTTATTATGAGCCTTGATAATTACAATCAACTTATGAAAAGTATCCGAAATGCTGAATACCTTGCTAAGCTTGATAGAAGTATGGAACAAATTAAAAACGGCTTTGGACAAATACATGATTTAATAGAGGATACAGAAAATGAATAAGGTATGGACAAATATCTCATGGGATGAATATCTATACTGGCAACAGCAAGATAAAAAAACTCTCAAACGTATCAATACTCTAATCAAGGATATAGAAAGAAACGGAGTTTTAGAAGGTATTGGTAAACCAGAACCATTAAAATATAGACCTGGTTACAGTAGACGAATAGATCAAGCTAATAGGCTTATATATGATGTAGATACTAAAGATAATCTTTACATTTACTCATGTAAAGGTCATTATGAAGATTAAATTAGTAGAGTTGGCATAAAAATGTCAACTCTTTTTTCTTTATATATACAAGGAGAAAAATATGGATTTACAAATTAGAGAAGCAGTAGAAATCTACGGATCAGCAAAATATATATCCACAGAAAATTTGCTATCTGCAATATTAGATAGTAAAAAAATAGGAAAAATACTAGGCAAATATGAAGACATTGGTAAAATACTCAATAGAAGCAAAGAAGAACTAAAATTATTAAAATTAACTAATGATGAAATAACAAAAATTAAGCTTCTATCTGAAATCATCAATAGAATAACAACACCAAACGAACCAGACTTTAGAAATCCACAAGAAATAGCAGAATACCTAATGCCAAAATTAAGATACCTGGAAAAAGAAGAATTTATAGTTTGTTCACTGAACTCAAAAAATAAAATGACGCACTACGAAGTATTGTTCACAGGAACACTTACAAACACAATAGTGCATCCGCGTGAAATTTATTATGAAGCAATTAAAAATAAGGCAGCTTCAATCGTGGTGGTTCACAATCATCCTTCTGGAGATCCATCACCTAGCATGGATGACAATAAACTTACAAAAGTATTAAAAGAAACAGGAAAAATAATGGGAATCCCGTTGTTAGATCACCTAATTATAGGAAATGGAGCTTATTATTCTTATGCAGAGGCCGATATTGACAATTGGTAGAAATCAATATAGAATAAACAAAGGAACGCATTTATAAAACTTCAAGAAAAGAAAATAAGAAAACTGAACCTAATAAAATTTAATTCTTGTGGATAACTCAAATGTGTCCAACAACTGTATTCTATGAATAGACACACAACTAAACACAAGATAAGTTAACCGTTCGGACAATATGAGTTAACTTAAAAACCGAAGAAAATCAGAAAAACCGAAATAGTGCCGTTGAATATCTCAAAATCAAGCGGGTTCACGCTCGTGCCGGTTCGAGTCCGGCCTTCGGCACCAGTAAATTTAGGCTCTACAATTTCGGTTGTAGAGCTTTTTCTGTATTTGTGGTTAAAAATTTGAGGAGCAAAGAAATGCAAGTAGTATTAAGCGCAATTAACAGTAAATATATCCATACCGGCCTTGGTCTGCGCTATGTCGGCGAATATGCTAAAGCGCAGGGGCATGAGGTAACATTAATAGAAGAAACAATCAATACCCCAATTCTGGCGGTGCTGGAAAAAATAATGGCAGTACCGGCACAGGTCTACGGCTTTTCGGTACATATCTGGAACAAGCCATTCGTATTCAAGCTTATTCGCATGCTGCGCAAACTGCGTCCGCAAGCAGCAATCGTTATTGGCGGACCTGAGGTAGCGTTTGACGCGGAGAGAATTTTTACGGAGCTGCCGCAGGCAGACTATATCGTGCAGGGAGAGGGTGAGCTGGCATTCAGCGAGCTGCTGGTGTATTTGGCTGGCAGTGGCTCTGTCCCTCAGCATATTGCGTATCGCGAAGGGGAGCAGGTGAACCTGAATGGAGGCATTACCGTAATAGATGATATGTCACTGCTGCCGTTCCCGTATCCTGATCTGGAAAAAATGCTGGCAGAGCATAAAATAGTTTATTACGAATGCACGCGTGGCTGCCCGTTTAATTGCGCGTATTGCCTGTCCGGTATATCGCGCTCTGTGCGCAAGCGTCCGCTGGAGCTTGTGCTGCGCGATTTGGACCGATTTATTGCTGCAGGCGTGCCGTTGGTGAAGTTCGTAGACCGTACTTACAATCTGGACGAAAAATACTTTCTGCCGATGATGCAGCATCTGGCGCAGGCTGATACAACTGCAACCTTCCACTTTGAAATCAAGGCTGATATACTGTCAGAGCACGTTATGGATTTCCTGGCGACTGTTCCGAAGGGACGCTTTCAGTTGGAAATCGGCATTCAGAGCACGCATCAGCCAACATTAAAAGCTATCAACAGGCAGGATAACTGGGAAAAGCTGTCTGCTAATGTCAAACGTCTGCTGTCCTTCGGTAATATGCATATCCATGTTGATTTGATTGCAGGCTTACCTTATGAAGATTTGCCGACCTTTGCCAAATCCTTTGATGATGTTTACGGACTGGGTGCGGATATGCTGCAGTTGGGTTTTTTAAAGGTTCTGCCGGGAACTCAGATGCGTAAGGAAACCGAGCAGCATGATTTGCGTTATATGGACGAACCGCCATATGAAATTTTAGCGACTAAGTATATGCCGTATGAGGATATGCTTTATTTGAAGCATTTAGATAATATTCTGGACCAGACGGCCAACAGCGGTGGCTTTAAATATACGTTGAGGGCATTGCTGCGTGCTTCCGGCATGACAGCCTTTGCCTTTTACAGAAAGCTGACGCAGTGGTGGGTGAAGGCAGGCTTCTATCCGCAGACACATAACGCCAAGGGTGTAGCAGCTATCTTAAAGCAGTTTATAGAAGAAAATTATGTAGAGCAGCAAACGGAATTGCTGGAGATTCTGCGTTTTGACGTGTTCTGCGAGATACCGCAATGGCGTCCAGAGTGGCTGAAGTGGCAGACGGAAGCAATTTTTGAGGTGGTTTCTGCTTTTTGGCGCGATGAGGAAAAAGTGCGCCGATATATTCCTGCATATAAGTTCAGCAGCTGGCGCCAAATTCACAAGCTTTATCCGATTGAATTGTTTAAAGCTGATTGGGAAACCGGTAATGCAGAAGAAATTTTTGTGATGCTGGATAACAGCGGCGAGCAGCAGAAGCTGATTAAGCTGCTAATTGAAGTAAAATAGAATGGTATTAGTACAATAAAAAAAGAGCTGACGAGAGAAAAAATTCTTGCGTCAGCTCGATTTTTTTTGGGGAAATTTACGCAGATTTTGCCGTTTTTCGGTAGAAATTTTAACTTTTTTTGAGATTTTTTGAAGAAATTTTAAGTGCTTTAAAGCGTGTATACATGATACTTCGTTTGAATACTGAGCCACGTGTATCACGAAAAAATGTTAAAAAAGCAACAAAAAAGGTGTTGACATAATGCAGGTCAGATGGTATTATATACAAGTCGACGCGATACGGCAACAAAACAAAAGCCAAAATCGCT
>ENA-OVGE01000124-OVGE01000124.1-human-gut-metagenome-genome-assembly--contig:-NODE-124-length-76800-cov-6.519786_pt1 | contig 76800 bp, 69 predicted proteins | sample MGYA00237769_ERZ505417 | MGnify/ENA primary metagenome ERZ505417 (study PRJEB26158, sample SAMN06016403) | human gut metagenome | biome: human gut; feature: ankylosing spondylitis patient; material... | reverse complement strand
AGCCCTGCAAAATCTTTCCGGGGCATGGGGCGGAGCGCCCATACAAGGGGGCGTAGGGGCCACCGCCCCTGCAAAAAGCCCCCCGGGGACGCTAGTCCCCCATAATCCAGATTGTGAAAAAATGCACAAATTCACCCCGGCGGGAAGCCCCCCGCAGGACAAAAAGGAAAAGCTTTGTAAATTCGCGGTAAATCTCCGCTCTCTGCCCTTGCAAAAATGATGCGGATAGATTACAATAGACTTGAATTGTAGAGTTTGTTTCTGCAATTTTGATCGCAAAAAATTGCAGCCGCAACCGCGGCAGGCAAGTCCAATAAAGGAAAGGCAGGTTTTGTGTGATGAATTCTCTGAATAAAAAAACCATCGAAGATATCGACGTCTCCGGTAAACGGGTGCTGGTCCGCTGCGACTTTAACGTCCCGCTCAAGGATGGCGTCATCACCAACGACAAGCGCATCGTCGCTGCGCTGCCAACCATCCAGTACCTGATCGACCATCAGGCCAAGGTCATCCTCTGCTCCCACCTGGGACGCCCGAAGGGTGAATATAAGGAGGAGTTCTCGCTGGCTCCGGTAGCCGCCCGCCTCTCCGAGCTGCTGCACAAAGAGGTCAAGCTGGCAGCGGATAAGGAAGTTGTCGGCGAAAACGCCAAGGCGATGGCAGCCGCCATGCAGCCGGGCGACGTCATCCTGCTGGAAAACGTCCGCTTCAGAAAAGAGGAGACTAAAAACGAGGAATCCTTCTCCAAGGAACTGGCTTCGCTGGCTGAGATCTATGTCAACGACGCCTTCGGCACCGCGCACCGCGCCCACTGCTCCACCACCGGCGTCGCTTCCTTCCTGCCGGCCGTCTGCGGCTATCTGATTCAGAAGGAAATCTCGGTCATGGGTCAGGCGCTCAACGATCCAAAACGTCCGCTGGTTGCCATCCTCGGCGGCGCGAAGGTCTCGGATAAGATCGGCGTCATCAACAACCTGCTGGAAAAGGTCGACACCCTCATCGTCGGCGGCGGCATGGCCTACACCTTCTTTAAGGCGCAGGGCTACAACGTCGGCGCTTCGCTGTGCGAGGACGACAAGGTCGAGCTGGCCAAAGAGATGCTGCAGAAAGCCAAGGACAAGGGCGTGCGCTTCCTGCTGCCGGTCGACAACAAGCTCGGCGACAAATTTGCCGAGGACTGCGCGACCCAGTTTGCCGATTCCGACAAGATTCCGGACGGCTGGATGGGCATGGACATCGGTCCAAAATCCATCGAGCTGTTCTGCGACGCGGTCAAGGATGCGGGCACCGTCATCTGGAACGGCCCGATGGGCGTCTTTGAGTTCCCGGCCTTCGCCGAGGGCACCCTGGAGGTCGCCAAAGCGATCGCCGCTTCGGGCGCCATCTCGATCATCGGCGGCGGCGACAGCGTGGCTGCTGTCACCAAGCTCGGCTTTGCCGACAAGATGACCCACATCTCCACCGGCGGCGGCGCTTCGCTGGAGTTCCTGGAAGGACTGGAGCTGCCGGGCATCGCTGCGCTCAACGACAAATAGTCCACACAAAAAACAGGGCAGGTGCAGGAACCCTTTCCTGCATCTGCCTTTTTGGGTATTTCATTTTGCTTTGGAGGGAAACTGGTTGTCGATGTATTACTCTGATTTTTCCTATCTCTTTGACCTGCTCGGCTGGTCGGTTGCGCTGGGCGGACTGCTGCAGCTGGCGCTGTACGTCGCCGAGTCGCTCGGCCTGTACGCCATGGCGCGCAATACCGGTGTGCATAACCCCTGGTTTGCCTGGCTGCCCATCGCGCGGGACTATCTGATCGGTGAGCTGTCCGACCGCTATAATCTCTCCAGCCGCCAGAAAAAAGGCTGGATGCGCGTCCTGCTCACAACCTTGAGCGCCGTGCAGCTGCCGCTGGGATTGGTCGGCGTGCTGTTGCTCTTCATCGTGGTCAGCCTGTTTGTCTATTCGATGCCGGTGCTGCTGATGGTTGTGGTGATGCTCAGCACCCTGCTGGCACTGGTCGGCGTCGCCTATAAGGTCTGCTACCTGGTTTCGTTCTATTATGTGATGATGGATTACGAGCCGTCCCGCGCGGTGCTGTACACCATCCTCGCCTTCCTCGAGCTGCAGGCCATCCCCCTGCTGCTCTGCAGAAACAACGTCCCGGTCGGCATCGCCGGACGCCGCGAGCCTACCCAGCCAAAGTATGACGTCCACAATCCGTCCCAGATGGGATAAAAAAGATTCACTTTAGAAAGGAAGTTTTTTACCATGAATAAATCGCTGCGTAAAGCAATCGTTGCCGGAAACTGGAAGATGAATAACGACCGCAAGGCCGCCAAGGCGCTCATCACCGAGCTTGCCCCGATGGTCAAGGATGCTGGCTGCGAGGTTGTGCTCTGCGTTCCGTTCACCAACCTCGAAACCGCCCTCTCGCTGTGCGAGGGCACCAACCTCCACGTCGGCGCGCAGAACTGCCACTGGGCAGCCTCCGGTGCCTTCACCGGCGAAATCTCCGCCCAGATGCTCGCCGAGATGGGCGTCGAGTATGTCATTATCGGCCATTCCGAGCGCAGACAGTACTTCGGTGAGACCGACCAGACCGTCAACGCCCGCACCCGCGCCGCGCTGGACGCCGGCCTCAAGGTCATCCTCTGCGTCGGTGAGGTGCTCGAACAGAGAGAACAGGGCGTCACCGAGGAGGTCGTCAGCATGCAGACCAAGATCGCGCTGGGCGGCGTCAGCGAGCAGGAGCTTCAGAACATCGTCATCGCCTATGAGCCGGTCTGGGCCATCGGCACCGGCAAAACCGCAACCGCCGACCAGGCCGAGGAGGTCTGCGCCATCATCCGCGGCGTGGTCGAAAAGCTGTATCATAAAGCCGCTGCCGACGCGATGACCATTCAGTACGGCGGTTCGATGAAGCCGGGCAACGCGAAGGAGCTGCTGGAGAAGGAAGATGTTGACGGCGGTCTGATCGGCGGCGCGGCGCTGAAGGCACAGGATTTTGCCGCAATCGTAGAAGCTGCAAAATAAGTGCTTCCACCCCTTTGCGGCCGCAGCCCCAATCGGGGCCGGCAGGCAGTTAGCTTCCGCTATCTAATTGGAGGCAAGTGTTCTTACTATCTCCTGCAAAACAGGATATAATTATGGACGAGAGTGAACGTTAAGGAGATTCGCTTCGCTCTCTCTCCTCGAAGGAAAAAACGCTTTGCGTTTTATACAAATTTTGGAAGTTGGACTTTGTCCAACTTCGTGTCGCGCAGCACAAAATTTCCGCCTCACCGAAAGCATAAGCGCGACTCAGCACCCAAAGGCTCTGCCTTTGGAATCCTCAAACTTTTTTTCTTTTTCCAGAAAGAGGTGCATCGTCATGAAACATCCACTGATCTTAATGATCCTCGACGGTTTCGGCATCAACCACTCCGACTACGGCAACGCCATCCATGCCGCCAAAAAGCCGAACCTTGACAAATATTTTTCCCAGTACCCCCACACCCAGATCGGCGCTTCCGGCCTTGATGTCGGCCTTCCGGACGGGCAGATGGGCAACTCGGAGGTTGGCCACACCAACATCGGTGCGGGCCGCATCGTCTACCAGGAGCTGACCCGCATCACCAAGTCGATTCAGGACGGGGACTTTTTTGAAAACCCTGCCCTGCTGGGCGCGGTGGAGAACTGTAAGAAGAACGGTTCCGCCCTGCACCTGATGGGCCTGCTGTCCGACGGCGGCGTTCACAGCCACATCGAGCACCTGTTCGGTCTGCTGGAGCTGGCCAAGAAAAACGGGCTGAGCAAGGTTTATGTTCACTGCTTCATGGACGGCAGGGACGTGCCGCCGACCAGCGGCAAGGACTTTGTCGTGCAGCTGCAGGCCAAGCTCGACGAGCTGGGCGTCGGCAAGATCGCGTCGGTGATGGGCCGCTACTACGCGATGGACCGCGACAACCGCTGGGAGCGCGTGCAGAAAGCCTACGACGCTCTGGTTTTAGGCAAGGGTGAGCAGTGTGCTGATGCTGCAAAGGCGGTCGAGAACTCCTACGCAGCCGAAGTCACCGACGAATTCATCGTGCCGGTTGTCATCGGCGACCCGGCGGAGGGCCGGATTGCCGCAAATGATTCGGTCATCTTCTACAACTTCCGTCCAGACCGCGCCCGCGAGATCACCCGCACGCTGGTTGACCCGGACTTTTCCGGTTTCGAGCGCACCTTCTTCCCGCTGTACTACGTCTGCATGACCCAGTACGACGCGACCATGCCGAACGTGGAGGTTGCCTTCAAGCCGGAGAGCCTCAACGACACCTTTGGCGAATACATCTCCAAGCAGGGCCTGCAGCAGCTGCGCATCGCCGAGACCGAGAAGTACGCGCACGTCACCTTCTTCTTCAACGGCGGCGTGGAGACGGTATCCCCGGGCGAAGACCGCGCGCTGATCAACTCCCCGAAGGTTGCGACCTACGACCTGCAGCCGGAGATGAGCGCCTACCTGGTCACCGACGAGCTGCTCTCCCGGTTGGACAGCGGCAAATATGACGTGGTCATCCTCAACTTTGCCAACTGCGACATGGTCGGCCACACCGGCGTATTCGACGCGGCGGTCAAGGCGGTGGAAGCGGTAGACGAGTGCGCGGGCAAGGTCATCGAGAAGGCGCTCTCGATGGGCGGCACGGTGCTGCTGACCGCCGACCACGGCAACGCCGACAAGATGTACGAGGCGGACGGTTCCCCCTTCACCGCGCACACCACCAACCCGGTTCCGTTCCTGGTCATCAGCGCGGACGAGCGTCTGGCGCCCGGAAAGATTCAGCTGCGCGAGGGCGGCAGACTCGCGGACATCGCCCCGACCATGCTGCAGATTCTGAACCTTCCTCAGCCCGCCGCCATGACCGGCCAATCCTTACTTTCCTTCCTTTCTTTTTAAGAAAAAAAGAAAGGAAGCAAAGAAAAACTGGTTCCGCTTCGCGGGGCGGCTGGCGGCAGATTTTGCTTAAAACGAAAAGAAAGCATGCGAAGAAGAACTGCTTCCGCTTTGCGGGCACCAAGCGCTTTGCTCCCATGAGCCGACTGCGCGAATTGGGTGCAGGCTCAGCCTGCCACGGGGCGCTGGCGGGCAACGAAAGAAGTAAAGAAAAGGCAAAGGCCGTCCCGTATTGGGACGGCCTTTTTTGATGGTATATTGACAGACTGCCTTCGCCTATTTTCCCCTAACGCCTCGGACAAAGGCGGCGCCAAATTCAAACAGAAGATCAACTGCCAGGAAAATCAAAAAGGTAATCGCAAACTCCCGCATGTCGCCCCAAAAATAGGTCAGGGTGTAGGGGATCCTGATATGGCAAAAGAACAAAACAACGGACAGGACAACCGACGCCTTCAGCGAGTTCCACAAGCACTTTTTCCAAATTTCCATTTTTGCCCTCCCTTTCCCAAACGCCCTTTGTTTAAGCCGAATCCAATCGATTAATTTTAGTATAACAGTTGGTTCTAATTATGTCAACTTAATTTTACAAAATATTGTAAATTTAAGCAAAAATCCCCGCCCGTAATAAAGGCAGGGATTTTTTGGAGCAATTTAAATCTGCTGATGATATTCATAGTCGACGCCGTCGTAGGTGAGGGTGCCTTCCAGTTGGATGAAGGTGCCGCTGAGTTCCGGCTTTTCCATCGGAACATCCAGCTTGACCTCGCCGGTGTTGTCCTCCGAGAGGGTAATCGGGAAGGCTTCCTCCACCCCGTTCACCGTCAGGGTCAGGTCGTGCAGCTCGCAGTCTGTCTCCTCGAAGGAGAGTTTGAAGCTGCTCAGGTCGCCGTCCACAAAGTTGTAGGCATAGGTGCCCTTGAGAATCAGCCCTTCATCCTCCGGCCCGTACATCTCGATGACCTCGCCGCTGGTGGGCGGGATGGCACAGAAATAACCGGCAAAGCTGTCCCTCTCCGGTGAGTTGTAGGTCTGGGCGGTGTAGAGGTGGTTTTCGGTGGACTGAATCCACTCCTCATACCCCGCCAGCGACCCGGCTGTGACGGTCGCGTAGTCGGGCAAAGTCAGCTCGGCAGATTCACTCTGCGAGCAGGCGGCGAGGGTCAGCAAGATACAGGCCGCCAAAATGAGCGATGTAATTTTCTTCATGATCCATTCCTCCTATTGCAGTTTGAGCTTTCCTTCAACCTGCGCCCTCTGCAGGACTTCCCCATCAAACTGCGCATAGAGGGCAAAGTCATCCTCCGAGGGCAGGTCGAGCCGACCGGATTCGTCGGGGTTTAAGCGCAGGCGCTCGGTCGTTTCGCCTTGCCGCAGTTCAAAGACGACCGGATTCTCACCGCCCTTTTGCAGCGAAATGTTCAGCGCCTCCCAATCCTCCCCGGAATCCCAGGCAACCAGCGTCCACTCTTCTCCGTTGACCTCCTGAGAAAAGGGCAGGACATACTGGTCATTTTCCTGCTGTGCGGCGGCGGTAATGCGCGGCATTTCCAGCTGCGCGCAACCGCTCAACATACAGGCCAGCAAAACAAAGGCAATTGTTTTCTTCATCCTTTTTCCTCCTATCCAACATTCAAAAAACACGGCTTCTGTTCTCATCATATCAGTTTAATCTAACTTTGTCAATCAACTTCTACAAAAATCTATCAAATTCCCCCTGCCCGATAGACAGAGGGAATAGCTTTTGTGTAAGGCCAAAATTTACTCTGCTTCAAATGCCTGCCACTTTTGACAGCTCTGGCAGTGCCGGAACAGCTTTTCACCACCCTCCTCGTCGGTGACGTCGAAATACATCCAGTCATGGCAGTGGTCTTGGTCCGTTTTCTTGATGACCTGATGCCGCAGCTTGTCCGACAGCTCATCCACGGTGAGGCCGGTGAGCCTGTAAGCACGCTCTCCCTGCTCCTCCAGATCAATCCCCTTTCTTTGTGCAAAATCGGCAAGGGGATTTTCCTCCTCATAAGGCTCCCAGTAGTAGTCCATCATCATGTTGTTGAGCAGCTCGGTGTCGCCTAGAAGCAGAATCGCCTGCTCCTCCGGCAGTTCGGACAGGTATTCGAGCAGCCGTCTGACTGCTCGCGGGGTGTGGCTGGTGGACTGTTCCGCTTCCATGCAACCTCTTGCAGATTGCTCTACATTTTCCGGTGCGGCCGACACACTGACCGTCAGCACCGCCGCCAACAACCCTGCCGCAAACCATCTGCTCCACTGTTTCATACGCTCGCTCCTTTCGGTCGAAAGTTTGTGTCTCCTTTTCTCCATCATAACAGAGAAGTCGAATGTTGTCAACTATATTTTACAATATTTTGTAAAACAAAAACTCCCCCAGCCACAGCGGGTGGGGGAGTTTGCAGAAATTTTGTTTGTGATTTTCCAGCAAAGGAGGCGAGCCTTTATGGGCAGAATCTGGGTGCCGCGAGGTAGAAGGTCAGACTTCCCACCCAACCGATACGTGAATTGGGTGCGGGCTCAGCCCGCCGTGAATTGGGCGCGGCATCATGCCTCTCAAAAAGGAAGCGAAACTGTTTGGGTACGGATGAAGCCCCCTTAGATGATCTGGTTGCTTCTGTCCTTGAGCACGACGTCGTGGCTGCCGCCCTCGACGATGGAGACCGAGGAAACCAGGGTCAGCTTGGCCTTCTCCTGCAGCTCCGGAATGGTCAGGGCGCCGCAGTTGCACATGGTGGAGCGGACCTTGCTCAGCGACAGGCTGACGTTGTCCTTGAGCGAACCGGCGTACGGTACATAGGAGTCGACGCCTTCCTCAAAGGAGAGCTTCTTGTCGCCGCCCAGGTCGTATCTCTGCCAGTTTCTGGCGCGGGCAGAACCTTCGCCCCAGTACTCCTTCATGTAGTTGCCGTTGATGTTGACCTTGTTGGTAGGGCTCTCATCAAAGCGGGCGAAGTAACGGCCCAGCATGATGAAGTCGGAGCCCATCGCCAGCGCCAGGGTCATGTGGTAGTCCTGCACAATGCCGCCGTCCGAGCAGATCGGGACATAGATGCCGGTCTCTTTATAGTACTCGTCGCGGGCCTTGGCCACCTCGATGACAGCGGTTGCCTGGCCGCGGCCGATACCCTTCTGCTCACGGGTGATGCAGATCGAGCCGCCGCCGATGCCGACCTTGACAAAGTCCGCTCCCGCTTTGGCCAGGAAGAGGAAGCCCTCGCGGTCAACCACGTTGCCTGCGCCGACCTTGACGGTGTCACCGTATTTGGCGCGGATGAAGTCGAGGGTTCTCTTCTGCCACTCGCTGAAGCCCTCGGAGGAGTCGATGCACAGCACGTCTGCGCCGGCCTCGATCAGGGCCGGAACGCGCTCCTCATAGTCGCGGGTGTTGATGCCTGCGCCGACCACATAGCGTTTGTGCTGGTCGAGCAGCTCGTTGGCGTTCTCCTTGTGGGAGGAATAGTCCTTGCGGAATACGAAGTATTTGAGTCTCTGATCCTTATCCACCAGCGGCAGGGAGTTGAGCTTGTGCTCCCAGATGATGTCGTTTGCTTCCTTGAGCGAGGTGTTGGCGTCCGCGGTGATCAGATTTTCAAACTTGGTCATGAATTCAGAGACCGGAGTGTCCAGCTCCATGCGGCTGACGCGGTAGTCGCGGCTGGTGACGATGCCGACCAGCTTGCCGTTGGCGGTTCCGTCCTCGGTGACTGCGACGGTGGAATGTCCGGTCTTATCCTTGAGCTCGAGGATATCCTTGAGGGTCTTGTCCGGGCTGACATTGGAATCGCTGGTGACAAAGCCCGCCTTGTAGCTCTTGACTCTGGCCACCATGGCAGCCTCATCCTCAATCGACTGGGAACCATAAATAAAGGAGATGCCGCCCTCTTTTGCCAGCGCAATCGCCATCTTGTCGTCCGAAACCGACTGCATGATTGCGGAAACCAGCGGGATATTCAGCGACAGGGGGCATTCTTCCTGTCCCTTTTTGAATTTGACCAGTGGGGTCTTCAGGCTGACATTCGCCGGGATGCACTGGGCGGAAGAATAGCCTGGAACCAGCAGGTACTCGCCAAAAGTGTGGGACGGTTCACTAAAATAAAACGCCATAAACTCAACTCTCCTTACTTCATCATCTTGGCCTGTGGATTAAAAAAAGTTGTATTTCTAATAATCATACTATAAGCCGTCGACAAATTCAACCTCTATTTTGACAAAACTTCGTTTCTCCTGCACCAGCCCTTTTTGGAGACATCCCACAAAGGCGGGCGGCATGATGCCGCGCCCAATTCGCGAATGGGGCTCCTGCTCATCGAGGCTTTACGTTCTCGCGCAGATCGCTTGCCTCCGGCTGCGCTCGGCGGCATGGTGCCAAGCCCAATTCACGGCAGGCTGAGCCCGCCTGCGATTCGCGAATGGGACTCCTGCTTGTCGAGACTTCACGTTCTCGCGCAGATCGCTTGCCTCCGGCTGCGCTCGGCGGCATGATGCCGCGCCCAATTCATGTATCGGCTTAGTAGGTAGCCTGACCTTCTACCTCGCGGCACCGAGATTCTGCTAATCAGGTTTCGCTTCCTTCTCAAAAGGAAGCAGGTGTCCAGCGGGCAGCACCGGCTCGCACGCCGCAGTGGGCGAAATCTTTTAGCGTTCAAGCACCTTTTAAACACAAAAATTGCCCCGTGCCGTTTTGGCACGGGGCAATCAATCCTACTTCATATTCTGCGCGCAGGCCTCCACAAAGGCGGTGAACAGGTTGTTCGCCACCTTGTCGCCAAGGCCCAGAATCTCCGGATGCCACTGCACACCCATCACAAACTTTTTGCCCGGGTAATAGGCGGCCTCCACAATGCCGTCGTCGGCAATCGCCATGCTTCGCAGCGGCTCGCCCAGCTTTTTGACGCCCTGATGGTGCAGGGTGTTGACGCCGATCTGCAGCAGGCCCTCGCTGAAAGTGTGCAGCGGGGTGTCGCGGATGACGTTGACCTTGTGCATCACCTTGTCCTTCTCCTCGGGCTTGGTGCGCTGGTGCTCGATGTGCACGCTGCTCTTGTTCTGGGTGTTGATATCCTGATACATGGTGCCGCCGGTGACCACATTCAGCACCTGGAAGCCGCGGCAGATGCCGAACACCGGCTTATCCATCGCGATGGCCTTCTGCATCAGCGGGATTTCCAGCGCGTCGCGCTCCGGCGCCAGAGCGCCGCAGCAGTCCAGCAGCTCCTCCCCATACAGTCCCGGGTGGATGTCCGGTCCGCCGCTGAACAGCACGCCGTCCACCCGCTCCAGCAGCTCATCCAGGTCCGCAACCTGGAAGGAACCCTCCAGGCTGCTCAGCTGGATCGGGATACCCCCACAGGCGCTGACACAGTTGATAAAGTTCGGAAAGACATAGCAGAACTTGCTGTCCTCGTCCCCACCGTTTCCGGTCTTTGGCGTAATCGCGATAATCGGCTTTCTCATTGCTTCATTCCTCCGTTGATGATTGGTTTCTTATTCGTCATGCTGCCCGGGCTGCCGCAGGGAGGCAAAACCAGAGTCAGGCTGTTCTATAAAATACAGGAAGATTGCGGCTGCCAGTTCCTTCCAAAAGGCGGCCGCAAACAAAAATTCGGCCAGGCTGCCGCCGCCGGACAGAACGCTGTCGATCCGTTCCCGAATCAGCAGCACCACAAAGGCGCGGTCCAACTTTTGCAGCTCCTCGCCCAGCGCGCGCAGGTCGCTCCAGTTTTCCCAGTCCACCGGGCGCTGACGGGCCTCTTTTGCTGCGCGCAGCAACTCCTGCAAAAAGTCCCCGAAGGCATATTCCCTTTCCGGGCTCACCCCCAGCGCCTCCCCCAAAAATTCGGCAGCCATCATCATCTGGCGCGAGAGGGTGAAGGCGGCGGGCCTTCCTGTGTGGACCGCCCTGCGGCGGAACTGACGCAGCATCCGGCGCATTACGCCGGCACGCAGCGCCATAAACGAGCGCTCATCCCGTTGACGCGCCCGCTCAAACAGCTTTTCCGACTGGGCGCGCAGCGCCGCGGTGTAAAAGAAAGCGCTGTCCTTCTGGAAGGTGTAGAGCTGGCCGTCCGCCTCCCCAAAGGCTTTGCGCGCGTCCAGATAGCCCAGCTGGATATTCCGCCGGGCCAGCTTCTCCTCAAACTTCAAAAAGGAGCCGAGCGGCCACAGGCTGCAGATCAGCGTCACCTGCTTCTCGGGGTCTCGGACCCGATGGGTAATGCCGATCGATTCCAGATCGACCGCGATCACCCGGTCCGCCCCCATCTTCAGCGCCAGGTTGACCGGCATGTTGTCGTGGTAGCCGCCGTCCATGTAGCGCCGCCCATCAATTTCCTTGGTCTGAAAGGCCGGGAAGCAGGCTGCGGAAGCCATCAGATATTCCTGCAATTTTCCTCTTGGGATGTCCTTCTTCATCAGCTCCAGCGGCTTTAAGGAGGGGTACTCCACCGTCACCAGCGCAAAATCGACCGGCGAATCCCAAAACCGCTCCTCGTCCACCAGCCGGCTGACAAAGTGCTCCAGGGCAGACAGCTCCACCCCTCCGTGAGCAAAGGCCTGGCGCGCAAAGGCCCGGCGCAGAAAACGGTCGTCCGGGTCATCCTGCTGCGGGATTGCATCCCCCACAATCTCCTGGGAGCTGATGTTCTCCCAGACCCGCAGCGCCTTGTCATATTCCTGCTGCACCATCAGCGCGCCGTTTAACGCCCCTACCGAGGTCCCAGCCACCAGCTGATAGTCAATATGAAGCTCCCGCATCGCCTTCCAGACACCGATCTGGTATGCCCCGCGCGAGCCGCCTCCGGCCAGCACAACCGCTGTTTTTTCCATTTTCTTCGCCACCTCTTTTCCAGCCTCTGCCTGTCGATAGAGTAAGGCGGACCATTTTTCAAGTATCCTCTTTTATCCACGATTCATCCGCCGCCCGGCACCGCTCCCTTTCTCTGATTCAGGGGCTGCTGCTCCTGCTACTAGTAATACCATAAATTGCCCTGTTTTACAAGAACTATTTTTGTTGTTCGCTGTCGTTTTATCAGTTCTGCACAAAATTTGGCACAATCTTATGGAGCACCCGGTTCTTGTAATCAAAATTAAAATATGATAATATTTACTTTAACGGACATGTTGCTTCGTACTTTTTGGGGTGTGGAGCAACGGTTTTTTTATGGTATTTCATTTAAATAGGAGGGTATTATGAAGCATCGCATTGTTTCTGTAACGGACCAATCCAAGCATCCACTGCTCATCATCGTCATGCTGGCCTGGCCAATCTTTGTTGAGCAGGTTCTGGTCTCGCTGGTTCAGTCGGTCGACACCGCCATGGTCGGGGCACTCGGCGCCAATGCCACCGCCTCGGTCTCCATCAGCCAAAGCCCGATCAACCTGATCAACTCGGTGATCATGGCGCTGGGCGTCGGCTTCACCACCATGATTGCCCGCGCGGTCGGCGCCAAGCAGTTTGAGTACGCCCGCAAGCTGATCCGGCAATCGATCGTTGTCGTTTTCTCGCTGGGCATCCCTCTTTCGGTGCTGTGCTTCGTGCTCTCCCGCCAGATCCCCATCTGGATGGGCGGCGCTCCGGAAATACTGGATGACGCGCAGAGCTACATCCGCATCATCGCCTTCTCCATGCTGTTCCGCGGCCTGATGATGGTGCTCACCGCCATCTTCCGCGGGTTCGGCGACAGCCGCACCCCGATGATCATCAACATTGGCATCAATCTGCTCAATGTTGTCGGCAACTATCTGCTGATCTACCCCACCCACGACGTCACCCTTTTCGGCCACACCTTCACCGTATGGGGCGCGGGCTGGGGGGTTGCCGGCGCGGCACTCTCCACCTCCGGTTCCCAGATTCTGGGCTCGCTGGTACTGCTCTTTATGTGTTTCACCCCGCGCTCCGGTCCAATGCGCATTTCGATTCACGAGAGCTTCCGCCCCAGCAAAGAGACCATTCAGGAGGTTTTCCGGGTCAGCTTGCCGGTTATGTTTGAGCGCTTCACCACTTCCGGCGCCTTTGTCATCACCTCGTCGATCATCGCCTCGCTGGGCACCATCTCTCTGGCGGCAAACTCGCTGGCAGGCCAGGCTGAGTCGCTGAGCTTCATGCCGGGCTTTGCGTTTGGCACCGCCGTCACCACCCTGGTGGGACAGTCGCTGGGCGCGGACAACGTCCCGCTGGCTCGCAAATATGTCCGCCTGTCCGGCATCATCGGGTCGGTGGTCATGTTCATCATGAGCATCTTCCTCTTTATCTTCTCGGACGGCATCATCTCGATCTTTACCCCGGACGCGGCCGTTATCGAGCTGGGCGGACAGCTGCTGCGCATCCTGGCCCTGATCCAGGTGCCGCAGATGCTGGCGATGGTCTTTTCCGGCGCGCTGCGCGGTGCGGGCGACACCAAGAGCCCGTTCCTCATCACCCTGTTCTCGATGTGGGGCGTGCGCATTCTGGGCTCCTTCATCTTTGTCCGCCTGTTGGGCAAGGACCTGCCGTGGGTCTGCGCCGCGATGTGCATCGACAACGTGGTCCGCTTTGTCCTCTTCCTCGCCCGCTACCTGCAGGGCAAATGGGCCGTCACCTACGCGCAGAACATCCGTCAGCCAAAGGAAGAAACCGTCAGCGAATAATTTTTATCAACTCCCGCGGGACAGAGCAGCTGCTCTGTCCCGCTTTTTTTCATGGACGCGGCTGCAAAACCTGCTGTCCTTCGCGCCAAATTTGTTTGTTTTCGCGCTTGAAATCACCTTTAATATGTGCTATACTGTTGCTATAAAGCACACAAAACATTTGATATTATAGGAGGCACCCGATGCGAAAGCAAATTCCACTCGACAACCCCGACCAATTTCCCGACCTACTCAGCTGCTTTCAGGGCAGGACCAACGGCCGCCAGCGCGCGGAGTACCGCCGCTTTTTGTACCGCTCGATCAAGACACAGCTGACCCAGCGGCAGCGGCAGATGATGGAGCTGCGCTATTTCCAGGGGCTTTCCATCCCGCAGATTGCCCAGGAGCTGCACGTCAACAAATCCACCGTCTCCCGCACCATCAACCGGGCGCTGAGCCGCCTGCGGGAGCTGGCGGACGTCTACTTTGATGAGTGAACAAAATAAAAAAGTTCCGGCCTCCTTTTGCAAAAAAGCGGTCGAAACTTTTTCATCATTTATTCGGCAAAAATGGCATCAGTCCAGCACAAAATAGAGCAGCAGAGCCGCCTGGATCAGGATGATGAGCGGGATGCCGATCACAAAATACCAGTGCTTGGTCTTATGCCGGAAGGTAAACATGCCCAGATACATCCCGACGCTGCCGCCCAGAATGGACAGCCCAAACAGCACCTTTTCCGGCACACGCCTTTTCTGACGCTGCGCGGCAAACTTATCCACCCCGCAGACGCTGAAGGTCAGCACACTCATAAACAGGATGTAGCCCCACAAAATATTTTCCATCATCTTCCTCCTTCTGCCTTTGTTGTCCCTACTGCTGCTGGAACAGCTGCTCGATTCTGCTCCACGCTGCCTTAGCATCCTCATAGCCGTTTTCATAAGCGGCCTGCAGCTTGTCCACATTGTGCTCGATGCGGTGCAGCACCATCGGCTTGCTCGGCCGAATCACCACCGCCTGGCCCTTCTGCTCCAGCTCCTTTGCGAACTGCTGGCTCTCGTTGTAGTTGAGGTGGCGGTTCTCCATCGCCCAGCACAGGTTGGGGTAGTCGCGGTAGCGCCGGCGAATCAAGGGCATCATCTGGTTTGGTTTTTTGACATAGCCCTCATTCTGGGTCAGCACCACCACCTGCTTGTGCCAGCCATCCTCATAAGCCCTGCGGACCGGAATCGAATCGGCGACGCCGCCGTCCAGATACCGCTTTCCGCCGATCACCTTCATCGGGGAGAGCAGCGGCATCGAGCTGGAAGCAATCGAATCGGCGATGACGTCGTCCCCCTGCTGCCGGTTGGAAAACCAATGGCACTCCCCGCTCTCGCAGTCGGTGGCGCCCACCCGCAGCTCCATCGGTGAAGCGTAAAAGGTGTCGTAGTCAAACGGCACATATTTTTCCGGAATCTCATAAAAGGAAAACTGCCAGTTGAAGATCGAGCCTTTGGTCAGCAGCTGGCGCATCCCCACATAGCGGGGGTCGTTGCAGAAGCGCTTGGCGATTGCGACATAGCGTCCCTTGTCCTGCGAAAGGTAGCTCAGGGCGTTGCACGCTCCGGCGGAAATGCCGTAAATGCTGGCGAACATCGCCTGTTTTTCCATAAAGAAGTCCAGCACCCCCGCGGTGTAGACGCCGCGGAAGCCACCGCCCTCCAAAATCAAAGCTCCCTGATACAGCAAAGTCTCCACTTCCTTTCTGCTCAGCCAGCCTAGTCTGCCAGGAAGGTGAGGCCGATGATCTGTGGTCCAGTATTGATGGTGATGGCCGCGCCGATTTTAAAGGTGCCGACCGGCGGATAACCTGCAATCTTTTCGCAGGCTTTGGCCAGCTGCTCGCTGGTCTCGGTGTCTCGCGCCACCAGAATCATGTACGGCGCCCTGCGGTCCCTGGCGCTGCGCTGTTCCTTGAACAGGCGCTCCATTGTACTGAGGATGGCGGCGTTGCCGCGCACCTTCTCGACGATACTGGTCGTTCCCACCGCCGAGATCACCGGGCGCAGTCCGATCAGCTCGCCGACGAAGGCCGCCGCGCAGCTGACGCGGCCCGACTTCTTAACATATTTCAGTGTGAAGGGGCTAAAATAGATGCGCACCCGTCTGAGGTAGTCGCGGATGTAGGCGAGCACCTCTTCAAAGCTCTCCCCTTCCAGCGTGCGCTGGCAGGCCTGCATAATGGGGTAGCCGTAGCCGACGCTGTAGCAGTTGGAATCGATGACCTCAATCTGCATCGCGTCCGGGTGCTCCTCCAAAAATGCATCCTTGGCCATCAGCGCGGAATGGTACATCGCCGAGGCGCCGGAATAGATGGTGATAACCGCCACATGGGTGTAGCCATTCTGGTAGGCCTCCTCATACTTCTCCTGAAAGGTGATCGCGGGGATGTGCGAGGTTGCGGGGATATCCTGACAGCGGTCGATCAGGTCATAAAATTCCTCCGCGGTAAAGCTCTCCCTCTCGTAGTACCCCTTGCCATCCGCGGTGACCGGGATGGGCAGGATGGCAAGGTTCGGCAGCCGCTTCTCATCCTCTGCCGGGATGTCGCAGGCCGAATCGGTGATAAAAAAGATTTTCTCCTGGTTCATAGTTCCTCCTTAGTCCTGGGGAGCAAAGTCGTCCCAGCGAAATTTGTGCAGCTGCCCTTCATTTTGCAGCTCCGGGAATCCCCATTGGCGCAGTGTCTCATACACCGCGATGGCGACCGTATTGGAGAGGTTCAGGCTGCGCACCGGACCGATCATCGGCAGGCGCAGGCAGCTCTGCGGGTGCTGCAGCAGGATCTCCTCGTCGATGCCCGCATCCTCCCGGCCAAAAATGAGGTAGCAGTTGTCCGGATAGGGCACCTCAGAATAGACCTTTCTCCCCTTGGTGGTGAAAAAGTAAAGCTGGTCGTCCCGGTGCTGCTCCAGAAACTGCCGGGTGGAATCGTAGTAGGTGATATCCAGAAAATGCCAGTAGTCCAGCCCCGCCCGTTTGAGCTTTTTGTCATCTACCGAAAATCCCATCGGCCCCACCAGATGCAGCCTCGCTCCAGTGCAGGCGCAGGTGCGGGCGATGTTGCCGGTATTTTGTGGAATCTGCGGCTCAAACAGGACGACGTTCAGCCGCGGCTGATGCTGTTGCAAGGTGGTTCCTCCCCCAAAAATAGCTTTTAATACGACATCACGTCGTGTTTCATATCAGTTTCTTTGTAACAACTGTTATCTCTCTAATATTAACCATTCCGCCGGTATTTGTCAATGACTGCGGCAGGGAAGATATTTAAAGATTTTTTGGATTTTTACCATTGATTTAGTCATAAATTTGCGATATGCTGAAAGTATGATGATATTGTTTTCTCTGGGGGCGCGGACGCCGCAGGGAAAAAGAAGATTATATTTCCACGCTAAGAAAGGACGTTTCAAATCATGGGACAAGTGATGGATAATTTAAAGCTGATGAAAAATGTCAGGGATCTGGAATCCCCTCAGACGCTGCTGGAGCTGATTGCCGGGATGGAGCAGCACATGGCTTTATACCAGTCGGGCATTCAGGAGATCCGCACCAAGCTGGAAATTCTGCAGCGCGACGCCCGTTTTGGAGAGGGGCACAACCCCATCGACTCGATCAAGAGCCGCATCAAGAGCCCGATGAGCATTATCGAAAAGATGTACCGCAAGGGCTTCCCTATTTCCCTGGATTCCATGCGCGCCAACCTCAACGACGTTGCGGGCATCCGGGTCATCTGCCCCTTCATCGAGGACATCTACACCGTGGCTCAGATGCTGACCCGTCAGGACGACCTGGTAGTCATCAAAGAAAAGGACTACATCAAAAACCCCAAGCCCAACGGTTACCGCAGCTACCATCTGGTGCTGCAGGTTCCGGTCTTTCTCTCCGACCGAAAAGAGATGGTGCGGGTGGAAGTGCAGCTGCGAACCATCGCGATGGACTTCTGGGCCAGCCTGGAGCATCAAATCCACTACAAAACCAGCTGCGAGGTGCCGGACAGCGTGGTTGACGAACTGAAGCAATGCGCGGACATCATTGCTCAGACCGACGAACGGATGCAGCAGCTTTCCAAACAGATTCGATGCTTTAACGCTCAGCCCACATCCGAGGGTGATGAGGAAGCGCAGGAGCATCCTCTTGGCAGCCTGATCAGCGCCAGTGTTGTGGGGATGGCTGGAAGCATGGCTAGGAGCCACAACGATTAGTCAAAACAGACAAAGCCGTTCCCATAAAACCGGGAAAAATCCCGAAAGGCTGCAATTTCTCCGATAAAGCAATTGTAATTTGTGGCCGGATTGGGTATAATGAATCTATCAGAATCTGATGTTATCTCTTAAAGAAGGAGTGTGCTCCATGAAGAAAAGTGTACTGATTTCCCTGATTGCACTGGGCGTTTCTCTGGTCGGACTGCTGATCGCCCTTGCAGCCTGGCTGCACAAGAAAAAAGAACTGGACTGCGACGACTTTGACGACGATCTTTTGATGGACGACGATGACTCGGAGTACATCGCCGCGCAGTATATCGAACACGCCAACAGCTCCCCTTCCGCACAGGAGGACGGCGTTTCTGACTGCGAGCAGGAATAGTTTCGCTTTAAAATCCCGCCGTCTGGCGGGATTTTTTCCTCCTGCTCCCACTCTTTTGAAAAAAATCAAAAAAAGACTTGCATTTTTCTCCGAAATGTGGTATTATGGTAGAGCACTGGAAATTCAATATCGCGGGATGGAGCAGTTTGGTAGCTCGTCGGGCTCATAACCCGAAGGTCGTTGGTTCAAATCCAGCTCCCGCAACCAAATCAGTTACCGTTGTTGATACAATATCAGCAACGGTAATTTTTTGTTTATATGCGTTTGAGGCTGATTTTGGGGTGAAATCCGGAGTATTCCGCATAATTTCGGCTCTGTGCCAAGGATAGGTCAGCATCCTATACTTCCCTGCCCGGAAACAACAGCACTAAGTAAAATAACAATCGTTGAAAGATAGAAACGATAAATTATTATTCTCTATATAAAAAAGCCGTCCATGGCCGGGAGCACTGCCCGCTGTGGACGGTTTTCTTCTTGTACCCCCGGGACAAAAGGGACAAAAAGGACAGCAAATCTTCGGGCAGAACACCTACTTGTAATTTGCCGCCTCTAGAGTTAACATGACACACACCTTTGAAGGAGGGTAATGAAATGGACGACTATATAAAACGGCTGCGGCAATATGTCAAAGCCAACCCAATCCTCTTTGATGGGGAGTGGGATCATCCTGCAATGGATTCTTTGTACTGGCACTACAGTGAAAGCCACTACATGGGCAATGAGAAAACCAAGGAAATCAGCCGTGAATTGAATGACCGCCTTGAAGAACTGTCCTTCCGGGAGAACAACCGAGTGTTTTCCCTAGTAGGTTCTCTCTGTGCCGAGCATGAGCGGATTGCTTTCTTTGCCGGACTCCAATTGGGAGCGCAGCTGATGCTGGAGTTAATGGAAGAAACTGTTCAGGACTGAAACTCACAGAGCCTTTCACATCTAACAAGCACAAACAGATAAGTAGACCCAGGTCGACAGAATCATACCTGCCACCTGGGTCTGCTTTTGTTTTGTCTCATAGTCTCGTTTTGACTTCCTTTCCATCCTTGAACCGGAATACCACCCGCTCGCCAGCGTAGATGGTGACATGGTCGACGGTGCCCTGCCAGAGTTTTTCATCGAAAGTAAGGGGCAGGTCGTCCAATTCACCCAACTCGAACATCATGCCGCCGATGGTGATGGCGTCCGCTTTCATTTTGTCGCGTTGTTTTTGCAGGGTGGCCAGTTTGGTTTGGATCTCCTTGTAGCGGCTGCACAGGTCATCATGGGCGGTTCGGTAGCTTTCTTCCGTGACGGTGTTGGCAGCATTCTGTTCAATACACACCCGCAGCATTGCGGCGACAGCGCTTAGTTCTTCCTCCAGGTTGGCAATATCGGCATCGATAAAATCAGTGTCCGTAAGTACCTTTTGGGCGTAGCGGAGCCGATCGATGGCACCGTCCCGATCGGAAAGGTATTCGCCCAGTGCCATCAGAAACAGTTCTTTCAAGCGCTCCTCGGTCAGATGTGGCGTTTCGCACTTGTGATCTCCTTTGAATTTGCCGTTGCATTGCCAGATGACACGGCGGTAGCGGTCGGTGGAGTGCCAGGTTTTGGAACCAAAAACATCTCCGCAGTCGCCGCAGATGATCTTTCCGGAGAACGGGCTTGTCTGGCGATGCCGTTTCCGGCTGTTTTTGCGCCGCTCCAGTTCGTTCTGAACCTGTGCCCATGCCCAAGGCTCTATAATGGCAGGATGACTGTCCTCCACATAGTACTGCGGAACCTCTCCCTCGTTGATTTTGGTCTTCTTAGTGAGAAAGTCCACGGTGAAGGATTTTTGGAGCAGCGCGGAGCCTTTATACTTTTCATTGCACAGAATGCTTTCCACGGTTGCCCTCTGCCAGACAGTCTTTTTGCCCGGCGTTGGGACGCCGTCGTTTGTCAGTGCGGCGGCGATGGCGTTGGTAGATTTCCCGGCGAGGAACTCCCGGTAGATGCGTTTGATAATCTCCGCTTCCTCGGGGACGATTTCCGGAAGTCCGTCCGCGCCCTTGCGATAGCCCAAAAATTGACCGTAGGGAATGCTGACCTTGCCGTCGGAGAACCGCTTTCGCTGACCCCATGTGACATTTTCGGAAATGCTTCGGCTTTCCTCTTGAGCGAGACTGGACATAATGGTGATAAGCAGTTCACCTTTGGAGTCAAAAGTCATGATATTTTCTTTCTGGAAGAAACATTCACACCCCACTTCTTTCAGCTTGCGGATGGTAGTCAGGCTGTCCACGGTGTTTCGTGCAAAACGGCTGACGCTCTTGGTGACAATCAGGTCGATTTTCCCCGCCAGCGCATCCCGGATCATGCGGTTAAAGCCCTCCCGGCGCTTGGTGTTAACGGCACTGATCCCCTCGTCGGTGTAGACCCCAACGAAATCCCAATCCGGATTGTCCTGGATAAACCGTGTATAGTAGTCCACCTGAGCTTCGTAGGAGGTGAGCTGTTCCTCACTGTCCGTGGAGACCCGGGCGTAGGCCGCCACCCTGCGGCGCACCCGCTCTTTGGCGGGCATTTTGGTGTGGAAATTGATTGTAGCGGGTATGACAGTGACATTTTTAGCTTTCGGCATGGTCTTTCTTCCTCTCTCGTGTCTTTTCGCCAGCGACCCGGCGCATCTCCTCTGTCCAACTCTCCGCACGGGAGCGGTCCTGCCAGCGTTTTACGGCTTTTGTCCTGTCTTTGAGGGTAAATTCCAACAGATTCCCGCTTCGGGCTGTAATCGCCGTAATTTCGCTCACAGGCCCTACCTGAGCAGCAACTTGCATCAGCTTTTCTTCCGGGACGGCTTTGGAGGGGCAGTGGGCTTTCCCGTAAGAATTGTAGGTGGAACAGATCCAGACCGGTCCCGTGGCGGTGCTTTTGCGGCGATAGTGTTTGCCGCAGATGGCACAGGTGATAAGGCCGGTAAACAAGGAGAGTTTCCGTGGCTTGGTAGGTGCGTATTTCTCCTTCCTCCGCCGGATCTCGTCCTGAACAGCCTGAAAGGTTTCCGGCGGGATAATGGCTTCGTGGGTATTCGCTGCATGATATTGGGGCAGTTCTCCCTGATTCTTCCGGGTGATTTTGGTCAGATAGTTCTCACGAAATTTGGTCTGGAGAAGGAGATTTCCGGTATAGGCGTAGTTGCGCAGGATTCTGTCCACGGCACTCTTGTGAAAGACGCAGCCACTTTGGGTGGCATACCCTTCCTCGTTGAGTCGCTTGACAATGGCGGCAGTTCCTTTTCCATACAGATAGTCCCGAAAGATTCCTCTGACAATATCCGCTTCTTCCGGGACCACCACCAGCCTGCCGTTCTCTCCACGGTACCCCAGCATGAAGAAGCGCCATGGAATGCCCTGCTCAAAGTTGCGCCTGACTCGCCACTTTTGATTTTCACTGGCGGAGAGGCTTTCTTCCTGGGCATAGCTTGCCAGGATGGAGAGCATCAGTTCTCCGTCGGCGGTGGAGGTATCGATGGATTGTTCTTCAAAATATACGCTGATGCCCAGGCCTTTCAGTTCCCGGATGGTTTCCAGAAGAGTCACGGTGTTGCGGGAAAAGCGGGAAACGGACTTGGTGATGATGTGGTCTATTTCGCCTGCCCGGCAGTCGGCGAGCATCCGCTGGAAGTTCTCACGGCTGTCCCTGGTACCGGTCTTGGCCTCATCGGCGTACACACCCACATACGCCCAGCCCGGGTGGTGGCGGATGTAGGTGCTGTAGTAGTCCACCTGAGCCGCCAGGGAGTGCAGCATGGTGTCCTTATCACTGGACACTCTGGCATATGCCGACACCCGACGTGCTTTTGGCATGGGTGTCGGAAACTGAATTTGCATTACGGTTCTTGGCATAGTGTCCTCCTTTGTATCAAGTATCGTCGGTAACATATATTGCTCGTTTCAGAGAAAATAGCAAGTCTATATCGGCTGTATCTCAAAGAAAGATGCTGTCCTGGGTCATGCCGGTTTTCACGGCGAGAACCCTTTTGGCCCGGTCACGGGTCTGTTCATCCAGTTCTACCTCACAGCAGCGGTGCTCCAGCATTGCCGACAGGATCCGGTACAGGATGAGATCTTCTTGCATCGGCATAGCAGGCACGGGAGCAGTATTTTCGGTTCCGGTTGCCATAGCTTTCAAACTCCTTTCCACAGTACGCATAGGTCAGACGATAATAGGCTTTACGCTGTACCTTTTCCGGGTGGGCGTTCCACCAAGTATTCCGGCACTTGTCGGAGCAGAACCGTTTGGCTTTTCTGCCCTTTACCTGCACGATGGGGTTTCCGCACCAAAGGCACTCTACCTGAAGAACATCTTCCGGAGGGTGGCGGCGCATATAGGAACGGACGGTATTGACAGAGATTTGCAGTACGGCGGCGATAGCAGAAGGGGACTTTCCCCGGCTACGCATCGTGTTCAGCACTTCAATTTGATATTTGGTCATGGTAAAACCTCCTGATTTACTTTTGGGTAATTACCCCTTTGAATTTGCGGTTTTTGTGCGTGAAGCCCCAGGCCGTTGTCCGCTATGAAAAGCGACAGAGATTTTTATCCCCCTACCCCCGGGGTATCCTCCAGCACGGCGGGATTGGTCAGGTAGACCTCCGAGGGCTTTCTTCCTGCTCCGTGGGCGGGTGGCAGCGGCTTGGCGGCAAGGTAACCGTATTCGCACAGCCGATCCAGCACAAGCTGCAGACTCTCGGCGGTCTTGAAACGGCGGCACAGCCGCATGGCATCCCGGCGGGAAAACTCCGTAAGCCGCTCTCGTTTGATGGCGGAGAGCAAATATTGGGCGTTCTTGTTTACGGCATCGGCACCCATGAGGGAATATGCTGCCTTGGCGTGTTCCAGAAAGTATCTGCCGATGGTAACGGCGTTCTCCATGGTTTCTCTGTCGACAGGGTCGAACATGGAGTCCTTGGGATATTTCATGACGTGCAGAATGCCGCTGATACGCAGGACGGAACCCACGAACTTACCCGCCCAGTCGGGGATCTCTGCCAAGTCACCTTTCAGCCGACCTTCCACCTCGTTGAACAAGGTTTCCAGCACTTCTTCGGCTCCATCGTCCAGACTGATTGGCTGCTGCTCGTTGTCGCTGGAAAGAATGGCCTCAATCAGGTCCCGATACCTGACTCTGACACCTTCCGGGATTGGTTTCGTGGAGAAAGAACGGCTGCCGACGGTGGATTTCGGCATGGAGTACAGGAATCGGGCGGTCAGACCACGACCACGGAAGGTGTTGTTGCTCATCAGCCCGTTCAGCACTTCCGGCTGCACTGCCAGCACCATGGTCAATGCCGGGTGGATGATGCTTTCGCTGGCTCTCCCGATGCGGTCAACCCGGATGGTATCACCGCTGTGACCTTTGAGGAATACATCGATATTCACATTGCGGCTGTACAGGCCGCTGATGATATCGAAGATGCCGCCCTCTGCGGAAACCACCGCCGCACAACCGTTGTTCTCGGCCAGAACGGAAGTCAGCTTTTCAGAGGTCACATCGTCCACGAAGAGTCGGAGAGGTTTCACCGGTTCGTATTCGGCTATTTCTTTGGCCTTGCTTTTGATATCTTCCTCGGTTGCTTTGCCCTTGGATGCCCGCTCCACCAAACTGCGCTTCTCCTTTTCCAACTTGCTCAGTTCCATTTGGCTTTGGACGATTTTCGGACTGCGCCGTTCGTTTTCCAATTTTTCATATACTTCCACCGGGTGGATCATCATGGACAGCACCGAGGATTTTCGCTCTGCAGGCGGGAGGATGACGACCGTGTAGGTGTTGAGGGGTTCTGTCCAGTCCGCATTGCCCCGGATGAAGTATTTTCCTTGGCTGCACAGAGACACAACGCCCAAAGCCTCTACCGCAGCCATGTCCACGGAGGTCTGGGTGGACCCTGCCACCGCCAGCACATAGCGGCGAATGACTTCCGGTAATGCGTCCACGGGAAATGTGGGGAGGGCATATTCGTCAAATGGGATGGGCGTGTCCCAGACTATGGGACCGGTACTGTTGTAAGCATCCGGCGGGATGTATCCAGGCTGGTTGCAGATTTTGGAATAGAGCCGTTGTTTTCCTGCCCAGATACTTTCCAACTCCCGATCCTCCAGAGGTGGGGAGCATTGCTGGGCCGCTTGGAAAAACAGATTCTTTGCCTCCGCAGTATCGCCGTACCGTTTGATGATCCTGGCTCCGATCCGGGACATGGTGCTGTTGCGACTTCCCTCCGGAATGGAATATTCTAGGTCGGCAAATGATTGTTCGCCGTCCATCTCATCCAAAAAGTCATTCAGGGTGACGGTGCCGGGATGATAGAGTACCTGAGGATCCCCCGTGCCGAACAGGAACCGGGCGGCGTCCATGGCGTTAGCATCAAAAAAAGGGAATGTCGCTTGAAGACGCTGCTTGAGAGCCGTATACCGCTCCGCGTCCTGTTCCGGTTGTATGAGTAATACAACATGAAACCGTGGACGAGGGCCTTTGTTCCCTTTCTGTTTCATGTGGTGGCGGCTGTAGTGGATCACATGGGGAACATCGGTAAAAAGGTCAGCGACATCCTCCGCGGTGACCCAATCCTGGGGATCATCGGAGTGCTCATTGTCGCAGTCCCCGGGCAGGGCATTGGACAGTTCAAAATTGTCGATACTCCGGTAATTGTTCCTGTACCGAGCACAGACCAGGTCCTTGGCAAACGCTAACTTCGCGGATGCTTCGTCGGCGATTTCAATTTTGTTGGGGTACAGACAGTTGGATGCGTTTCCGGTGCAGTCTGCCGTGTACACGGTAATCGGTATTGTTTGGGTCATAGTGTTCACTCCCTTCTCGGCTTTTCTGCTTCAGCCAATCATCCAGGACAGATTGTGCGATCAGCCACCGCTGTCCTCCCCGGCGGCAGGGAATCTCTCCGCTCTTCAGCAGGCGCACTAGGGTGGGAACGCTGATTCCGAGGTAAGATGCCGCCTTTTTTAGGTTGAATACCGCCTTACAAGAATGTTTTTTCATCAATTTTGCTCCTTTCTCTTGTGTTCATCTATATTGTCGCATATAATAGGAACGAAAATCTTTATTCTATCGGTAAGATTTTGATTGTAATTTGCGTTTTTAACGGTAAGATTAACGGTAAAAAAGAGGAGTGAAGAGATGGAACTGAAGAAACTGCTGGATGACTATGAGATTGGTGGTATTGGAGACATAAAAAAACATACCCTCCGGTTCCATTCATACAGAATTGGAACCGTGGAGGTATGTTGACGATATTTGCGGAATATACCTCGGGGCAGTTTCCCGTCACCTATAAGGGGTATCCTTCCGGGCAGGAACTGCTGATTGAATTGTGTAATCTGAATCTGGAACTCCGGGACAAGCCATTGAAGGAGTGTGCCGAAATTCTGATCCGTTGGAGTCTGGAGAATATTCACCCTTACTATCACTATGGGGATGATGTTGCCGCATTGGAACAGGTCGGTAATGATGACGACCAATACTGGGATATTCTGGTCAATGTGATCGAATGCTACAGCATTTCTGTGAAAGACATGGTACGGGATTTGGAACAGCTTTATACCGACACCATGACCCTCTTTGCCATCCGCAGTCTGATGGAAGGCAAAATAGCCGATGCACAGCGGATCTATGGGGAAGTCCGTGTGCCGGATGAGAAAAATTTGCTCCATGCGTGGTACCGGGCGGATTCCGTTCACCGTCCTTTGGTATTGCAGGATTTCATCGAGAACATACCGAAACTGAAAATGGGACTGGAGTATGATATTTCCACCGGACAGATCCAGCTTCAGCCTGTGGTCAAATCCGTCGTGGACGCGGCATATTTCGGCCTTGCCAGATTTATGGCGGTGAATGCCAACGCCTTGGATGACTACGGCGGCAAAACCAACATCGCCTTTTGCCAGGCTTGCGGCAAAGCATTCATTAAGCGTGGGAATCGGCAGAAATACTGCGGGACACTGGAGTGCCAGAGCGTGCGGAACAAACTCAAATCCAAGGAGTATTACTATCGCAAAAGGCAGTAGGCAATATAGAGTAATCAAGAGACCCAAGAGAACTAGAACTGGAAATTCATAATTCTAACCATTCACCCCAAATTATTCAGCTTTTGCCGAAAATCAGCATTGAAACATTGATATTTTCACAGAACTGTGATATAATTAACTATCTATACTTGGAGGTATCGACATGGCTGTGAGCTACAAGCGGTTGCTGCATATGATGATTGAAAAAGATGTTTCAAATGCACAGCTGATGCACGATGCAGGTATTTCTGCAAATATTATTACGAAGTTAAAAAACGGTCAGTATATTGCCCTGGACAAGGTCGAGAGTATTTGTATTGCTATGGGATGTACACCGAACGATATTCTGGAATTTATTCCGGATCAAAAATGATCTGTAGTTAGGAGCAATACAAACATGGCTGTTAAAAAGAGCGAATTATACAGTTCCCTGTGGGCAAGCTGCGATGCACTGAGAGGCGGCATGGACGCATCTCAGTATAAGGATTATATACTGACTCTTCTGTTCGTAAAATATGTTTCGGACAAGTTTACAGGCGAAGATTATGCCGATATTGAAATTCCCGAAGGCGGTAGCTTTGACGATATGGTCAAGCTAATCGGCAAGAAAAATATTGGCGAGGGCATCAATAAGGTCATTGCAAAGTTGGCCGAAGCCAACAATTTGCGCGGTGTTATCGATAAGGTATCTTTTAATGACCCGGATAAACTGGGCAAGGGCGAGGAAATGGTAAAGAAGCTGAGTAAGCTGATTGAGATTTTTCGCCGTCCGGAACTGGATTTTTCAAAGAACCGTGCAGAGGGTGATGACCTAATTGGTGATGCCTATGAATATTTGATGCGGAAGTTTGCCACCGAAAGCGGCAAGAGCAAGGGACAGTTCTATACCCCCGCGGAAGTATCTCGTATTTTGGCAAAAGTAATCGGCATTTCCAATGAAACCAGACCCGAGGCAACAATTTATGATCCCGCCTGCGGCTCGGGATCGCTCCTGATTAGAGCCTTGAACGAGGCTCCTATTGCTTTGTCCGGCTATGGTCAGGAAAAGGACACTACCACGGCAGGCCTTGCAAAAATGAATGCGGTGCTGCACGACTGGGCAACGGCTACCATTGTATCCGGAAATACATTTTCTGATCCCCAATTCTTTGAGGATGGATCTGATGAGACCGTTCTGCGCCGCTTTGATTATATTGTCGCCAATCCCCCGTTTTCTATCAAGAACTGGACGGATGGATTGAAAGAGTACGGCCGTTTCGATGGCTATGGTGAGAGACCGCCCGAGAAAAACGGCGACTATGCATGGTTGATGCACATTCTGAAATCCCTGAAAAGAACAGGTAAGGCTGCTGTCATTCTGCCTCATGGTGTCCTGTTCCGTGGCAATGCGGAGGGTGAAATCAGAAAAGCCCTTATCAAGACCGGATTTATCAAGGGAATCATCGGTTTACCTGCAAATCTGTTCTATGGCACGGGTATTCCGGCTTGTATCATCATCATCGACAAGGAAGATGCTGATGAGCGCACTGGCATTTTTATGGTTGATGCCAGCCGGGACTTCGTAAAAGACGGCAACAAGAATCGCTTGCGTGAGCGGGATATTTATAAAATCGTTACCACTTTCAACGAGCAGATCACAACCGATCCCCATTATGCCCGTTTTGTTCCAATGAGCGAAATTACCGGGAAGAATGACTACAACCTGAATATTTCCCGTTATATAGATTCCGGCATTACCGAAGATTTGCAAAGTATCGAAGCGCATTTGAAGGGCGGCATTCCTGCCTATGATGTAGATAGCCTGGATCGGTATTGGGCAATTTTCCCTCAGCTAAAACACAAACTGTTTTCTATACTGCGAGATGGATTCTATCAGTTGAATGTTGTCAAGGATGATATTCGCCGTATTATCCACGATGACGAGGAATTTTCTGCCTATGCCGATAAGCTTGACAACGCCTTTACGCAGTGGCGTGAGTCAGTAGACGGTGAACTTCGGAATATCAACGCCTATGTGGAAGCCAAGGAGCTTATTGTCCGACTGTCAGAGCGCATTCTCACCCAGTTTGAGGGTGTGGAACTGATTGATAAATACGATGTATACCAGGTGCTTTTAGCATACTGGTTGGAAGTTATGTCCGATGATGTGTATGTAGTGATCCATGATGGCTATGAAGCCGGACGGGATCTGAGTTATGAATATGTAGTCAAAACCCGTAAGGATGGGGATGAAACCATTATCGAAGTCACCGATAAGGTGAAAAGCTGGGATGGCAAGCTGATACCAAAGACGATTATGATTGATGCTTATTTCTCCGAAGAATCAAAAGCGATTGATGCTGCCGAGGTTATTATTGCGGATACCCAGGCACAAATTGATGAAATGCTGGAAAGCGCCGAGGATGGATCCGCCATTGCAGAACTGATGGATGACAAGGGCAAAGTTCCTGCAAAGGTGCTGAAAGCCGCTATTGATGATATCCGCAGTAAGATCCAGTCTGAGGAATTGTCTGCGCTGTCTGTACTGCTGGGGGCGCTGCCAATGAAAAAGAAAGAACTGGATTCATATTTGGTAAAGCATCCTCTATGCCTATCTGCAAAAAATGACAAGGGCAATGTGAATGCCAGCAGCATTAAGGCTCGTATCGCAGAACTACGGGCAACAACCCCCGTACCGGAGATGTATGCGGAGGATTATGAGCAGCTGATGTCCCTGCAGTCCCTTATGATCAAAAATGATGAGCAAAGCAAGCTGGTCAAGGCGCTGAAAGCTGCTCTGGAAGAAAAACTGAAAGAAAAATATACCGCCCTGACTGTGGAGGAAATCAAGGAACTGCTGGTCAATAAAAAATGGTACTACTCCATTTATGACGGCATTGATGCCCTTTATGTGGCAATTTCCCATAATATCACTGACCGTGTTGTGGAATTGGCAGAGCGCTATGAGGATACGTTGCCTGCATTGTCCGCTTTGGTAGAGGATTATGAGTCAAAGGTAAAATCTCATCTGGAAAGGATGGGATTTGTATGGTGAAGCCAGGGTATAAACAAACAGAAATAGGGGTTATTCCAGAAGATTGGGAATGCTGTAACATTGAACAATATGGTCAAATTTATGGCGGAGGAACACCATCTACAAACATCCCAAAATATTGGGATGGCGCTATTGCTTGGTGTACTCCTTCTGATATAACTAAAACTGCAGGGAAATACATCAGTAAGACGGATAGAACAATTACTATCGATGGATTAAATAATTCTGCAGCTACACTAATGCCAAACAACTCTATTTTATTATGTACGCGTGCGACCATTGGTGAGTTGAAACTTTGTTCTATTCCAATGACAACGAATCAAGGCTTTAAGAACATCATTCTGAATGGCGAAAACAGTCCTGATTTTCTATATTATTTGCTTCAGATAAAAAAAGATGATATGTATGCACTTGCTATTGGATCTACATTTCTCGAACTTTCAAAAACAAACCTTTGCAAAATCGCTCTACAAAGGCCTCCTTTTCCAGAACAACAAAAGATCGCTACAGCACTCTCCGATATCGATGCACTGATTACCAATCTGGAAAAGCTGATTGCAAAAAAGAAAGCTATTAAGCAAGGTGCTATGCAGGAATTGTTGACGGGCAAACGGCGGCTTAAGGGATTTAGAGGGGATTGGCATGACATAGCAATCGGCAGTTTCGCAGATGTATATGCTGGTGGGACACCTAGCACAGCTAATCCTGCTTATTGGGACGGAGACATCCCGTGGATGAGCTCGGGTGAATTAAATAAGAAAGTTGTATCTTGCGTTCAAGGCCGCATAACTCAAGCCGGACTTGAAAACTCCAGCACACGTATTATTCCAGCCCACTGCGTACTAATTGGATTAGCCGGTCAAGGGAAGACCAGGGGAACAGCAGCGTACAATACTATTTCTTTGTGCACAAATCAATCTATTGCAGCAATTTTGCCTAATCCATCTGAGTTCGATTCGAAGTTTTTATATTACTACATGGATACGCAATATAAAGCACTGAGGGAACTTTCGGATGGTGGAGGTGGACGTGGTGGATTAACAAAAAAATTGATTGAGGAATTTAGTGTGCGAATCCCCGTCGATCTTGAAGAACAGGTTGCTATTGCAAGCGTTTTCACAGATATTGATTATGAAATTGAAAAATTGGTAAAAGAACTGAATAAATATCGTGGAATCAAGTCTGGTATGATGAGCGAACTGCTCACCGGGCGTATTCGATTGGTGTGAGGAGGTGTCACAATGCAAAACCTGGAAAGATTGATCAACGAATTGAGAAAATTGCCCAATGAAACGCCATGGGTAGAATTTAAACATAATAACTATAAACCCGAAATGATTGGGCAGGATATCAGCGCATTGGCAAACAGTGCAGCACTGCACGAAAAGACTTGTGCCTATATGCTCTGGGGCATTGATGACACAACCCATGAGATTGTAGGAACAAGCTATAATTTGCAAACATTGAAAAAAGGCAACCAGGAATTGGAGAATTGGCTGCGGTGCTTGCTTTCAAAAAATGCAGATTTTGAATTTCATTCTGTTCCAATGAATGATGTAACCGTTGGTGTGCTCATAATATATAGAGCGACCAATCAGACTGTCATGTTTGAGAAGGTTGACTATATTAGAGTGGGGAGTTACACGAAAAAGTTGAATGAATATCCTACTTTGCAGTCCCAACTTTGGGATAGACTTCGCAATTCCAAATTTGAAGAGCGGTATGCCAAGGAGAATCTGGATTTAAACGAGGCCATTCGCTATTTGGATTATCAAATTTATTTTGACATTACAGGTATTCCACAGCCGACCGAAGCAGATGCCATTGCTCACTATATGCAGGAGGAGGAAATTCTTGTCCGGCAGGATAATGGATTATTCTCAATTACTAACTTGGGTGCTATTCTTCTAGCCAAGCGTCTGGCTGATTTCCCTAGAATTGCCCGAAAAGCAGTACGTGTCGTTCAATATAGTGGAAATAACCGTCTAAATATGCTCAAGGAGGATATTGGCGGCAAAGGTTATGTGGTCGGTTTTGAGGGCCTGATCAAGTACATTTCAGCTCTCATACCCACACAAGAACAAATTAGCGGCGCACTGAGAGAGTCAAAATCTGCCTATCCTCTTTTGGCCATTAGAGAAATTGTGGCGAATGCCTTGATTCACCAGGATTTTTCAATCACAGGTACCGGACCAGTAGTTGAGATTTTTGACAATCGGATTGAGGTTACCAATTCGGGAACTCCATTAGTTGACATCAGGCGAATTATCGACAACCCTCCAAGATCGCGAAACGAGAAGCTTGCTGCATTGATGCGACGTTTGAGAATGTGTGAGGAGTTGGGCACCGGATGGGATAAAATTGTTATCACTTGTGAAATGCTCCAGCTTCCTGCCCCGCGAATCGACCTTTATGAGGAAAGTACGCGTGTAACATTGTATGCAGAGATTCCATTCTCGAATATTCTACTGGAGGATAAATTGTGGGCCTGCTATTTACACGCCTGCATTCGATATGTTGGAGGAGAATATTTGACCAATAGTTCCCTTCGCGAACGCTTTGGTTTGAAAGACTCTTCCTCCGGAACGGCATCTAGGCTGATTAAAGATGCTGTTTCGGCGGGATACATCAAACCACTGGATCCTACAACTGCACCTAGGTACATGAAATATGTCCCGATCTGGGCATGATCTTAACTTGCCGGTAACTTGCTGCACAATCAATTTCCTTTTGCGAAAGCCTAATTTAAGCACAATATATGGTTGTTTTATCGCTAATATAATCTATATATTGATTCGTTTTAACTTGCCGGTAACTTGCTGTTCTGAAATTTGTTTGACACTCATAGATAGGAGGAAACGTAATGGATCGTGTAGGCAAGCCTGAGGCTGCAACGCAGAAGCGTGTTATTGAATTCTTTCAGACCAAGCTGCGTTACAACTATATTGGTAATCTGAAAGATCAGGCAAATCGAAATATAGACGAAGAAAAGCTGACTCGTTGGCTTACCGACCACGGCTATTCTTCTACGGTTGCAACCCGTGCAGTGGAGGAACTGGTCAAAGCTGCCGCCAACCTGCAGGAGGGGATGTATGCCGCCAACCGTGCCGTATATCAGCTTTTGAAATACGGTGCAAAAATCAAAGAAAACGCTGACGAAAATGAAACCACTGTATATTTCATTGACTGGGACACCCCCGGCGAAAATCTTTTTGAAATTGCTGAAGAGGTTACTGTGATTGCCAACAACGAAAAGCGGCCGGATCTGGTTGTATATCTGAACGGCATTGCTGTGGCAATTATTGAGCTGAAGAAAAGTACCGTTTCTGTTTCCAATGGCATCCGGCAGAATCTGACCAATCAGCGGGAAATGTTCATTCAGCCCTTTTTTACCACCATGCAGTTCTGCATGGCAGGTAATGACAGCGAAGGTCTGCGCTATGGTACCATCAAAACCCCAGAGAAGTATTATCTGGAATGGAAAAAGGATGGTTTTACAGAGTACCCGGAAGAGCGCAGCGAAATGGACATCAAAATCGAAGAGGTTTGTGCTACCATTCCCAATAAGTTGGACAGTGCACTGTATGCCATGTTCTATAAGGCGCGGTTCCTGAACCTTATCCACAATTTCCTTATTTTCGATAAGGGGCAGAAAAAGGTCTGCCGATACAACCAGTATTATGGCATCATGAGAGCGCAAAAGCGGCTGGCAACCGGTAAGGGCGGTATTATTTGGCACACCCAAGGCAGCGGCAAGTCCCTGACGATGATTTGGCTCTCTAAGTGGCTGCTGGCAAACATTCCGTCTGCCCGTGTTTTGGTTGTGACAGACCGGGATGAACTGGATGAGCAGATTGAGAAGAACTTCAAAGGTGTCAGCGAAACCATTATCCGCACCAAGAGCGGTGCAGACCTGCTGGCTCGGCTGAACTCTCATGAGGATAGGTTGCTTTGCTCTCTAATTCATAAATTCGGTAAACGTGGCGGCGAGGCCACTGAAAAGGATTACGACAGGTACATTGAGGAATTGAAGGCATCGCTCCCTGCCAATTTCAGCGCAAAAGATGACATCTATGTTTTCGTGGATGAGTGCCACCGTACCCAGTCCGGCAAACTGCATCTGGCTATGAAAACCATCATGCCCAACGCCATTTTTGTGGGTTTCACTGGTACTCCGCTGCTGAAATCAGATAGGGCCACCAGTATCGAGGTCTTTGGTCGGTATATCCACACCTACAAATTTGATGAAGGTGTGGCCGACGGAGTTGTCCTTGACCTTCGTTATGAGTACCGAGACATCCCCCAAGAAATTATGTCCCAAGCAAAGATCGATGCATGGTTTGATGCCAAGACCCGAGGTTTAATGCCGAGGGCAAAGGCCAGACTGAAGCAGGTTTGGGGCAATATGCAGACCGTATACAGTTCCCGTTCCAGGCTAGAGAAAATCGTTTGTGATATCATATTCGACTTTGAAACCAAGGCAAGACTAGCAGACGGCAGTGGCAATGCAATTCTGGTAGCAAACGATATTTTGACGGCTTGTAAGTATTACGAACTGTTCCAGCAGAAGAACTTTAAGAAATGCGCTGTTATTTCCTCCTATGAACCTAATGCAGGCGACATCCGCACGGAGACCGTCAGCGATGATGAGGAAACCGATGCCTTTGAAAAGTATCGCATTTATTTGCAGATGATCGGCATTAACCCAGATTCTGCTGATAAAAATGGCATTGCAAAAAAGGTGGAGGATTTTGAAGCGGCGGCAAAGAAAAAGTTCATTGATGAACCGTACAACATGAAGCTGCTGATCGTGGTGGACAAGCTGCTGACCGGTTTCGATGCACCTCCCTGTACATATCTGTACATTGATAAGTCCATGCATGACCACGGGCTGTTCCAGGCAATTTGCCGTGTCAATCGTCTGGATGGTGAGGACAAAGATTTCGGCTATATCGTTGATTATAAGCAACTTTTCGGCGACCTGTCTTCTGCTATGGAAAAGTACACTTCTGGTGCCTTTGAGGGATATGCTGATGAGGATGTAGAGGGGCTTTTGAAGGACAGAAAAACCGAGGCGCAGAAGCGGTTTGAAAAGATTCTGGACGAACTGGATGAGCTTTGTGAGGGAGTGGAGTATCCCAAGGAAGAAATCAACTATCTGCATTATTTCTGCGGTGAAAATGGAATTGATGTGGATAACGATGAAGCTTTCGCAAGAATCCGGGAACGATTGTATCGGCTGGTTAATTCCCTGATTCGTGCCTATGCTGAAGTGAAGCCCATGTTCGATGAACTGGGATATACCGATATACAGCAGGAGCAGTATGACAAAAAAGTCAATTTCTATGTTGCGCTGAAAGCCACAATTGGCCGCTCCAGTGGTGACTTTATTGACTTGAAAGCATATGAACCCGGAATGCGTTACCTGATTGACAACTATATTGTTGCGGAAGATGCCAAGGTTATTGGAGACTTTGATGACTTTACACTGCTGGATTTCATTCTGGCACAGCGTGAAAAAATTGAAGGCGATGGCTCTAAACCTGGTGAGCAGGAAAGTGCAGCCGAGGCAATTGAGAATAACATTCGTAAAAAGGTGGTTGAGAAAATTGTACTCAACCCCAAATACTACGAAAAAATGTCTGCTGTTTTGGAGCAACTTATTTTGGAACGTAAACAAGGTGTCCTTACCTACAAGCAGTTGCTGGAAAAGTATATAGAACTTGCCCGCAATGTTACAAAACCCGAGGAAAATGAGAGTTATCCAGAGAAAGTGCGTCACAGCGCGGCGATGCGAGCATTGTATGATAATACAGGCTGCGATGTAAATTTGGCAGAAGCCCTTCATGCAGCAGTGATGCGCTCCAAGATGGATAGATTCCGTAATGACCCAGTCAAAGAACGCCGCATTAAAAGGGAACTGCTCAAAATCCTGAAGAGCAAGGATGAAGTCGAGCGGGTGTTTAAAATTATTGTAGAACAAGAGGAATACTAATGCAGATAATGGTGAATGGCATAGAAGTGTCAGTAACAAAGAAAGCAATTAAAAATATGCACCTCTATGTCAAACCGCCAGACGGTCATGTAGAGGTTTCGGCTCCGGCCAATTTGAGCAACGAGAGCATTGAAATGTTTATCCGTACAAAAATTGGTTGGATCAAACGTCAGCAGGAAAAGTTTGAACATCAGCCCAGACAGACAGCCCGTGAATATGTTTCCGGCGAAGCACTCTATGTATGGGGACGACAGTATTATCTGCTGGTAAACTACAGCAATAGGGGCAATTCTCTTGAACTGGATGGAGATAAGGCAATCCTGACTGTACGAGAGGAAAGTACCGCCGAACAGAGGGGACGTTTTGTCAACAAATGGTATCGTGAAATCTTAAAGGCCGAAATCGAGCGGGTTCTCCCTAAGTGGGAGAAGATAACAGGCTTACATCCCGATGGATGGCAAACAAAAAATATGACCACCCGTTGGGGTACCTGTAATGTGAAGACCCACAAAATATGGCTCAATCTTCAGCTGGCAAAGAAAACGCCAGAATGCTTAGATTATGTGATTTTGCATGAACTGACACATCTGATGGAAAAGAATCATAATAATAACTTTGTGGCGCATATGGATCGGTTTATGCCGAATTGGAGGGAAATCCGTAAAAAGCTAAATGGTCAAATATTGGATTACTTTGAAAAATAATTGTTCTAGGCGACACCGGCATATATACTTTCCTTTGTCCGCTCTGTCCCCATTGTCCCACGGGTATTGATTGACAGCCGCAAAAAATGCACCATGCCAACAAAACACGGTGCATTGTATCCATGAGCGGTAGATTTGCCACCAGACTGAGTCTGGACGCAATTCGCGTTCGGACTCTTTTCTTTTATCCTGCCGAAGCGGCTCGCGCTGGCAGTTTTCTTCACCGCTATCAAAAAAGGAAGGGATTCTTTTTTCAAAATACCCCCTCAAGGTCCAAGATTGACACCACTTTACAGCCTTGAGGAATAAAAATATTGCCCCATCGAAAACCCCCGGATCGCAAATAGCGACTCGGGGGTTTTTGTTAAATCTGTTCGATAAAGCGCAGGAACGCTTCCTTGCCTTCCGGCGTGCGCTTGTAGACGCCGGCGTGTTCGAGAACCTTTGCAAACACAAGGCCGGTCTCCTTCTGCACAATCTCCATTGCGTTATCTTTGGTAATGGTGTAGTTTTTGGCAAACGCTTCTGCCCAGTCGGCGTGGGAGGCGGTCAACTCGTCGGCGCGCAGGTCGCTGCCGTCCGCCAGTTTTTCCGCCACCGCCGCCAGCTCCGCCTTCAGGCGGGCGGGCAGTACGGCCAAGCCCATGACCTCGATCAGGCCGATATTCTCCTTCTTGATGTGGTGCAGCTCGGCATGCGGGTGATAGAGCCCCAGCGGATGCTCCTCGGTGGTGAGGTTGTTGCGCAGCACCAGGTCCAGCTCATAGCACTCGCCGCGGCGGCGGGCAATCGGGGTGATGGTGTTATGCGGCTCCCCATCGGTCTCGGCAAGAATCATTGCTTCCCTGTCTGTATAGCTGCGCCAGGAGGTCAGGATGCGGTCGGCAAGATCGATCAGCCGCTGCGGGTCTTCCCCATTCAGGCGGATGACCGACATCGGCCACTTGACGATGCCCGCCTGGACGTCGTCAAAGCCGGCAAAGCAGACCGGCGTCTCCACCGGGGCCTTCTCCATCGCGAAGGTATAGTGGCCGCCCTGGAAGTGGTCGTGGGCCAAAATCGAGCCGCCGACAATCGGCAGGTCGGCGTTGGAGCCGACAAAGTAGTGCGGAAACTGCCGCACAAAGTCGAGCAGCTTACCAAAGCAGGCGCGGTCGATCTTCATCGGGACGTGCTCGCGGTTGAGGCAGATACAGTGCTCGTTGTAGTAGACATAGGGCGAATACTGCAGGAACCACGGCGAGCCGTTGATGGTGATCGGCACGATGCGGTGGTTCTGGCGGGCCGGATGGTTGACCCGTCCGGCATAGCCTTCATTCTCCGCGCACAGCTGGCAGCGGGGATAGTTGGAGGCGGGCAGGTTGCGGGCGGCGGCAATCGCCTTCGGGTCCTTTTCCGGCTTGGACAGGTTGATGGTGATGTCCAGCTCGCCGTATTCGGTCATCGTCTTCCACTGCACGTCGCGGGCGATGCGGTCGCGGCGGATGTAGTTGGTGTCCTGGCTAAACTGGTAGTACCAGTCGGTGGCCTCCTTCGGGCTCTGCCGGTAGAGAGTGTTGAATTTTTCGATCACCTGCGCCGGTCTCGGCGTCAGCGCGCCCATCAGCCTGGTATCAAACAGGTCTCGGTAAACGATGCTGTTCTCTTTGAGCACGCCGCGCTCATAGGCGTCGTCCAGCAAGGCGCCCATCACTGCCGGCAGGTCGATCTGTTCCCCAACGGGGATTTCCGGCAGGGCGCAGCCGTCCAGCTCCAACATCTCCAGCAGGGTGTTGACCGCCCAGTTTTTCTCCTCCGGCTGGATGAGCTGTTTTTCCAGCGCATAGGCAATCAGTTTTGCAATCGCTTGGTTGCGGTCCATCTCTATTCCTCCTCAAATCCATGTGGATGGCTCTTGTGCCATGCCCAGGCAGAAGCCACGATGGTGTTCAGGTCGTTGTACTGCGGCTTCCATCCCAGCACCCGGATGGCCTTCTCCGAGGAGGCGATCAGTTGGGCCGGGTCGCCCGCGCGGCGCGGGGCAACCTTGGCGGGAATCGGGTGTCCGGTGACCGCTCGGGCCACGTCCACCACCTCTTTGACGGTGAAGCCGACGCCGTTGCCCAGATTAAAGACGTTGTTCTCCCCGCCCTGCATCAGGTAGTCCAGCGCCAGAATGTGCGCCTGGGCCAGGTCGTTGACATGGATGTAGTCGCGCACACAGGTGCCGTCCTTGGTGGGATAGTCGTCGCCGAAGATGCTGACCGCCTCCCGCTGCTCCAGCGGCACCTGCAGGATAATCGGAATCAGGTGGGTCTCGGGGTTGTGCGCCTCACCGATCTTGCCGGAGGGGTGCGCGCCGCAGGCGTTAAAGTAGCGCAGCGCCACATAGCGCAGGCCGTGCGCGCGGGAAACCCACTCCATCATCTGCTCCATTGAAAGCTTGGTCTGGCCGTAGCAGTTGGTGGGATTGGTCTTGTCACTCTCCAGAATCGGCACCCGTTCCGGCTCGCCGTAGGTGGCGGCGGTGGAGGAAAAGACAATCTTGTCCACCCCATGCTCCACCATCGAGCGCAGCAGCACCATCGTTCCATAAAGGTTGTTGTCGTAATATTTTAAAGGGTCACTCATCGACTCGCCCACCTGGGAGGAGGCGGCAAAGTGGATGACGCCGTCGATCTTCTCGGCCTGAAACAGGGTGTCCAGCGCGCCCTTGTCCCGGATGTCCAGCTGATAGAATTTCGCCTTGGGGTGGACGGCGGCCCGAAAACCGGTCTGCAGGTTGTCGGCCACCACCACCTCCCGGCCTGCATCAATGAGTTCGTACACTGTATGGGAGCCGATGTAACCGGCTCCGCCCAATACCAAGATTGCCATAGAACGATCGCACTCCTTTCGATGATGTCACTCTTTTTACGGCCACAGAACCGCGCCGCCCACCGGACGGATGCTCAGCATGTGGCAGCAGCCCGCTCCCAACATGCTCTCTACCTCCTGGCGGAAGGCCGCACAGTGGTCCAGCGGAACAAACGCCTGGATGGTTCCAGCAAAGCCGCCGCCATGTACACGGCAGGCGCCGCGACCGTTCAGCGCGCGCTCCGCGATGGTCAGCGCGACCGCCATCGCCTGCTCGCGCACCGCGCCGGTCGGGGTGATGTTCTGCAAAAGCTCCCAGGAGGAGCGGCCCGACTCCCGCACCAGCGAAAGGAAGGTGTCCATATCGCCGCTTGCCAGTGCATCGGCCTCGCGCTCAACCCGCTGGTCGTCCGCAAAGAAGTGCAGGGCGCGCAGCACCGCGCGGTCGCCCAGCTTCTCCCGCAGCTGCGGCAGCGACTGGAGCACCTGCGCTTCATCCACCTCGCGCAGCACCTGCCTGCCAAACTGCGCTGCAACCGCACCCATCTCCTGCGGGATAGAGGCGTATTCGGCGGTCAGAGCGGCGTGGCTTGCGCCCGAATCAATGATGCACAGCGCATAGCCCAGAGCGTTCAGGTCCACCTGTACGGCGCGGACCTTCGGGTCGGCCGGGTCGGCAAAGTCGATGGCGACGGCGCCGCCGACCGAGGAAGCGGTCTGGTCCATCAGGCCGCTGGGTTTTCCAAAGTAGAGGTTCTCCGCCTTCTGTCCCATCTGGGCAATGGTCACCGGACTGAGCTCATCGCTGCAGAACAGGTGGTTCTCAATCACGCCCAGCAGCACCTCGCAGGCTGCGGAGGAGGAAAGGCCGGAACCGGGCAGCACATCCGACACCGCATAGACGTCGAAGCCCTCCACCGCATAGCCCCGCTGCGCCGCCTGCTCGGCCATGCCGCGCACCAGCGCCGGGGTGCTCTCCTTCTCGTCCTCTCTTGGACCCTTGCCGTCCAGCTGCACTTCCACCATCGGCCAGCCTTCCGACTGGAAGCGAATGGTGTCGGTGCCGTTGGGAGCCGCACAGGCCAAGAAGTCCACATTCACCGCCGCAGCCAGCACGCGGCCGTGCTGATGGTCGGTGTGGTTGCCGCAAATTTCCGTGCGGCCCGGGGCGGAGCACAGGGTCACAGGTGTATCCTCTCCCCTGCCAAAGCTCCGCTCAAATCCATCCAAAAGCGCCGCCACCCGCCGACGGGCTGCGGCAGGGTCTGCGCTGCAGGTCAGGCGGGCCAGCGCCTCATCCATCTCTCCTGCGTTCAGCGCCTTGCGCACATCGCTCAGTTTATGCATCTCATCTGCTCTCCTTTTGTTTGCCGGACATGCCGCTCACGTCCGGTTATTTTGTCACAATCTCATGCTCATTTCCCCGTCAGCCGGGGAAAGCCGCCGCAAAGCAGACCCGTCCTTGTGTCTGCCTTGCAGCGGCTTTCTGCATGAAGGAAAAATTATTTCTTCTGAACGTACTTGAGGCAGTCCAGCATAACCGCCACAAGGATGATGATACCGGAGAATACAAACTGCAGGTTTGTGTCAATACCCAGAGTTGTCAGGGAGTAGGTCAGGGCGGTGAAGATGAATACGCCCACTACAACGCCCGAAATCTTACCGATACCACCGGTGAAGGAGATGCCGCCGACTACGCAGGCCGCGATCGCGTCCATCTCCCAGCCCTGTCCGTAAGCAGCCGAACCGGAACCGACCATTCGGATACACTCAAGCCAGGAACCGAAGCCGTACAGGATACCTGCCAGCACAAAGGCGCCTACTGTGACCCAGAATACCGAGATACCGGAAACCGCTGCCGCCTCGGCGTTGCCGCCGACCGCAAACAGGTTTTTGCCGAAGGTGGTCTTGTTCCAGATGAACCAGACCACGATAACCGCGGCGATTGCCCAGAGGATGATGGTTGGGAAGCCATTGATTCTTGGGATGATCATGTTCGGGATGGTCGAGTCGATCGCACCGAAGGAAACGCCCTTGGTGGAGTAGGTAACCAGACCGAAGATAACCAGCATGTTCGCCATGGTGGAAATGAACGGGTGCATCTTAAATTTGGCTGTAAAGAAGCCAGCGATGGTTGTGAAGATGGTGCACAGCACGATGCAGACCAGCAGAGCCAGAACGACACGCGCCAGAACCGGCAGGGTGCTGAAGTCAAACACATGGCCAAAGACCGAACCGGTGTTCGGGCCCTGGTGCATCACGATGGTGGCGGCGGTCATGCCCATACCGACCATACGGCCGATGGACAGGTCGGTACCTGCCAACAGGATCAGGCCCGCTACGCCCAGCGCCAGGAACATTCTCGGCGAAGCCTGCTGCAGAATGTTCAGGATGTTGTTGACCGTCAGCAGCGGAACGTTCTTCACAATCGGGGTGATGATACACAGGGCGATAAAGATGACGATGATCGCCAGGTACAGACCGTTGCGCAGCAGGAAGTCTCTGCGGTTAAAGGTATACTTGTAGTTTTCCCATTTCTGTGCCAGCTGCTCAGCAAAGGTAAATTTGGACATGCGCAGCATATCGATCAGGTGATACTGATGGTCAAATGCGGCGTGCCGGCGATCCTTTGCTTCCTGCAAATCTTTGGCCAGCTGCACCTTGGCGTCAAACAGCCGGTTTTTGTGGACATATTTTTCGTCCTTGATCTCGCGCTGGTCAGACAGCTTGGAAACGGTGGCCTGATGCTCCTGATTGAGCTGCGCCACTGCCTGCTGATATTTCTGCTGGGCGAGTGCCTTTTCTTCGTTGGTGCTTTCCACCACCGCCTGATAATAATCCTTGTTGAAGTGTCCCTTCAGGTACCCCTCAGCGTCGGCAATCAGCTTTGCAATCTCGTCCTTGTTTTTGGATTCCACCGCCTTGGCTTTTTCCAGCTCCGCTGTCAGCTTTGCACGAATGGATTCCTTTTCCTGTGCGGTATAGATGCGGTCGCGTTTGAGGTTGTCAAGTTCACCCTGGATGTCAAGGACCTTATCGGTACCGTTTTCCCGCAGGGCATTGATCTTTTGTTGAATAGCGCCGACATAATCATCAATCGGCTGGCGGAGCTTTAATTCCTGCTCCGCCGTCAGAATTTTTTTGTTATCCGTTGCCATATGCAAATTCTCCCACTATAGATATTTTGCGCTCAGCCGCAAAAGTTCTTCCTGATCGGTTTCCTTGGTGTTCACAATGCCGGAGAGATGTCCGTTGGACATGACGCCAATGCGGTTGGTGATACCAAGGATCTCAGGCATCTCAGAGGAGACGACGATGATCGTCTTGCCCTGCTTGGCCATGTTGATGATCAGCTCATAGATCTCATACTTTGCACCTACGTCGATGCCTCGTGTAGGTTCATCCATCATAAAGACCTGCGGTTCCCGCTCCAGCCACTTGCCAAAGATAACCTTCTGCTGATTTCCGCCGGACAGGCTGGAGATCATGTCATCCGGTCCCATGCACTTGGTGTGCATGATCTTGATTTCCTTGTTGGTGGCCTTCACCATCTTTGGATTGGAAAGGGCCAGGCCGGTCTTGTACTGCTCCAGGTTTGCAATCGTGGTGTTGAAGGTCAGGTCACACTTGAGGAACAGGCCGTTGGCCTTGCGCTCCTCGGTGATCATGGCAAAGCCGTGATCGATCGCTTCCCGGGCGCTGTTAAAGTTCATCAGGCGGTTTTTAAAGTAGACGCGGCCCGCCGCTCTGGTACGCACACCAAAGATGGTCTCCAGAAGCTCGGTACGTCCGGCGCCCACCAGGCCGTACAGGCCAAAGATTTCGCCCTCCTTGACGTCAAACGAGACGTCCTGCAGATAGGGCGCATATTTGGTGGAAAGGTGCTGAACCGACAGGATGGTGTCGCCCGGCGTGTTGTCCACCGGCGGGAAACGGCTTTCCAGCGAGCGTCCTACCATCGCGGTGATCAGCTCGTTCATGTTGGTCTCTTCCGTTTTCTTGGTCATGACCAGGTTGCCGTCTCGCAGAACCGAGATCTCGTCGCAGATCTCGAAGATCTCATCCATCTTGTGGGAAATATAAATCAGGGCGATGCCCTGCTCTTTCAGCATCCGCATCATTTCAAAAAGTTTATCTACCTCCTGCACGGTCAGGGAGGAGGTGGGCTCATCCAAAACAATTACCTGCGCATTGTAGGAAATTGCCTTGGCGATCTCACACATCTGCCGCTGGGAGACAGACATATTCCGCATCGGCTGGGTCAGGTTGACGGTCATGCCAAGCTTGCGGAACAGCTCGGCCGCCTTTTTCTTCATGCTGCCCTCATCCACGACCCCCATGGAGTTGGTGGGGTAGCGTCCCAGGAACAGATTGTCGATGACATTCCGCTCCAGGCACTGGTTAAGCTCCTGGTGAACCATGGCGATTCCATTTTCCAGGGCATCTTTTGGTCCGGAAAAGCTGATTTCTTTTCCGTTTAAGTAGATTTTTCCTTCATCCTTCTGGTAGGTGCCGAACAGGCACTTCATCATGGTGGACTTACCGGCGCCGTTCTCACCCATAAGTCCCATGACCGTCCCGCGCTTCACGTCCAGGTTGATATGGTCAAGCACCCGGTTTCGACCGAAAGACTTGCTCATACCGCGGATTGACAGGACAATATCGTCTTTCGAATCTGCCATTCTCGTTACTCCTGTTTCTTTCAAATTGCCAAAAGGGGGAAGTCCTTCTATCGAGTGGAGATCATTTCTCCCAAACGAAGAAGTCCTTCCCCCTTAACAGCAGTCAATTATGTCTTACAGTTTAAAAATGAGGTCCAGATTACTGGTTCAGCAGTGCGGTGTAGGAAGCCGCGTTGTCGGTCTTAACCATGTTGATGGCAAAGGCGTCATACTGGCTTGGGTTGCTCAGACGGTTGGTGATGTTCGCCTCGGTCTGACCGTCGCCGCCGATGTACTCTACATTCAGGTTCAGCAGGTCGTCATATTTCTCCAGCAGTGGCTGATAGGTCGCGCTCAGGAAGTTATCCGCAGCGTTGTAGATGTTCAGCCATACATTCTTGGTCGGATGAGCAGTTGCATCCAGCTGGTTGGAAACAGGAGCGTAAACCTGGGTGGAATCCATGAAGTCCTCATAGTTTTCAGCGGTAACTGCAACGTTCAGAGCGTAGTAGGAGCGCTCGTCAGCATTGTAGTAGTATACGTCGTCGCTGAGCACGTTGCCAGCGTCGTCCTCGGTGCCGATACCGGTGTCAACATCAACGCCGTCCAGAGCGTTGCGCAGTACACGCAGGGTCAGGTAAGCCTGTACGTCAGCGTGCTGGCTGATGGTGCCGCCGTAACCTTCTGCGATAGCAGCTACCGCGTCAGCGTTTGCGTCGTAACCGAAGGTCGGAACGTTGTTAGCTTTGGACCAAGCGTTGAACATGGACATGCCCATGCCGTCGTTGTTGGAAGCGACAACGTCAATCTGATCGCCAAAGGAAGCGGACCAGGTGCCGATTGCGTTACCGGCAGTGGCAGCGTCCCAGGTCGCGCCGGCGGAGTTCTTCATTTCCTGAGAAGCCAGCTCACGAACAACATAGGTGGTGCCGTTTACTTCGATGGAACCGTCTTTAACGATGGTGGAGGTGCCGTCGGTGTTGGTGCCGACCGGGGTGGAATCGATGGAGCCGTCTGCCGCCTCAACGCCGGTGCCCAGAGCAGCGCGGACGCCGCGGGTACGGGCGATGGAGTCGTTGTGGCCGATATCACCGATGGCCAGAACGTAGCCGATGATGCCGTCGCCATTGCGGTCGATGGTGTCGATGTTTGCCTCGATGTACTCTTTGATCATGGTGCCCTGCAACTCAGCGCCCTGGTTTGCATCGAAACCTACATAGTAGGTGTCCTCGTTAAAGCTCAGAGCGGTCATGTCCAGTTCGCCGGTGGAGCTGTTGGACGGCTGGCGGTTGAACCAAACCAGTGGTTTGTCCTTATTTGCTACCTCAGCGGTCTCGGTTTCCTCAGCAGCAGGTTCTTCGGTTGCCTCCTCTTCGGCAGGAGCTTCTTCAGTGGTGGCTTCCTCTTCGGTCACAGGCTCGGTGGTTGGGGTTTGGGTGGCTTCGCCGCCGGAGCAGGCTACCATACCCATGGCCATAGCTGCGGCCAGAAGCAGTGCGATAATCTTTCTCATGTGCAATTCTCCTTTTTCATGTTTTCAATGGAGCACAATTACTCCATCCAACATAAATACATATTAGAGCAAATTGTTAAAAAAAACAAGATGAAAAAATACTGAAAATAGTGGAAAAAATTATCTTGTTTAAACAATAACGAAAAAGCATTCTTGTTTAAAATCGTATAAATTGATTATTTTTTTCTTGATTAATCCGCGAAAAAGCCTCTTTTTATAGTTATTTTGCACAAATTCCTCCTCTCTGTTTTCCCGTTGAAAGTGAGAGGAATTTGCAGATATTTTTTTGTATTGTTCAAAAAAATTTTTCATCTGGAAGCTAATTTTTCGATCTTCACCTGTTTTTCAAATAGATCGGGGCGGCTGTGGCAAAATAAAGGAGGAGCAAAAAAATTCCGACAGGAGGAAAAATTGCAAAATGCTGTACGAATTCGACGCCGTTATCCACAAAAATCCGGATATGGACGCAGCCTACATTGAAATTCCATTTGATGTCAAAGCCGCCTTTGGTAAGGGGCGGGTGCTGGTCCACGCCACCTTTGATGGAGAGCGCTACGACGGGCAGCTTGTGCGGATGCAGACGACCTGCCACATCATCGGCATCCGCAAGGACATCCGGGCCAAAATCGGCAAGGGGCCGGGGGACACCGTCCATGTCACCCTGCGGGAACGCAAAGCAAAATCCGGCCGTTCCTCTTGACCTTTTCCCCTCCCTTTGCTATAATAAAGAGCATTGTAAAAAGAGATTCTGTCGCCGGGCAGACAAGAGCGTTGTATTCCACATCGATAGGCCGTTGGAGATGTGGAATGACAGCGCTTTTCTTTTGTCCAGGTACATTTTGGAAGGAGAAATGTTATGAGCCAAAACAACATTCTGCGGGATTTTGCCAAATATTCTTCCCTCAGCGTCCTCGGCATGCTCGCCATGTCCTGTTACATCCTGGCGGACACCTTCTTTGTCTCCCAGAGCTTGGGGACAAACGGCCTTGCCGCGCTCAATCTGGCCATTCCCGCCTACAACTTTGTCCACGGCGTCGGGCTGATGCTGGGCATGGGCGGCGCGACCCGCTTTTCCATCTGCAAAAGCCGCGGCGAGGAGAACGAAGCCAACATTATGTTCACCAACACCGTCTACCTCTGTCTTGGATTTTCCGTTGTCTTTTTTCTGATCGGCCTGTTCTTTGCCGACGAGCTGATCCTCCTTCTGGGCGCGGACGAGACCATCTTTGACATGGCCTACACCTATCTTCAGACCATGATCCTGTTCTCCCCCGCCTTCATCTTCAACGACCTTTTCCTCTGCTTCATCCGCAACGACGGCAATCCGCAGCTTTCCTCCGCCGCCACCGTCACCAGCAGCCTCTCCAACATCGTGCTGGACTACATCTTTATCTTCCCGATGGGGATGGGCATCTTCGGCGCCGTTCTAGCCACCGGCCTCTCCCCGGTCATCGGCATCCTCATCATGTCGCCTCACTGGCTCAAAAAGAGCAAGGGCTTCCGCCTGACCCGCACCGGCCTGCGCGCATCGGTGGTGCGCTCCAACATCTCGCTGGGCTTTCCTTCGCTGCTGGCGCAGGTGTCCTCCGGCATCACCATGGTCGTCTTTAACGCCATCATCCTCGGCCTTTCCGGCAACACCGGCGTCGCTGCCTACGGGGTCATCGCCAACATCTCGCTGGTGGTGATCGCCATCTACAACGGCGTCGCTCAGGGCGTCCAGCCCCTCATCAGCCGCGCCTACGGGCAGCATCTGCGGGAGCAGACCCGCCAGCTGCTGCACTGCGCCATGGCCTCGGTGATTGCGCTGTCGGCTGTGATCTACCTTGTCCTGTTTTTGTTCGCCGGCCCCATCGCGCAGATCTTCAACAGCGAAAACAACCCCCAGCTGCAGCAGATTGCGGTGGAAGGGCTCAAGCTCTACTTCACCGCCATCCCCTTTGTGGCCTTTAACACCATCCTCTCCACCTACTTCACCTCGGTGGAGAACACCATCCCCGCCCACATCACCTCGCTGCTGCGCGGCCTGCTGCTCATCATCCCGATGGCCTTTCTGCTGGCGGCCATCGGCGGCATGATCGGCGTGTGGCTGGCCTTCCCCGCCACCGAGCTGATCTCGGCGGTGTTGGGCGCCGTGCTGTACCTGCGCAGTAAATCCGCCAGCGAGCGCAAAGCCTAAAACCATACAAGAAGAAACGGCGCAGGCGTTGTTCCACAACGCCTGCGCCTCCCTTTTTTATCCCTCATTCCGGCACAAAAAGTCCGGTTCCCGCCGAAAATCAAACTGCACCGGCTCGGTCCTTTCCAGCAGCCGCTCCAGCTCCAGATACTGCACCCGCTGGTTTTCATAGCTGGTCCAGTAGCAGCGCAGCGACTGCGCGCACAGCACGACGGTGTAGAGGGTGTAGTCGAAGGGGACAACTCCCTCGTCCCGCTCGGTGACGTGTCCGGGCTCGCTGACCCGCACCGCCCCCAGTGGAAAGGCCGCGCTCTGCATCAGGTGGAACAGCTTTGCCACCCCGTCAGTCTCGTTTTGGCCCGGCACCGCGCATTTTTTGAGCATCGCCAGCCGCACAAAGCGGGACGGAGAGCTGAAATCCCCCGGCAGTCCCTGCATCCCGCTGCCGGAAAAGCACTGCGGGATGCTGTCCCCGCAAAGCTGCACCGCATCGTAGTCCAGCTCCCGCAGCCCCGCATAGTTGAGCAGGTTCAGGCGGTGCCAGCTGTAGGAGGGGCTGTTGGTCATCACCCCGATGGTGCGGCGGTAGATGTGCAGCCCGTCTCCGTCCGGCTCGACGACGATGCTCTCCCCGGTGCGGTCGCAGAAGGTCCAGTGCAGCGAAGGCACCGTCCCCAGCATGGGCAGCGCCAGGAGGCTGATCTTTTCCTGCAGCTGCTGCACCACCTCCTGTACACTGGCGCACTGGGCCAACAGGTGGTAGACCACAAACGGCGGCTGCACTGCAAGCCGGCCGGGCTGCGGGGCATCTTCATAATGCGCAAATTCCCGGTAGTAGAGCTGTCCGCCCATCAGCCCCTTCTCGTTGATTCCCTCATACAGCACCGGGCTCTCCGGCGAGATGATCAGGCCGGTTCCCAGCGCGGCGTAGGCGGCTGTCTGACGGCTGTCCTCCACAAGATTTCCTTCCCATTTGCTGCCGCAGGTGTAGTAGACCTGCCCGCGCGGGAAGAAGGTGGGCGCGCTGCCCTGCGCCATCCGGTTAAAATCCATGTTGCGGGCCCACAGCACCCGCCCGTCCTGCGTCTCCCACTGCACCGCGCTGCATCCGGCGGCGCAGGAGAGCATCCATTCCCTGTGTTGCTGCTGCACGCTCTCGCCTTCCTTCGCTTTGTTTTAATGGGACCTTTGTGATATGGGATGCCCGCAATCCGGCGCAATATACAAAAGCGGAGAAAAAAAGGCAGCCGCCAAAGCGGCTGCCCCAGACAGCAAAGCGATTCAAAAGAATCAGACTCCGCGCGTTCCTTCCTCTACCGGTTATACTCGGTGTCGTGCGGATTGAGCTCCTCCGGGTCGTCCGGATAGAACTTCTTGTTGTAGTACCCCTGCGCCAGATAGATGGCCGCCAGCGGGTTGTGGCCGGTGACGCGGTCCTTGACCGCCAGCGCGGTCATCGGCGCCTGGGAATACTTGATGAACAGGGTGTCGTGGCCGACGCACAGGCCCAGCATCAGGTTAAACTCGGTCTTCTGTTCGTTGAGCAGCAGCGCCTGCCCGATGGGGTTGCACATCGACTCGGTTTTGCAGTTTCCGCGCACCGCCTGCGCGTCGGTGATGCCCAGAAAATCCTTGGTAATCGCGCCGTTTTTGCAGATGATCGAGACGACCTCAAAACCGTTATATTCCAGAATCTTCACCACTTCCTGCGCCTCCTTGAACAGGCCGGTGCAGAAGGCCAGGCCGATCTTTTTGTAGCCGGCGCGGTGCAGGAATTTGATGATCTCGATCATGCGGGTATCCTTGCAGTAACCGCCCGCTTCGGTCAGGGCGGCACAGTAGGCGATCCGGTAGTTTTCCGGGTCCCGGTACAGCTCTTTGGCCTGCTCCTGAACTGCCGTGTCCTTGCTGGGGCATTCCGGCAAGGTCTTGGTCATATCCTGTTTTGTGCATCCGCGCTGGAAACACTTTGCGCAATTGTACATAATACATCCCCCTTTAATGACGCTCTGAAATAAAAAAAAGAAATCGCTGTCCCCATTATACCGCAATCCGCCAAAAAATCCAACCCCCTGCATATCCCATCCGCGCGGCGCATAGCCTATAGCAAAAAATGCGGGAGGGATGCGGGGTGGAACAGCTGATCGAACGGCTTTCCCAGCTGCTCTGGGGCCGGGGGACCATCGCCCTCACCCTGCTGTGCGGGCTTTACTTCACCGTCGGGACCGGCTTTTTGCCCCTGACCCGCCTGCCCACCGTGCTCAAAAGGACGGTCGGCTCGCTCTTTCAAAAGCGGGACAGAAAAAGCGGGGGCGTCAGCCCCTTTGCGGCGGTCAGCACCGCGCTGGGCGGCACCATGGGGGTGGGCAACATCGTCGGCGTGGGAGCTGCACTGGCCCTGGGCGGCGCGGGCAGCATCTTCTGGATGTGGATCGGCGCCTTTCTGGGCATGATGACCAAATATGCCGAGGTGCTGCTGGCGGTGCGCTGGCGGCAGCGGGACAAGGGCGCAAAGGCCCTTCGCGGCGGCCCGATGTACTACATCTCTTGCGGGATTCCCAACGCCTTCGGCAAGGCGCTGGCGGTCCTCTTCTGCGTTTTCTGCGCACTGGCCAGCTTCTCCAGCGGCAGCATGACCCAGACCGGCGCCATCGCCGAGGCGCTGCAGGAGAGCTTTTCCCTCCCGCCCCTTCTGTGTGCGGCGGCGCTGACGCTGCTGTGCGGCTGGGTGCTGCACGGCGGCTGTGACCGCGCAGTGCGCACCTGCTCGGCGCTGGTGCCGCTGATGTCGGTGTTCTACCTTGTGGGCTGCGGGGTGGTTTTGCTGACCTTCCGGCAGAACATCCCCGACGCCCTTGCGCAGATTGTCAGCGGCGCTTTCTCCCCCGCCTCCGCGGCGGCCGGCGGGGCCTCCGGCTTTTTTGTCTCCATGCGGGTTGGCATTGCCCGGGGAATCTTCACCCACGAGGCCGGCCTTGGCAGCGCCTCGATCGCCCACGCCTGCAGCGGGGCGGACAGCCCGGTGGAGCAGGGCTTCTGGGGCATCTTCGAGGTGTTCTGCGACACCATTTTGGTCTGCTCGGTGACGGCGCTGGCCATCCTCACAAGTGAGGTTCCGCTGGGCCCTTCGGCGGCGCAGGCGGCCTTCACCCTGGTGATGGGCCAGGCCGGCGGCAGGATGCTGGCGGTGGCCGTCTCTCTGTTCGCCTTTGCCTCGGTCATCAGCTTCTGCCTGTACGGGCAGCGCTGCATCGAATATCTGTTTCCCAACAGCCGGATGGCCCTGCCGCTCTACCGGCTGCTCTTCCTCACCGGCTGCGCGGCGGGCTGTTTTGCCCAGCTGCCGCTGGTCTTTTCGCTGGCGGATCTGCTCAACGCCTGCCTGCTGCTGCCAAACCTCGCCGCCCTGCTCATCCTCTCCCCGCAGGTCTTTGGGGCGACGCGGGAATACTTTGCCAAAGGAGGAACCCGATCATGTTCATCTGCTCGCTGAGGCCCAAAGCGATTGTCAAAAAGCTGCTGTTCCTCGCGGTCATCGTTGCCGCTGTCTTTCTGCTGCTGACCTTGCTGAAGATTTCTTCCCGGCAGGAAAATGACCCCGGCAGCATCCCGCAGGCCTCCCAAACCCACGAGACCGAGGTACCCAACAACCTTGCCCGCATCACCTTTCTAAAGAGCTACGGCTGGGAGGTCAGCGAGGAGCCGAGCGAGGTGGTGTCGGTGGTGATCCCCCAAACCTTCGGGGATGTCTATGAAAACTACAACGCCATCCAGACCGCCCAGGGCTTTGACCTGAGCGGCTACCGCGGCAAGGAGGTCCGCCGCTACACCTATGAGGTGCTCAACTACCCCGGCCAGAAGGACTACATCCGCGCCAACCTCCTGATCTATCGCGGCAAGGTCATCGGCGGGGATATCTGCTCCATCTTTGCCGAAAACGGCTTCATGCACGGCTTTGCCTATCCCGAGCAACAGCTTTAGTCTTTCTTCCTTCACCCAAAAGGGGGCCCACGCACGGCTGTGCGCGGGCCCCCTTTTCTGTTTTTCTACTCCTCCTGCGGGCCAATCTCCCGCACCACCACCTGCTCGTTCCAGCGCACAACCTCCTCGTGCTGCCCATCTTTCGGCGGCAAGGCTGTGCCCTGCGGCCGCATCAGGTCGATCAGCCTGCAGCCCGAACGCCGCGCGTAGTTGACCGTCTGGGCGGTGCCGCTGCGGGTGGGGTTGACCATATAGTAGGCGCAGACGCTGCTGTTGTCCACCATAAAGTAGTTGCGCTTTTTCATGCAGCTGCCCGCGTACTCCGGGCTGACGATATACACCCGGTCGGCATGCTCCTTAATCTGCTCGTACAGGCGGGTGTCCAGCTTTGACCAGCGCTGGCTCTGTCCAGGGTAAGGCACCGCCAGATACAGCTGAATCTGCGGGAACTGCGCCTTCAGCTCCAGCACTGTGACGGCGGCCAGGGTGTCAAAGCCCAGCGCCCCGCCGGTGTAGAACACCTGGATGCCCTCCTGCGCCAGCCGCGCCACCGTCTTGCGCAGGTTGTGCGTCAGCTCCATCCGCTCGTCCGGGTCGGACGGCAGCGCGCGGTGGCCGGTCAGGCAGCAGGCGCGCCTGCGCAGCTGTCTTGCCTCGTCCTGTCCGCTCATCGTGTCTCCCCCTTCCATTTCTGCGAGAGGCAGGGGCTTTTGGTGTCGACAAAGCGGTACAAAAAGTCCCGTGCCTCCTGCGCGTAGTCGATGTTAATCCGCCTGGTGGCCGCAATCTGCTCCGGCGGCATTGCGATCCCCTCACAAAGATACAGCTCCTCCCCGGTCAGTGCAAGGCCGTTGTGTTCGCGGCCCAGCCCCATCCCGCTGCACAGCCTGCCCGGACCGGAAAGAAGATTCTTTTCGCTTAAAGTTTTGACCGGTTTTTTCTGCTGGCGCAGGGCGCGCATCGTCTCGATGCCCCCGACCGGGCAGGCCGCCCGGATGAGCACCGCCTCCGGCACCCCCGCTTCCCGGGTGGTGATATTAAAGCAGCAGTACATCCCGTAGATCAGGTAGATGTAGGCCCTGCCGCCCGCCTCAAACATCACCTCGGTGCGCTCGGTCCTGCCCTTATAGGAGTGGCAGGCCTTGTCCGAAAAGCCGGTGTAGGCCTCGGTCTCGCAGATGATGGCCGACAGCTCCTGCCCGTTTACGCGGTGCACCAGCCTCTTGCCGATCAGCTGCCGGGCCACCTCGACGGTGTCCTGCAGGTAAAACGCTGCCGGCAGCTTTTCTGTGCCAATCGGCTGCTTATCCATCCTGCTCCTCCTCCCCCATCGTGAGGGGCGGCAGCGTGCAGAGCCTCCGCTCGATCTCCTCCCGCAGCTGCTTTGTCCTTTCGGCAAGCTGCTCGCGGCTTGGGCGGTAGGCGTCGTTCCACATCTCCTCCCGCGGCAGCCACCACACCGGGCCGGGCTGTGGGGTATCCCCGCTGACCCGCGGGAACAGGTGCCAGTGCAGGTGGGTGTCCCCGTTGCCCAGCAGCTCATAGTTCATCTTTTCCGGGTGGTAGACCGCCGCCACCGCCTCGGCCACCAGCGACATCTCCTGCAAAAAGCGGGTGCGAAAGCCCCACGGCAGCTGATACAGCTCGGTGACATGGCGCTTACACAAAAACAGGGTATACCCCTCAAATCGCTGGTGGTCGCCCAGCACCACATACCCGGTCGAGAGCGCACAGACAAAGTAGGGATTTTCTCCCCGCTCAATCTGCCCAATGCGCTCGCAGATAAGACAACCCATCCTCTATTCCTCCTCCCGCGAAGCGACCAGCCTCAATTCCTCCGGTGTCAGCTCCCGGCACTCGCCCTCCTTGAGGTCTGAGTCGAGCGGCAGCCTTCCCATCTTCACCCGCTTTAGCTCCAGCACCTTTAAACCGTAGACGCCGAACATCCGCTTGATCTGGTGGTAGAGCCCTTCCCGCAGGATGACCTCCCCCCAGTCCCCCCGCTCGCAGGAGGAGATCTTTTTGAGCGAAGCCGGCAGCGTCTGGTCGGGCCCGATCCGGATACCCTGCGCAAAATCCCGCTCCATCTGCTCGGTGATGGGGCCGTCCACCAGCGCATGGTAGGTTTTGGGGATGTGCTTTTTGGGGGAGAGGATATCGTGGGCAAAGGCCCCGTCGTCGGTCAGCAGCACAAAGCCGGTGGTGTCCTTGTCGAGCCTTCCGGCCGGAAACAGCCCCTTGCGGAAAAGGCGCTCGGGCACCAGGTCCACCACCGTCCTTTCATGCCTGTCCTCGCTGGCGCTGACCACCCCTTTGGGCTTATTCATCATCAGGTAGAGATGCTGGCGCAGCGTCAGCTCCCTGCCCTGCACCGCTATCGTATCGCTGTCAAAATCGACGCCAAAGTCGGCGCTTTTGACCACCTGCCCGTTGACGGTGACCTCTCCTTTGCGGATGAGAGATTTTACCTCGCTGCGGGAAAGCGCCCCCTGCATGGCGATGGCCTTGTCCAGCCGCTGTTTTTTTGCCATTTCTTTTTCTCCCCCTTGTGTTCGGTTAAGGCTATTGTACCACAAGGGGCGCACAGGGAAAAGGGGGTAAACCAAAATCGCTTTTGGAGGCAACGCAAAAGCGGGGGCGCTTCCCTGATCGGGAAGCGCCCCCGCCCTATAAAAACTCTCCTTGTCCGGACAGCTTCTGTTTATCTGACCACCAGCTCGCCGTTCTCGGCGTCGATGGTGACTAAGAACATCTCGGCGTTGTCGTCGTCCGAGCCGATCTCGCCGGCGATGATCTTCTTGGCCAGCAGCGTCTCGACATGGCTCTGCAGGAATCGCTTGAGCGGACGCGCGCCGTAAATCGGGTCGTAGGCGTTGTCGATGATATACTGTTTGGCCGCGTCGGTCATCTCGAGGGTGATCTGCTTTGCCTGCAGCCGCTCTCTGAGGTCCTTCATCTGCAGGTCGATGATGCTGCCGATGTTCTCCTTGCTCAGCGGCTTATAGAAGACAATCTCATCCAGACGGTTTAAGAATTCCGGACGGAAGCTCGATTTGAGCAGGGCGTTGACCTGATCCTTGGCCTCCTGACTGATCTCTCCCTCCGGGGTGATGCCCTCGAGGATGTAGGAGGAGCCGAGGTTGGAGGTCAGGATGATGATGGTGTTCTTAAAGTCGACAGTGCGGCCCTGCGAGTCGGTGATGCGGCCGTCGTCCAGCACCTGCAGCAGCACGTTAAAGACGTCCGGGTGGGCCTTTTCGACCTCATCGAACAGAACGACCGAGTACGGGTGGCGGCGGACCGCTTCGGTCAGCTGGCCGCCCTCCTCATAGCCGACATATCCCGGAGGCGCTCCGATCAGTCTGGACACCGAGTACTTCTCCATGTACTCGCTCATGTCGATGCGCACCATGTTGTTCTCGTCGTCGAACAGGGTCTTTGCCAGCGTCTTTGCCAGCTGGGTCTTGCCGACGCCGGTCGGGCCGAGGAACAAGAAGGAACCGATCGGCCGGTTCGGGTCGGAGATGCCGGCGCGCGAGCGCAGGATGGCCTCGCTGACCAGGCGCACCGCCTCGTCCTGTCCGACCACGTTCTCGTGCAGGATGTCCTCCATGTGCAGCAGCTTCTCCCGCTCGCCCTCCATGATTCTGGCGACCGGGATGCCGGTCCACTTGCCGACCACCTTGGCGATCTCCTCCTCGGTGACCTTGTCGCGCAGCAGGTTGGACTGCTGTGCCTCCTCGGCCAGCTTCTCCTCCTTTTCCAGCTCGGCTTTGAGCTGCGGCAGCTTGCCGTACTTGAGCTCGGCTGCCTTGTTGAGGTCATATTCGCGCTCGGCGCGCTCGATCTCGCCGCCGACCTGCTCGATCTCCTCGCGCAGCTTCTGCACCTTGGTGATGGCGGCCTTCTCGTTGTCCCACTGGGCCTTCATCGAGTTAAACTGCTCGCGCAGCTGGGCAAGCTCCCTGGTGACCGTCTCCAGCCGCTCCTTGGAGAGCTTGTCCTCCTCCTTTTTGAGCGCCGCCTGGGCAATCTCCTGCTGGATGATCTTGCGGTTTAATTCGTCCAGCTCGATCGGCATCGAGTCCATCTCGGTGCGGATCATCGCGCAGGCCTCATCCACCAGGTCGATGGCCTTATCCGGCAAAAACCGGTCAGAGATATAGCGGTTGGACAAAGTGGCCGCGGCAATCAGCGCGGCGTCCTGAATCTTGACGCCGTGGTAAACTTCATACCGCTCCTTTAAGCCGCGCAGGATGGAGATGGTGTCCTCCACCGTCGGCTCGTTGACCATCACCGGCTGGAAGCGGCGCTCCAGCGCGGCGTCCTTCTCGATATACTGGCGGTATTCGTCGAGGGTGGTTGCACCGATGCAGTGCAGCTCGCCGCGGGCCAGCATCGGCTTTAACAGGTTGCCCGCATCCATCGAGCCTTCGGTCTTGCCCGCGCCGACGATGGTGTGCAGCTCATCGATAAAGAGGATGATCTTGCCCTCGCTCTTTTTGATTTCGCCCAGCACCGCCTTGAGCCTTTCCTCAAACTCGCCGCGGAACTTTGCGCCCGCAATCAGCGAACCCATATCCAGCGAGAAGATGGTCTTGTCCTTCAGGCTGGCAGGAACGTCGCCGCGCACAATGCGCTGGGCCAGCCCCTCGGCGATGGCGGTCTTGCCGACGCCCGGCTCGCCGATCAGCACCGGGTTGTTCTTGGTCTTTCTGGACAGGATCATCATGACGTCGCGGATCTCGGAGTCCCTGCCGATGACCGGGTCCAGCTTTTTCTCCCGCGCGTCCTCCACCAGGTCGTGGCCGTACTTTTTGAGCACGTCGTAGGTGCCCTCCGGCGAGTCGCTGGTGACGCGGGTGTTGCCGCGCACCTCCTGCAGCACCTTCAGGAAGTCGTTTTTCCTGATGTCGAACAGCTTAAAAATCTCTTTGAGGTTGCGGTTCGGGTTTTCCATCAGCGAGAGCATCAGGTGCTCGACCGAGACGTACTCGTCCTTCATCGAGTCGGCGATGTTCTCGGCCTTGGCCAGCACCGTGTCCACGTCCTGCGCCACATAGATTTTGCCCGCCTCCCGTCCGGAGCCGGTGACGCCGGGCATCTTGTCGATCTCCTGCTTGACCGCCTGGGTCAGCGCCTGCGGGTCCTTGCCCATCTTTTTGATGAGCTGGGCGATCAGGCTCTGGTCGATGGTCAGCAGGGCATAGAGCAGGTGCTCCTGCTCGATCTGCATGTTGTTGTTGGAGAGCGCCAGGTTGTTTGCCTCCTGGATTGCCTCCAGCGATTTCTGGGTAAACTTTTGTGCGTTCATACGATCAATTTCTCTCCTTTCGTGGAGTGTATCCTCTATTTTTGTTCGATTGGTTTAACAGATAATCGGTGTTTCCTTTAAATAGCTCAGATAAATTTTTTCGATGATACTGTCCCACTCCCCGCTGCCGGCGCCAAGGCAGCCTTTGAGCGCCCGGTCGATCATCTGGATGTAGGCGGCGATGGCGGTGCCGATCTCGCTGTTTTTGCTGCCCTCCTTGAGCAGCGAAAAGTTGCGGATAAACCGCCCCTGCCCGACCTGATAGTGCGGCGTCACCTCGGGGAACAGCCCGCGGACATAGCGCTGCTCGATCTGCGAGAAGCGGTAGAAAAAGGCGTCCAGCAGCTCGATGAGCGTCTGGGACTGGGTGCGGGTCATGATTTTCAGCTGGCCCAGCTCGCTTTTGCTGTGCAGCGACAGCTCCACCGTGTACTTGATGGTGGGGTTATACTTGATGCGCAGCGGACTGCGGATGCTGAGCATGCTGTCCGACCCCTGCGCCTGCACCTGAAACGGCTCGAAGCCGCCCAGCACCGAGACCAGCGAATCAAAGATATCCTTGCGGCGCTTTTCCGGGGTAATCAGCGAGACATATTCCGCCAGCACCTGGTTGATCAGGTTGGACCGGCTGGTCCCAAGCGCGTAGGCTGCGCAGTCGATCTGCGCCACCACATCGTCGCTGAGCACCAGGCTGTATACGCTTTTGCTCATCTTTTTTCTGCACCTTCCTTCCCATGGTTTCTGAAACTATTGTAAATCAGATTATGAAATTTGTCAATCGCATTATATAATTAAATTTACGAATTTACAATTTGTATACAAACTTCCCCCTCCATTTTCTACATGCCGAGGATAGAAAAACCGCTTTCCCTTGCAGTAAAATGAAAGCAGAGAGACACGAAATAGATAAAGGAATCTGTACAAATAAAGGAGGCATCTCTGATGAAGAAAAAATGGGTTGCTCTGCTCTGTTCCCTGCTGATGCTGCTGCCCCTGGCCAGCCCCGTCCGCGCCACCTCCTACCCGGCCAGCGACATTCCCAATCAGGTCACCGAGGCGGGCCAGCAGGCCATCATCGACTACTTTACCAGGGATGGGGAAACTAACATCCCTGCCATCGCCGCGCTGTACGACCTCAACGTCCCCGCCGCGGAGCAGGTCGACTACATCCTGCTCTACGCCTACCCGCACGGCACCAGCTACGACGGCGCCTATACCGGACGGGTCTACCTCATCGAGGACGCCGAAACGATCCGCCAGCTCTGCGCGGCGCTCTCCAACTGCGGCGCACAGGCCGCCACCATCAATCCCACCGTCACCGGCTACGACATCGGCGACTACATCACCGAATTTTCGCTGGAAATCCACAGCGGCAAACGGGTCAGCACCTACAACACCCTGTACGGGCTGGACAACTACCTGATGATGCTCGACGGCAAAAAGCTCGGCGACTACACCGACGTCCCCTTCCGCTGCGGCAATCGGCAGCAGCAGCTGCTGCCGCTGCTCGAGCTGCTGCAAACCCTTTCCAGCCAGGACAAGGGCGAGCTTGTCTCAGTGCTGAAGGATTCCCCTTCCATCCGGCTTGTCGACAAAATGGCCCACACCTACACCACCACCGACGACCTGAGCAAAGAGGCCCGCGCGCCCATCGACCAGGCGCTGCAAGCTCTCTCCTGCACCGCCCTCTCGCTGGATGAGCTGGAGCAGGCAACCAGCACCGCGCCCTACCTCACCCTCTCCAGCGGCTATGGGCGGCTGCGGCTGGAGCAGAAGGGCGACGCCGCGCTGCTCACGCTGGAAAGCGACTCGGTCAACGCCCCGCAGATGGCCGTGCAGCTTGCAGACGACCAGCTCTGGCAGGCGGTGGAGCAATCTCTGAACGGCGCTGCCCAGCACCCCAGCTGGCTGTACAAGCTCATCGACGCGCCCTCTGTCCGGGTTTCCTTCCAGCGGCAGACCGGCGTGGAGGACTTCCCCGCCGTCACCGACACCTCCCGCTCCCCTTATGTCCAGAAGATGCTCGGCGACATCACCGTCCAGCCCGGCAGCTTTGAGCGGGTGAGCAAGGACAAAACCCTGAAGGGCGCGGTCAGCTTTGAGGCAGACAACGTCTCCCACTACCAGATCAGTATGACCGAAAGTCAGCTTCTCATCCAAAACGACTCGGTCAGCTACGGCGCGCTGTTTGCGCTGGAGGATGGGGAAAAGACCTTGCAGGCGCTCAAGGAGGCGCTGGGGATTTTTTAACAGCGGGTCTGGACGAAGCGGCTTCCGGCGTGCTATAATCAAACAAAAGGCCATGGCCTTTTGCCGCCTTTAAAGGCGCTGGCCGGGCCGTTTGATAGGAAAGGAAGTTGGGAAACATGAATTGGAAAACCTGTTTTTTACCCCTCCTGCTGGCGGCGGCGGTGCTGGGCAGCGTGACCGCCTTTGCGGACGGCGAGCCGGTCACACCCGAGACAACCGAACCGACAGAGATGGAAACAAGGGAAACAGAAGGAAGTTGGAGCGGCAATACCTACACCGACAATCAGGGAATCGTCTATCAGTTGAATAGTGATGGTACTATCACATTGACAAATGGACGCAGCGCAACCGGCTCGATCACCATTCCGGAAGCGATTGAAAAGGGCGAGGAAAGCTACTCTGTCACCGGCGTCGGGGACTGGGCTTTTGAGAGCTGCATTGATCTCAAAAATGTCACCTTCTCCGGCAATGTCGGCAGCATCGGGTACTTTGCTTTTTGGGACTGCACTGCGCTCGAAAATGTCACCTTCTCCGGCGATGTCGACAGCATCGGGGCCTTTGCTTTTTGGGAGTGCACTGTGCTGACCACGATCTACGTCCCCGCCAGCATGCCGGAGGAAACAGTCCAGATAATTCGGGATGCCCTCACGGGCAGCTGGCTGTCCGGTGTGCAGATTGTTCAGCCTGAGCAGCCGTCCGACCCTGACCCCGACACGCCGTCCGACCCCGCCACCGACCCCAGTACGCCGCCCGACCCCAGCACCGGCACACCTTCCGCCCCCTCTACCGGTACCACCAGCACCGGCAGCGCTGTCCAGCAGCTGGAAGCCGCCGAGCGCCCCGACCCGATGGATGTGGAGGCCACCGAGCGGTACAACTTCTGGATGGATGTAAAATCCGACCTGCGCGCCGCCGGTGACGGCAGGACAGTGCGGGTTTATGTCCCTGCGGACTACACCAATATGCCCGCCAGCGTGATGGAGACCATCCGCACCCTTGGGAAGGAAATCACCATCGACCTGCGCTGGAACGGCCAGCGGCTCATCATCACCCCGCAGACCGCCCTCCAGCGCCCGGCGCGCAAGGCGTTCTGGACCTTCGACGCGCTGTGCGAAGTGTACGCGCGCTGAAATTTTCGGCAAAAAAGGAGCTCTCATCGCGGGAGCTCCTTTTTTTCATCGACAAGCCCCGGCAAAATATGATACAATGGAGAAAATACAATCGAGGGAGTTTTTTTCCATGAACACACTCATCCATTCGGACAACACCTGGGCGCTGTGGGCCATTCTGGTCGGCGTGGCGGCCCTCTCCATCTGGCTGGAGCAGCGTTTCCGCTGGGCCGCCAAGGTCACCGGCTGCGTCATCGCCCTGATCGCCATGATGCTCCTCTCCAACTTCGGCGTCATCCCCACCGAATCGGCGGTGTACGACACCGTTTGGGACTATGTCGTGCCGCTGGCCATCCCGCTGCTGCTGTTCCAGTGCAACATCAAGCGGATTGGCCGGGAAAGCGGGCGGCTGCTGCTGATCTTTCTCATCGGCTCGGTGGGCACCACCGTCGGCGCGCTGGGCGGATTCTTTCTGCTGCACAACCTGTTCCCGGAGCTGTACAAGGTGGCCGCCATGTTCACCGGCACCTACATCGGCGGCTCGGTCAACTTTGTGGCGATGGCCGACACCTTCGGCGCCTCCGGGCAGATGAGTTCCCAGGCGGTGGTGGCGGACAACCTGCTGATGGCGCTCTACTTCTTTGTGCTGATCGCCATGCCGTCCATCGCCTTTTTCCGCAAGCACTACGCCCACCCGCTGGTCGACCAGGTGGAGGCCGGGCAGGGCGGCAGCACCGGGGAATTCTGGAAGGCAAAGTCCATCTCGCTGCAAAACATCTCCTTTGACATCGCGGCGACCTTCCTCATCGTGGCGGTCTCGACGGCGATTGCGGACTTTTTCGCCCGGCTTTTCCCCGCCGAGGGCGCGGGCTTTATCCTCAACCAGCTGCTGGGCAACAAATACCTGATTATGACCACCCTGACCATGATCTGCGCCACCGCCTTCCCCAAGGCGTTCAACGACGCGCCGGGCGCCAACGAGATCGGCACCTTTTTGATCTACATCTTTTTTGCGGTCATCGGCGCGCCGGCCTCGATTGTCAGCATCCTCACCCAGGCGCCGGTGCTGCTCATTTACGCGCTGATCATCGTGGCGGTGAACATGCTGTTCTCGCTTGTCTTCGGCAAGCTGTTCCACTTCCATCTGGAGGAGATTATTTTAGCCTCCAACGCCAACATCGGCGGCCCGACCACCGCCGCGGCGATGGCCATCTCCAAGGGCTGGAACCAGCTGATCGGTCCGGTGATGCTGGTCGGCGTGCTGGGCTATGTGCTGGGGAACTATTTCGGCATCCTGGTCGGCACCTTCCTTTCCGGGATCTGATTTTCTAGGAGACAGCATAAAACGGGAGACGGCTCTGCAGAGCCGTCTCCCGTTTTATGCCAGTTGCTTTTCCATTTTAAAGTTCGTGAGGAGAACCCCCCTGCGCTCGACCTGCTGGCGGCACAGCACCCGATAGCCGCGGCTTTCAAAAAAGGGACGCGCTGTGATCGAGACGTCCGAATGAACCGTCTCACAGCCCGCCTCCCGCGCTGCCTGCTCCAGCCGGTCACAGAGGGCGGTGGCGACCCCGCGCCCCTGAAAGTCCGCGCCGACATACAGCCGGTCCAGATACCCCGCCGCAAGGTCGATGTCCCCAAAGCCCATCAGTTCCTCCCCTTCCCAGGCAAGCAGGCTCAGGTGCTCCCGCAAAGTCTGGTCCCAGCGCGCCCGCCGCTGCGGGTCCCGGGTCACATCGCCCGGCGCCCAGGCGTCCTGCTGCTGCGGGGTGTAGTCTTTGGCGTTCACCGTATGCACCGTCCGGTGAAAAAGTGCCAGCATCGCGGTCAGATTGTCCGGCTGATAAGGTTTCAGCTGCATTTTTCTTCCTCCCTCTCCGCCCGGTTTCGCGCTCTTTTGGCAGCGTTTTTGCGGGCGGCTCTCATTTTAACATTTTAAGCAATATTTTTTTAAAGGCCATTTACAGGGCCTTAACAAATAATTTCGCGGGCGCGTTATAATAAAGATGTACTCAACAAGAGGAACGAAGCCGCATCGTTCGTTGAGTATTTGCTCTACCCTCCTCAAAAAACACACCTCAGAAGAAAAAGGCCTGTCAAACCGCTTGACAGGCCTTTTCGCTGTCCTTTTTGGGGCAGCGGCTTGAGCGCTGCCGCAGCAGCGCTCAAGCTTTCAGCGCTGAAGCACCCACTCACGGCGGATGCACCACAGCGCCGCCTGCACCGCCCCAACGCCGCTGCAATCCCCCTGCAGCAGGGCCTGATGGTGGCGGAAAAGCCGCTGCCAGCTCGCTAAAATCTGCTCCCGAAAATCCGGGTAAAAGCTGGAGAGCATCACCTTGTTTAAGTCCAGTCCCCGCAGCGAAAGCTCCTGCAGCAGCTCCTTTTCCTCCTGCGGGTCGTCGGTCAGCGGGCGCAGCTGCAAAATTTTGTTCCAGTCGTACAGGTCGAACAGAATCACCTGATCGGCCGGCACCGACAGCACCAGCAGCTCCCCGCCGGCCGAGCGGTCGACGCTCTTTGGGTCGGCCACCGCCCAATAGGGGAAGGAAGCGCCGGGCGGCGGGGGAACGATCTTGGCCGCCTCCCGGACAAACCAGCTGTAGACCGTCAAAAACAGCGGGGCGCTCTCCCCGTACTTTTTGGCGATAAATTCCGGTCTGGAAAAGCAGACGCCCTCGCGGCGGATAATCTCGGCCACCTGGCTGCTCTGCGGGGAATAGAGGGTTATTTTGTCACGCTTACAATCCATTCTTTTCTGATCTCCCATATCAGTCCATATCGTTGGTCGCTGTTTACCTTGATCGCGTCGTCGAACAGCCGGTCCCAGCTGTCGATGATCTCCCGCTTGATCTGCGGGTAAAACTGGGACATATACGCCTGGGTGTCGCTGGTGTGATAGTCCTCCAGCAACCGGCGGTGGCGTTTGGCGTCGGCCTCATCCTTCGGGATGTAGGAGTAGTTGAGAATCATCCCCCACTTTGCCACCGGCACCTGCACCACCTGCTTGGGGTCCACCTGCAGCTCCAACATAACGGTGTTGGGCTGCGGCAGGTAGGTGCCCTCGCGGCTGAAGGAGAGCCAGACCGGATAGTCGGCGTCGGCAGGTTTCTGCGCCGCCAGCGGGCTGTGTTTGACCAGCCAGTTATAGGCCTCCAGCACAAAGCGGGAGCAGTCCTCGTTTTCCTTCAGGACATATTCCCTTTTGGCGGTATAGCGCCCCACCTGTTCGAGCTGCTCGAGGACAGCCCGGTGCTGTTTTGTCCAAACGGTGATTCTTTCCATCGGCAAGGCTCCTCTCTTTTTTCTTTGCTTTTATCATAAAGCAGAACGGCGGGTTTTGCAAGAGGGGCGCGCCAGCCCCCTCCACCCCGGCCTACTACTTTATGATGCGAGGGGCTACGCCCCTCTGCACTCCCCGAAGTGGGGGCCTTCGGCCCCCACGGCCCCCATGGGTGGGCCTACCCGGCCCACACCCGCCCCTGGACCCCCTGAGGGGGGGCACGTTGTCCCCCCTGCGGCGTTGCCGCACCCCCCCAATAGGGTTTCAGCCACAAAAATAGACCGATTTGCCACTTTGAGTTGGTGGGCAAATCGGTCTTGTTTTTTCCTTTAGTTTCATCGAGGGAACACTCTCTGTTTTCAATCCGTGGCGCGGCAGGTGCCTTGTCCCGAGGATGCTTGAGAGTTTTATTTCCCGCAACCAATACCGCTAGGGCAGAAGGCCGGGGGATCAAAGGGGGCTACGCCCCCTTCGCCGGAGGTCCAGGGACCAGGAGGTCCCTGGTGAGTCTTTGGTGACTTTCTTCTCATAAGAAAGTCACCCGGGGTTTGGGGCGGAGCGCCCAAAAGGTGGGAGCTGGGGCTCCCAGCCCCGCACAAACTCCCGGAGCCTACGCCCGCTTTATAAAAAGAGAATACCCGACGCTTGCCAGCAGATAGCCGGCCGCCGGCGGCACAAAGGCGCAGCTGGCAGGGCTGTGCCGGCCCTTCTCCTCCCCGCCGGGGCAGATGGCCTTGGCCGGCTGCTCGATCGAGTAGACCACCGTCTGCTTTTGCACCCCGCGCTTCTTTAACTCCCGGCGCATCACCCGCGCTAAGGGGCAGCCGCAGCCGGCGGTTTCGGAGATGTCGCCCCAGCGCAGCTGGGAGGGGTCCAGACGGTTGCCGGTGCCAAGGCAGGTGACCAGCGGGATGCCGCGCTGCTGGCACTGCTCGGCAAGGTAGAGCTTTGCTGTGACGGTGTCGATGGCGTCCAGAATCAGGTCGGGCTGCTCGTCAAAGAGAAAGCCCGCGTTTTCCGGCAGGAAAAACTGTTCGTGGCAGCTCAGCTCCACCTCCGGGTTGATCGAGAGCAGCCGCCTGCGGGCGGCAAGGCACTTGCTCTGCCCGACCATGTCGGCGGTGGCAAACAGCTGCCGGTTGAGGTTGGAGCGGTCCACCGTGTCGCTGTCGACCAGAATGATTCTGCCGACGCCCATCCGGCAGATCGCCTCCGCCGCCGCGCCGCCCACGCCGCCCAGCCCCAGGATGGCCACGGTGGCGCGCTGCAGCTTGTCCATCTTTTGGGCGCCGATCAGTGTCTCGGTGCGGATTAACCAGTCTCTGTTCATGGGGTTGACCTCCTGTGTAATAGATAGAAAAATTTATAAAAATTTTTTCCCCAAAGTTGCATCCTGACGTGCAACTTTGGGCGCAAAATGAGGTGTTGGTGGAAGGACTTTTGCCGCTGTGAAGGGGAGATTTTGCGCACAGGGCAACAAAAAGGGCGCTCCCCAAAAAAGAGCACCCTTGATTGTTTTATAAATACCCCACCGTGCCGTCGCCATGGCAAATTAAAACCCGTCGTATGGACAGGTGGGTTGCTGCCCAGCACCTTCACGCTCCCTTCGTCCGCAAAAGCGGGAGGTCTGCAATCCAGTGCCGGAGCGGGGCATCCCTTTTAAAAAGTGTTGGATTATAAAAACCATACATTCTCGAACACGGCAGGAGTACATGCAGTAGTTTTTCTTGAAAATAAAAATTTATTCTTCGTCCTCGTCCTCGGAGATGACGTCGTAGTCCTCCTCCAGACGCTCCATGAAGATGTCGGCGATTTCGTCCATCTCGTCCTCGTCGTCGATGGTTTCCAGAAATTCTTCGCCGTCAGCCTCCACCACCCGCAGAATGACCAGCTCGCCGCTGTCGGCCAGAGTCTGCTGCGGATCGTCATAGATGGGGGAGAGCGCAAGATAACGGGTGCCGGCGTTTTCAATCGAATCCAGAACCTCGAAGGTGTGCTCGACGCCGTCGTCGTCCTCGAGCGTCAGGATGTCGTTTCCATATTCACTGTCGATCATCGGGTACCATTTCCTTTCCTGCAACTTACGATATCTATTATAGCAATTTGACAGCCAAAGTCAATGACAATCTCAGATTTTATAATTTGTTCAATAAAAGATTTAAAATTTGTTGAAAAGAACTATTGAAAAACGCTAAAGAATAGGGTATAATAAAATCACAACAAAGGTAATATTAAATATAAAACAGAAAGGGTGATTCCTTATGAAAATGGAAATAGAACCAGTTACACTTCTTTCTGAGGAATCCAGAGTTTCCTCAGAGGAGACCCAGAGAAGATAATCAAAATCCATTCCAAAGCGATTGGAAAACCTGAAGACAGAGAGACTTCAAAAGAAATCTCAATACAGGATAACCAAAATCGAAAACAATATCAGCAAAGCAAAAATGGAAAAAGATTATCAGGGTTTTATATTTAATAAGATTTCAGCGGATGTAGTTGCTGAAAGAAAAGGAAAAAACCTTTTAAAAAAATCATGAAAACTGAATATCGCAAAAGGGGAAAAAGCAACCCCACAAAAAAATGCAAATTTCAAATTGATCCGATTTGTCGAGTCGGACAATCAAAATAAATAATATTACCTTTTCATTGTTAATATAGATTTTAGAAAAGAAACCTAATTAACATTGATACCAAATGAATTGATAAAGGTGAGACCGATGAAATAAGCAGATTTGCGGCAAGGTAATTTCCAAACAAAAGAAGCCAATGCTACAGCTGACAAGATAACATGAAAACGTGATTGAGCCATAAAGGTAATGTGATAAAAAATGAAAGCATTTCCACAAAAGCCATTAATCGAAGGTTATCTGAAAGAATATGAAGCAGACGAGGGAACTACCAATGTACTAAGAATCTGATTTTCAAGACGGAAGACAAGATCACCCGAAAAAGAACCCATCGTAAGATAATAAACAACCTGATATAAAAAAAGAGACCGCTCCAAAAGCGGTCTCTTTTTTTGAGGACAAAACAAGGCGCCTTTGCCTTCTTCTGGTAAAAGAGCTGGCAAAGAAAAAGCGAAGTTCACAGACTGTATGTAGAAACGTCAAAAAGAATATGCTATAATAGACAGCAGAATGTGCTTTTTACCAAAACAGATCGATGGTGAATGATAAAAGTAGGAGATGAACCGATGAGCTATCCGCTTGTAAGGGAGTGCATCGCCCCCGGCGTGTACTTTTCCGCAATCACGGACAAAAAATTTAAGCATAACAGGATGTCGGTCAACCTGATTGCCAAGCTGGACCGGCAGAAGGTCACCGGCCGCGCGGTGGTGCCCTTCATCCTGCGCCAGGGCAGCAAAAACTGTCCGGACTTCACCCAGCTCAACAAGCGCCTGTGCGACCTGTACGGCGCGTCGCTGGGGGCGGGCGTGGATAAATTTGGCGAGTATCAGATCATCGCGCTGGGGATGATCGGCGTCGACAGCCGCTTCACCCTCCAGGGCGAGGACATGGTGCGCGCCTGCGCGGGACTGCTGGCAGAAATTTTGCTGGAGCCCAATATTACAGATGGTAAATTCGACAAAAAAAATACCGAATTGGAAAAACAGAACCTGCTCGACACCATCCAGGCGGAGATCAACGACAAGCGCACCTACGCCTGGATCCGCTGCAGGGATGTGATGTGCCAGGGCGAGGGCTGCGCCATCAAAAAGTACGGCTACAAAGAGGACGCCGAAAAGATTACCCCAGAGTCCGCGGCGGCCGCCTACGAGGAGCTGATCCGCACCGCGCGCATCGAGATTATGTTCGAGGGCTGCGGCGACCCCTCGGCGGCAAAGGAGATTTTCCGCGAGAAGTTTGCGGGGATGCGCCGCGAGCCGGTTGAAGTCAGCCCCAACTGCGCCCACAATCAGCAGGGCCCGGTCAAGCAGGAAACCGAACGGATGGAGGTCAAGCAGGGCAAGCTGGTGATGGGCTTCCGGGTGGAGCAGATCGACAACTACCGCAAGGCCAACATTGCCCGCATCGCGGTGGCACTGTTTGGCGGGACGGCAAATTCGCTGCTGTTTAAAAATGTGCGCGAAAAGCTTAGCCTGTGCTATTACTGCTCCGCCGCCTACGACCGCATCTCCGGGATGATGATGGTGGACAGCGGCGTGGAGGCCCCCAATGCCGAAAAGGCCCGCGACGAGGTGCTGCACCAGCTGGAACTGCTGCAGCAGGGACAGTTTACCGACCAGGAGCTGGAGGAGACCAAGCTCTATATCCGCACCGCGCTCAAGGCGACCACCGATTCGCTGGGCGCGATGGACAGCTGGTACCTGACCCAGAATCTGGGCCAGTCGCAGGTTTCGCCCGACGGGGAGATCGCGCTCTCCGAGCAGGTGACCCGCGAGGAGATCATCGAGGTGGCAAACAACATCAAGCTGGACACCGTCTATATGCTCATGCCAAACGAACAGGAAAAGGAGGGGGAATAAGATGAGCAGCCAGATCATTCAGGACAAGCACCTGGGCGAACAGTATATCCGGGTGGAGCATCCGTCGGGACTGACCATGCTGCTCTACCCCATGCCGGGATTTTCCACCACCTACGCCATGTTCTCGACCCAGTACGGCTCGGTCGACACCTGCTTCCAGGCGAAGGAGGGGGGAGAGCAGATTCGGGTGCCGGAGGGCATCGCCCACTACCTGGAGCACAAGATGTTTGAGAGCGAGGACGGCGACGCATTTGACCGGTACGCCAAGACCGGAGCTGCCGCCAACGCCTTCACCAGCTTCGACAAGACCTGCTACCTGTTCACCTGCTCGGGCAAATTCCAGGAGTCGCTGGAGATTTTGCTGGACTGCGTGACCCACCCCTACTTCACCAAGGAGACGGTGGAGAAGGAGCAGGGCATCATCGGGCAGGAGATCCGCATGTATGAGGACGACCCAAGCTGGCGGGTGACCTTTAACCTGCTGGACAGCCTTTACCATAACAATAGTGTCAAGGTGGACATCGCCGGCACCATCGAGTCGATTGCCAGGATCGACGCCGACCTGCTCTACCGCTGCTACAACACCTTCTACAACCTGCACAACATGGTGCTGACCATCTCGGGAAATTTTGACCCCGACGAGGCGCTGCAGGTGGCGGACCGGGTGCTCAAAAAAGCGCCGCCCTTTGAGGCGGTGCGCCGGCCGCAGCAGGAGCCGGAGAGCGTCGTCAGAAAGCGGGTGGTGCAGCACCTGCCGGTGGCGCTGCCGATGTTCTATATCGGTTTTAAGAGCCCGGACGCCGGACAGAAAAACAACTTCTGCAACGTCATCTTCGACGAGATGCTTTTGGACATCATCACCGGGGAGACCACCGAGCTGTACCGCCAGCTCTACAACGACGGGCTGATCAACGGCAGCATCTACGGCGAGACGATGGCGGGAAGGGACTATCTGTGCTCGATGGTTTCGGGCGAGTCGCGCGACCCGGACGAGGTGTACAGGCGGGTCTGCAGCGCCTTTGAGCAGGTGCAGCAGAACGGCATCGACCCGGAAGCCTTCCAGCGGGTCAAAAAGGCGACCTACGGCCGCTATCTGGGGCTGTTCAGCCGCCCGGATTCGCTGGCGAGCGCGATGACCAACTGTCATTTTGCGGGCATCAGCGTCTATGATCTGGTCGAGATGGTGGCAAACTGCACCCGGCAGCAGCTGGAGCAGCGCCTGCGGGAGGACTTCTCCACCGGGAACAGCTGCCTTTCGATCGTGATGGCATAAAAAAGAATAAGGAGCAATTTTTCATGGAACAGACAGCAAACACCGTTTCCTTCCCCGGATTGGGGCTGGATTTTGAGGTAAACAGAGTGGCCTTTTCGATTGGGGACCTGCCGGTATACTGGTACGGCATCCTGATCGCGCTGGGCTTTATTTTGGCGATTTTGTACGTCAGCCGCCGCGCCAGGGAGTTTGGCGTGGACGCCGACCGGATGCTCGACGTCATTTTGGGCGGCGCCATCGGCGGCATCGTGGGAGCCAGAGCCTACTATGTGATCTTGCAGTGGGACTACTATGGACAGAATCTCAGCCAGATCTTCAACACCCGCAGCGGCGGCATGGCCATCTATGGCGGACTCATCGGCGGCGTGCTGATCGGCCTTTTGATGTGCAAGATCCGCAGGGTGAAGTTCATGCCGGCGCTGGACCTGGTGGTCGGCGGCTTTTTGATCGGCCAGGGCATCGGCCGCTGGGGAAACTTTGTCAACATTGAGGCCTTCGGCGCCAACACAAGCCTGCCCTGGGGCATGTCCTCGTCGGTCATCACCGACTATCTCACCCAGCACGAGGCGGAGCTGGAAGCCATCGGCATGGACATCGACCCGAACATGCCGGTTCACCCCACCTTCCTGTACGAGTCGCTCTGGTGTTTGCTGGGCTTTGCCTTCATCGCGTGGTACACCAGGCGCCGCAAGTTTGACGGCGAACTGACCCTGCTGTATATGATGTGGTACGGCGCGGGCAGGGCAGTCATCGAGGGACTGCGCACCGACAGCCTGATGATCCCCGGCACCTCGCTGCGCGCCTCCCAGGTGCTGGCGGCGGCGATGGTGGTTGTGGCGGCCATCATCCGGATTGTCAAGACCAGCAAGGTCAAAAAGGCGGGCGGCCGCCAGCTGTTTGTGGACAGCGAGCAAGGCCAGCTGATCGCCCGCGGCGAGTTTTATAAAAAGAAAGCGGACGCCGGCCAGACCGAGGAGCCTGCTGCGGCATCTGCCGCAAGCCAGGGAGCCTTAACACAGGACGGCGCAGAGCAAGCAGCAGAGCAGACGTTGCAGACTGCCCTGGAACAGGACGCTCCGGAGCAGGAGCCCGACGGCGCTGAACAAAGCGAAGAACAGGAGAAAAAGAATTAAGCTCTCCTGAAAAATAAAAGGACAATTGATGAGGTAAGGAGGAACGTTATGGCGACCATTATTGATGGAAAGGAGCTTTCCAAAAAGCTCAAGGAGCAGATGAAGGACCGCGTCGCCCAGATGCGGCAGCAGGGCATTGTGCCAAAGCTGGTGGTGGTGCTGGTTGGCAACAACAGCGCCTCGGAGGTCTATGTGCGCAACAAACACAAGGCCTGTGGGGAAGTGGGCATCGAGTCCGAGGTCATCAAAATGCCGGAGGAGACCACCCAGCAGGAGCTGCTGGATGTGGTCAAGGGCCTGAACGAGGACCGGACGGTGGATGGCATCCTGGTGCAGCTGCCGCTGCCCGGTCAGATCAACGAGAAGGTCGTCCTGCGCTCCATCCTGCCCGAGAAGGATGTGGACGGGTTCCATCCGGTCAATGTCGGCCTGCTCAGCATCGGCGACGATTGCTACGCCCCGGCCACTCCGAGCGGCATCATCGCCATGTTTAAAGAATACGGCATCGAGATTGCCGGCAAGCACTGCGTCATCATCGGCCGCAGCAACATCGTCGGCAAGCCGATGGCGGCGCTGCTGCTCCGGCACAACGCCACCGTCACCGTCTGCCACTCCAAGACCCAAAATCTGGGCGAGCTGACCCGCCAGGCGGACATTGTCATCGTGGCCACCGGACACCGCCACACCCTGACCGCCGACATGGTCAAGGAGGGCGCGGTGGTCATCGACGTCGGCATGAACCGCAACGAGCTGGGCAAGCTGTGCGGCGACGTCGACTTCGAGGAGGTCAAGGAAAAGGCCTCGTTCATCACGCCGGTGCCGGGCGGCGTCGGCCCGATGACCATCACCGAGCTGCTGGAAAACACCATCCTGGCAGCCCAAAGACATCACAGCTGAGATTGCGAGGGGAAGAATCGGCGCTTCCCCTCGTTTTGTTTTCTTCCCCGATGGGGAAATCGCACCCTGCGCGCCGCCGGGACAAAATGCCCCCGCAGCAAAGCGGAAAAATCGCACTAAATCGGGAAAAAACGGCTTGACAAAGCCAAAAAGATATGATAGGATAAATTGTACCGCATGTTACGGGCTTTTTAAGTGCGCGCTCAAGAGGGGCCGCCGCCTGGAAAGACAGCGAGTTTATACAGAAAGAGGTATATCAGTTATGTACGCAATTATCAAAACCGGCGGCAAACAGTATCGCGTATCGGTAGGCGACGTCGTTTTCGTTGAGAAGATGAACGCTCAGGAAGAGGAGAACGTAGAGTTCGAAGTTCTTGCTGTCGGCAAGGAAGATGGCCTGGTAGTAGGCACCCCAGTTGTAGAGGGCGCAAAGGTTGCCGGTAAAGTCATCAAAAACGGCAAGAGCAAAAAGGTTACTGTCTTCACCTACAGATCCAAAAAGGACAGCAAACGCAAAATGGGCCACAGACAGCCATATACCAAGGTTGAGATCACTGCCATCAACGCATAATGATCCGTGTGGAGTTTACAAAATCCGGAGAGCTGTTGACCTCCTTTTCGGTCAGCGGACATGCAGGGTATGACGACTATGGTCATGACATTGTCTGCGCTTCGGTGACCTCGGCGGTTCAGCTGACTGCAAACGGCATCACAGAGGTGCTGAAGCTGCCGGCCAAGGTAGATGTAGAAGAAAACTTAATCCGTGTCACCCTCCCCCGCCAGCAAAGGGAAAAAGGGCAGCCGTTTTTGCAGGCGCTGCTGCTGCATCTGAGACTGCTGGCACAGGACTATGAGGGGACGATCCAGGTAAATCTTTCGGAGGTGTACAACAATGCTTAAACTTAGCATGCAATTCTTTGCTCATAAAAAAGGTGTTGGTTCCACAAAGAACGGCCGTGACTCTGAGTCCAAGCGTCTGGGCGCAAAACGCGCTGACGGTCAGTTTGTACTGGCTGGCAACATCCTCTACCGTCAGAGAGGAACCCACATTCATCCAGGAGAGAACGTAGGCATCGGCAGCGACGATACCCTGTTCGCTCTCAAAGATGGCAAAGTAAAATTCGAGCGCATGGGCCGCGACCGCAAGAAAGTAAGCGTTATCCCGGTTCAGTAATCGAACAACAAGTTTTATGCGAAGAAAATCCCGAGATGACTGTCTCGGGATTTTTTTGAGCTTTCTTAAAAGGACGGCGCCCGCCTGCCAGGCTGCGCGCAGGCAAACCTTGCTTTTTTCCTCCCACTGTAGTACAATGAAGGAAAAAGCGAAGGGGAGAGAACAATGAAAGCAATCAACAAAAGTCTGACCCTGTCCAGTTTTCCAGACTGGATGATTTCCTTTTTACTGCCGATCTACTGCACCGGGCTCGGCTTTTCTCCGGCGCAGACGACCCGGATGTTCGCACTGCACAGCCTCTTTTTGCTGCTGGGCAAGCTGATCTCCGGACGGCTGTGCGACCGCGTGGGACGCAGGGTAGTCTTTTTGGCGGGGCTGGTGCTGATGAGCGGCGCCTACCTGCTGCTGGCCTTCGCGCAGGGGGCGGCGCTGCTGTACAGTTCGCAGGTGCTGGACGGTGCGGCGTCGGCGCTGCTGGCGGTGTCGGCCTATGCCATGCTGGCCGACCGCAGCGGGGAAAATATGGCGATCGACCGCGGCAGGCAATCGGCGGCCTCCAATTGGGGCGCGCTGTACGGCGTCTTTCTCTACTTCATGCTGCTCACCTGGCTGGGCTTTGGGCAGGGCTGGAAGGCATTCTTCCTGCTGTGCGCGCTGCTGACTTTGGTGGGCGCTGCAAATAACTACAAGGATCTGCCCGTAGACCAGGGGACAGCAGTTCAGCCCTCTGCCCCCAAAATGGATTGGCGCGCCCTGCTGGCAAGCCGGGTGGGCGGATTGCTTGCGGTGCGCACCCTGATGGCGCTGGCGCTCAACATGCTGGGCGCGGTGGTTGTGCTGGTGATGATGGGGCGCTTTGGCGAGGACATGATGCTGATCGGCCTCACCTGTCTGCTTCCTTCCTGCCTGCTGACCTGGCTGATGCCCAAAATCGGGGCGCAGGTCAAGCGCATCGGGGAGAGAAAAACGTTTTTATGCTGTGGGGTGCTGGCGCTGTTCTTCCTTGCCTTTTTGGCAAACAGCCGTCAACCGGTTTCTTTTGGCCTTGGCTGGGCAGGCTATCAGGTGGCGGTCACCGGCTTGTGCCTGTCGATCGACGCGGTGTTCTCCTTCTCGATCACCGAAAAGCAGGAGGATGTTTCCAGCCCGCTCGTCGGGCAGCTCAGCGGCCTGTATTCCTGCAGCATCAATCTGGGCAGCACGATCTCCTCGCTGGTCAGCGGCCTTCTGCTGGAGCGGTTCGGTGACCTGACGCCGTTTCTGGTCACGGCGGTGCTGCTGGCGCTGACCGTGCTGGCCTTCTGGAAGGCGGCAGGCAGACAGACTGCTGTCGACAAAGCGTAAATAGATTTTTTTGAATAGGATTCTTCCACGCCGGCGATCCGCCGCGCGGCGGGGAGGCAGGACAATGGACGGCGGGGAAAAGAGGCGAAGATTCATGTTTATCGATAAAGCGACCATCCGGGTACAGGCAGGCGCCGGCGGCAACGGCGCGGTGTCCTTCCACCGGGAAAAGTTTGTGGCGGCGGGCGGACCGGACGGCGGCGACGGCGGCCGGGGCGGCAACGTCGTGCTGCAGGGCTGCCAGCACATCAACACGCTGGTGGATTTCCAGTATAAGCGCAAGTTTGTGGCGCAGAACGGCCAGAACGGCAGCGGCAACCGCTGCTACGGCAAGAGCGCGCCGGACCTGATTATCAAGGTGCCGGTGGGAACGGTGGTCAAAAACGCCGAGAGCGGCCAGATCATGGCCGACATCGCCGACGAGACGCCGGTGATCATCGCGCACGGCGGCAAGGGCGGCTGGGGCAACAGCCACTTTGCAAGCCCGACCCGCCAGATCCCGCGCTACGCAAAGCCGGGCCTGCCGGGCGAGAGCTTTGAGCTGATTCTGGAGCTCAAACTCCTGGCCGATGTGGGCCTGGTCGGCTATCCGAATGTGGGAAAATCCACCCTGATCTCGGTGGTCAGCGGGGCCAAACCGGTCATCGCCAACTATCACTTCACCACCCTGACCCCGGTGCTGGGCGTGGTGAAGGTGGCGGAGGAAAAATCCTTTGTCATGGCGGATATTCCGGGACTGATCGAGGGCGCCAGCGACGGCGTGGGCCTCGGGCACGAGTTTTTGCGCCATGTGGAGCGGTGCCGGCTGATCGTGCATGTGGTGGACGTCTCCGGCAGCGAGTACCGCGACCCGAAGGAGGATTTCAAGACCATCAACCGGGAGCTGGCCAATTTCAGCGAAGAGCTTTCCAAGCGCGACCAGATTGTGGTGGCCAACAAGAGCGACATCGCCACCGAGGAGCAGATCGAAGACTTCCGGCAGTTTGTGGAGGAGCAGGGATACCCCTTCTTCTGCATCTCCGCGGCTACCCGCAAGGGGATTGAGCCGCTTGTCTACGCCATCTCTCAAAAGCTGGACGAGCTGCCGCCGATCAAGCGCTTCGAGGTCAACTACGTTCCGGTGATGCCGGAGAGCGGCGAGGACAAGTGGAAGTTCGAGATCCATGTCGACGAGGACGGGGTCTATGTCGTCGAGGCGGACTGGCTTGTCAAGGTGCTGGGCATGGTCAACCTCGAGGACGAGGAGTCGTTGGGCTACTTCCAGCGTGTGCTGCGGCAGAGCGGCATCATCGACAAACTGGAGGAGATGGGCATCAACGAGGGGGATACCGTCAGCATCCTCAACTTCGAGTTTGACTATCTGCGCTAAAGGAGGCTGGACATCACGGAACAGAACAATCAGCAGGCGGGGCAGAAGGCAGATGTACGCCTCTACAGCCCGCAGGCGCTGGCCTTTTTGGGCGACGCGGTGTATGAGCTGCTGGTGCGGGAGCGGATTGTGCTCAAGGCAAACCGCCCGGTCAGCGAGCTGCACCTGCAGGCAGTAGAGCAGGTGCGCGCCTCCTACCAGAGTCAGGCCTATGCAGTGATCGAGCCGCTGCTCACCGAGGAGGAGGCGGCAGCGCTCAAACGTGGCCGGAACTTAAACTCGGTCAAGCCCCCCAAAAACGGAAATGTGCGCGACTACCGCCGCGCCACCGGCCTGGAAAGCCTATTTGGCTACCTCTATGTGCAGGGCAGGCTGGAGCGCATCAACGAGCTGTTCCTGGCCATCGAGACGGCGCTGGAGGAGCAGCAGGCATAAATAAAAAGAGAATTACAGCAACAGCAAAGGCGGTGATGGAAAAGTCCATCACCGCCTTTGCCTTTGGGAGGTTTATCGTTTGTTAGTAATTTCTGACGTCCGGTTTTCCAGGGTGCTCGGTCTTGCATTCCTGAGCTTCATTTTTACCATTTCGACCGGTCTGGACAGTGGTATTAGAGGGAGCGTTTTTCGGCATGTTTTTCTGGTTCTTTTTAGCCATCGTTCATCCATCCTTTGTTTTCTAAAAATCTGCGGCTTTTTTTGTTCAAAAGCTTTCCGCACTCATAGTATGAGAAATTCGGGTAAAGATATTCATGCGGGGCAGGGAATGAAAAGGGTTTACACAGACTGCCAATTTTTTTCTCAAATATTTCATAAAACACCCTTGCAAGAGATATACCAATGTGGTATAATTTCTATTGAAGGAAGATCCATTGGGGCTCCATCTGGGAGAACCCGATGAGACAATAAAATGTAAGGAGGAAAACGTATCATGAAAAAATGGGTTTGCAAAGTTTGTGGCTATGTTTATACAGGAGAGACTCCACCGGAATTCTGCCCACAGTGCAAAGCGCCGGCTTCCAAATTTGAGGAGCAGGTAAGCGGAGAGGTTACCTGGGCTGATGAGCACAGAATCGGTGTAGCAGAAGGTGTTGATCCGGAGATCCTCGAGGGTCTGCGTCAGAACTTCCAGGGCGAGTGCACCGAGGTTGGCATGTACCTGGCAATGTCCCGTCAGGCTGCAAGAGAAGGCTATCCGGAAGTTGCAGAGTACTACAAGACCGCTGCTTTTGAGGAAGCGGAGCATGCTGCAAAATTTGCAGAGCTGCTGGGTGAGGTTGTCACCAACTCCACCAAGAAGAATCTGGAGCTGCGCGTAGCTGCTGAGGCTGGCGCCTGCGCTGGCAAGAAAGACATCGCGACCAAGGCAAAACAGCTGGGTCTGGACGCTATCCACGACACCGTTCATGAGATGGCAAAGGACGAGGCTCGCCATGGCTGCGCTTTCCAGGGCCTGCTCAACAGATACTTTGGCAAATAATCGTACCGATTCAGGGCGGGAACCGCGGAAACCCCGGGGCTCCTGCCCTTTGTTTTTCTGAGAGAACTTTTTGAAAAAGGAGATGAGTGAAGATGATTCTGGTACTGGAATATCCCAGATGCTCCACCTGCAAAAAGGCGCTGCAGTGGCTGCGCGACAACGGTGTGGCCTTTGAGGACCGCCACATCGTCGAGCAGAACCCCACCCAGCAGGAGCTGACCGAGTGGTACCACAAAAGCGGTCTGCCGCTCAAGCGGTTCTTCAATACCAGCGGCAACCTCTATAAGGAGCAGGGGCTCAAGGACAAGCTGCCCACCATGAGCGAGGAGGAACAGCTGGCCCTGCTTGCCACCAACGGCATGCTGGTCAAACGCCCGCTGGTGGTCGGCGACGACTTTGTCCTGGTCGGCTTTAAAGAGGCAGAATGGGAACGGCTGAAGGGATAAGTTGGATTTGTTATAGAAGAAGCAAGGGGCCTGTTGGAAGATTCCAACAGGCCCCTTGCCAGTAGGAAATATGTTTAGCAGCTTCTGCTGTTTGGGCGAAGATCTTTTCTTTTTAGCAAAGAAAAGGTGGGAAGGAGAGAAAAGCTATTTTTTAACTCCTTCTTCCAGTC